>Ga0155673_103_pt1 | contig 164134 bp, 143 predicted proteins | sample RifCSPlowO2_01_FD_107330 | JGI IMG/M metagenome (GOLD analysis project Ga0155673, IMG submission 107330) | Candidatus Buchananbacteria bacterium RIFCSPLOWO2_01_FULL_40_23b
TAAAGAAGATTTAGGTAAAATTTGCATTTGACAAATTTTTAGTGTTTTGCTAAGATAAAAGCACAATTAAAGTGAATCAACACAGCGCGAGTTTTAGCTGTGTTTTTTGTTTTTTGCACTTTAACAACTTCAAGATAATAAAAGTTTTCAGAAAAGTTGAGCATTAGAACACCTGGGATAAGAGAAAGGGTAAGCTGATGGAGAATAAACTTCTTTTCACTAAAAGAGGCTATAATAAATTGAAAAGGAAAATTGATGAGCTAACAAAAAAATTAAATGATTTACAAGCTCAAACCGCTCATGCGGCGGAGGTTGGTGGCAATCAATATCATGATAACGCTTCTTATGAAATGCTGGTCATTGAAATAAGAGGCATTGATCATCGGTTGTCCGAAGCCCATAATATTTTGAATCGGGCAGTAATTATTGCTTCGCCAAAGAATACTGATCAGGTAGTGATTGGTACGCAAGTAACTATTTTAAGAAATGGCAAACAGGCAGTTTGGGAAATCGCCGGTTACGGGGAATCTGACCCTGATTCTCGGTTATTGGCTTACAATACTCCTTTAGCCTCCTTACTTATAGGTAAACACAAAGGAGACTGCACTGAAGGCCAAATTGCGGGCAAACAAGTTAAAATAAAAATACTTGAAATTGCCTTAGGAGTTAAAAATGAAGACGAAAAATAAAATCGTCTGTCTGGTCGGGCCTTCAGGGGTCGGCAAAACTTCTTTTGCTAAAAGATTAGTGGAAAAGCATAATTTTGTTTTGCCGGAAGTTGTGACAACGAGAAAGCCAAGGATTGATGATGACAAATATTACCGCTATGTTAGCGAAGACATTTTTTGGGCATTAGTAAACTCAAGACAGTTTATTGAATGGGATAAGTACTCCGATTATTATTATGGCACTTTACTGGATAGTCTAGCTACATTGGCCAATGATCTTAGCCATTCAGGCGTAATTTTGGATTTGACGCCGACTGGCTGCCAAAAAGTAAAGGCTATTATCCCTAATGCCGTCGTGATTGCTCTTTTGCCCGATGATCCGGTTTGGCTGGAGCAGAGACTATTAAGTCGTAATACTCAATCAGCCGCCGAAATTAAAAAGAGGGGTGATATTCTTCACCTTTACCTCTCGGAGATAAGCCGACTTGCCTGCGAAAAGGTGGATGTCAGCTTTTCTCCTAAAACCTGGGATGAGACTTTTAGAAAAATAGAGTCTATTATCCTAAGGCAGCCAGTCAACGGATAGGCTTACCCCTATCCGTTTTTTAACTGCCTGAATTATTTTTTAATTTTAGATATTGGTTAAAAATGGTTGATAGTTTTTTATAGTGAGCGGCCGTTCCTTCAAATGCCCAGTCAACACTATCTGATAAGCGCTGGCAAAGCAAATTAAATTCTTTTGCGTTTAAAATTTTGATGTCCAATTGCCTTGCGAGTTTCATTAAATTATGCTTATTGTTTTTTAGTTCACTGAAATTAGACAAACATTCAAGCTCAATATAAGAAATTAAACCGGTAAAAACTAAGGAGGCAGTGATGTGGTTTGGCAAGGAATAGTTTAAGATTTTTCTTTCCCCAACCTTAGTGGTGAATTCAAATTGCTCAAAAATTTTAACCATCCCTAAAAATTGTTCAGGTTTGATCTTTTGGCTTATTTCAATTCGCTCCGGTGAGCCAAAGGGACCTGATTTTACGACAACTTCACAATTACCATTAGTGACTCGCACCCTCAAGTCAATTTGTTTGCCATTGATTTTGCCAAAATACATAACTGATAAACGTTTAGCTTGAGAATGAAGTTTTCCTAAAACCGCCAGTTGGTTAATTAAATTTTTATATCTCCTTAAAGATACTTCGGCCCGGAGTTCCAGTTCTATTAATTTATCTTTCATATTTTTACTGGGATTATTTACTTATAAGATAAGCATTATGCACCATTTCTAACATCACTTCACCATTTTTATTTTTATATTTTTCTAAGTATTTTTTGAGATTTGGTTTAAATTTTATAAAATCTTTGGCATATCTCCCAAAATCAAAAGTTAGAATATTTAACATTTCATCGACGTCCTTGGCTATAATTTTAGTTTTTAATTGTTTAGATAAGTTTGGATATTTATTGATAATTATTTTTAGTTTATCATCGGAAGAATTGTGATTTAATCCAATTAGTTTATAAAAATAAGTGTGAATTGACCGCCAAGAACCTTTATTTGAGTCAATGGAGAGAATTAAAATTTTGCCTTCGGGATTTAAATAATTATACATTTTGTTTATCAGTTGCTCTCTTTTTTGGGGTGAAAAGTAAGTTACAACATAAGCGGCCAAAATGAAATCAAATTTTTTATCTAAATTAATATTTTCCCACTTATTATTAATTGTCTTTAATCCCTTGCCTTTAAGGTGTTTTTGAAAATATTTATTTGGTTCAATAACTAATATATTATTCACTTTTTTGGCGATTATTGTCGCCAAAGATCCGTCACCACCGCCAATATCAAGAAAATTGACGGTTTTGTCTAAATTAACATTTTTTTCAATAAATTTTATAATTACCTCTTTTTCATTCGTCCTTTTTAGAAAGAGATTAAATGCATTTTTATATATTCTATTATTCATATTAATCTAATTTCTTTCTTTTGTCTTGCAGGATGCTGCCGTGTTCTATTTCCCACTGATTAATTTTTTTCTTTATCTCGTTAACTCTGTCTATGCTTATTTGGTCAAGCTCAACATCATAAGAATTACATAAATCAATAAAGCTAAAAAAGACTTCCGAACATTTTTTTTCAAGTTTATTTTTGTCAAATGGCTTGCCATAAATTTCAATATTCATTACTTCTTCAGCTAATTTGCCAAGCTCCTCCTGCAGGCCAATAATGGTACCGATTCTAGGATAAGAAACCTTGGCCAATAATTGTCTACAAAATTTTTGAATCTCATTTAATTTCATAATTTATTTTTCTCCAATCAAATATAAATAATGACCCCAAAATGGGATTACTTTTCTAATCGTTAAATCAAAGATTCTGGTAATTTTCATATCCGGATAAGGTGGCATGGTTTTGAATTTAATGTTTTTATACCCCAGCTTACGTAAAAACTGGCAATAATAAAAACAAGAAAGATCTTTTTGTTTGCCAAATTTCCATTTGTTTTTAAATTTAAGACAATATTTTTGGATGACCCCAAATGAAAACAGGTGCGGCTGAATTAATACTAATTTACCCCCCGGCTTTAAAACCCTTCTGGCTTCAGATAGGGCTAAACCATATTCAGCAAAATGTTCAATAACGCCAAAACTTAAAATAATGTCAAATTGATTGCTGTCTAGGCTACTTAGATCTCGATGATCATTAATCGCGAAAGATAAATTATTATTTTTTAATTTTAATTGTAATTCGTTTACAACCTGGTCGGAAATATCAACGCCTAAACCTCTGATATTGAAATATTTTTGGAGATATAAAAGGGTGGCGCCGTTGCCGCATCCGATATCTAAGACATATTTGTTGTTGAAATCTATCCCCATTTCTGAAAGATTTTTTAATTTATCTATGGCTTTAAATAATCGCAAGTTGGCATAATTAAATTGGCTCTTATCGGACCAGACTTGATTCCAAATATTAATTAAATAATGATTTAACTCATCTTTATTTTTTTGTTCAATTAAATTTTTAATCAGATTTATGCTATTCACAATATTTAATAATTTTATAAAAATAAAAGCGCTTTTTATGCGCTATGTTAATGCCGCCAAAATTGCCGGTTGATTTATTTAATTTATAGTCTTATCTTATCACTTTAAATAATTTTGTCAAGGGCAGTCTTCTTTATTTGTTATTTTTTAAAATTTGTTGTTTTGTGGTATAATAAATATCAGAAAAGACATTATTTTTAACATAGATTTTATTATGGAAATACTGAAAATAATTTTTACGACAATCCTTATTTTAGATATTCCGTTAGCCATCGCCAGTTTTATTTTCGCCTATATTTTATTATTCCGCCGCGACTGGAAAAATCCGATTTATTTTAATTTTGGCATGGCCACGTTGTTTTTGGGACTGTGGATATTAGTAACAATTTTAACTTATATTCAAAATCTATTTTTATCTACTTATTTTTTAGCAACCCTAAGCTTTATTTTTGGTCTTTGGATTTTGCACTATTTTGCTATCTTTACTTATAAATATCCATATCCCTTCAAAAAAGACAGCAACATAATTTTTTTACTCTACATAATAACTTCTTTATTTACTTTAAGTTTTTTAATTCCTAATTTTTATATTATTAATGTAGAATTAAGATTTCCTTTTCTTTATGAAGAGCTAAATTTAATTGGCTTAACTCTTTTCAATATATATTTTGTAATTTTATCAATTTTATCGTTTAAAAATTTGATTTATAAATATCTAAACAGTACTGGACTACATCGAGTCCAAATAAAAAAGATAATTATCGGAACAGCGGTTGGTGTTATCGCGAATATTATTTTTAGTCTAAGTTCTTATTATTTTATACCATATGATTTTACGATCATAGGTATTTTGTTCACCTTCGGAGTTTTAATGTATATTTATTCAATTATGTTTTCAAGCAATTATTAAAATCGTGATTGGTTATTAAATCTACAGAATATGAAAATATTATTAACCGGAGCAACAGGTACCCTTGGTTCAGAGTTAGTGAAACTGCTACACAAAAATAATCACAAGCTATATTGTCTAATTAGACCAAAAAAAAATTTTGAAGCTCAGGAAAGATTAAGTGTTATTATTGGGAATAAGGATAATCGTGTTATAGTTATCAGTGGTGATATAACTGAATTAGATTCTGGAATTAGTAATTATGATTTACAATTGATAAATAATAATGTGGATATTGTTATACATGCTGCGGCGTCCATCAAGTTTGATCAAGAATTCGCAGATGAAATAGAAAAAATCAATATATATGGTACCAAAAATATTATTTCATTATCAAAAAAAATAAAAGCAAAATCATTCCATTATATAAGTACTGCTTATGTAGCGGGAGATGCTACAATATTTAATGAGAATGATTTTGAGATGAACCAAATTTTTCGAAATCCGTACGAGAGAACAAAAAAAGAAGCTGAAGCATTGGTTAGAAAAGAATTCAATAAATCATTTACAATTTATCGGCCCTCTATATTAGTTGGGAATTTTTATAATGGTCAAATCTCTTCTTTTGATGGTTTTTATGGCTTTTTAAAAGTTTTTTGGCGTTTAAAACAAAAAATAGAATCATTAAATAGTATCCAAAAAAAAATGATAGAAAATATTTGCAGAATCGACGAAGACGATAAATTATTTTTTCCTATAAATATTAATTGTTCAAGTACTTCTACGTTGAATTTAGTACCTCTTGATTGGGTAGCTAATAATATTGTAAACCTCATTGAATATCCAGCAACTGGTCAAGTATTCCATTTGGTTAATGATAGTCCTCCCAAAGTAAAATTCGTATTTGAATATGCCCTAAAAAAACTTGGTATTAAAGGAGTCAATTTAGGTGATAATGTAAAAACAACAAAATTGCCTAAAGAATTTGACATTTTAAATAGAATTTTTAATATTTATTCTCCCTATATTATTCATGAGTCTATTTTTGGGGCATATAATTTGAAAAAAGTTCTAAATTATAAATATCGAGCCTCGCCAGCTGTAGAAGAAGAGTATCTCTCTAGATTGATTAGTTATGCAATAAAGGTTGATTTTAGAGATAAATCATTTTGATTTTATAATATTATATATGATTAAAAAATTCTACACCAACATACCTATATTAAACTTTGATTATAAATTTTTGAAAGACAATAATATAACAAAAATAGATCTTAGGAAACATTTCCCACGTTATATTTTAGAAACCAATGTTATAGAATACGGCTTAACTAAAAGGATATTTATTACTGTTATAAGGATAATGCTTCAATTTTTCGTTTGGGTAATTCTTAGACCAAGACTTGGCAGAGTAGGAGAACTTAATCTTGAAGAAGTTGATAAAGTGTATAGTCGTGAAGCATTTTCTTACAATTTGAAACATCATATTACAACACGGGGCATGGATTTAGTTTGGAGAAGATCTTGTGGATGGTTTTTAAGTACCATGGACAATAAAGATGAATTAAAAATACTAGATCTTTGTACCGGAACTGGTTTAACCACTCAGGAGGTAGCTTCTATTTTAAATGAATTTTATAAAAAAGCAAAAATAATAGCTCTTGATTATAATGTAAATATGCTTTCAATTGCTAAAAAAACTACAGCATCGGAGATTGGTAATATAAAAATAGAGTATTGTATGGGTGATGCAATGAATTTACACAATAGTACTTATGAAGTTAAAAATGATTTAGAAACTTTCGATTATAATGTTTTTGATGCGATAATTCAAATGTTTGGTATTGGAGGAATTAAAGACCCGCTTAAGGTATTAGATGGCGTACTGAAGATATTAAAGCCGGGAGGATATTTTTTTCTAATTGATATGCATAATCCAGTTGCGAATCTACCAGGTGAAATTCCTTTTTTATTTTTTAAGTGGTTAAGAATGCCAGTTTTTGAATCTTTGATTTATAAAGAAGGTACAATCCCTCTCGTATTAAAGAGACTTTGGGGGTGGCGAGATCCAACACCACTTTTTTATCTAATTTCTTTGATAACATATAGAGATGATAAAGAAAATTTTTGGGGCTTTAGAAAAAAATATTTCTTTCAAGAATCTAAACGTTGGTGGCTTTCATTGCCCGTAATGTCAGTTGCAGAATTAATTGTCGAGAAAGTTCAACTTAGCAAAGAAGAAGCTGAAAGGAGGAAGATCATTTTAAACTCATATAAATATAATCTATGAACTTCTTTGGGGTATCTAGTCTAATAATTGCTATAGTTACTGGTTTAATGGCCACAGTAATGTTTTTTAGAAAAAGTGGAATTACTAATTTGTGGGGTCTATTTGCAACATCAGTTTTTTTGTGGGGGTTAGGAGGATTTTTTATATCAATAAGTTTGGATAAGAATAAGGCTATTTTATTGTGGCACATAGCTTATATTGGTGTTATTTTTATCCCTGTATTCTTAAATCATTTCATACTTAATTTTCTAAAATTAAGAAATAAATTTTATAAATTTCAGAAAATTTTAGTTTATATAATAGGTATTTTATTTTTAGTATCTAATTTTTTTAATGGTTTATTTATAAATGAAACTCGATTTGTTTTTAGTCAATTTTATTACATTTCTCCACCAGCTTTATTATATACGCCATTCGTTGTTTTTTTCTTCATTGTGATACTTTATAATATTTTTTTATTACAAATGGCATCTCAGAAGGCTGTTGGCTTGAACCTAAAAAGAATAAGATATATTATTGTGGGCTTAATAGTTGGCTTTGCTGGAGGTAGTTTTAGTTTTTTACCCGTGTATAAAATTGATATATATCCTTTTTTTAATTCTACTATAGCCGTGAGTACAGTTATAATTGGTTATGCAATTGCAAGGTATCGTTTCTTAGATATCCGTTTAGTAATTCTACGCACAATTAGTTTTGGCTTTATCATTCTTTTAATAACCGGCGTGTTTGCGGCCTTATCAGTATTGTTTGGCTCACGCTTAGAAGCAATCCTGGGTTTCCGCTCTGATATTTTAGTTGGTTTGATCGTGGCGATTTTAGTCACCTTGACTTATCAACCCGTTAAGAATTTGACTGAAAGAGTGACGAATCGGTTTTTATACAAAAAATCCTATGATCCGGATGTGTTGCTGGCTGAAATTAATGAAGTCACTTCTTCCATTTTGGATTTGAAAAATCTTTTGGCCTCCATCGCGGGCACGTTAAGCGATGCGTTTCATTTTGAAAAATTCGGCGTGGCTCTTTTAGATAAAAAAAATCAATTAACCATCGCCCATCAAGTCGGATTTAAGCCCGGCGTGGCCGAAGGCTTGTCCAGCTTTCCCGATGTCGTCAAAATTTTATATCAAGAAGTAAAGCAAACTCCGGGGATAATGGTGATTGATGAAATGAAGACTAGGTTTGAAAACGGCGAATACCAGCCGGCCAGCCCCGCGCTTTTGCAGGCACTGTATGAAGCGGACATTGCTTTAGTGACCCCGCTTTATGTTCAGGAGCAATTAATCGGGGTGATTACTTTGGGCAATAAAAAATCCGGGGATCCCTACAACAACGCGGACTTGAATGTTTTAAAAATCATTGCCGGTCAAGCGGGGATTGCCATTGAAAACGCCCGGCTTTATGATGAATTAAAAGATTTTAACATCAAATTGGAAGACGAGGTCACGCGCAAAACCGCGCAATTGCGCAAAGCCAATGCTGAACTGCGGCAGTTAGACGAAGCCAAATCCGAATTTATTTCCATTGCTTCGCACCAATTGCGCACGCCCTTAACCGTGATTAAGGGTTTTATTTCCATGATTCAGGAGGGCAGTTTTGGCTCGGTGCCCGCGCCGATTCAAGAGCACTTAAATAAAGTTTATCTGTCAAACGAGCGGCTGATTCGCCTGGTGGAAGATTTGTTAAATATTTCCAGGATTGAAAGCGGCAAGCAGGAATACAATTTTTCTGAAGTTCATTTGGATCAATTAGCCCAAACCGTGACCGAAAATTTGAAAAAAATTGCCAAAGACAAAGACTTAAAATTGTTTTATCACGCGGCGGCAAAACCGCTGCCAACCGTGACGGCTGATGCCGATAAAATTTATGAGGTGATGATGAATTTTGTGGATAACGCGATTAAATACACGGAGAAAGGCGAGATTAATGTTTATCTCGCGGCGGAACCAAAAAATATGGTGACTTTTTGCGTCAAAGACACGGGTAAAGGTTTAGCCCCGGAAATCCAAGGAGCGCTGTTTAAGAAATTTTCCCGCGGCAAAGACAGCTTTCGGATGCACACCGAGGGTCTGGGTCTGGGGCTTTATGTGGCCAAGCTTTTAATGGATCGGCACGGGGGTAAAATCTGGGCCGAGTCCGAAGGCGAAAACAAAGGTTCCAAATTTTGTTTTTCTTTGCCGATGAAAATAAGTCAAGATAAGAAATAAGTCCAGATAAGTCGAGATAAGATTATTATTGTTGACAGAATTTAGAAGAAAGACTAATATTAAAGTACAATTCAAAGTGAATCAACCCAGCCCAAATTTTTGTTTCGCAAAAACTTAGGCGGGTAAACATAGCGCGCCATTTTGGGGCGTTTTTGTTTGTTAATGTTATTTGATATAATGGATGGGGGGGGGTGACAAGATGAAGCGGTTCTTTAATATTGAACTTTCTTCTGACTTTTGAGTCAAAATCTACTGGTGATAAGGAGAAACTATCATGAAGTGTTCTTTTAATGATTCCAGATTCATAGCTGAATTATTTTTCATGAAATCCTTTTGTTGTCTTGGGCGAGCCTTAAGGAAGTGTCTTGCCTGTATATACTGTAGGTTATTGGACGACTCAACAAAGGATTTTAATTTTTCGGTCGTGCCTGGAAAATTAAATCCAGCCTTTCGTAAACTTCCCGTAGCAGTCAATCTATTTTATGGAGATCCGATGTTACAAGTGCAACATACGCTCGGCATCTTGAGAGAACTTGAATTAGATAGGCATATTGGGCCGGTTATAGTCATTACTAAGGGGGACTTTGCCAGGTTCCCTAAAGAGGATTTCAGTTTGGATCTTCATTTTGCGTTTTCCACTTTTGGGATAGATCATGACTTGGATGGCGGTTCAACAAAGTCTTTCCTTGCTAATCTGCGCAAAGCTCAAAGATTTCCGCAATATAAATACTCTATTGAGTTTCGTCCGATTGTTTGCGGGATAAATGACGGCGTAGAAACGATTGATTTTGTGATGAAAGCGGCGGCTGATCATGGACTTGCCGTTGGTTATTCTGGTCTGCAGGGTAAGCCGGCCATAGTCAAACAGTGGCAAGAGCAAGGTTTGGATTTTCAACCTTATCCTGGCTATCGCTTCGGCCACAAAAAGATAATCGCTGATTATATCGAGGAAAGATTGCAGGACAGAGCAGTTGCTCGTCAGGTGTCTGTTTTTCGCAAGACATCTTGTCTAATGTCGTTTGTCCATAATCTTGAGAGGGACTACAATGCCCACTATTTCAGGCCTAATGAGGTAGGATGCGACAATTGTCCCATGAAAGAGAAATGTTTTCATTTCCGTGATAATTTAGGCGATATTGCTATTCCCGACGGACTAATTCCTTTCAGGTATGAAGTGGTGTTTAAGGAAAACCATGTTTGTATCCTTAAAAAGAAAGGGATTTGCGAATTTCCAACCGATGATTGCTCCAGAATCAGAGGTCACCTGATAAAAGTATTTGATAACATTACTACATCCGATGTTCGTGTTATCAAATGGCTGACAGGCATGACTGTAGACGCTGAATTTGAAGAAAGGCCATATATCAGTGCTTGTTGGAGGTGGCAATAAAAATATTTTGATTTTATCAGAACCATTGCTAACACAGTGGTTCTTTTTTCTTGAATTAATAAAATAAATATTTTATAATAACAGTATAAATATTTATGAAATAAGTAAAAAATATGGATGAAAAAAATAAACAGCATGTTCGTCCTAGCTGGGATGAGTATTTCATTAAAATAATGGATTTTGTGGGCGAGCGAGCTACCTGTGATCGAGGCCGAAGCGGCTGTGTTATTGTCCGAGATAAGAGGATAATTACCACTGGCTACGTAGGATCACCTCCGGGCATGCCGCACTGTGACGAGGTCGGACATTTGATGCAGGAAGTTTTAAACGAGAATGGGCAAGTTTCACAGCATTGTGTTAGGACAATACATGCCGAACAAAATGCTATTTGCCAAGCGGCTAAATATGGTATCTCTTTAGAAGGCGCAACAATGTATGGTAACATGGAGCCTTGTTATGTATGCGCCAGGATGATAGTTGCGGTTGGAATAAAAAGAGTAGTTTGCAAAAAACGCTATCATCGGGCGCAGCTGTCGAGAGATTTGTTTAAAATGGCTGGTGTAGAACTAGATGTTATAGAGGATGAAATGGAAACGTATAAAAATATGTAATTAAACCAAGGTCACAATCACCATCATCAGGTATTAGAAGTAATAGCCAAAAAGAGAAGTTAACCCTTCTCTTTCCTTTTTCAATTATGAAATATTATAAAATAACAACTAAACAAGATTTTAAATTTGTATCTTATTTATTCAAACCAGAGAATACAAAGTTTTTTGAAACAAAAAAATTAAGTATCAAAGAACCGAGAGAACTGAATAAATTATCCAGAAGAAATGATTATGTTTTGAAGGTTGATGGTAAAAAAATCGGTTGGTTTAATATTCGTCAGTCAATCAATAAAAAAGATGGGGTTTTTGGAATTATCATTGATAAGAAGTTTCAAGGTAAAGGCTATGGAGAGCAGGCAATAAAACTAATTTTAAAAGAAGCTAAAAAACTTGGTGTAAAAAAGTTGAAATTGACCGTCTTTGAAAATAATTTAAAGGCTATTCATATTTATAAAAAAGTTGGTTTTCAACCAGTTAGAAAAGAAATAGTAATGGATAAATATATTTAGTTGGCAATAAGATATGGCTAAATAACTGTAAGAATATGGCAAAATCTGGGCCGAGTCCGAAGGCGAAAACAAAGGTTCCAAATTTTGTTTTTCTTTGCCGATGAAGTCGGCTAATAGCAAGTAGCGGATCACTCATCGTATTTCTCCCCTTAATTTAAAGGGAGATTAACCTGCCCGCCTCTGGCGGGGAGGGGTTATGGTTGACAGAATTAATAAAAAAGATTATCATTAAAATACAATTTAAATAAATCAATTTAGCGCGCCATTTTGGTGCGTTTTCTGTTTTTCAAATTGACGATAATTTTATTATCGGGTAAGATAAACTGTTCTACAATAAAAGAACAAAAATGGCTGATTTAAGGAGGAAATTGGTTAAGTCCTTTGAAAACAACAACTAGAAGAGAAAGGAGTTTGTAAGTTATGAAGCAGGGAAGAGAAATCATTTTAACCGGTGATCGGCCAACAGGGAAACTTCATCTGGGCCATTATTCCTCGTTATAAGCGAAAAGTGCGACCTGCACCAAGCAGTGGTAAGTTTATACCACGGAGGCAGCTCCTTGAACCAGTAGCCGAGAAAGACATCGTCGCGGAGTTGATTGGTGCGGACGAAAAACATGAGCTGATTTCGGCGCAGTGGACTGGTGTTGTTCTAACAATTGCGCCTCCAAGCCAAATGCAGGCTGGCCAGAAGATGTACACCATCGGCATTCCAGTTTAAATGTAAGAAGGTTCAAATCTTTCCCTCCCTGCCAATATTTACCAAAGGAGTGTAGTTTTTAACTACCTCCTTTTTTCTTTAGCTTAACCCGTGATTTTTTGCTATACTTAAATCAGAGATTTATTTTTTTAATCAAATTGAAAGGGGGTGGAATATTATGCCGGATTTATCAACTTTAAATTGGACCGCGATTGTCGCCGCCGCCGTGGTGAGTTATGCCGGGGGCATGGTTTGGTACGCACCAATGGTGTTTGGCAAAATTTGGCTGAAAACTTTAGGCAAGACCAAAGAGAGTTTGGGTAGCCCAACCAACCCAATGATTGTTGGGTTTATTGTCAGTCTTTTGGTCGCCGTGGCGTTGGCTTTATTATTTAAATTATTGGGTGTCATTGATCCAGTCTTGGGTGCGAAAATGGGATTATTTATTGGCGTGGCTTTTGGTGCGCTTAATGTTTTGTCTGATTCGCTTTTTTCCGGAACGCCGATTAAGCTTTTTTGGATTCAACAGGGTTATCGGGTGATTGGCCTGGTGATCATGGGTGCGATTTTGGGCGGGTGGAAATAATATTTAGAGTGATATTTCTGCCACTTTTTTAGAAAATTTAGTGATTTGTCTAGGCGTATCATTAGGCAAGAAACCCCGCACCAAAGCCCGCGACAAAGTTAAATTATTAAGATATTTATTTTATCGCGCGAAGTCGCCTTCGGCTTAGATTTATTAAATTAGAGTTAATTAATTGGCTTGGTGCGGGGTTAATATTTGTTTTTGTTCGGTCGGCGTTTCGCTTGTCAGCGAAACTTGCCCTCGCAGACAAATATTAAAAAACAGGCGCGAAGATGGTCGCACCTGTCTAGGGTCTGGTTTAGGGTTGTCCGTGATTAACGAACGCTGATCAAATGCGGTTCACGATGAACTCCGGCTGGCGCTCCAATGACGACTTGCGTTTGTTCGTCGGCCGTCAGGGTAATCGTGCCGTTGCAATGAACCAGCACATTTTTGATCGTAATGCCCGGCTGGTAATGTCGTGGCAACAGGCGCTTGAGTTGCCGATTGTGGCAGACCTTACCGCTGAAATCATTTCCGTCGCCGGCCGCAATCGTTTCTTTGATGTGAACGTCAGTCATCCGACAAAAAAAGAGCCGGGTAGTGACGCCGCTTGCGGCAATTCCCTTGACGGGCATAAAAAATGATGGACCGGTATGGACACCAACCAGGTCAACTCGCGCCTTTTGGTCATGAGTCATGCCGGCTTCTTGCAGCCTTTTTTTCAAAACATGCGGTTGCTGGTAGGCCGCGACTTTCATCTTTATTACCCTCCTTTCCTGTTTACCTCCTAAATGCTTAAAAGATCACCTAAACCAGACGGAATTAATTGTATTATTTCATTATTTTAAAATAAAGTCAAATAATTTTAAGCTTGATTTTTTTCGTGGTTCTATTATCATCATAATTAATGAAATCCAAATTGGCTTTAATTTTTTTAATCACTTTTGGCCTAACCAGTTTAGGCAATTTTTTATTTATTCCACCCACGGCCGCGGCGATTGAATTAGTCAAATCAAAAGATTTTGGCACGATTTATTATTTGGACAGTCGCGGCCTGCGCCATCCTTTTCCCAATCAAGCAACTTACGAAAGCTGGTATGGCAAAGATTTTTCCCGCGTGGTCACGGTGGCCAATGAATTTTTGGCTAATTTTCCTTTGGGTAAAAATATCACGATTCGGCCCGGCACTTTTTTAGTTAAAGTCAGAACTGCCCCGCAAGTTTATGCGGTGGAACAAGGCGGCGTGCTTCGGGAAATTAAAGATGAAGGTATTGCTGAAGCGATTTACGGTCAGAATTGGGCGCAACGTATTGTGGATGTGCCCGATATTTTTTTCGGCAATTATATTTTAGGCGCGCCGATTATTCACGATTACACCGTGCCGGATGGAATTTTATTTTATGATCAAAGCGCTAAAAAATACTATTACAAAAATAATGGCGTTTTGCAGTCGTTTGCGTCAGAAGACGCGATGAGTAAAAATAATTTGCGTTTGAATGACGCGGTTAAAAGCGGCCGGAGTTTTTTTGTCCGGGAGCGGCCGATTGCCGGGTTAGACAAAAATATTTTTAATCCGATTGCCACGGCGATTAGTGACCAGCGCGACTGCGAGAATAAAAAATTAAAAGCGGCGATGATTTTTGTCGCGGATAAAAATTACGAAGCCAGTGAATTAGAAAAAATTGAATTAATTAAAAAAGAATTGCCCGATCGGTTTTCCTGGGCGACTGACGGCTTAGCCGAAATTGACGCGAGTTATCCGATTATTATTTTGCTTAATGACGGTTATTTGTTGACCAAACGAAACGACGGCACTATGGAAGTTAAAAACGAACTAATTAACACTTTTTTTGACAACAATCCCGATCTTTTTGATTTTATTTTTGTCTGGACTAATTTTAAAGTGCCGGCGGATAAGACTAATGAGATTGCCCATTTTGTCCCGATTACCAATAAATGGGAAGGAGTGAATAAACCCATGCTTGATCGGTCGCAGGTTTATGGCAGTTTTGGCAAACTCAAAGGGGTGATGATGATGAACAACATTAATAATTATGAAATCAGTGAAACGTCGAAATTAAATGAAACATTAAATATTGTTTTGCATGAGATTTTGCACCAGTGGGCGGCTTACATTGAATTTATCAATGAGGCCGGCCAAAAAAGCAAAGCTTTGTTGCGGCCTGAAGATTTTTCACATTGGAGCAATTATCTCGGTTTAATTTCGCCAGTCGGCGGTTTAGGCTGGGTGGAGGCAGGCAATGGCACTTTTATTTCCAGTTTGGCCCAGCAGGCTGACACGAATTTGAGAAAATACAGCAAACTTGATTTATATTTGATGGGATTAATTCCCAAACAATTAATGACTGATGTTTTTTATATTAATCCCGAGCCGGCCGGGGCTTTGGGTAATTTGATTTTGGGCCAGTTAAAAAAAGTGACGATTGATCAGATTATTAAGGCTAGCGGGGAAGTGAAATGCAGTATAGATTGACCCGCCCAAGTTTTCAAATTAAGAAAGTATTTTTAAAGTTTCGTTTAAGATAATTTTTACTTTAGTCGGTTTTAAAAAATATTTTCTGAATTTTTTTTCAATTTTTTTTAAATATAAACATATTTGAAAATTTGGGCGGGTTGACAGACGCAAAAAAATTTGCTATACTAATAATATCAGGTAGTGAAAAAGAGCTACTTTTTTAGTTTAGTTTTGAATTTCGAAATTCGAATTTTTATTCAATTTTTAATATTTTAATATTGAATCAAAATTCAAAATTAAAAATTAGAGTTTAAAATAAAAATAAAAATAACAGAAGATGAAATTTATTATTAACAATTTTAGAGTTGGAATTGTCGGCAGCTTATTTCTGATAGCGGCTTTTTTTAGTTTTGTCCAGCCGGCTTTGGCTTTGGACTCGATTGACACCGACAGCGACGGTTTGACAGATGAACAAGAAATTTTTTATCACACCGATCCAAATAATGCCGACACTGACAATGACGGTTACGGCGATTATCAGGAAATTTTTCATGGCTATTCGCCGCGCCAGGCCGAGCCGATCAAATTATCCAGTTTAGATTCGGACAATGACGGCGCGCCGGACAGCTGGGAAATTCGTTTGGGTTTGGATTTATTAAATCCGGATACGGACGGTGATGGTTATAGTGATGGGACAGAAATTTTAAACAGCTACAATCCGCTTACCTCTGAACCGCAAAAGCAAACTAAAGAAATTAAAGTTGACTTGGCTTCCCAGCAGTTGAGTTATTATTTCGGCGGTCAGGAATTGGAAAAATTTTTGATTTCCGGCGGGGTTAAATCAATGCCCACACCAAAAGGCGAATTTAGCGTGATGCATAAAGTGCCGGAAAAAACTTACGGCGGCACGGGATTTAATTTTTATTATTCTAAGACCAAATGGAATTTGCATTTTACCACCGCTTACTGGAAATATTATATTCACGGGGCGTATTGGCACAATAATTTTGGCCGGCCGATGAGCCATGGCTGCGTGAATGTGCCTTATGACAAAATGGAGCGGCTTTATGAATTTTCCGAAGTCGGGACAAGAATAGAAATAAGTTAAAAGTTAAAAGTCAAAATTTCAATTCAAAATTTAAAAATAATAAATTTTAACTTTTTACTTGTACTTTTGCTTTTTGCCTTTTGATTTTTGACTTTTTGTATGCTATAATGAATTTAAATTATGCCAGTCAAATCGCAAAATTACAGCCGGGTCGAAACCGTCGTTCGTCAAGAAATCCGCGAAGAGTTAAAAAAAATTTTAGGCAAAAATTTCAGCCAGAAATCAATTACCATTGATTATCCGCCGGCCAATGTCAGCGGGGACTATGCGGTCCCTTGTTTTTTATTGGCTAAAAAATTTAAACGTCCGCCAGTTGAATTGGCCAAGCAACTAGCTCAAAAAATTAAACCCGCCGGGTTAATCCAGCATGTCATTAGCCAAGGACCTTATTTAAATTTTTTTGTTTCTCGGCCGGAGTTTAGCCGGTTAGCTCTAACTGAAGTTTTTAAAGCGGGGAAAAAATTCGGCAAAAATAAATTGGGCAAAGGCAAGAAAGTAATGGTGGAATTTTTTTCGCCCAACACTAACAAGCCCTTGACCATTGGCCATTTGCGTAATATTTGTTTAGGCTCAAGTTTAGTTAATTTGCTTAAGTTTTGCGGTTTTAAGGTGATTGCTTCCACTTTATATAATGACCGCGGCAGCGCGATCGCTAAAACCATCGTCGGTTATCAAAAATGGGGCAAGGATCAGACGCCGAAATCCGCCGGTCAAAAGCCGGATCACTTTGTCGGGAGTTTTTATGTCAAATTCCATGAGGCAGCTAAGCTTAACCCGGCTTTGGAAATTGAAGCCAAGCAAGTTCTCCAGGCTTGGGAACAGGGCGATAAAAAAATTATTGAGCTTTGGCAGAAACTGATGGGCTGGGTCATTAGCGGTTTTAAGCAAACGATTGGTTCCCTTGATTTGCCAAATTTTGACGAGGAATATTATGAAAGCGAATTTTACCAAGCCGGTAAAGAAATTATTGAGCAGGGGATTAAAAAAGGGGTATTTGTCAAAGACGCCCAAGGCGTGATTTTAGCGCCCCTACAAAAATTCGGTTTGCCGGATAAAATTGTGCTGCGGCCCGATGACACGAGTTTATACATTACCCAAGATTTGTATCTGGCCTACTTGAAAGACAAGCATCATTTAGATTATTCGGTTTATGTCGTCGGTTCAGAACAAGAAATGTATTTTAAGCAGCTTTTTAAAATTTTAGAGCTTTTGGGTTTTGCCCGGGCGAAAAATTATTATCATTTGTCTTATGCCATGGTTCGCCTGCCGCAAGGCAAAATCAAGTCGCGCGAGGGTTTAGTGAAAGGCACGGGCGCGGACGAACTTTTGGGCTACTTGGTTGAATTGGCACAATTGGAAATCAAAAAAAGAAATCCGGATTTAAGTCAAAAAGAAATTGATTGGCGGGCTGGCCGAATTGCGCTGGGAGCATTAAAATTTTATATTTTGTCGGTGAATCCAAAAACGACCATGATTTTTGATCCGCAAAAGTCCCTTGCCTTAACGGGCCGAACCGGACCCTATCTCCAATATGTCTCCGCTCGGATTAATAGTATTTTTAGCAAAGTCAAAACCAAGCCTTCGGTTAAAGTTGATTTTTCTGCTTTAGGGCAAGACTTGGAGTTTGGTTTGGTTAAAAATTTTTCCCATTTTCCCATGGTGATTTATGAGGCGGTAAAAAATTCCGATCCCGGACAGTTGGCCAATTATTTATATGAACTGGCAAAAAGTTTTAGTTTTTTTTATGAGCAGCTGCCGGTTTTAAAAACAGAGGAAAAGACACAAAAAGCACGCTTGCTTTTATTGGCTGATTTAAATATTATTTTAAAAACCGGTTTAGAGATTTTAGGCATTGAGGCCTTGGAAAAGATGTGACGCCAATTAATAATTTCGAAATTCGAATTTTGATTCAATTTTTAATATTAAAATATTAGAAATTAAATATTGAATCGAAATTAAAAATTCAAAATTCGAGTTTATTGATTAATATGGCAAAGAGTAAAACCAAAATTTTAATCGTTGAAGACGACCCCGCCCTAAGTCCGCGATAAATTTATTTAAAATTTAATTTAAGTTAAGTTCGCACGAAGTCGCCTTCGGCTTAGTCAGTAAATATCAGTGTCTGACGAGTGACTTAAGGTGGGGCGAGACGAGAAATAAATAATAATACTTGCTAACATGGCAAAGAGTAAAACCAAAATTTTGATCGTTGAAGACGAGTCTTTATTATTAGATTTGTATACGACTAAACTTGAGCAATCCGGCTATCAGGTGGTTAAAGCCAGTGACGGGGCAGCTGGTTTGTCTTTGGCGCAAATTGAGAAGCCAAATCTGATTTTACTTGATATTTTGATGCCCAAAGTGGACGGTTATGAAATGTTAAAAAAAATAAAAAATAATGCCAAGACCAAAAAACTTCCAGTGATAATTTTTTCTAATCTTTCGCAAAAAGACGAAATTGAAAAGGGGTTAAAGCTGGGAGCCAACGATTATATCATTAAAACCAGTGTCACGCCGACAGAATTGGCCCAGCGAGTTAAGGATTATTTAAGATAAGCAAGATAAGCAAAGCAAGTAAATCAGTTAATCAAATGAACAAGCGAATTAAGTGAACCCCTCTCCTTTTACCCCTCTCCCTTTGTGAAGGGGAGAGGGGAGGGTGAGGGGTATTCGCATACAAAAAAAAGACGGGCTAATCCGTCTCGTTTTGTTTGATCTGGATTTTTGGCCCGTCGAGTTGTAGACCTTAACTTCGGGTTGAGCCGACTTCTTCGGGCTACCCGAAAGTGTTGGTCACGTTCGCCGCTGTCTTCGCTGTCGCCGCATTCTTCGCCGCGTCGTTCGCTGTACCTTTGGTCTTGCGCATTGCCGTCGCCGCATTCATATTTTGTTTCCCTCCTGGATCAAAGCTCCGTTGGCGGTTTGGAGGATCCTGGCACAGCCCCCAAATTTAGGGCACGGTGTCTACATGATATAATGGATACGAAAGGAGAAAAATCGTATGCCCAAAGGACACCCGTCGGTTAGTAAAGAGGTTAAAAACCAGATAATAAAAAGAATCAAGGAAGAAGGTTTGCCCGTATCTCAGGTTGCTTCTGAACACGGTCTTAAGCCCAGAACCATTTACCAGTGGATTGCCCGAGGGGTCACCGCTCCGCCTTCCATCTTGGAAATATCCAAGCTGAAGCGAGAGAATCAGGCGCTCAAGGAACTCATCGGCCAAATCACTCTGGAAATGAGCTTGAATAAAAAAAAGGCAGATGATCGCTAAAACTAAAGTCCTTTCCAAAAAAGAGCTGGCTAAAAAACAAGGCATATCTCGAAGTAGCCTCTACTACCAGTTAAAGATGCCGATCAAGGATTGGCACTTGAAAAACCGAATTGAAACGGTGCTTAAAGAAAATCCCAGCTACGGCTACCGCCGAATTGCCCTGGCTTTAAACGTCAACCACAAAAGAACCTTTCGGGTAATGAAAGAAAACGGGATTAAGCCTTATCGGAGACGGGGCAAAAAATTCAGAAAAACCAAGGATTCGGCCAGGGTTTACCCCAACCTACTCCAGCAAATGGAATTTCCGTTAAGAATTAACGCCGCTTGGGCTTCAGACTTTACACCCATCTCTTTTCACGGCAAGCTGGTCTACCTGGCCACAATTATGGACATTTTCAACCGGAAAATCGTCGGTTGGTGCCTGCTGAACAGCCACGCCGTCCAGTTAACCCTAACGGCCCTGATGAACGCGATTGAGAAATATGGTAGACCGGAAATTCTCCACTCCGATCAGGGTTCAGAATACAAGAGCAAAATCTACGCCAGTTTCGCTGAAAGTTTAGGCATCAGGTTATCGATGAGCAAAAAGGCCAGCCCCTGGGAAAATGGCTACCAAGAAAGCTTCTACTCCCAGTTTAAGGTTGACTTGGGTGATCAAAACAGATTCAAAACCTTGGGTGAGCTGGCTGTCGCCATATACTTACAAATTTACTACTACAACAATCAAAGAATCCACACCAAATTAAAAATGCCGCCAGCATTATTTGCTGAACGGCTCCGCCAACCGGCAGACTTAACAACTAATTACGTATCCATTAAAGTGTAGACAAGGTGTCCAAAGAAATGGGTCTGGACCATCCTCACGTTGGACCCTGTTAATAATTTAGCATAGGGCAGAGGAAAAGTCAAAAGAAAATTTACTGTTACCTTTTCAAAATTTTAGTCTCTAAAAAACTTTTTCTCTCTTGTCGTCATCTTGGTCAATCCAGCTTTATTGTGTTTAATAAGTTTTGCCTTCGGCAGGAGCCACTTTTGGTGGCAAAAGTGGCCAAAACCATTGGGGGCAACAATTCGCCCCGTTTCGTCAATCTAGGTTTAATCCCTCTCGCCTTGGGTCTCAATGTTGCCCCCAAACCCCCTTGTCTCACAGAACAGCAATAGTGATTTAAGTCCTAAAATCAGACTTTCAGAGATAAAAATTATTAAGAGAGAAATTTTTATTTTAGACTAAATTAATCTTAAAAATCACTAATCGTGATTGACCCCGTTAGAAAATCGGCGAACAATTTTGAATTAAAAATAATCCAAGTAATTTATTAATTTTCGAGGCAGTTAGCCATTTTATATTTTCTAACGGGGTTGACCAAAGGCTTAATTTTGGTTAAAATTAATCCATTATGGAATCAAAAACCAACCAGAAAGAACTCGAGATTTTAAAGTTTTGGCAAGGCCATAAAATTTTTGAAAAAACTCTTGAGAAAAAAAGTCCTAAGGGTGATTTTGTTTTTTATGAAGGGCCGCCAACTGCCAATGCCGCACCTGGGGTCCATCATGTTTTAGCCCGCGCTTTCAAAGACGTTTTGCCCCGCTATAAAACCATGCAAGGCTTTCAGGTTTCGCGCAAAGCCGGTTGGGACACTCATGGCTTGCCAGTTGAACTCCAAGTGGAAAAAAAATTGGGTATTAAATCAAAACCCGAAATTGAAAATATCGTCCCGGGCAATTCCGAGCAAAGCATTATCAAATTCAATGCGGAATGCAAAAAAACGGTTTGGCAATTCAAAGATGAATGGGAAAAATTAACAGCGCGAATCGGTTTTTGGTTGGATATGAAAAATCCTTATATTACTTATGCCAATGAATATATTGAAAGCGTTTGGGCCGTAATCAAAAAAGCCGATGAGCGCGGCTTGCTTTACCAAGGCCATAAAGTGGTGCCGTTTTGCACCCGCTGCGGCACAGCGCTTTCTTCTCATGAAGTCGCCCAAGGTTATCGCGAAGTTACTGAAGATTCGGTTTATATTAAATGTCAAGTGACAAAAGGCAATAAATTTGTTCAAACCGACGATTATATTTTGACTTGGACGACCACGCCGTGGACTTTGCCGGGCAATGTTGCTTTGGCGGTTGGCCCTGATGTCACATATGTTAGGGTTAAAAGGTTTACCGGAACGTTTGATTCAAATAATAAGCCTATTTACGATAATGTTATTTTAGCTAAAAAAATATATCAAGAATTGGAAAAACAAGTTGGTTCAATATTAGCTGAGCCGTTTGATTTAGAATTTACTGAAGGGTATGAAGGTCAAAATATTCATACGCAGTTTGGTATAGTAGGGGAATTTAAAGGCAAAGATTTAGTTGGTGTTTCTTATGAACCGCTTTTTCCCGGCGCCGTTGACGGTAAAAACAACAAAACCGCTTGGCAAGTAGTGCCGGCTGATTTTGTCACTACCATTGACGGCACGGGCATTGTCCATACCGCGGTGATGTATGGCGAAGACGATTATAATTTAGGCGAAAAAGTCGGTTTACCTAAACAACACACAGTTTCCCTTGAAGGAAAATTTTTGTCGCACATAAGTGAATTGGCCGGCCGGCACGTGAAAGACGAACAAACCACTAAATTGATTTTTCAATATCTCAAGGACAAAGGTTTGCTTTTTAAAATTACACCTTACAAACACGATTATCCTTTTTGTTGGCGCTGTGATTCGCCGCTTTTGTATTACGCCAAAGATTCGTGGTTTATTAAGATGACCGCCCTGCAAAGAGATTTACTTAAAAACGCTAAAAAGATTAATTGGGTACCAAGCCATATCAAGGACGGACGTTTTGGGGAGTGGATTTCCGGCATTAAAGACTGGGCAATTTCCCGTGAGCGCTATTGGGGCACGCCGTTGCCAATCTGGATTTGCCAGACTGGCAATCTCAAATCTCAAACCCGCCTGCCATCGCCTACAGCTCCCGCCCGACTTCGCCTGCGAGTGAACTCGCTGGCGGGTGGGCAGGTCTCAAATCTCAAATCAATGGATGGTTGCGGCGCAATTAAAGTTATTGGCAGTATTATGGAAATCGAAAAATTAAGCGGTAAAAAAATTGATGATTTACACCGGCCATTTATTGACCAAGTGACTTTTGCATGCCAGTGCGGCGGAACGATGAAACGGGTGGCGGAAGTGATAGATGTTTGGCTTGATTCCGGTGCTATGCCGTTTGCCCAATATCATTATCCTTTTGCCAATCAAAAATTGATTGATAAAAAACAACAATTCCCGGCGGACTTTATCAGTGAAGCGATTGATCAGACGCGCGGTTGGTTTTATACTTTACTCGCAGTCTCAACGATTATGGATAAAGGGCCGAGTTATTTGAACGTTATTTGTCTTGGCCACGTCAATGATGCCAAAGGTCAAAAAATGTCCAAATCCAAAGGCAATATTATCAGTCCTTGGGCCGTGATTGAAAAAAATGGCGCTGATGCTTTGCGTTGGTATCTCTTTACCATTAACCAGCCCGGCGATGCCAAAAATTTTGACATCCAAGGCGTGACTGAAGCTAATAAAAAAATTTTGATTTTACTGGAAAACATTTTGAGTTTTTATAAATTATATGCGTCTGTTAATAATGTCATTCTGAGTGAAATGAAGAATCTCAGCAAAAAATCAAGAGATTCTTCGCCTGCGGCTCAGAACGACATGGCTAAAAATGTCTTAGATCGCTGGATTATTGTCCGTTTAAATCAATTAATTGAATTAGTCAGCACTCAATTAGATGTTTACCATATTGTTGAGCCCGCGCGGGCAATCGGCAAATTTGTCAATGAACTGTCCACTTGGTATGTTCGGCGCTCGCGCGAGCGGTTTAAGTCTGGCGATGCAACCGGAGTTAAAACTTTAGGTTATGTCTTGTTAGAATTAAGCAAATTAATGGCGCCGTTTACCCCGTTTATCGCCGAAGAGGTTTACCGCCGAGTCAATGGCGATAAAGAATCTGTTCATTTGGCAGATTGGCCCGCCTCCACTAAAGTTTCGGCGAGACAAGCCAAAATTTTAGACGAAATGGAATTGGCCCGAAAAATTGTTGAGATTGCTCATTCAATAAGGCATGATAAACAGATTAAAGTTAGACAACCATTAAGTGTTTTGCAGTATGACGGTAATCCACTTTCTCCTGAAATGTATGAGATCGTTAAGGATGAAGTTAATGTTAAAGAAGTTATTAAATCAAAGATTAATTGGAGTGATCATATTTCAATTCCAAGCGGTGCTTCAGGAGTGTTTATAGGAGAAGCCGATAGGTCAGAATTTATTGCCGTGTCTAAGGGTAGTTCGTCTGTTAACTTTGTTTTATCATTAAATACGGAGATTACGGCGGAATTAAAATTAGAGGGAGAAATGCGTGAAATTATTCGGCAAATTAATCAGTTACGAAAAGAAAACGGTTTGACAATTCAAGATAAAATAGTAATATATTATAGCGGCTTGGATAAAATTTTTGAAAAATATGGCGATGAGATTAAGAGAGCGGCGATGGCCAGTCAGATAAAAAATGAAACAATTGATCAAATGAAAAAGATTGTCGGAGGGAAAATCGGCATTAAAAAGGTTTAAATTTACTTTAATTTTTAATTTCTAATTTTTAATTTTGAATCAATTTTGAATATTTAATTATTGAATCAAAATTTGAATTTCAAAATTCAAAATTAACTAAAATACTATGAACATACATCAAATCTACGATTTAGCGGTTAAAATGGGTATTAAAAACGATCTGCGTGGGATAGCCCAAGTCAAAAAAATTTTGGCGCGGCGTAAGAAGAATTATGAAGAATTAACCGGCAAAGCCAAGGCGCGGTTTGATCAAGAAAGTTTAATTAACCCATTTTCTGACACCCGGGTTTTCGTTGACCCCAAGCGCGAAATTAAAAAAGTGATGGTTGGCATTGACATTGGCCCGGCGGAAATTTTAGTCGCTAAAGAATTAGGCGTTGATTTAGTCATTGCCCATCATCCCATTGGCAAAGCTTTAGCGGATTTACATGATGTCATGCATTTGCAAGCTGAAGTTTTGGCGGGTTATGGCGTGCCGATTAATATTGCCGAGTCATTGACCAAAGAGCGGATTTCAGAAGTGGCGCGCGGTATTTCGCCGATTAATCATTATCGCGGTGTGGATACGGCCGAACTTTTCAATATTGGTTTAATGTGCGTGCATACACCAACGGATAATTTGGTTGCCAGCTTTTTAGATAAACATTTTAAAAAAGCCAAGCCCGAGTATGTTGGCGAAGTGGTTGACGAATTGGAAAAAATTCCCGAATATCAAAAAGCAATTGAGCAAAAAGCCGGACCAAAAATTTTTGTCGGCACTCCGGATAATTATGTCGGCAAATTAGTTTTAACCGAAATTACCGGCGGCACCGAAGGCGCAGTGGGTATTTACGAAAAAATGGCTCAAGCTGGCATTGGCACCATTGTTGGCATGCATATGGCCGAAGACCGCAAAAAAGAAGCGGAAAAAAATCACGTTAACGTTGTCATTGCCGGCCACATGTCGTCTGATTCTTTGGGGATGAATTTATTTTTGGATGAATTAGAAAAAAAAGGTATTAAAATTATCCCCTGTTCGGGATTAATCCGAGTCAGCCGCGTTAAGGGCAAAAAGAAAAGGAATTAGGAAGTTAGCTTCTTAGTTTTTTAGGGTTCAATATTAAAAAATCAACATAGCGCCAACTAATTAATAATTTAATATAGTATGGCGCAACTAGTAACCTATAGAGATCTTGTCGTTTGGCAAAAGGCGATGGATCTAGTAATGGAAGTTTATAATTTAACTAGTAAATTTCCTAAATTAGAAATCTATGGTTTGATTGCTCAAATGAAGCGATCGGCTATATCAATTCCTTCTAATATCGCTGAAGGCAGGCGAAGGAGCAGTAGAAAAGATTATTGTCAATTTTTAATAATTTCTTATGGTTCGGGTGCTGAATTAGAAACACAGATTGAAATTGCCAAGAGATTAAATTTTGTTAGTCAGCAAGATTGCAAAATTGCGGAAGACTTATTAGCCGAAGTGATGAAAATGTTAAATAAAATTTTATTTACTTTAAGGAGTAATTTTCCTAAAAAGCTAAATTCCTAACCTCCTAACCTCCTAACCTCCTAACCTCCTAACCTCCTAACCTCCTAACCTCCTAACCTCCTAACCTCCTAACCTATGATTGCCTCGCTTAAAGGAACGATAATTTATAAAACTTCTGAATTGCGCAAAGACGCCTATTTTATTATTGACATTGCCGGCGTGGGGTATAAAGTATTTTCTCCGGTCAGTAATTTAAAAAAAATTAAAGAAGGCGATGGAATTACCGTTTACACTTATTTGTCGGTTTCGGAAAACGCGATGGACCTCTACGGCTTTTTGGATCAAGCGGATAAAACTTTTTTTACCCTACTTTTAGATGTGCCGGGCATTGGCCCGAAAACGGCTATGTCAATTTTGGAAAAAACCACTATGAGTGAAGTTCAGCAGGCGATTTTTGCCGACAACCCCGTGATGTTAGTTAAAATGTCCGGCTTAAGCCAAAAAACCGCGGAAAAAATTATTTTGGCGCTAAAGGATAAAGTGGAAAGTTTAACCAGCCGGTCAAAAAGTAAAACCACTGATAAAACACGGCAAACCGACTTAGACGCCTTTGAGGCATTAACTGGTTTTGGTTATTCCTCGGCCGAAGCGAGAAAAGCGTTGACGCAGGTGGATAAAAAAATTACCGAAACGGGAAAAATTGTTCGAGAAGCGTTGAGGATATTAGGAAAAAAATAAGTCAAAAGTTAAAATTCAAAAGGTAAAATTACAATTCAAAAATCAAAAGTGATTAAAATTTTTACTTTTAACTTGAACTTTTGACTTTTGCCTTTTGATTTTTGACTTTTTATGTTATCTCAATTTAAAAAAATCATTCCCAAACCATTAATCAAACTCTACCATTATCTGCTCGCCATAGCAGCTAATTTTTTCTATGACTCACCTTCGGATAAACTAATTGTCATTGGCGTGACCGGCACTTCAGGCAAATCAACAGTCGTTTATTTAATTACAAAATTATTAGAAAGCGCTGGCTATAAAGTGGGCTGTGCTTCAACGATTTTATTTAAAGTTGAAAAAAATGAATGGCTAAACGATAAAAAAATGACTATGGTTGGCCGGTTCGCTCTGCAGAAATTAATTAAACGAATGGTTAAGGCCAATTGCCAGTACGCCGTGATTGAGACCACGTCGCAAGGCATTGAGCAATATCGCCATTTGGGTATTAATTATGATATTTTAGTTTTTACCAATTTATATCCGGAGCATATTCAAGCCCATGGCAGCTTTGCCAATTATAAAAACGCCAAGTTAAAACTTTTTGCTAAATTAAAAAATGATTCGCCCAAGTTGTTTGTTGGTCAAAAGATTAAAAAAACGATTATTGCTAATTTAGATGATGAGCATGCCAGTGAATTTTTAGATCAATGGGCAGAAGAAAAATACGGATTTGGCATTGCTCAAAAAATGATAAATGACAAATTACAAATCATGAATCCCGGCGAAGCCGAGGATCCTCGGTGGAACCGGGATAAATTCTCCGCCGAAGGCGGACTCGCCTCTGGCGAGAAAACTCAAAACTCAAAACTCAAAACTATAATGGCAGATAAAATTGAGATTGAGTCTGACGGGGCGTCTTTTCAGATTGATGATACTCAATTTAATTTAAAATTATTGGGTCAACACAATGTTTATCATGCTTTAGCGGCGATTACCGTTTGTTTAAGTCAAGGCTTGAGTTTAGAAGTTTTGGCAAAAAATCTTCAAAATATTTCTGGGATTCCCGGACGATTAGAATTTATTAAGGAAAGTCAGCCTTTTAAAATTATTGTTGACTATGCCTTTGAACCAAAAGCAGTTAGTGCTTTATATAAAGTGGTTAAGCAAATTTTCCATCAGAAAATAATTCACGTTTTAGGTTCAGCCGGCGGCGGCCGGGATGTTTCACGGCGACCGGCGTTGGGCCAGCTTGCCGGACAGAATGCCGACATTGTCATTGTCACTAACGAAGACCCATATAACGAAGACCCGCAAAAAATTATTGATCAAGTGGGTCAAGGCGCAATTAGCGCTGGAAAAACAGTAGGCCAAAATTTATTTAAAATTTTAGACCGCCGGCAAGCGATTGCCAAAGCCTTGTCTCTAGCGCAACCAAATGATTTGGTTTTAATTACCGGCAAAGGCAGTGAGCAGGCGATTGTTGGAAAAAATAATAAAAAAATTCCGTGGGATGATCGGATAGTAGCAAGAGAGGAACTGGGAAAAATCCTAAGCATTAAACCCTGATTTAACTTAAGCACCAAGCACCAAATCTCAAGCTCCAAATAAATTCGAAATTACAATATTTTAAAACCCCTCACCCGTCCTTCGGCCACCCTCTCCCCGCCGCCAGCGGGGAGAGGGGCTGGGGGTGAGGGGTTTTGGATTTTGATTATTGGAATTTTTTGAGATTTGAGATTTGATTTTTGAGATTAGGTCGCTTTAGGCGACCGATTGTGGATAACTTACCGATTTTTAATTAATTTTCTCTAAATTTAGCTGATTTTTAATTAAAGCCACCTATTGCCTGATAAATATTTGACAGGTTTTTAAAAATCTGATAAACTAATGAGGTTAAATTCCATCTTGGTTAAAACATTCCCGCTATATCTGCCAGTTATATTATTTTTTAAAAAATTGATAGTGGGCTTCTTTATTTTCTCAAACCTAAAATAAAAATTTCAACTCAAGCTCGCACCTAAGAGGTAGTGGGAGTAATTTTTTGTTGTTTTTTCTAAAAATAACTAATTTGCTGTCTAAATAATTTATGACTGCAAGAAGTCAAACTCGAAGATATTTTACCCCGCAAAAAGATTCAGTGCCGATGCCGGACCTAATCGAGGTTCAAAAAAATTCCTACCAGTGGTTTTTGGACCACGGCTTAGGCGAACTTTTTGAAGAGGTTTCTCCGATTCGCGATTTCATTGGTCGCGATTTTGAATTATATTTCGGCCGGTATTATTTAGATGAACCGAAATTTGACGAAGTCACAAGCAAGCAGAAAAATTTGAGTTATGAATCGCCGCTAAGGGTGGTAGCGAAGTTGGCTAACCGCAAATTGGATAAAGTAATTGAGCAGGAAGTTTATCTGGGCGATTTTCCGATTATGACCGATCGCGGCACTTTTATTATTAACGGTATTGAGCGGGCGGTGGTTTCCCAGTTGATTAGATCAGCTGGGATTTTCTTTACTTCAGAAATTTACGGCGAACGTCGTTATTATGGGGCGAAGTTAATTCCGAATCGGGGTTCTTGGCTGGAATTGGAAACCGATATTAATAATGTGATCTGGGTAAAAATTGACCGTAAGCGTAAAGTCGCGATCACCGCTTTACTTCGGGCATTTGGCCACAGCAACGATGAAGAAATTTTAAATCTTTTCAAAGACACGGACACTCATCCGGAAATTTCTTATATTAAAAATACTTTAGCCAAAGACACTTCGCACAACGAAAGCGAGGGATTACTTGAAGTTTATAAAAGAATTCGGCCGGGCGACTTGGCGACGATGGATAACGCTAAGTCATTAATCTACGCCATGTTTTTTAATTTTGACCGTTATGATTTCGGCAAGGTCGGCCGTTACAAAATCAATCAGCGCTTTGGCCATGATTTGCCGATTACCAAAGAAAACCGCGTCTTGCGCGTGGAAGATTTAGCGGAAGTCGTCAAAGAAATTATTCGTTTAAATGTTTCCCAAAAAGAGCCAGATGATATTGATCATTTGGGTAATCGCCGTGTTCGGGCGATTGGCGAATTAGTCCAAAATAAATTCCGGATCGGTTTAGCCCGAATGGAAAGAATTATTAAAGATCGGATGAGCACTTTGGACATTGCCGAAATTACGCCCAACCGCCTGATTAATGCTCGCCCCGTGATTGGCGCAGTTAAAGAATTTTTTATGTCTTCCCAGCTCTCGCAATTTATGGATCAAACTAATCCTTTGGCGGAGTTGGAACACAAGCGTCGACTTTCCGCCATGGGCCCGGGCGGTCTTTCCCGAGAAAGGGCCGGCTTTGACGTTCGCGACGTTCATCCGACCCATTACGGCCGGATTTGTCCGATTGCCACGCCGGAGGGACCCAATATTGGTTTAGTCGGTCATTTGGCCTGCTATGCCCGAGTCAATGAATATGGTTTTATTGAAACGCCTTTTCGCCGCGTTAAGCATGATGTTAATAATAAAGCCGAGGAAACCGAAAATGAAATCAGCCGGCAAGATATTTTAAATCCAACGACTAAAGAAGTGATCGTTAAGGCGGATGAAAAAATTACCGGTAAAATTGCCAAGCAGTTGGGAAAAATCAAGGAAATTAAAAAAATAGCGCTTAAGCCAAGAGTGACTAATGAAGTTAATTATCTCACAGCTTTTCAAAGCGAGAATGCGATTACCACCGCCGCGACTACGCCGATTGATGAAAATGGATATTTTTTGGAAGCGCGGGCAGAAGTTCGTAATTACGGCGAGCCGGGGATTGAACACGTGGAACAGGTTGATTATATGGATGTGGCGCCTAATCAAATTATTAGTATTGCCACTTCGCTAATTCCCTTTTTGGAACACGATGACGCGGTGCGGGCATTGATGGGTTCTAACATGCAGCGCCAAGCCGTGCCCTGCATTAGTCCGGACGCGCCGATTGTCGGCACGGGCCTTGAAGCCAAAGCTGCGGCTGATTCCGGGCATTTAATTATTGCTAAAACTGACGGCACAATATCGGCGGTGCAATCTGATCAAGTTCAGATGATAGATAATAATGGCAAACCCCAAAGCTATCGCTTGAATAAATTTGTCCGTTCTAATGCTTCTACTTGTATTAACCAGCGGCCGATTGTAGAAAAGGGGCAAGTGGTAAAAGCCGGCGATGTTTTGGCTGATGGCCCAGCCACTGACCATGGCGAATTGGCTTTGGGTCAAAATATTATGGTCGCTTTTATGGCTTGGGAAGGCTATAACTACGAAGACGCGGTTATTGTTTCGGAAAAAATGGTGCGTGATGATCGTTTTACTTCTATTTACATTGAAGATTTTCAAGTTGAAGTCCGTGATACCAAATTAGGACCAGAAATTGTCACCGCTGACATTCCTAATATTAGCGAAGAAAAATTAAAAGATTTGGACGCGGAAGGCGTGGTGCGCCTTGGGGCCTCGGTTTCTTCTGGCGATATTTTAGTCGGTAAAATTACGCCTAAAGGCGAAACCGAACTTTCGGCTGAGGAAAAATTGCTTCGGGCAATTTTCGGCGAGAAAGCCCGCGATGTTCGCGACAGCTCCCTTTATTTGGAACATGGCGAAAAAGGCAAGGTCGTGGACATTAAAATTTTCAGTCGGGAAAACGGCGACAAACTGTCTTCGGGGGTGATTAAGATGTATCAAATTTCCATCGCCAGCCTGCGCAAAATTCAAGTCGGCGATAAAATGGCCGGGCGCCACGGCAACAAAGGCGTAGTTTCGATTGTTTTGCCGGTGGAAGATATGCCCTTTTTAGCTGGTGGGACGCCGGTTGACGTAATTTTAAGCCCATTGGGCGTGGTTTCACGGATGAATTTGGGGCAAATTTTAGAAACTCATTTGGGGCTCGCCGCCGATAAGCTTGGTTATCAATTAGCCAGTCCGGCCTTAAACGGCGTTAATGAAGAAGAAATTAAAAATCAATTAAAACAAGCCGGGTTTTCGCCAGACGGTAAAATGATCGTTTACGACGGTCGCAGCGGTGAAGCTTTTGAAGAGCGGGTGACGGTCGGGAAAATTTACATGCTCAAATTAAACCACATGGTGGAGGATAAAATTCATCAACGTTCAATCGGACCTTATTCTTTAATTACTCAGCAGCCTTTAGGCGGCAAGGCCCAGTTTGGCGGTCAGCGTTTTGGCGAAATGGAAGTCTGGGCCTTGGAAGCTTATGGCGCGGCTCATATTTTGCAAGAGATTCTAACGATTAAATCCGATGACGTCTCCGGCCGTTCCAAAGCTTATGAGTCAATTATCAAAGGTGAAGTTATTAAGAAATTAAATATTCCTGAATCATTCAATGTGCTTTTGCGCGAACTCAACGGCTTGGGTTTAAATATTGATTTACTTTCCAAAGATTATTTGTCTTCTTTGGCCTCAAGCGCCAAGGCGTCAGCTAAAGAAGAGAAGAAAAGTGAAAAAAAGGTCGCTAAAGAAAAAGTGACTAAAGCGTCTAAAAATAATTAGTTATTATGATTGAAGAAAAAGCGCCAATTGATTTTGATGCTCTAAAAATTACTTTAGCTTCTCCGGATCAAATTCACAAATGGTCACACGGTGAAGTTACTAAGCCGGAGACGATTAATTATCGAACTCAAAAACCGGAGAAGGACGGTTTGTTTTGTGAGCGAATTTTCGGCCCGTCAAAAGATTGGGAGTGCTATTGTGGTAAGTACAAAAAAATTCGCTACAAAGGGATTGTTTGCGATAAATGCGGCGTGGAGGTAACTCGTTCAATTGTCCGGCGCGAGCGCATGGGCCACATTGATTTAGCCAGTCCAGCCTCGCATATCTGGTTTTTGCGCGGGGTACCTTCCAAAATCGGCTTAATGCTTGATTTGTCACCCCAGTCTTTGGAAAAAGTGATGTACTTTGCTGATTTTATTATTACCCACGTTGATGAAGATTTAAAAAAACAAACCTTGGAACAAATTCGCCAAGAATTTAAAGCTAAAAAGAAAAAAATTGAAGGGGATTTTGACCGACAGCTTAATCTAATTAAATCGCGGGCCGGCCAGCAAAATGAACCGGCCGCCAACGCCGCGGAAAAAGAAATTTTAGCTTTAAATAAAACCAAGGCGGAAAAAATCAAAGAATTAGAGCAGATTCTTCATTTGGCGGAGCAAGAATTAAAAGATTTGAAAGCATTAAAAATTATTTCCGAGCATGTTTATCAGGATTTATCTTTAAAATATGGTCATATTTTTGAAGCCGGCATCGGCGCTGAAGCGATCAGAAATATTTTAGAAAAAATTGATTTAGCCAAGTTAATTGCGGAATTAAATCAACAATTGGTGGCAGAAGAGTCTGTCCAGCGCGACAAGGCTTTGAAACGTTTGCGTTTAGTCAAAAATCTTGAAAAAAATAAACTCCGGCCGGAGTGGATGATTTTATCCACGGTGCCGGTCATTCCGCCGGATTTGCGGCCGATGGTACCATTAGATGGCGGCCGGTTTGCCACTTCTGACTTAAACGATTTATACCGTCGGATTATCAATCGCAACAATCGTTTGAAGCAATTAGTTGAGCTTAATGCCCCGGAAGTGATTTGCCGAAATGAAAAACGGATGTTGCAGGAAGCCGTTGACGCTTTGATTGATAACAGCGCCCGGCACGGTAAAACTGTGGTTGCCTCAACCGGCCAGAAGCGCATGTTAAAATCATTGGCCGATATTCTAAAAGGTAAGCAGGGCCGTTTCCGCCAAAATTTATTAGGCAAAAGAATTGATTATTCGGGTCGCAGCGTGATTGTAGTCGGGCCAAAATTGAAATTAAACGAATGCGGTTTACCTAAGCGCATGGCTTTGGAATTATTTAAGCCCTTTGTGATCAGCCATTTAATCGCTCAAGAATTAGTCCACAATGTTAGAAGTGCGAATCGTTTTATTGAAGGCGGCAGAAATGAAGTCTGGGATATTTTGGAAGACATTGTTAAGGACGCCTATGTTTTGTTAAATCGGGCGCCAACTTTGCATCGGTTGGGCATTCAGGCATTTAAGCCGGTTTTAATTGAAGGTAAGGCGATTCAAGTCCATCCTCTAGTTTGTGAAGCGTTTAACGCCGACTTTGATGGTGACCAAATGGCGGTTCATGTGCCCTTAACCGAGAAAGCCAAATGGGAAGCGGCAAATCTGATGGTGGCTTCAGGAAATCTATTGAAGCCAGCCACGGGTGACCCGGTGGCGCGGCCAACTAAAGACATTGTTTGGGGCTGTTATTATTTAACCGTGGTTAAAGAAGTTAAGGAAAAATCGCTTAAAGTTTTTTCTTTTCCGCAGGAAGCGGTGCTGGCTTATAATCTTCATCAAGTTAATATTAACCAAAAAATTAAAATCCGGGCTGACGAATGGCTTGCTAAAAAATTAAAAGCGGCTGGCATTAAAGACAACTTAGTTGAGACTTCGGTGGGTCGTATTATTTTTAATCAAAGTTTGCCTCTTGATTATCCATATTTAAATCGGGTGATGGATAGTAAAAGTTTAAGGGTGATGATTTCTGAATTTTTAGAAAAATATGGCGCCGCGGCGACGGCTGAATTGCTTGATAATATTAAATCTTTAGGCCTTAAATATTTAACCCAATCCGGCTATTCTTGGGGCATGGATGATGTGCCTAAAATTCCCGAAAAGCAAAAAATTATTGAGGCTGGTGAACAAGAAGTTGAAGAGGTGGAGAATCAATATAACTCCGGGCTTTTAACCGATAGTGAACGCCACACCAAAGTCATTGAAATTTGGATGGGGGTCAAAGATAAAATCGTGAACATGAGTCAGCATACCTTAGATCCATTCGGTCCGATCTACACGATGGTGGAGTCAGGCGCCCGTGGCAGCTGGAGTCAGTTAATTCAAATCGTCGGGATCAAGGGTTTAGTGACTAATCCGGCCGGGGAGATTATTGAATTGCCGGTCAAGGGTAATTTTAAAGAAGGTTTTGATGTTTTAGAGTATTTTATTTCCACTCACGGCGCCCGCAAAGGTTTATCCGATACGGCCCTAAGAACAGCTAACGCCGGCTACCTGACGCGGCGCTTAATTGACGTTTCGCAAGACGTAATTGTCGTTGAAGAAGATTGCGGCGAAGACCAGGGCATTGTTTTAACCAAAAAGGCAAGTGAAGCCATTAACACTAATCTGGTTGAACGGGTTAAGGGTCGTTATGTTTTAGAAAAAATTATTGATCCCAAGACTAAAAAAGTTATTATTAATAAAAACGAAGTGGTTGATTCCCAAAAGGTTGTTTTATTGAAAGTTTTAGATTTACCCGAAATTCGGGTTCGATCCGTGATGACTTGTAAAACGCATCGCGGGGTTTGCCAGAAATGTTATGGCTGGGATTTAGCCTATAACCGCCCGGCGCAAATCGGCACGGCCGTTGGCATTATTGCTGCTCAAAGTATTGGCGAACCAGGCACCCAGCTGACCATGAGAACTTTCCACACTGGCGGTGTGGCGGGGTTAGATATCACTCAAGGTTTGCCGCGAGTAGAAGAAGTTTTTGAATCCCGGCCGCCAAAGATTAAAGCTTCTATTGCCGAATTTGACGGTAAAATTAAAATTGAACAGTCAAAAGACGGGAAAAGTTTAGGCCGCGGCAAAACCGTTAAGATTATGTATGAAAAATTAGACCAAGATATTTATCCGCTTGAGCCGGACACGACAAAATCAAAGAAAAAAATCACCGCGGAAAATAAGCAAAAACTGGAAGTTAAAAACCAGCAAAAAATCAAAAAAGGCGATTTGCTTTTTATTGATTCGGCCGGAGAAAAAAAATATGCTAAACATGACGGCGTTGTCCAGTTGGAAAAAGAACGAATCGTGGTTGCCGTTAAAGAAGAAAAAGCCCATGTTTACCAAATCCCGCCGGAATTTCATCTGTTAGTTGGTGATGGTGATTTAGTGGTTAAGGGCGATGCTTTAACTAATGGTAGTTTAGATTTGCGCCAGCTTTATAGCTTGAAAGGCAAAGAGGAAACCCAGCGTTACGTGGTGGATGAAATTCAATCAATTTATTCTTCCCAGGGACAAAAATTGGATAACCGCCATATTGAATTAATTGTTAAACAAATGTTTTCCCGGGTGCAAATTAAAGAAGCGGGCGACACTGAACTTTTGGCCGGCCAAAGAATTGAAAAGGACGAATTAGAAGACGCCAATCGCGCGGTTAAAAAAACCGGCGGCCAGCCGGCAGTATCAGAAGAGCTCCTGATGGGTATTTCCAAAGTTTCGCTTTCCACTTCTAGCTTTTTGTCAGCCGCTTCTTTTCAAGAAACTTCCCGGGTGCTGATTAATGCGGCAGTGGAAGGCCGAATTGACTATCTGCGGGGCTTAAAAGAAAATGTGATTATTGGCCGGTTGATTCCGGCCGGCACCGGGTTTAAACAGGAAAAATAACTAATCGCTTTTAGTTGCTGGCTATTAGCTTTTAGAAACATAGCGCCTGACGGCGCTTTTTGTTATTATCTCAAAAATAAAACCCGCCTGCCATCGCCTACGGCTCCCGCCCGACTTCGCCTGCGAGCGAACTCGCTGGCGAGCGGGCCTTCGTCTTTCTTAAATATTTAATAATAAATTTTAGTCCGAATAAACCTAAATTGTTTCACTGAAATTTTTTGGCAGGCATTGGCGGGCAGGTCTCAAATCTCAAATATACAATTTAAAAATTAAATCTAAAATAGTTTTGAATTTTGAGATGTAGTTTTGATTTTTGAGATTTGAATATTCATTGGTTCTTCACTTTCACCGATTTTTATGTTAAAATATATTAGTTAGTTAAATGTTAATAGTCAATAGTTAATTGTTAAATAATGGCCCGAAGAAAAAGAATAAAAAGCCTGCGCGACTTAGATTTAGGTCCGCCGCAAATTGAGCTTTCAACCCAGACAAAACGCCGAATTAGCATCGTGATTTTATTGACCACGGGAATTTTAATGCTTTTAAGCCTGTTTGATTTGGCCGGCACTTTAGGGGTTTATCTCAATAGTTTTTTGACAATTTTATTTGGTAGTCTGCGCTGGTATTTGCCTTTGGTGTTAATTGCCATTGGTTATTTTTTATTGCGCCCGACAAAATTTTTATTTCGAACGACTAACGTCATTGGCTTAATAATTTTTATTTTTGCTTTTAATGGTTTAGTTCATTTGACTTTTCACCAAGATGATTTATTGCCTGCGGCGCAAGCCGGCTTGGGTGGCGGTTATCTTGGATTAATTTTAGCTTTTTCATTTTTTAAATTAATGGGCTTTTGGGCCGCGGCCGTGGTTAGTTTGGCTTTAAGCGTCATTGGTTTATCTTTGCTTTTTGATGTTTTAATGCCAACAGAAGAGGAAAAAGAAATCAGCCGATTCAAATTTTTGCTTTCCCGGTTTAATGAATTTTTGGCGAAGCGGCAAATGGAAAAAGCGGTTGCCCGACGGGAAAAAAATCAGGAAAATGGTTTAAATCGGTCTGAGCCGGAACCGATTTTTTCCAGCCGGACAGTTGAAGTGGAGCAGCAGGGCGTGGTCAAAGCGCCAAAAATGGTGAGTGAAGAAGAGCGGGAAAGCAAACAGCTTGATTTAGGCATTACTAAATTTAAAAAAACCAAAATTGATCTTCCCTTAGATTTATTGGATGGCAAGACCACGATTCCTGACGGCGGCGATTTGAAATCTAATAAAATGATCATCCAAAAAACTTTAGCTAATTTTGGCATTGAGGCGGAAATGGGTGATGCTCAAGTTGGGCCAACCGTTACCCAATATACCTTAAAACCGGCCGAGGGCGTGAAACTTTCGCGCATTACTGGTTTAGTGGATAATTTAGCTTTGGCTTTGGCGGCGCATCCGATCCGGATTGAAGCGCCGATTCCGGGCCGGGCATTAGTCGGTATTGAAGTGCCGAATCAAGCCACGGCGTTGGTGCCCCTAAAAGAAATTTTAGCCTCCGACCAGTTTAAAAACCGTAAATCAAATTTGACGGTGGCTTTAGGCAAAGATGTGATGGGCCGGCCCTGGCTGGCGGAATTGGATCGGATGCCGCATTTATTAATTGCTGGTGCGACGGGTTCAGGCAAAAGCGTTTGCATTAATTCAATTATTTTAAGCCTGCTTTTTCAAGGCGGACCAGGAGATCTCAAATTAATTTTAGTTGACCCTAAGCGAGTGGAATTGCCGATTTATAATAATATTCCTCATTTGCTTACGCCGGTGATTACCGACGTGAAAAAAACGATCAATGCTTTGCGTTGGGCAATTAAGGAAATGGAAAAAAGGTTTGATGTTTTGTCAGCGGCGCATCAGCGTAATATCGCCAGTTACAACCACGCCGCGGCGGAAAAGATGCCTTACTTAGTGATTGTCATTGACGAATTAGCGGATTTAATGGCCGCGGCTGGCGCGGAAGTTGAGGCGGCGATTGTCCGGTTGGCGCAAATGTCGCGGGCCGTGGGCATTCATCTGGTCTTAGCGACCCAGCGGCCATCGGTTGATGTCCTAACCGGTTTAATTAAAGCTAATATCACCTCGCGAGTCGCTTTTTCCGTGGCTTCGCTGGTTGATTCGCGAACGATTTTGGATATGTCAGGCGCGGAAAAACTTTTGGGCCGAGGCGACATGCTTTATATTTCTGCGGAAATTTCCAAACCTAAACGTTTACAAGGTGCTTACGCTTCTGACGATGAAATTAAGCGGGTGATTAACCATTTGAAAGAACGGGCCGAACCGGATTATTTAGAAGAAGTGGTAGAAAAACAGCAGCCGACTTTTGGCGATCATGTTTTTGAGTCAAGCGATGAAGATTCCGATCCCTTGTTGCCTGAAGCGAAAGAAGTAATTACGCAGGCGAAAAAAGCTTCGGCTTCTTTATTGCAGCGCCGATTAAGAATCGGCTATGCCCGGGCGGCTCGAATTTTAGATTTACTTGAACAGCAGGGTTTTATTGGTCCGGGGGAAGGCGCCAAGCCCAGAGAAATTTTAACTAACGGTCTAATTGGTAAAATGGATGAAAACCATAACGAAGAAATCGATGACTTAACTGAATCTGGTGATGACGAAAGTTCAGAAACGGAAAATAATAATTAAATCAAATCTCAAAAATCAAATCTCAAAAATACAATTCAAAACTAAAAACTTAATAGTAATAAAAATAAGCCGCCGCAGGCGGCAACCAAACTTTTGACTTTTGAGATTTGATTTTTGAATTACATTTATGGTTGGTTTTCGCTTTAAAACAATTGATAATCCTTTAAGTTTAGGAGAAAAACTTCAGCAAACTAGGCTGAATTTAGGGATTAATATTCGGGAAGTGGCTAAGGCGACTAATATTTCCGCTAAATATTTAAGTGCGCTTGAAGCCGGCGACTATCGCAGCTTACCCGGAGAAGTTTATGGCCGAAGTTTTTTAAAAGTTTATGCCAAATTTTTGGCTCTCAACACCGATGAGTTTTTACTTGCTTATGAAAGTGAACAGAAGATTTTTAATAACACACAAAAAGATAATGGCCCTGATTTTAAAAAACCGGTTAAGCGGATTTCGGCGGTTCATTTGATTGTCACGCCGAAGTTGATTAGAAGCATTTTGATTGGTTTTTTAGTCGTCGCCTGCTTGGTTTATTTGGGTTGGAAAATTGTGGCGATTTTAACACCGCCCCGGCTCTTGGTGGAAGAACCAGTTAGCAATTTGGTGACTAATCAGAGCTTTGTGGAAGTCGCCGGGATGGTTGAGCCCGAGTCAAATTTAGAAATTAACGGTACTCAGGTTCTGGCCGATTTGCAAGGCCGATTTTCTGAAACCGTTGACTTACAGCCCGGAGTCAATATAATTGAAGTGGTCGCCGAGAAGCGTCACGGCAAACAAACTAAAAAATATTTACAAGTTGTTGTTAATTAATGATTAATAATTTATAATGTATAATGTATGAAATTTATTATTAATTAAGCATTATAAATTAACTTTTATGGCGAAAAAAGAAGAGAAATCAACAGGCGCAAGCAAAGGATTGGATCGTCTTACGGCGGCCGAACAAGCCATTGAGCAAATTAAAGAGCGGTTTGGTGACGGTTCAATCATGAAATTAGGTGAAGCCAAGCGAATGGAAGTGGCGGCCATTTCCACGGGATGTCTTTCGCTTGATATTGCTTTAGGCGTTGGTGGCGTACCCCGTGGCCGGATCATTGAGATCTTTGGCCCAGAAGCTTCGGGTAAGACAACGTTGGCTCAGCATGTCGTCGCGGAAGTACAAAAAATCGGCGGTATTGCCGCTTTTGTTGATGCCGAACATGCCTTAGATCCGGAATACGCCAAAAAAATCGGCGTCAACATCAAAGATCTTTTGATTTCTCAGCCTGACACTGGCGAGCAGGCTTTGGAGATTGTGGAAACTTTAGTTCGTTCTAATGGGGTTGACGTCGTTGTGATTGATTCCGTGGCGGCGCTAACACCTAAAGCGGAAATTGAAGGTGAAATGGGTGATTCCCATATGGGTTTGCAAGCAAGGTTAATGAGTCAGGCTCTGCGTAAATTGGCTGGCATTATCTCTAAAACCAACACGATGGTCATTTTTATTAATCAAGTCCGGCAACGTATCGGCATTTTTTTTGGCAATCCTGAAACTACCACCGGTGGTATGGCTTTGAAATTTTATTCGTCTGTTCGCATTGAAGTGCGGCGGGCCGCCCAAATTAAGCAAGGCGAAAGAGTGATTGGCAATCGGGTGAAAGCCAAAATTGTCAAAAACAAAGTCGCGCCGCCGTTTGCCGCTTGTGAATTTGACATTATGTATAATGAAGGGATTTCGGTTGGCGGCGACGTTTTAGATACGGGTGTGATTTATGAGGTTGTGACTAAATCCGGTAACACTTACAGTTTTGGCGAAAATAAACTCGGTACCGGTCGGGAAAATGCTAAGCAATTCTTAAGGGAAAATCCGAAATTAATAAATGAAATCAAAAAAGCAGTTTGGGTTAAGGTCAAAAGCGGCGGTAATGTGCCGATGGTTAAGTCGGAAACTTAAGGTAAGTTAAAATTAATATAATTAAAAGATGAGACGCAAAAGGTCTCATCTTTTAATAATTTGACTTTTATATAATAGAAGAGGAGGAATAATTATATTTGAGCCGTTAGTCAAGTTAGTTCAAGGCTCCTTTTGGGATAGAGTCGGATTACCTCGGGAAGATTTTTGTCAGCTTATTCAGCAAGCAAGTAGTAATTATCTTCAATTTCAGAAAATGGTTCAGGGAGATCCTGTTCGGTTGCTTACATCTGCTTCAGAGGCTGCTCAGAGACTTATTGACAATAGTGAAAATCTGAAAGAAGTGCGTCAGATGTTAGTTGATTTACAAACTGTTGAGCGACAGCTGGCAGAATTTTTATTTTTTGACGCTTTTTTATTTGATAAGCAAGTTGCCCGTCGTAAGTTGCTAAATAGACAACAACTATTCCGGCAACGAGTCTTTGACTACTTTCAGGCAATCGGGCCAATTATTGGGGTAACACTTGATTTTAATCAATGCACCTACGCTTACGCTACTGGTGTATTGCATGGCATTGAACTGAAGATAGTGAAACCTTACGCAGACCTTATTCGCGAACAGCTTTTACAGCTTCGTAGCATGCTACCTACTTAAAAGTCAAGAGTTGATTTCTGTCCGAGTTGTTCCTTCCGTTGGATATGTATTTAACCAACGGATTTTTTTTACCAACTTTTTGGTCGGTGTAAGCGTTTGGTTTTGCGGCGAAGCTCTTTGGCTTTTTTTGTATTTTTTCTCGCATGCTTGAGCCGCGCTTTTAAAGCACTATTTTGTCCCATAGATTTAGTAAATTAAGTCAGTAAGTAAATTAAGTAAAGCCAGTAGCTTGTCCGCTTAATTTACTGGCTTTACTTAATTTACTTAATTTACTCTTTCTACATACTCGCCGGTTTCGGTGTTGACGCGAATAATGTCGCCTTCTTTGACAAAAAGGGGAACGGCGACGGGATAACCAGTTTCAATAACAGCAGTTTTTGTCACCCGGCCTTGGGCGGAATCACCTTTAGTGCCGGCCGGAGCGGCGGTGACTTTAAAAGTCATTTTTGGCGGTAGTTCAATGCCGATTGGCTGCTCATTAAAAGAAATGAGTTGGACTTCGCTGCTTTCTTTTAAAAATTTGATTTTTTCCCCAAGTTTTTCTCGGGTAAAGGAAAATTGTTCATAACTTTCATTATCCATAAAAAAATATTCTTGGCCAGCGCTATATAAAAAATTAACTTTTTTTAATTCCACATCCCCGGCCTCGACTTTATCACCGGGCTTGAAGTTGTATTCCACGACTTTGCCGTTAATGATATTTCGTAGCTTGGTTTGCATTACCGGTTTTCGCATCTGCATCCGGACAAAATGAGCCACCAAAACTTTATGCGGTTCATTATTATAAATAATGGTCATGCCTTGTTTAATGTCGTTTAAGCTACCTAAAATTGTCATATTAATTAGTAATTTATAATGTATAATTTATAATATTTTTTTGATATTTTTAATAATAGCAGTAATTATTTTTGCCGCAATTTTTATTGTGCAGTCCGCCGAATACCCCGCCCCGACGTGACATCGGGGGGATGAGGCGGAGTTAAAGATTAGATGGTGAGTGAGCCGTTTGTAGAGCGAAAGCGGAACAAACGGCGAACGAACACTTATCACAAGAGGATTCCAAAGGAGGATACTCCTTTGGTCGGCGGGCAGGGTCTAAAACCCCGCCCGCCGAAACATTATTTATTAGTAAAAGGTAATAACGCCATGATGCGGGCGCGTTTGATGGCATTGGCGAGTTTGCGTTGGTGTTTGGAGCAAACACCGCTTCGCTTGCGCGGCACAATTTTGGCATAAGAGGAAATAAATCGGCGTAAGGTTTGAGTGTCTTTATAGTCAATCACCTGAATATTATTGACGCAAAAATGACACTGCTTTGGTTTTTGGATAACATTGTTTGGTTTAGGCATAATTAAGTTTAGTAAATTAAGCAAGATAAGCAAGATAAAAAGCTTAGAATTTACTTATCTTGCTTATCTTGCTGAAAACTTATCTTGCCAATATTTAGAATGGGATATTTTCTACTTTGATTTCGTCGTCACTGGTTGGTTCGGGCTGGCTGAAATCTTCAGTGGCGGCTGCGACGTTGCTCACTGATCCACTGGCTGCGCCTTTGGTGTCTAGCATAATCATATTTTCCGCAACAATTTCGGTGCGATAACGTTTGACGCCGTCTTGGCCTTCCCAGTTGCGAGTTTGCAAGCGGCCTTCAATATAAACTTTATTGCCTTTTTTCAGATATTGGGCGCAAATTTCACCCAAGCGGCGCCAGGCAACAATATTATGGAACTCGGCCTTTTTTTGTTTTTCCCCTTGCGGGTTAGTCCAAATGAGATTAGTGGCAACGGAAAAACTGGTAACCGTTTGACCGGAAGGGGTGGTCCGGACTTCTGGGTCGCGGGTTAAATTGCCGATGATCATGGCTTTGTTTAAATTCATATAATTGATTTTATTAATTAGGCGCGCTATTTTGACCCCGCACTATGCGGGCATTAATAATTATGATAGTTTAAATTTTAAATTTTAAGAATTAGTGATTGATATTTTTAAGAGGGGTAAATTTTTACTCCCTACTTTCTAAATGTGTTTTTGCATCTTTGGATCACCATGGATTAATCAATATAATCTACTAATGATTTTAACCCATGCCCGCAAAGTGCGGAATTATAGTATATCACGCTCCAAAATTTCATCAAGTTTTTGGTCCAAATCTTCCAGTCGAATTTTTTCATGCTCCCCCTCTTTAGATTCGCTCGTCTTAATCTTAGTTTCCAGTTTTTCCCTTGGCGTTCTAAGAAAACTCACTGGTTTCGGTTTAATTTTTGGTGTTTTAACAATAATATGTCTTAGAATATCTTGAGTTAAGCGCAGTGACCGATCCAGTTGTTTAAGATTTTCGCCCGGCAGGTCAAATTCATAAAGAAGATAGTAGCCTTGGTGGTTATGTTTAATCGGGTAAGCCAGCTTTTTTTTGCCCAAATTTTCCTCTAGGGTAATTTCACCCTGAAAACGGCCAAGTAATTCTTTAACTTTTTCTTGGATGGGCGCTAATTCATCTTCCGTAAAACTGGCGGGGATTAAATAAAGTAATTCGTAATGATTCATATTTAATTGTTAATTTATAATGTATAATTTATAATACTTTTTTAGTATTTTTGATAATCGCGGTAATGATTTTTCCAATTTGATTATTTTCATCTAATAAATTATCAATTTTACCTTTGAACGCGGGATAAGATAGTTTTAATAATTGGAGCCAGTAATTTGTTTCTATCGCCGACTTGCGTGCAATTGTTAAAAAATTAATAAATTCTTTCCGGCTGTGTCCAGCTCCACCTTCAACAACATTAGCACCAATTGGACACGCTGACCTTATTGTTTCACGAATTAGAACTCTTGAAGTAATATCATTGGGCACGGTACGTGATACTTTGATTGTCTGCTATGAAAACATTAGACATCTTTTGCCGATGTCAATCTTATTATTCATTATGAATTATTAATTATAAATTAAATAAAAACGTCCAGATTTTCCGGGCGCCACATTGATTAGCTTGTAGGAATTTAGGAAGTTAGGCGGGTAGGCAATAAACAAAATTTATCCTACAAGCTAATTTCCTACAAGCTACAAGCTGATATCGCCTTTCCTTATCTTTAAAGTCAGACAAGGTTAATGGTCGCCTCAGGCAACCCGGAAAAGGCATGTCCCGCACCAAGTCAATCAATAAGCTTATGACTTTAATTTCCTAAAGCCGGAGGCGATTTCGCGCGCTTCCTGATTATCTAAGGAAAAAGTATAATTGCGGACTTTGGTGTGGGGCTTAATTTTTAAGATGATAGTAGTCTATCATATGATGAAAAATTAGTCAACATTACGCAAGAGTAATCCGAGTTTAACCAAAAAGACGATTCTAACCTGATTGAGAGTATCAAATAAAGTTAAATCGATTTACCATTCCGCCCTGGTCAAGGGCGGATTTGGTTTTTGTCAATTAAAATAAATAGCCGTTTATATCTGTGCATAACTTTCTATATTCAACTGTAAGAATTTGTGGGATAATTAAAATATAATACTTAAAAACCAAAAAATTTATGAGAACTAAAACAAAGGTCAGAATTAGCAATAAGGTCTCGGCTTTAATTTTTACCGTGATTTCGCTAGCTGTCATTGGCGGCTTTTCTTATGTTTTTTTGGGGGGTCTAAATTTGCAAACAAAATCCGTGCAAAAGTCTGGGCCGCCTTATTATGACAATTTTGAATGCGATTTAAATCGGACGGTGGCGGATCAGCCCCAAAGTATCTTTACTTCTGATGTTGATGGCGTGGTTGATATAAAAGATTTGACGGTTGTTAAAGATTCGGCTTTGGGAAAATATGGCGCGACCACTCTAACAATTAGTAGCACGGGTGCGGTTTCCAATCAAAGGCCCTGCACTGACCTGAATCGCGATTTGACGATTGATGCCGTTGATGTCCAGTTGATGGAAAATTATTACGCCAGCCTTAAATCAGGCGGCACTAATAAACTTCCTTACACCAAAGAATACAATCGGCTTGGCGATTTTTACTACTATTATTCTTCAACGGACAATGTTTGGTCTGTGGACCAGAATTCTTCCCAAGCCAACGCTAATTACGCGGCCTCAAGCTACCCTTATAATAGAGTCTCGATCGGTTATGAGACATTAGACAGCATTGCCGCAAGTCAGGATATTAAACAGATTGATAACTATTTGGCGCTGGTTAAACGGCAAAATCCTGGTAATGCTGATTCACTTATTAAGTCTAGTATTAATAGTAAACCAGTTATTTATTACCGAGATAAGAATGCCACCTATACTGCAGATTACGGAAAATATATGTTTGGATGTCAGGTGATTTGGTTGACTAATAATATTAAGGGAAAAATAACTTATGTTGTTTTCTCTAGGTTAATTTTAACCTCATTGGCCAATCCTTTTCCTTATTATGTCAATCCGCTGAACTGCCTGGGTAACGCCGAAGGGTTGCGGATTTATAATAAATATTTATTGATTTATCCCAACGTTTTGCATAATTAGGCACCGGTATTGATGGAGAGGGGGCGTAACCGCGCCCTCTTTTTAAATTAATTGTGTTATAATGATTTTGTATGCAATATGTTTTTATTTTAGGCCATAATCCAAAATTTTCTGTGGCGGAAATTTTGGCGGTTTTGCCCAAAGCTAAAATTATTGAACAAAGCTCATCATTTTTAGTTTTAGAAAATAAAAGTTTTAACAGTGCCGAATTAATGAGTCAGCTGGGCGGGACCATTAAAATTGGTGAAATTTTAGGCAACCAGATTAGCAAAAAAATAACGGTGGAAAAATTAAAGCAAATAAAAATTGAAAGTAAATTGAATTTTGGTTTAAGTTATTACGACTGCCCCAAAGATAATTTAGGCATGGAAATTAAAAAAGAGCTAAAAGCCGCTGGCGTCAGTTGCCGTTTAGTCGTCAGCCGAGACAAAATTTTATCATCGGTGGTTGTTTCTAAAAATCAATGTGCGGAATTTTTAATCTTAGGCAAAAAATGGCTGGGAATGACTTTGGCAGTTCAGGATTTTGCCGATTACAGCCAGCGTGATTATGGCCGGCCGGCGCGCGATTTATTGTCCGGCTCAATGCCGCCAAAACTGGCAAAAATTATGATTAATTTGGCTCAAGCGCCAAAGGGCGGAAAAATTTTAGACCCGTTTTGCGGTTCGGGCACGGTTTTGCAGGAAGGAATTTTACTGGGTTATGAGATGGCGGGGAGTGATATTAGCCAAAAGGCGATTAAAGACAGCAAAGAAAATTTAGAATGGCTTTTCGCGTCATTCCCGCGAAAGCGGGAATCTAGTGTTAAAAAGGTAACGGATCCCCGCCTGCGCGGGGATGACAGTGAGAGAGTAAAAGCATTTGTGTTTCAGGTTGATGTTAGGAAAATATCGCAAAAAATAAATAGTATTGACGCCATTGTCACTGAGCCATACCTCGGGCCGCCGCTGAAAGGATTAGAAAATAGAAAACAGATATCAGAGATTATTAATGATTTATCAAAGTTATATCTTGATGCCTTTGGTGAATTTAGGAAAATTTTAAATTATAATAGTAAAGTGGTGATAGTTTTTCCGGCTTTTCGCAGTGGCAAAGAAATTTTGGAATTGCCGATTCTTCAGCAAATAAAAAAATTGGGTTTTACCCAATTAAATAAAGACAAATTAATTTATAGTCGGCCGGACCAGAAATTGTGGCGGCAAATTTACATATTTCAATTGTCACGGTGAACCCCGACGTAGTCGGGGGTGAAGCAATCCTTGGATTGCTTCGTCGCTTCGCTCCTCATAATGACAAAAAGAGATTAGGAGATTACACCCCGACTTTGAAAACAACGACGTCGCCGTTTTTTGTTACTTTTAAATTTTGACAAAAATTTTGACAGAATTATATATTTGTGGTATTATACAATATTCTCACAAAAGAGTGAGAAAATCGTAGTCCTGACGGTAAAATCAGGACAGAGTTCTTTTTAGGCCAGTCATAATGACCAGCCAAACAAAAAGGAGACCAGTAATGGCCAGTCTGACGGGAAGTATTACCCGGGGTCAGGAAACAGAAGCGCTCAAGGCTCTTCAGGCGCGTAAAATTGACGCAGAGGATTTTGCCGCCATCGGCACCAATAACTTATTGGCCGATGAAGTGGCGGCTTTGATTCTAAAATACCGGTTGTTCACGCCGCCAGCCGAACAAATTCAGAAAATTTTGGAAATCAATGAAGCGGTGTGGAAAAATTTGGCAATCACGGCTGAAGCAGTTGCCGCTTTAGGTGATCCGCCAAACTGTCCGCCGTCCGATGATCAGCATCTTTACGGCATTTGCCTGTTTTACGAAACTGGTGACCCAGTTAAGACTTTCCAGCTTAATTGGGAGGCATGTATTCACGTCCATCAACCGGAAGGTGTTTTGAAATGGGATGGTTTGGTATTCACGCCTCAAGGCGTGCGGCAACGCGACACTGCCAAGCCGCGGCCAATTGGCTTGCGCTGGCAGGTCTGTGAATTAGGCCGGCAATTTCAAGGACAATCTGTCCGAAAAGTGTTGCCGCAATTGGACCAGTGCCAGAAAATAGGCATGGGGCAGGAATTACCTTTAGTCGCCACGCTTCATCCTAAATGGGTAAAATCCATAAATGGACAAGATATCCCGTTTGTGGATGCACCGGATTTGGAAGTGGCTCCGCACGGTCGGGGTGATTTTTTCGGCGCGCCGTCTCTGAGCTTCCTTTCCGACATTCGGCAGGTGGACTTGCACGCCACTAGTGTGGGCCATCGAAGCGGGCGCTATGGCTCTGGCGTTCTTCAGTAGTGTACCTTTGGATGTCTTGGCACGGAATTGAATTTTTGAAAATTTGTAGTCAAGGTCAGCAAGTATTAAGCGGGGTATAGATCAATAAATCTTTACCCCGTTTTCTTTTTTTAAAAAATTAAGAAAATCCAGTCATAATTATTATCAAAACGTTTACGCCTTAAAATGCGACATTAAACAATTTTTTCACTCGGTTTCTCACCAAAAATTGTTTGAGATAATAAAACAAAAAACCAAAGACGAAAAATTCTTTTGGCTTGTTGAAGAAATAATAAATAGTTTTAGTTCATCTGGGGATAACTTTCCGCAGAGAGAAAGAGATAAGTGATAATTTTAAAATAGGCATACCCATAGGCAACGTCACTTCGCAAATATTTGCCAATATTTATCTTAATGAGTTAGACCAGTTTATAAAGCACCAACTGAAAATTAAACATTACTTTCGCTACGCTGATGATTTTATTATTATCCATCAAGACAAGAATTATCTGGGACAGGTATTGGTTAAAATAAATGATTTCATTGAAAATAAACTAAGTTTAAAATTACATCCGCAAAAAATTAATATCCGCAAGTTCAGGCGAAGTATTGACTTTTTAGGTTATATTATTTTACCACACTATGTCGTTTTACGGACAAAAACTAAAAGAAGAATGTTTAAAAAAATTAAGCAAAATTTTAAAAAATATCAAAATGGATTAATCAGCCAGCAATCTTTTAATCAATCCCTGCAATCTTACTTGGGGATATTAAATCATTGTTCAGGATATAAAATCAAAGAGACAATCGATAAGTTAGGTGTTACACCCCGACTTTGAAAACAACGACGTCGCCGTCTTTCATCACATAATCTTTGCCTTCAATTCTAATTAACCCTTTTTCTTTGGCCGCGACTTCACTGCCGCAATTCAGCAAGTCTTGCCAGTTAATTACTTCGGCTTTAACGAAATTTTTTTCAAAATCCGTGTGAATGACGCCAGCGGCTTGGGGCGCTTTAGTGCCTTTGGCCACAGTCCAGGCCCGTGATTCTTTAGGTCCAGTCGTTAAAAAGCTAACTAAGTCTAAGATGCGATAGGCTTCTTTAATTATCTTATCTAAACCGGATTCGTTTAAACCCAATTGTTTTAAGTAATCTTTAGCTTCAATGGGCGATAAATCAGCCAATTCGGCTTCAATTTTTGCCGAAATTTGAAGGTAACTTTGGGCCGAACGTTGGTCGCTAATTTTATTTTCATCAATGTTAAACACGTCAATCATCGGTTTAATCGTAAGTAAATTTAAATCGCGGATCAATAATTTTTCTTTTTCGTTAGTGATAATTTCTTTAGCTAATTTTCCGGCTTCTAAGCCGGTTTTTAATTTTTGTAAAGTTGGTTCAAGCTCCTTAGCTTCTTTTAAATTAGCATGTAGGTCTTTTTGATTTTTGACAAGGCGTTTTTCTAAAGTTTGTAAGTCAGCAAAAATTAATTCTAAATTAATTGTTTCGCGGTCTGATGCCGGATTAACCTTACCGTCAACGTGGATGACGTTGGCATCAGAAAATTCGCGGAGCAGATGGATAATAGCGTCAACTTCGCGAATGTGTGACAAAAATTTATTACCTAAACCTTCGCCTTGATGGGCATTTTTGACTAAGCCGGCAATGTCAACGAATTCAACCGTGGTGTAAATCGTTTTTTCGGATTTTGACATTTTTGCTAGTTTTTCAATACGTTCATCCGGCACGGCCACCACGCCGACATTAGGGTCAATGGTACAAAACGGGTAATTGGAAGCATCCACCTGTTTTTTGGTCAGGGCTTTAAAGAGTGTGCTCTTACCAACATTAGGTAAGCCAACTATGCCGATAGAAAATGACATTTATGTTTTGTTTAAAATTTTCTCAATAATACCGATGACCATTTTGGCCTGTGACTCGTAGGCCTTGTAAGAATTCATTATGTTTGTATTAGCAATTTCGTAATTTTTAGTAGAAATATTTTGTTGAAATGTAATATTAATATAGTGACGATAATCATCTATTGCTTCATTCATAAACCCAATGCGATTCTTAATGTCCAAAAGGTACCCTCTTAGAATTGAATCAAATTTTGAAAGCATTTCTAAATTTGAATCGAGTAAAGAAAGAGAATGTTTTTTGAGAGCTAAGCCCTCTCCAGAACGACCTCGTTGCTTACTTATTTTAACAATACTTTCTCTCTGCTCCCCAGTTAAATTTAAAAGTGGTTTAATGCTTCTAAGAAGAGATTCGTTTGAATTTTTTTCGTTATATTTAGCAAGTATTGGGTTTGCCCACTTGAAAAAGTTTTTATCTATAGTGCCATATCGACTCTCTAAGCTGAATATCACTAGCACTAGCCTTGCCCTTAATTCATGTAGTTCATCTACTAATGCAGTTTTGACACGTTTAGCTTTTTTATAGTCTCTATTGTAATCAATAATAAAATATCCCGCTATACTTAAAAAGCCTCCGATTAGAACTAATAGTAAATCCTTGAATTCATTCATACTTGAGAAGCTTAGCAAATCCAGATTGTTTTTTCAATATGTGAGGCTTTGTTTGAATTACTAAAGCCACTAAAACAAAAACTCCCAAAATTTTAGGGAGCATTGTTCCTGTCTTATTGTGTGGATTAAGTGTAAGACGGGGTCAAGTTTTTGACTCTTAAGCTGTCAAACAGAAAAGCCTTCCAAAAAGCCTTGTAATCTTTTGAATTCACTTCTTTGCTTCGTGCCTTTTTGATAGCTTTGGCCAAAGGTTCAAATTCTTTATTGTCAGGCACATATAAACTCAAGAAATCTTCTACCATAAGTCCTTCAAAAAATCCATCTTTATTTACCCTAATTGAGGAACAGCTGCCGTTGATTGGGAGTAGGGCTGAATCAATGCTAGCCTGCTTGTCCTTAGGGGCAAAATACAAAATATCAGAAATTTTGTCATACTTAAAAACCCAATTATCTTTCTGGACAATCTCTTCAAAATTTCCAACATTATTTTTCAAATTCTCTTGAAATTTTATTAAATTTTCGTTAGTGGCTGGCATAGTTTTCCTTCATTTATATTCGGTGTTATAAGTGCGGTTACTATATCTAGTATTTTCCCACGCTTTCTCCTGATTACTATCTTAACGAAGTATTTCATTTCTTTACCATTCAGAATAAATGTTCTGTTCACCTTCTCTTTATAAAATACGATTGTTTTTCTTTTTTTGATTCTTCCGAACACTTTTTTAATGCTTGGGTAGACGTAGTCTGGATTTTCAATTGCCTCTTGAATATCTTTATCAATAAAATTGTTATTTAGTAATTCGGGTCGGTTCTTACCATATTTGTTTATGTGGTATTGTAAACACTGGTTGGTTAGTATTACTTTCCAGCCTTTGGCAATTCCTTCATTTTGAACAAGGAAATCAAGTCTATGTTCGCTTGGTTCATCAGACATATAAATCTATCAAATTTTGACGTTTTTGTCAATACATAGGGGTTAAAAAAACCACTATAAGTAGTTATACTGGGCTTTGTTGCAGTCTTTTTCATATTTCACCTCCTCCCTATGTACTATAGCATAATTTGAGAAGTAGATAAATAATATGAAAAACTGGTGATGTCGTCAAGCCCCGTCTTTCTTTACAAGGTGTTTTGTTCAGGGGTAGAATGCACGATTCTACCTTGCCTATCTCGTGCCGTGATAACCCGCTTATACTGCGACGGAGGCATTTTAATTACAAAGTAAAACGGTATCAGCTTCTTATTTTCTTGGCTTATTTGATGTCGGTTTGTGTTTACACGATGCCGATAGAAAATGACACAAAATTAGGATTTAGGAATTAGGAAGGTAGAAAGTAGGTCGCCAGAGGTGACTCGCCTGACGGCGAAATTACGAATTAAGAATAACAAGATAGAGAATTTTTTTCAATGAACCCGACCTCGCATAAAATAAAAAAATGGCCACTGGGAAGAGAAAAAAGCCGGTGGCCTAGCAGGGAGCGGAATGCCCGAGGAGGGCTGCGTAGAGTCGAAAGAGCAAATTTAGATGGTCAGGCGGACCGTTTCTGAAACATCACAGGAGGAATTCTGCTTCAGACTCACGCCAATCCGCCCGAGCCGCAACTATGGAATGGGAGGATCGATGTAATATTAATTATAGAACAATAAAGTGATTTGTTAAATTCATTGACATCAAGTAAGGTTTTTGTTAAGGTAAACGCAGTTTTTCAGGAGGGAGAAATGTGGTTTTTTGACCCCGCCCTTCACGAAGAGCGGGGCAGGGCAATTAAAAAAATTAGCTCTTTACAATTTTTGTGAAGTTTAGTTTGTAAAAGGGAGAACAATTATGATTAAACGTTTTACCAGACCGGAAGTGGAAGAGTTATTTTCAATCTTGCGCAAGAAGCAAGGCTGGCATGATGTTGAAACTGCTGTTGTCGGCGCTAGAGAAAAATTAGGCGATATACCAGCAGGGATCCGTCAGATGGTGGCGGCCATTGTCATTACCCCAGAGATTCTCAAGCGGGCTGATGAGATTGAGGCGGAAATTGATCATGATCTTTTAGCTCTCATTTTATCAGTCGCGGAGCAACTAGAAGAGGAAGCTCGCCCCTGCTACCACGATGGCTTAACGTCGTATGATGATGAAGATACGGCACTAGCGGTCATTTTAGTGTTGGCTTTGGAATTAATCATCGGCGCGATTGAAAAGCTGTGTTCGGTGGTTTATCGTCGTGCCGTTGAGCACAAGGAGACCGTGATGGTGGCGCGGACTCACTTTATTCACGCCAAGCCATATGTTTTTTCATTGTGGTTTTTTAATCTGCTGGATGATCTGAATGAACACTTGAAAGTACTAAGAGGGGCGATTGAAGTGGTGGGTGTAGGTAAAATTTCGGGTGCGGTTGGTACTTATACGTTACCTCCGGAAATCGAAGAGATCGCTTGTCGCGCTCTTAATCTTCAAGCGGCAAAGATTTCAACCCAAATCATCAGTCGCCGCGTCCATTGTCATTTCGCGTCCGTCGTTGTTGAAGTGGCGAACACTCTTGAGAAGTACGCCACTGATATTCGGCTGATGGCTGGCACTGACTTAAGTGAAGTTGAGGAATGGAAATCACCTAAGGCTCATGGCTCTTCAGCCATGCCGGGCAAAACCATGCTGCGCAACCCAATCAAATCAGAAAACGTTTGCGGCTTGGCTAAGGTAGCTCGAGGCTATCTCTTAACCGCTTTTGAATGCCAAAATCTTTGGCTTCAACGGACACTGGATAACTCAAGCGCGGAACGCGTTTGGTTACCGGATTTAACGACGGTCGTGCATTTCATGCTCGGGCGATTTACTGACGTCTTGGATAAGTTGGTCGTTTATCCGCGGCAGATGGAAGCGAATCTATGGCGGACCGGCGGCATGGTTTTTGCCGAGGACGTAATGATGGCTTTAACCGAGACAGGCATGGCGAGACCGGAGGCGTATGAATTATTAGAAGGTCTTGCCAGACAAATCAGGAAAGGCCCATACACCACTGACGATGGTAAGACGTATCGGTCACTAGTCTATTCTAATCCAACCATTGTTAATCTTTTGGGTATGGTTAGATTGGATAAACTGTTTGATCCGTGGAATTCTCTCAAGAATGTCCAGTCCGTGTATGGACGTTTTGGGATTTAGGCGAAAAAAAGAAAGGAGGGTGTTATGGAAGAAAGGAAGAAATTCGCGTTAATCAGCGTTTACCATAAAGAAGGCATTGTTGATTTTGCCAAAGCACTTTTGGCAATGGGTTTTGAGCTATTAGCTTCAAGTGGTACTTGCCGCCATTTGCGCGAAGCTGGACTTGAAGTTAAAGATGTTGCGGATATGCTGCTTGAAAGTTTTGTTATTCAGGCCCAGCGTGGCGGCATCACTTTTAGTGAAGAACCCCAAGACATTCCGCTGATGATGGCGCAAATGCGTGAGCACGGCATGGATGCCAGCGCAATGCTTGGCCACCGCGTGGTAACTTTATCACGCGAAGTGGCAGCGGCATTATTAGCTCGGTATTTGGAAGCTGACTTGGAAGAATTAGTCAATCGGGGGATTCCCTGGATTGATTTGATTTGCTGTGATTTTTATCCGGCAAGAGATGCTATTGCCAAAATTGATGCCACTATTGATTCAGTCAATGAGATGACTGATATCGGCGGGCCGACTATGGTGCGCGCCGCGGCCAAAGGCAGCCGGATTGTAATTTGCGATCCGGCGGATCATGAGTTAGTGATTAACCTTTTGCAGGCTGAAGGTGATGTTAATAAAGAAACTCGTCAGCAGCTGCGCGCAAAGGCTTTTGCGACCACTGGCGTTTACGATCTGGACCTTGCCCGGTTTTATGGTCAAGGTGAGTATGATGGTGTTTTTGGTAAAAGAGTTTTGACTTTAGGCAAGGGTGAAACTGATGCCCAATCACCGGCGGCGCTTTACTCATCGCGGCAGATCACCTATCCATTGGCGTGGAAGAATTTTTGTATTATTTCTGGTTCTCCAAGTTATGTCAATTCGGCCGATGGTGAACGTTGCCGCCAAATCATTTGCCGTGGCGCCGAAGCATTCCGTCGAACTTTCCGTCAAATTCCTAATATTGCCGTTGCCTGTAAGCACGGCAACCCCTGCGGTTTGGCAATTAGTTGGAATTATCCGGTTAAGGCGATTCATAACACATTGCTGGGTGATCCGATTGCGGTAATGGGTGGTGAGATTATGACTAATTTTGCCATCACCGACGAAGTCGGCCAAATGCTGTTGGCGGTTCCCGAAGAAGATCATCCACGTGTCCGCCGCAAGAATTGGGGTGCTGACGTGATCTTCGCACCGGAATTTTCGGAAAGTTCAGTAATGCTGTTAGGCAAAAGAGAAAAGCGTAAGCTCTTGGTTAATGAAGCTTTGTTTGATCCGCAAATGGTTCCCGGAAAACGGATGATTCGGGTGTTTGACACCGAGGAATTCTTAATCCAAGGTTTGCCGGATTACGTCTTTACTTTAGACAACCTTGACGAACTGGTCGGCCCGGCGCCGGTCCAAGATGACATAATCGATATGATCATTGCTTGGTTGGCGGCTTGGCAGTCGGACAGTAACGCGGCGACGGTTGCTAAAGATGGTACACTCTGCGGACTCGGCTGTGGTGATCAAGATCGGATCTGGTGTTGCCAAGAGGCGATTGCCAAAGCCGAGCGCGCCGGTCATGACTTGAATGGGGCGAAATTTGGCTCCGACGGTTTTTTCCCCTATGCGAGACGCAAAGGTGATGATCAGCCGTTGGAAGGTCCGGAGTTGTTTGCCCAAGCCGGTTGTAATGGTGGCGTGGTGTCTGCGGATGGCCAGAATCTGGTGGAGGTCAAGGCATTTTTCCGAGAGGCGAAAATGTCGGTGGCTTTCGTGCCGGCTAAACATCGTGGGTTCATGTTCCACGCCTAAATTTTTCAAGGAGGGAACAGTTTCTTTCGACCAGCTAGACTCTAAAATGTTTGGCTGGTTTTTTTGTATGCGAACCCGCCAAAATTTTTGCTTTGCCAAAACTTAGGCGGGCGAATCCGCACATCTGAATAAATTTGTAGATTGGTATTTATTTGTAGATTAGTAATACTATCCATTGACTTTTATTATTAACAGGATTATTCTTTAAGTATATGACAGCTGAAAATGAATTGCCGAAAGGCAAACAAATTGGCAAAGTTACCCATTTTTTCAATAAAATCGGGGTGGCAGTTTTAGAGTTAGACAGTGATTTGAAAGTCGGTGAAACAATTGTGATTTCCGGCCGGGGACAGGAATTTGAACAAAAGGTTGATTCCATGCAAGTGGAACATCAGCAGGTGGCCGTGGCCAAAAAAGGTGACGCGGTTGGTATGAAAGTTGACGAGGCAGTTAAAGAAGGTGACGCGGTCTACCTTAAAGGTTAGCAAGATAAGTATTGAGCGAGATAAGCGAGATAAGCAGTAAACCTATCTTGCCTATTTTGACTACTTTACTATCTTGCTCATTTTTTTATGGCTTTAGAAATTTATAAAAAGAAAAGGCATTTTGCTAAAACACCAGAGCCAAAAGGAGAAATTAAAGTTAAAGGCTTAAATCGCTTTGTCGTTCAGAAACATCAAGCTTCTCATCTTCATTATGATTTTCGCCTTGAATTGCCTGAAAATATTATTCAAAGTCCGGCCCGCCTGCCGAAGCCCGAAAGGCGTAGGCAGGTTGTTTTAAAATCTTGGGCCGTGCCCAAAGGCGTGCCGCCAGTGGCCGGTAAAAAAAGTTTAGCCGTGGCAGTCGAAGATCATCCGGTTAGTTATATTAATTTTTCTGGTGTTATTCCTCAAGGCAACTACGGTGCGGGCAAGGTGGAGATTTGGGACAAAGGAAAATTTAAATTATTGGCCCAAGCCGCTCGGTCGTTAAAGTTTGAATTACAAGGGAAAAAATTGAAAGGCAAATACGTTTTATTTCAGTTAAAAGGGAAGAACTGGTTGATATTTAAGATGAAGTAAATTAAGCAAGATAAGCAAGATAAGTTAATAGTTAAAATTAACTGACAAACTGAATTTACTTACTTTACTGAATTTACTATAATAAAGATAGGAGGCAATATGGCGAGGAAAATCACAAAAACAGCAATCTTATTGGTGTTTTCTTTTTTTATTCTATCCGGCTGCCAGCAGACAACGCCCTTAGCCAATGTTACCCAAAATGTTAATGCCAAAATTGATGAGGTACGTCAAAGGCAGGAAGACAAAATTCAGGCGACTCTCAAATGTCAGGAACTATGTCAAAATCAATTGACCACTGATGGTCAAAATTTTGATATTGGTCAATGTTTGAGCAATGAGATTATTGCGGATTGGGTTTGCGATATTGCCCATTCACCTCGGCAAGCCATTGATGATGATCCAGCCAATCAGTGTTCGGCTTTTAGGACCGGGCGGGCGCAGCATTTTGTCGAAGTGGATGGAAATTGTAATGTGATAAAAGTTTATTAGTTAATTTTCAATTTTGAATTTCTAATTTTGATTCAAATTTTAATTATTGAATATTCCCCGCTGAAGGCGGGTCCGCCTTGGGCGGAAAAATTGAATCAAAATTCGGATTTAGAAATTAATTTATAAATATATGATCAAAAATTGGAAATTTGCGATTGGTCTGGGTGCCGGGTTTTGGGTGATAATGTTTATTGGTGTTTCCGCCATTATGGTGGCGCTTTTATCCGAGATTTGGCAAAAGATTTTAGAAATCATTTTAGCCGGTGTGGCGGCGTTTATTTTGGCGCGACTTTATTTTAAAAAACAACCCGGTGAGGTTAAGGACGCTCTCGTTTTGGGCATCGCTTGGTTTATTGTCGGAACAATTTTAGATTTATTAATAACGATTCAATATGTTAAAGCCGGTGCTAATTATTTTGCCGGTCTAAAAACGTTTTATGGCATGTGGAATTTGTGGGTCGGTTTTGTTTTGATGTTTGTTGGAATTATTATTGCGGCCAAAACCACTCACGGCGGCGAATTAATGAAACCGCCACCGCCACCGTCTAGTACCCCAACATCACCTATGGGATAGTTTACTAAAAAATATATAAATAAATATACGTAGGGACAAAACATTGTTTTGTCCCTCTTTTTACTTCCTTACCAGAAACCCCGTGCGAGGTTTCCCGAGCACGGGGATGAATGGGAAAAATCCGATCCAAGGATTTTGCCTGTTAGCGCAACTGTCATCCCCGACCTGATCGGGGATCCAGGAGTTATTCCCAAGAACTGGATTCCCGCTGGAGTTTACCCCGCACTTGTTGCGGGGCGGGAATGACACAACAGACAGTTGCGAGTAGTGGAGTATCAGGAAACCCCGCATGAAAAAAGCCAACCCGAAGGGTGGCTTTTTGAGTGCGGGGAGGACATCATTTTAGAAAATTATTGACAGGATTTATTATCTATGCTATAGTAAAAAGTCAGTTCTTTCTTGTTATATTTAATATTGGCTGAAACACAAAACATATAGGAGAAATAACCATGAATTCAAGGTAACGGCGGGTATGGAATCGGCTGATTTCGCGGTTTGAGTCAAATCCAGATCTGCAGTATAGTCGCGATAGCCGGATGGCCGAGTTGTTGGTGCAGGCGCGGCGGGTTAAGTCGCGGCGGCAACAGGCGCCAAAAAACAGCTTGACGTCCAGATTGCGCCAGCTGACAATCGGTATTGTCAGCAGTGGCCAGTCCGAAATCATTCCGGAAATCATTCCGATGGAAAAGCCGGCATTGACCCTGCCCCAAGCGGCCGCGATCGCCGAGCCGACTATGCCGGTCAACTCAAAGCCGGGTTGGCTTCAGCGGCTGTTTTACCGGCTGCCGTTTATGCGGCGGCAGGAAATCGCCATCTAGTTCGGCGGTGTGCCCAGAAATAAAATCCCTCTTTCGCAGTATGCGGCAGAGGGATATTTTTTAAATTTTAAGACCAAATAACACCCTGATTAAAAAACCAAAGCCAAAAGAGAGGGCGGCAATGCTTAAACTAATTGCCGTCATTTCGGCAAATCTTTTTTTAAAATTAACATTTTTAGCAACAGAAATATAAAAAGTAAAAAGTAAAATGACTAAAATCGCATTTGTGATCGTGAGGGCTAAAGCCAAGTAGAGATTAGGCAAAACTAAATAGGGAAAAATTAAAAATAAAACCGTTAAGATATAAGCAACGCCGGTGTAGATGGCGGCTCTTAACGGATTTTTTTCTTTAATTTCCTCGCTGGCTTTGGTGGACAAATATTCGGAAGCCGCCATGGAAAAGGAAGCGGCAATGCCGGTGATTAAACCAGAGACCGCAATAATTTTGGCGTTTTGCAAAGCCAAAGTTAAACCGGCCAGAGCGCCGGTTAATTCGACTAAGGCGTCGTTAATGCCTAAAACAATGGAACTAACATAGCGGAGTTTTTCCTCGTTGATGAGGTGAATTAATTGTTGCTCATGGCGATCCTCGTCTTCGTGAATGGCCATAGCTTCGGGCAAATCTCTCGCAATTCTTTGGTAGAGCTTTTGGGCTTGTTTTTCGCCTTGTTCCATCAGCCGGATGCCAAAAGTTAATCCTAGAATTTTTGCCATTAAAAAATATCGCCAGACCTTAAACCAATTGGGAGTAATTTGTTTATCAGAATATTTTTGCCAGAATTGATAGTGGTTTAGTTCGTCATGAGCGATTTGGTGTAAAACCTCGAAATTTTTTTTGTCTTTAGTGGCAGTGGCTAATTTTTCATAGACAAAGTGTTCAGTAATTTCATTTTTTTGCGCTTGGGTAATTAAACATTTAATTTTTGTATCAATCATATAGTTTTAGACTTTTGATTTTTTAAAGCTAAATCGTAGACATTTTTAAGTAGATAAGTCACCGTCAAGGGGCCAATCCCCCCTGGTACTGGTGTCAACCAACTGGCAACTTGCGCCACTTTAGGGTCAACGTCCCCGGCCCATTTGTTTTTACCAATTAAATTAGTGCCAATATCAATGACAATCGCGTTTGGTTTAACCATTGATTGTTTGATAAAATATTTTTTTCCTAAAATGATGATTAAAATGTCAGCTTTTTTTGTTTCTTCAGAAAAATTTTTTTCCGGTTTGATAATTTTTACTTTAATATTATTTTTTTCTAAGCTGGTTTTCATCGGCTCGCTAAAGATTGGACTGTTGCAGATAATCACCGCGGTTTTGCCGGATAAATTTTGACTGGTTGATTTGAGAGCGGCTTTGACGGCTTCAATTAACGGCGGGCTAAGTACGTCATAGTTAACCAAAGAATTAATATTTTTTAAGCGCCGAAAACCGTCAACATCTTTTTCCAATTTAATTTTATTAATAATATTTTGACTATTAAATTTTTTGGGAATAGGCAACTGGACAATAATACCGTCAACTTTATCGTCGCTATTTAACCAGCTAATCATCTCAATAATTTGTTGTTGAGTGATGTTGGGCGCGGTTTTATTGCCGTAGAAGTAGGCATGAAAATTAAGACCAATTTTTTCGCAGGCCAGTTTTTTATTTTTGATGTATAAAATGGAGGCCGGATCATCGCCAATTAAAATCGCCGCCAAACCCGGCCGACGCTTGAGTTTGGCGATTTTATTTTTTAAGTCAAGTAAAATTTTTTCGGCAAGAGCTTTACCGTCAATAAGTTGGGCCGGCATGGTAAGTAAGATAAGTAAGATAAGTTTGTAAGCAAGATAAGATTTTAACGAAAAAGATTTTTCTTTAATGAATTTAGTTAAAAAATGAGCTTTCTGCTAGACCAGCAGATCTCTAAAGGTATTAAACGCCATAATTATTAATTTAATAATAAATTGGCGCTATGTTGATTAAAAATGAATACCTATCTTACTTATCTTGCTGAATCCTTATCTTGCTTAAATAGTCATTTCCTTATAAACTGGGAATTCCTGACAAAGCTGTGCTACCACATCTTTTAACTCTTTTAAAATATTGTCATTATTAATATTCTTTAAGACTTTAGCAATAATTTTGCCAATAATTTTCATTTGCCCCTCTTTCATTCCGCGACTGGTTAAGGCCGGCGTGCCTAAGCGAATGCCGGTTGGTTCAAAGGCGGTGCCGGTGTCATAGGGAATGGTATTGCGGTTAGTGTAGATGCCACCTTGGGCTAAAGCTTCTGAACCTTGGCGGCCAGTTAAGCCAAGCGGAGCGCACTTGATTAACATAAGATGATTGTCCGTGCCGCCAGAAACTAATTCCAGCCCTTCTTGGATGAAGGTTTCGGCTAAAGTTTTCGCATTAAGGACAATTTGATGGGCATAAGTTTTAAATTCTGGTTTAGCGGCTTCGGCAAAACAAACCGCTTTAGCGGCAATCATATTTTCCAAGGGGCCGCCTTGGGTGCCGGGGAAAATTGCTTTGTCAATCGCTTTGGCATATTCTTTTTTCGTCAGAATAATCGCACTCCTTGGACCGCGTAAAGTTTTGTGAGTTGTGGTCATAACCACGTCAGCAAAAGGAAACGGCTTTGGGTGGTCATCAGATAAGCATAAGCCGACAAAATGAGAAATGTCAGCGAGTAAAATGGCGTCAACCTCGTCGCAAATTTTTCGGAAAGCTTTAAAATCAAAAATTCGCGGATAAGCCGTGGCGCCGGTGACAATCATTTTTGGCTTTTCTTTTTTAGCCATTTCCCTAATTTCATCTAAGTCAATTTGTTCGGTGTCTTTTCTGACGCCGTACTGAACAAAATTATAAAGCTGGCCGGAGAGATTAACCGGATGGCCGTGAGTAAGATGGCCGCCTTGGTCAAGTTTCATCCCCATAACTTTGTCGCCGGGTTTAAGTAATGCCAGATAAATTGCCAAGTTGGCGGGACTGCCGGCATTGGGTTGGACATTGGCGTGCTCGGCGCTAAAAAGTTTTTTGGCACGATCAATGGCTAACTGTTCAATTTGATCAATATATTGATTGCCGGTATAATAGCGTTTTTGCGGATAACCTTCGGCATATTTATTTGACAAAACTGTGCCCATCGCTTCCAAAACCGCTACCGAGCAGTGATTTTCTGACGGGATCATCACCAGCCCATTTTTTTGCCGATCAATTTCTTTTTGAATTAATTCGGCGATTTCTGGATCTTGTTTTTTTAAACTTTGGTAAATCATTTAAGAAAAAATTAAAAATATAGAATTAAGAATTACGAATTAAGGTTACCACCCCCTCCTGATTCCCCCCCCTTATTTTATGAGGAGAGAGGCGAGGGTAGGGTGAAGGAGGTTTCTCTATAAATAAGGCGAGAGACAATCAGATTAAATTTTAAGAATCAAGAATAAAGAGATTACTAATTTATTTTAACAAATTAATTGAGGGTTGTAAATTATTTTCTAAATTAAGCAAAATTTGACAAAGTGATAATAAAGTAGTAATGTTTTGATATGTTCTTTCAAGGGGATGGCTCTTAGCTGTCGGAGCCTTAACCATCGGGAAGGGAGGTGGATTTTTAAGGAGAGCGCTCTATTGGGAATAAACAGTGGTGGAGTAGAACAAAAAGAGGAGCTATAATCATGAGTTCGGGGAAATTTGGCAACGGTTGTAGGATGGTTGAGAATATACGCGGAGCGTGCCGCCAATGCCACATAAACGTGGCTCCGTTTGATCCTAGCGCCGCACAAAGAGATGGCGGCTGGGTTCATGGGAATTGTTTGCAAGATTACGACCATCCTCAATCAAATCAGTCAGTCATTTCAGTGGAAGCGCCATTCAGGCGGGAAGCGATTGCCAAAAAACCAGAAGAATTAGTAGCCGCGTTTCAGCGGCTTTAATGGGAGGGTAGACAGCATTTATCGTCGGTCGAGTCGAGATTTTGACTCGACCTTTTTTATAATAATTCAAAATTCAAAAATCAAAAATCAAAATTGAGGAACGCCGCTTCGCGGCATTTTTCATTTGCCAAAAATAAAAAGAATTGTTAAACTAAAAATAGACTTTTGATATTTTTTTAAGTTTATGAAAAAACAAAAAAAGTTTATTATTTTAATCCTGACTTTATTGGCTATTTCCTTGCCGTTTTTAGTTTTAGCCGCGGAAAACCAGTTTAACCAATCAACTTATGTCGGCGCCGATGAAATCATTGACGGCAATTTTATTAAAATCGGCAATTTTATTGATTTGCAGGGAGCGATTAATGGTGATGTCATTGTCGCCGGTAATTCCATTAATATCACCGGGCCGGTCGCCGGCGATATTATTGCCGCCGGTAATGTGATTAAAATTAAAGGACCAGTTGGGGGCAGCGTCCGAGTCGCCGGCAGTTTAATTGAAATTAGCAATGAAGTGGAAAGAAATGTTTGGGGGATAGCGAACACTTTAACGATTAATCAAGAAGCCAGAATTGGTTGGGATGTTTTTGCCGGCGCGGCAAACGTTGAAGTTAAAGGAAAAGTTTTAGGCAATATTAATGTGAGCGCCGGCAATTTATTAATTGAAAATGAAATTGGGAAAAATGTGATTGCCGCCATTGACAAAGACGGCCAGATTATTTTAAATCCGCAGGCAAAAATTAATGGTAATTTGACTTATCAGGCGGTCAACAACCAGCAATTAGTCATCCGCGAAGGCGCCCAAATTATCGGCGAGACCAAGAAAAAAGAAGGGGCGCCGGTTGTTAGCGGCTGGCAGCGTTATTTCGGGGTTAATAATTTATTTGCCAAGGTTATTTCTTTTTTTGGTCTTTTGGTGGTCGGTTTAGTTTTAGTGACGATTATGCCAAAAATTGTTTTGGAAGTCAGGCAGGAAATGATGAAAAAGCCGGCGCCGGCAATTGGCTGGGGGTTAGTTTATCTGTTGATTACGCCAATCATTTGTTTTTTCTTGGCCATCACGATTATTGGTTTGCCCTTAGCCATTATTTTAATTTCCATTTACGCGCTTGCTTTATATTTAACTAAAGTGTTTGTCGCCTTAACTCTTGGTTTGGCACTATTAAACAAATTAAGCGGGGCCAATAAATTTAAAGGGTCATTAATTTGGCCTTTAGCTTTAGGTTTATTGATTTTTTTGATTTTAATTAGTTTGCCCATTTTCGGCTGGTTGATTAAAATTATTTTAATGCTTTGGGCATTCGGCGCTTTAATTTCCGTGAAAAAAGAATTTTGGCGACAATATCGTTAATTAATCAGCAAGATAAGTTTTCAGCAAGATAAGCAAGATAAGTTTTTATCTCGCTTATCTCGCTTATCTTGCTTATCTTGCTTAACCTATGGTGCAATTAGAAAAAACAATGTTTCGCGAATATGATGTTCGCGGTCGGGTCAATGACCAAGAGGTCAATGAAAATTCTTCGGAAATTATGGCAAAGGGGTTTGCCGCTTTTTTAAATCGTCGGGGGATTAAAGAAGTGGTCATTGGTTATGATTCACGTAGTTATTCAAAAGACATTGAGCACGCTTTTATTGCTGGTTTATTAAAATCCGGTTGCCGCGTTATTGATCTCGGGATGGTTTTATCCCCGATTTTGTATTTTGCCCAGTATCAGCTTAAAATCAAAGGCGGGGTGATGATTACCGCTTCGCATAATCCGAACGGTTGGAGCGGTTTTAAATTAGGTTACGATTATTCCGTCACGTTATTGCCTGTTGACATTCAAGAACTTTATCAAATTATTTTAAACAATGAATTTATCAGCGGTGAGGGTAAATTAGAAAATTATGATCAAATTATTACTGATTATCAAAATTTTGTTTTAAGTAAAGTCAAATTACAAAAAAAATTAAAAATCGTGGTTGATTGCGGCAACGGTACGGCCGGGCCGATTGCACCAAAGATTTTACGCGCAGCGGGTTGTGAAGTGATTGAACAATTTTGCGACCTTAATCCTGATTTTCCCAATCATGAGCCAAATCCAGCTTTAGTCGTCGCTCAAGAAGTTTTAGCCAAACGGGTTAAAGAAGAAAAAGCGGATTTAGGATTTGGTTTTGACGGCGACGGCGACCGGCTTGGCTTTTGTAACGAAAAAGGCAAAACGGTTTTGGCGGATCAAGCCTTAGTTTTATTGGCTCGCCAAGCGCTTAAAGAAAATCCCGGCGCCGCCATTGTTTTTGACGTTAAATCAACTCAAGGTTTAATTGAAGACATTTCCGCCCGCGGCGGCAAACCAGTGATGTGGATTACCGGACACTCTTATATTAAGCAAAAAGTGAAGGAAACTAATGCCATTTTAGGAGGAGAAAGCAGTGGCCACTTTTTTTATGTCCATGACGGCCATAATTACGATGATGCCATTTTTGCGGCGTTGAAATTTTTAGCCTATTTAAGCGGGGCGAATCAGACTTTTTCGGAATTAATGAAAACGACACCCCAATATTTTAAGTCGCCAGTTTGGCAAGCGGAATGCGCTGACGAAGTAAAATATCAAATTGTTGAAAAATTAGTCGCTGAATTAAAAAAAGACTTTGGCGCCGACCGGGTGATTGATATTAATGGGGCGCGGGTGGAAACTGATGAGGGCTGGTTTTTGGTCCGAGCGTCATCAAATCTGCCGGTTTTAGTCATGGTCTTTGAAGCTAAAACTAAACGGCGCTTGAATGAATTGCAAAAAATATTAAGGAGCTATTTGGATCAATATCCAGAGATTGGCAAAGAATGGGGCAGCGGCTAGGATTAGTTATTAAGTGAATCAAGTAAATTAAGCAAGGCAAGCTTACTGACTTGATTTACTTATTAGCTTGGTTTACTAGATTTATGATTGGTATATTTGATTCTGGCATTGGCGGTTTAACGGTGGTTAAAGAAGTGCTCCGGCAATTACCGGAGTATCAGTTTTTATATTTGGGCGACACGGCGAGAACGCCTTACGGCAATCGATCGCAAGATTTAATTTATCAATTTATGGTTGGAATAGTTGATTATTTGTTTAAAGCCGGTTGTGAATTAATTATTGTTGCCTGCAATACGGCCTCGGCTCAAGCGCTAAGAAAAATTCAACAAGAGTGGTTGCCAAAACATTATCCTTCGGCCACCGCCGTAGCGGGGCAGGCAAACTCAGGACAACGCCCATCAAAAAGGGTATTGGGCGTAATTCGGCCAGTGGCGGAAGAAGCGGTAAAATTATCGCGCTCTGGCCGGATTGGCGTGGTTGGCACCCGAAGCACGATTAACTCCGGCGCTTACAGGCGCGAGATTGAACAGTTGAACCCTGAAATTAAAGTTTTTCAACAGGCTTGCCCCTTGTTGGTGCCGTTAATTGAGGAAGGCTGGCTTAAACGGCCAGAAACGATAAAAATTTTGCGTTATTATCTCCGGTCATTAAAACAGCAAAAAATTGACACTTTAATTTTAGGTTGCACTCATTACCCAATCCTCTTTAAAGAATTTCAGCAAATTAGCGGCCGGCAAGTGAAAGTTTTGGATTCAGCAAAAATTATCGTGGAAAAATTAGTTGATTATTTAAAACGACATCCGGAAATTGAAAGCAAATTAACTAAAGGCAAACAGCACCGCTATTTAGTTACGGATTTAACTGATAAATTTCAGGAAAATGCGCAAAATTGGCTGGGGCAGAAAATCAAATTGGAAAAAATTAGTTTGGACTGATTTTGGTTTTCAAGATTAAGAAAAAACAGTCGCTAGAATTTCTAGTCGACTGTTTAAATTTGATAAAAGATCTTGGAAGCCAAGGTTAAAGTTGCTTGCAGGGCGGTTTGCATTGCCAGCGAAATTGATTTCAGAATGATTCGGTCCCGGACTAAATCAAATTCGCTTTCGCCCAATTCTTGCCAGTAAATTGATAAATCAACCGGCTGATCAATGACTACGACAATGGTATTGCCAAAGAACCGAGGGAATTTTTTGCCAACTGGCCAAAGATCAGACATGCCGCGAATGGCAATTGGCACGACCGTGGCTTTAGTCATACCCGCTAAGCAAGCGGCGCCGGATTCCCACTTGGACAAAACATCTCTGGCCGACTGGTCTAATCCGCGATGTCTTGTTCCTTCGGGGAAAATCATCACCACTCCATTTTTCAGTCGGTGGGCCAGCGGCCAAAGATCGCTGACTTTCGTTTTTTTGCGTGTCAGCGGCAAACACTGGGAAAGCGAGGAGATGAGGGCCAAAATCGGATGTCGGTAAAAATTGTTAAATTCGGGCGTGTGCCATGGCATTAAATTAAAATGCCAAAATCCCCAAGGCCAAAACGCGGCAAAAGTCAAAGCCCAGCTATCTACCCAAGATTGGTGATTTGAGATCACTAAGACATTTGGCTGCCGCGACAGATTTTTGCGGCCAAAGACATAAGTTTTGTTAAAAAGCCGTAAAAATATCCAACAGAATAAGCCCGTCAAAAATAGCCAGACATATCGAATCATCTTGATTAGCATTTTTTATCCCTCTTTTTTAGTTGTTCAAAGACCAGTTATTTTTTGATGATTTGCCGTAGGGCCGAAATAAAAGCGGCCGTGCGTAAATCAATCTTATATTTTTTGGCAATTTTGTCAATTCGTTTAAGAGCTTTAATCATTATTGGTTTTAATTTTTTTAAAATTTGAGCCCGGCTCCAATTTTCTTTTTTCATATTTTGCCGCCACTCAAAATAGGAAACCGTGACGCCGCCGGCATTAGCCAAAACATCGGGAATGACAGTAATATTTTTTTGCCAAAGCGTTTGGTCCGCCTTAGGCGTAATCGGTCCATTAGCCAATTCCAAAATCATTTTAGCTTTAATGCGCGAGACATTATCTTTAGTAATTTGATTTTCCAGGGCGGCTAAAACCAAAAGATCGCAGGACTGCTCCACGATTTTTTGGGGGGATAAATGATTGTGAACAATTTTGCAGTATTTGGCTTCATGGCGGACGCAGACATCAATTCGGCCGTGGTGGCTTTTGATTTCTTTAATTAGATTGTAATTAAAGCCTTTTTTTTTCGGGTCAATGATCGCGGTCTGGGAATCGGAAACGCCAATTATTTTAAAGCCGGACTGATAGAGCTTTTCCGCCATATTAGCTCCGACATTGCCGAAACCCTGAATCACTACCGTGATTTTTTTGGGAGAAATTTTTAATTGTTTTAAAAATTCTTTTAAGACAAAAAAGCCGCCATCGGCCGTTGCCGTGTCGCGTCCTTGCGAACCGTCAAATTCAAGAGATTTGCCGGTAATAAAAGCCGGCTGATTTTTTTTGGTGAGTTTATTAAATTCGTCACTCATCCAATCCATGATTTGGGAATTGGTATTAACATCTGGCGCGGGCACGTCAAGGTTTGGTCCAAGATATTTATAAAACGCCCTGACATAAGCCCGAGAAAGTTTTTCTAGTTCCATTGGACTTAATTTTTTTGGGTCAATAATTACTCCGCCTTTGCCGCCGCCCATCGGAATGCCAACGGTTGCCGTTTTAATTGTCATCCAAAAAGACAAAGCTTTAATTTCATCTAAACTGACTTGGGCATGATAGCGAATACCGCCCTTAAAAGGACCGCGGAAATTATTGTATTGGACGCGGAAAGCTTTGAATTTTTTGATTTTGCCATCATCCATTCTGACGGCTAAATTCGCTTTCAAAATCCGCATCGGCTTTTTTAAAGGCCCAATCTTATTTTGCAAGCCAGCGATTTTCGCGGCTTTTTCTAATTGCGTCATTGCGTTTTGATAAGGATTATTCATAGAAATTAAAAATGTAAAAATCAAATTTTAAAATTTTAGTATCCCGCTTCGCGGGATTATTTTTTAATTTTAAATTGTCATTTTACATTTTGATTTTTACATTTTACATTTTATAAAGGTAGATTTTGCTTGATTTTTTATTACTTGGGTTTAGCTCAATAATTTTTTTGGCTGGCCAGGTCGGCAGGGGAAAGCCATAGCAGATAATTTTTGCGCCCGGCTTTAACTCTTTTTTTAATTTTTTTTCCACTTTAGGCATAACGCGATCAAGTAAAAAACAGAAAATAGCCGAAGCATCTTTAAGGTTGGTTTCATAAAAATTTTTAAAATAGACTTTAGCCGGACTTTTGGCTAAAAAAATATTTAATCTCGCTTTAGCATAAGCCCAGGGGGAAATCTCAAAGCCAATGGCGTTGGCGCCGGTTTTTGCCGTGGCAATTAAAAAACGGCCATCACCGCAACCTAAATCATAGAAAACTTGGCCTGATTTTAAATCCAAACTGTCAATTATTATTTTAACATTTTTTTTTGGCGTTGGCACGAACGGGACCTTGGTGAAAAAAAGAGTAACCATACTAGCCATAACAGTAATAACAAAGATTAGAGCGAGAAAAGCAACTAATGCCAAGCTAAGATAAAGGGTGGTTAAAAACATGATGAGCCATCTTTCAACTAATGCCAATTTTTTTCCGGACTTCTGCCAGCGTTTTTTCCGCAATTTTTTTGGCCTGTTTGGTGCCAATAGCTAAGATTTTTTTTACTTGCTCATCGCTGATTTGGCTTTTCTTCTGGCGAAAGTCGGCAAAATACTGAATAATATCTTCGGCTAATCTTTGTTTTAGTTCGGAATATTTTAAGGTGCCGGTCTTAGCGTCACGGGAAAATTTGGCAAAAGTTTTTTTGGGACTAAAAATTTCCACTAAGTCTAAAAGATTTTTTGCTCCTTGGCTTTTGCCGTCACCGGTGTCCGTCACCGCTTTGGCTAATTTTTGGCGTATAATTTCTGGTTTGTCGTCAAGATAGAGGCAATGGGCTTCACCCAAGCTTTTTGACATTTTTTTGCTTGGTTCAAGCAAGCTCATAATTTTTGGCGATGGCGTATGCAGCGTTTTTGGTAAAATAAAAGTTTGGCCAAAGCGATTATTGAAAAGCCGAACGATTTCGCGGGTTAATTCCAGGTGCTGATCTTGGTCTTGGCCAACCGGCACACTGGTGGTTTTATAAATCAAAATATCAGCCGCTTGTAAAACCGGATAAGTAAAAAGTCCGGCGTTGATGTTTTCCTTTTGTCGCGCTGCCTTATCTTTATACTGGGTCATTCGTTCCAGATAAGAGATTGGCACTAGGCAGCTAAAAATCCAAGCTAATTCCAGATGTTCGGGGATATGTGATTGGACAAAAATTACTGATTTTTTTGGGGTTAAGCCAGCCGCTAAAAAATCTTTGGCCAATTCAATCACCTGCTGCGGCTTTGTTTTTGAGTCGTAATTTTCCGTAATTGAATGATAATCGGCAATAAAAAAATAGCAATCGTTTGCTTTTTGCAATTCCACGAAATTTTTAAGGGCCCCTAAATAGTTGCCGATATGCAATTTTCCCGTGGGCTGAATGCCGGAAAGGATAATTTCTTTGGTCATATATGAAAAGTTCAAAAGTCAAAATTCAAAAGTCAAAATTTAGGTAGTCCCACGGCCGCGGGGCTCATTTTTTTAATTTTTGGATTTTGATATTTTTAATTTATTTGGGATTTGTGATTTTGAATTTGGAATTTTAGTTATTACCTATTAATTTTAATATTTTTATCAATTAAAGTAAAGCAAATTTTTTCCTCCGTTTGTAGGGTGGGGCAATTTGGTCTAGACTTGAATAATCACTGGCAGGACCATAGGTCTTCTTTGGGTTTTTTGGTACAAAAATTGGCCGATTTCGTTTCGGATTCGGTCTTTGTAATAATTTTCATCAATGCCGCCTTTGAGATTGGTTTTAAAAATTTTTTTGGCTTTCATTCTTGTCTCTTCAACTAGCCTTTTATTTTCTTTCATATAAATAAAACCACGGGAGATTAAATCGGGATTTTGGACAAGTTTGCCTTTTTTCTTGTCAATCGTGACAATGACCACAATCATCCCGTCCGCCGCCATCATTTGCCGGTCGCGCAAAACGACGTGAGAAACATCACCCACGCCCAAACCGTCAACAAAAACATAATCAGTTGGCACTTTTTGGCTGGTCAGGCGGCCGCCTTTTTTATCAAATTCAATAATCTGGCCGTTATCAGCGACAAAAATTTTATCTTTAGGCACGCCGACGCTTTCGGCGACTTTGGCGGCTTCGCGCAAAAGATAGTGATTGGCGTAAACCGGAATTAAATAGGTTGGCTGAACTTGTTTGATTAAAAGTTTAATGTCTTCAATTTTGCCGTGGCCGCCGGCATGAACATCCATGATTTCTTTATGAATGACATTAGCCCCTTGGCGATAAAGACTGTCTTTCAAATATTGAATGGTCCGTTCATTGCCGGGAATAACCGATGAGGAAAAGACCACGGTGTCTTGCGGCTCAATTTTAATGAAGCGGTGCTCGCCGCTCGCAATCCGGCTTAACACGGCGCGGCCTTCGCCCTGCGAACCGGTGCAGATCACGATGACTCGATTTTTGGGATAAGTATGAATTTGGGAAATGTCAACTAAAGTTTCTTTTTTAGTTTTGATAAAGCCAAACTGCCGGCCGATTTCCACGTTAGCTTTCATGCTAAAACCGTCCACCGCCACTTTTTTGCCGTACTGTTCGGCAATTTGAATAATTTGACCAATTCGTTCCAGCATACTTGAAAATGTCCCGAAAATTACCCGGCCGGCCGCATCACGGATAATTTTTTCCATATTATTATAAATATCTCGTTCTGAACCTTGATGGCCTTCTTGAGTGGAGCCAAGGCTTTCCATCATTAAAACCGAGGGCTTGGTTTTAGTTTTCCATTTGGCCAAATGTTTTAAATCAGTGGGTTCGCCTTCCACCGGATCAAGATCGTAACGCCAGTCACCTGGATGAATGATATTAGCCTCGGGCGTTTCAATAATAATACCTAAGGCGTCTTTGATGCTATGGGTGACACGAAAGAAATTTATTTTAAATACACCTAATTTAATTGGTCGTTTTAAATCTTTGACTTCCAAAGTTTTTGGCGTAAATTTGGTGTGATGGTTTTCAATCTGTTTTTTTAATAAAGCAATGGTCATCGGCGCGCCGATAACTAAAGGATTGCCTAGTCGCGGTAAGAGGTGTGGCGCGGCGCCAATGTGATCTAGATGGCCATGAGTCAAAATTACGGCCCGAATATTTTTTTCTTTGCCTTTCAAGGAACTGATATTAGGAATAATATAATCAATGCCATGCATGTCTTCTTCCGGAAATTGATGGCCCATATCTAAAACAATAATGTCAGAACCATATTCAAAAACCGTCATGTTCCGACCAACTTCTTCCAAGCCACCTAAGGCGTAGATTTTAAGCTTAGCTGATTTAGCGGCAGATTGTTTCTGGCCAAATTTCCGATAACTTTTTTTAGTTTTTTTAAACATAAGTGTTATTCAAAAATCAAAAGGTAAAAATCAAAAGGTAAAAGTCCAAGCAAAAAGTTAAAAGTTTTAATATAAAATACTTTTTTAAATTGTAATTTTGACTTTTGGATTTTGATTTTTGAGATTTGAGATTTGAATTTTTTTGGTGTCGCGGGAGAGATTTGTCCCGATTTTCTTATTTTTTAAAAGATATAGTGTGTCGGGAAACTCTTATGGGTTTGTCCCATACTATCCTGAACCGCGCGTTTGCCCGCCGCAAAATGCTGGGAGGGAGACTCGAACTCCCATTCTCTTGCGAGAGCTAGCTCCTGAAGCTAGTGCGCCCGCCTGCCTACGCCTATGCCGGAGGAGAGACTCGAACTCTCATGGGTTTCCCCATACGGCCCTGAACCGTACGTGTCTACCAATTCCACCACTCCGGCGCAGGCATTGGCGGGCAGGTCTACCAGCTTGCCCCGCACCAAGTCGCTGGCTCAACACATCTTTTTAAAATACCTAAGCTGCAGGCCCGCCTAAGTTTTCCAATTTTAACTTAGTTATTACTTCAGTCTTAGTTAAATTAAATTTTTTCTTCAAATATTTTCAGAAATTATTTTTTGGAAAATTTAGGCGGGCAGGCGACTCCGCGCGAGACAAAAATTGAAACTTTAAGTGATAATAATCGCGGACTTCGGTGCGGGGTTTCGCCATCCCAGCATTTTAGGGCGGGCAAATCTAACTGTTACTTTTGGAACTCTTAACGATGAGCCATTTGCAAGAGACGATTAGCCCGCCTTGCTGCGAGGCAGGCTATTTGCCGCCTTGCCAGCGCCGTTTGGTTTTAAGATACCACTCGCTGAGATTATTGAAGCGATCGGCGGGAATAATTACGCGGTCAATATTTATTCCCTTGATTTTTTTATCAACAACGTAAGTGTAGGTGGGGTTGTATAAAAAGATCGCTGGCAATTCAGTAGTTAATAAATCTAAGAAGCGTTGGTAACTTTCCTTCTTTTTTTCTTCATCCGTGATTTTTCTGACATCCTCAAGGATTTTATCGGCGTCACGATTGGCGAATGAAGCTAAATTTAAGCCGGGATCATCAGTTTGTGAAGAATGCCAAAAAGGAAAAGGATCGGGATTTGATCCGACGATGATGCCGAAAAGCAAAGCTTGATAATTTCTCGGCTTAATAATCTGTCGGCCAATTTTATTACCCTCAACAATTTCCAGATTGACTTTAATGCCGATATCTTCCCAGAATTTTTTTATCAATTCCGTTGCCTTAATATTTTCTGGTTGATTGATAGTTGTTAAACTCAACTCAAGGATTTTTTCGTCTTTTTGTCGCAGAAAACCTTGGGTTATCTGATTTTCGGTGGTGGTTGCCACTGATGCCGTGGTCGTTGCTCCTTGGTGGTTAGCGTTTTTTTCTTTTTGTTTTTGGATAAATTCCTGATACTGCTCTGGGGTGATTTTTTGCCAACCCGCTTCATCTAAGATTTTATCCGCTTGTCCTTGATTAAAATTGATTTTTTTATCGGTGCTGGGCTGGACAATGACGGGCATAATTGGCCCATCAATTATTTCTCCCTCGAGCTGGAGCGCCTCACTTAGAATTTTTGTTTTATCAATACTTAAAGCTAAGGCTTGACGAATGATTTTATCTTTTAGGAGTTCGTTATTTTTTTGGTTAAAAAATATTGCCGTATACTGGGGCAGGTAGAAAGAATAAAAATTCAGACTCTTTTTGTTGGTCAATTGGCTTTTGAGGTCTTTGGGCAGAAAACTAATGCCCTCGACTGAATGATTCTTTAGAGCATCAACCGCGGTGGAGAAATCAGGGTAAAATTTAAAAGTAATTTTTTGGAGATAAGGTTTTTTATCGTAAAAATCCGGATTGGGGACTAGAGTATAAGATTTAACATTGCCCAGCCGGTCTTTAATTAAAGATTTAAATTCCCAGCCGCCGCTGCCAATTGGCTTTAAATTATATTCCGTTAGATTGGCGTTAAGCGCCGGGATTTCCGCCCAGATATGTTCGGGCAGGATGCCAACGGTCAGGACTTCCAAAAAAGAAGGATAAGGTTCGGCTAAAATGAATTTTATGGTTCGTTCGTCAATTTTTTGGATTTCTACGCCGCGCAAACTAATTAACAGCGGGCTTTTGAAATCTGGATCTTTGATGCTTTGAAAAGTAAAAATGACATCATTAATGGTCAAAGGTTCGCCGTCGTGCCATTTGAGATTTTCCCGTAAAACAAAAGTGTAGGTTTTTTGGTCTTCGGAAACCTGAAAATTTTCCGCTAAATCAGGGACAACTTCAAGTTCATTATTATATTTTAACAAGCCGGAAAAGATTAAACGGGCAAGGTCAGTATCAACGTCATTGGTTTGGGCTAAGAGCGGGTTAATATATTGAGGAGCGCCAACCAGGCCGCCGGTGTAATCGCCGCCTGCAATCGGCACGGGTAAAAAGTTTTGCCGGTAAAAAGTGGCACCGATAAAAATCGCGGCGCCAATAATTAAAACCAGCAGCAGGCCAACTAATTTTTTTTCTTGGGGATTAAGAATCTTAGATAAATGTTTGAGTTGCTTAATGCTTGGAATTTTTTTTGAATTTAAGGTATAGACCAATTTCTTATCAAATTCCTTTTGTTGTTCAAAATCAGTGGGTGGGGCATCACCATTACTCGTTTTATTTAAACCAAATTTTGAATATATTTTTTTTATTGGGTTAGGCATTGGTAAATTTAAGAGTGCTGGCTAAAAGGAAGAGGACTTTCGTTTTTTTGTTTACCCCGCACCTTTTAGCCACTGGCAAAGCTAATAGTCACTTCGTCTCCTACTATTCAATAATATTGAAATACCTTGGCTTCAGTTAAATTATAATAATAAAGAGTATTGACTCCGGAGCAAGCTCTGGACTCGGTCGCCTGCCTGCGCCGGCAGGCCTCAGGCGGTCGCCCCGCCGTCCCGCCAAGGCGGGACGGGGTATTCTTTGTTTGCGGCGTTCTGCTCGGGAATGTCCGCCTCGGGCGGACATTTCGCTCGCTATGTTTGCAAATAAAAAATCATTGATGACTAAAAGGTGCGGGGTTTAATACAAAAAAGAAAAATATTTTTTTCTTTTGCCTAAAGAAAAAAATTTAAAAAATAGCATTAATGAGGGCCGTGCCCAAAAAGATGACGGCTAAAATAATAGTCGCAATGAAGAGATTTTTTTCTAAGCCGCGTTTGGTGCGATAGATGTTGTCGCTGCCGCCGAAAGCCGTGCCCAGACTGGCGCCGCGATTTTGAAACAAAATGGCGGTAATAAGTAAGATCGCAGAAACAAGTTGGATGATATCAATTATATCAACATTCATAAATACTTTAGCTCAAGAGAAAATACAATAATTATAGTTTAGCAAATAAATCAGCCAGTGTCAATAATTAACCATCCTAACTATTAATCCCGAACTGATTTTTTGGCAATGATTTTTTTTAATTTCAAAACACTTTTGCCGCTAACTTTCATTTTTGGCCTTTTCTTTTTGTCTTTTCTGGCTAAATCTTTTTGGATTTTTTGTTCTAAATCAAAATCGTTGAACATGGTATTCAATTCAAAAGTCAAAAATCAAAAGTCAAAAGTGCAATTCAAAATTCAAAAGTATAAAAATTTTAACTTTTAACTTAAATTTTTGACTTTTGCCTTTTGAATTTTGACTTAATTTAATATCTTTTAAGTTCTTATTTTTTTCTTTCCATATTTATGGTATAATATTATTACTCCTATGTCTATGTATAGTGATGACTTTGATTTTAAGGCCTCGTCGTCCGCATCAACTGGGCTAAAAAAAAGAAAAAAATGGCATCAGCGCTGGTGGGGTCGGTTAATCATAATTTTTTTGACAATTTTTTTAATTATCCTAACGGCGGTGGTTTTTTATTTGGTTAAAACCATTAATCTAATTCAACGGGGAGAAATTACGCCCCAACAGCTTTTTGGCCAAAATCAGTCGGGTTTAGCCAGACAAAATTTGAGCGTCCAAAACACGAGCGATGATCCTCATCTTGGTCCGACTGACGCGAAAGTGGTGATGGTGGAATTCTCTGATTTTCAGTGCCCATTTTGTAAAGAGGCATTGCCGGTGATTAAAGAAGTTTTAAAAGATTATGGCGATAAAATTCTTTTTATCTATCGCGATTTTCCCTTGACGGATACCCATCCGCAGGCGTTGCTGGCGGCGTTGGCGGCTCAATGCGCCCATGAACAAGGCAAATTTTGGCCGATGCATGATTTAATTTTTGACAATCAAAATAATTTGACGGAAGCCAGTTTGAAAACTTTTGCCGTTCAAATTGGCTTAAGTTCCATTCAATTTGGCAGTTGCTTGCAGTCCCAAAAATATCTGGCGGAAGTTGAGCAGGATTTAAAAGACGGTTATGACGCCGGAGTGAGGGCAACGCCGACTGTTTTTATCAACGGCATTTTAATTCGCGGCGCCCAGCCGCTGGCCACTTATGAAAAGATTATTATCGCCGAACTTAGTCGGTAATTATGAAAATTAAATTTTTTTTCTCATTGATAACTTTTTTTCTGGTTTTAATGATTGGTTTATTTTTTGTCTTACCGGTTTTGGCCGAACCGGTACAATTGGAAACTACGGCGAGAACACCGAACATTCAAATTAATATCGGCGATTTTAGCGCCGCGAATTTTAAACCTTATGTTTGCCCGGAAGGGAGCACCTGTCCTATTGGCTGGATTGGCCAGTATATTGGCGTGGTTTACCAATACGGCGTGGGCTTAGCTGCAGTGTTAGCCACGGTGATGATTATGGCTGGCGGATTTTTATGGCTGACCTCCGGGGGCAGTCCGGACCGCGTCGGTAAAGCCAAAGAATTCATCGCTGGTTCATTAACCGGATTATTATTGGCTTTATTTTCTTTTATGATTTTATATACGGTTAATCCGGAATTAGTAAAATTGACCCCAATTTCACCTAGGCGGCCAATTGATGCCAGTTATATTTTGGCGGTGCAGAGATTTTTAGGCGAGAGGGGCGTTGATGTTAATGAAACTCAACAAGCACTAAGCGGCCTTGATTCTGACCTTGCTGATCAAATTTTAAGTGAAGCCGGATTAATGACGATGACGTATCCTCGGTCCTCGGCGCGCATTTTTAATTTTTTTAATGAACATGGGGAATTTAGAGATGCGGTCCTAAACGGCCAAATTAACTCGGAGATGATTAATAATATTTATCAGCAGATGACCCAAGAAGACCGAGACGATTTCCAGGGAATTTATCGAGCCGTGAGTCCTGATTTACTTGAGGTTTTAAATAATTATAATCCAACCATTAGCCAAACCATTGAGATGTTATTGGGTGGTTGATGACTATTTTTAAATTATTAAAATGAAAAATTTTTTTTTAACAACTTTTATTCTTTTTAACCTGTTTTTACTGCCGACGCTGGCGGTTAGTAAAACAACGTCGGATATTAATAAGTATAAGCCGCAATTAGCGATAAAATTTGGCGACACGACGATTAATTTTGACACGGTTTCCTGTAATCCGGGCGAGACCTGCAGTATTGGCTGGATTGGCCAGTACATTGGCGCGGTTTACCAATATGGCGTGGGTTTAGCCGCGGTGTTAGCTACAATTATGATTATGGTCGGCGGATTTTTGTGGCTGACTTCCGGGGGCAGTCCGGACCGCGTGGGCCGGGCCAAAGAATTTATCACTGGTTCACTAACCGGATTATTATTGGCTTTATTTTCTTTTATGATTTTATATACGGTTAACCCGCGGCTGGTGGCGCTGGAAGGATTGAGTATTAGAAGACCATTGGAAATTGAAATAGAAGCTGATGACGGTGAACAAATTCCATCAGGGATTGCCGCACGACCTTACCGAACAGTTGCGGCAACAACTGATTTTCATATTGAAACTATACCTGGTGCTCCAAGATTAGACGGGCTTGATCCTAATGCCGTTCAGTCAATAGAAAATATATTTGGTGAATTAGCGCGAAGAAGTCAATTACCCGAAGGATTACAAATTACTTCTGGTTATCGCCCGGGTAGCAGGACGGCAAACGGTAATTTATCGCAACATAATTATAATGCGGTTGATTTTGTTTATAATGGTCTTAATCAGGCCAATGCTAATCAGCTAATGACTAATATTAGGGCAATTAATCCCAATGTTAGCTTTGTTAACAATATTAATCATGGCACAGGTCCTCATATCCACATGGATTTTCGTAATGGTTATTAATTGATTAATAGGTTATTTTTGTTAGACACACATTTGACATAACCGCAAAACAGGCGTAAACTATATATTTAGTTTAAGCCTTTTTTGTTTTGATTTTAAATTCGAATTTTTAATTTTTAATTTTGATTCAATTTTGAATATTTAAATATTTTAATATTGATTCAAAATTCGAATTTCAAAATTCAAAATTATTTTCTTATGTCCATCAAATCCATCAAAATTCGCGGTGCTCGCGTTCACCCCATCACCAAGTCCGAAAGAGTATTGATTAATTTAAGTTTTAAAATCTCGGAAATGCCTTCGGCTTACTTTTAAGAATAATTAAACTTTAATTAAAGACTTGGTGAGGGGCGAGAGTCGGAGAAATCAAACTTTATTTATCTTTAATATGTCTACCAAATATATCAAAATTCGCGGTGCTCGCGTTCACAATCTCAAAAACATCAATGTTGATATTCCTCGCGATCAACTCGTGGTTTTCACCGGCATTTCCGGCTCAGGCAAGTCATCGCTCGCGTTTGACACGATTTACGCGGAAGGCCAGCGCCGGTATGTGGAATCGCTTTCCACTTATGCCCGGCAGTTTTTAGGCTTAATGGACAAGCCAGAAGTTGATGCGATTGAAGGGCTTTCACCGGCCATTTCCATTGATCAACGTTCCGCTGGCGTTAATCCTCGTTCTACGGTGGGCACGATCACGGAAATTTACGATTATTTGCGTTTGCTTTTTTCTCGCATTGGCATTGTCCATTGCCCGAATTGCGGCAAAAAACTTTTTAAACAAAATTCCTCAAACATTATCACGGAAATTTTAAATCAGGTCAATGAAAAACAAAAAATTTTATTTTTAGCGCCGATTACGATTAGCCAGCAAAATAGCAAGCTCAAAAATTTTTTAGCTGCTAAATTATCCGGTTTAAAGCTGTTTCGGATTAACGGCGAGATTCGTGATTTAGAAAAGGAAAATTTAAAAGAAGCAGAATTAAAAGGGATAAAAAAAGCGGAAATTGTCGTGGCCGAGTTAGTTTATAACACCAAGGAAAAAGAGTTGTTTAAAGAAGGGCTTTCCCGGTTTGTCGAATTGGGTTTGGATTTGGGCAATAGTCAGTTATTAGTTGTTTTTGAGTCAAAAGACGGAAAAGATAAATCAAGCGAAATTTTTTTCTGCCAGCATTACATTTGTCCGGATTGTAAAATCACTTTGTCGGATTTAGAGCCAAGAAATTTTTCTTTTAATTCGCCGGCCGGCGCTTGCCCGAAATGCCTTGGTTTAGGCACTCGGCTGGAAGTTGATCCGAATTTAGTCATTCCCAATAAAAAATTAACTTTAGCCCAAGGCGCGATTAAACCCTGGGCCCGGAATTTTTCCAACCAAAACAGCTACTGGCAGCTTTTAGAGGCGGTGGCGAAAAAAAATAATTTTTCCCTTGGTGTGCCGGTGGCGGATTTAAGTCAAAAAGCGATTGATCTTATTTTTAAGGGCAGTTTGAATGTTGAGTATGAAATTAATGGCAAAAAAATGATTTTCCCCGGCGTCTTGGCGATTTTAACAGAAAAATACCAACAAACGGCTTCTGATTATTTAAAAAATGAAATTGAACAATATATGCGGGTTTTTATCTGCCCTGATTGCCGGGGTAAAAGACTTAAGCCTGTTTTTTTGGCCGTGACCGTTGGTGGTTTAAATATTTCGGCGATTACCAGCCAAATGATTACTAACAGTCTTTCTTTTTTTGAAAATTTGTTAAAAGATAAAAATGGCAAGGATGTTTTAAGCAGCCGTGACCATAAAATTGCTGATCAGGCGATTAAAGAAATTATCAATCACCTCAAATATTTAGAAAATGTGGGCTTAAGCTATTTGACTTTGGATCGGTCTTCAACCACGCTTTCCGGCGGCGAGGCCCAACGCATTCGCTTGGCGACCCAGCTTGGGCTTTCTTTGACCGGCGTGGTTTATATTTTAGATGAACCATCGATTGGTCTGCACCAAAAAGATAATCAGAAATTAATTGATACCTTAAAGCATCTGCGTGACTTAGGCAATACGGTGATTGTCGTTGAGCATGACTCAATGACGATGACCGCGGCGGATCAGATTATTGATATTGGACCGGGGGCGGGGCAGGCCGGTGGCGAGGTCGTGGCTGTGGGCACGCCAACGGAAATTAAAAAAAATAAAAATTCTTTGACCGGGAAATATCTGGCTGGTGGTTTAAAAATTCCGATACCAAAAACTTTTCGTCAAGGGAGCGGCAAGTTTATTGAAATTATCGGGGCAAGCGAATTTAATTTAAAGAATATTAACGCCAAAATTCCGCTGGGCAAGTTTATCTGCTTAACCGGCGTTTCTGGTTCCGGCAAATCCACCCTGATGTTAGAAATTTTAGTTAAGGCTTTAACGCATAAATTTTACCGAGCCAAAGATTTGCCGGGCAAGCACCGCGAAATTCGGGGGATTGAAAATATTGATAAAGTCATTGCCATTGACCAGTCGCCCATTGGCCGCACGCCGCGCAGCAACCCGGCGACTTATACCGGCGTTTTCACTTATATCCGTGATTTGTTCACCCAAACCCAGGAAGCAAAATTGCGCGGCTATAAAGCGGGTAAATTTAGCTTTAACGCCAAAGCCGGGCGCTGCGAGACTTGCGCCGGGGAGGGTTTGGTCCGGATTGAAATGCAATTTTTGCCTGATGTCTATGTCCAGTGCGAGGAATGCTACGGCAAGCGCTACAAAGCGGAAGTTTTAGAAGTTCATTATCAAGGCAAAAATATCGCGGACATTTTGGATTTGTCAGTGGAAGCGGCGATTGAATTTTTTCGCAAGCAGCCAATTATTTATGCTAAGCTAAAAACTTTGTATGATGTCGGGCTGGGCTATGTTAAATTGGGTCAGCCGGCGACCACCCTTTCCGGCGGCGAGGCGCAGCGGGTTAAGCTCGCCACGGAACTTTCCCGGCGCTCGACGGGCAAGACCCTTTATATTTTAGATGAACCAACGACCGGACTTCATTTTGAGGATATCAAACAATTACTTGTGGTTCTAAATAAATTAGTGGATAAAGGCAACACGGTTTTAATTATTGAACATAATTTAGACGTAATTAAATGCGCGGATTGGGTGATTGATTTAGGTCCCGAGGGTGGGGAAAAAGGCGGCGAGATTGTCGCCCAAGGCACGCCCAAAGATATTGTTAAAGTAACCAAATCTCACACTGGGCGTTATCTGAAGGAAGTGTTAAAATAGGAAAAATAAAAAGATTTGACAAAAATTTATATTATGGTATTGTATTATATTATTAGTTTTTTTAGCTTATTTTACTTGCAAATAGTGTGTAGCTATAGCCAAAAGTTACTCAACCTGCCTGCCAGTAGCAGGTAATTGGGTGTTTTCTGGCTGTGGCTACATTAGGTAGTCCTCTGGCACAAATCAAAAGAAAAGGAGAAAGACGATGGGACGAATCAGCGTAGATCAATCTCATCAAGTTATGTCCACGTTGGCCACCAACACCGACTGGGATCAGATCGATTTCGAGAAGTCTGGATTGCAGGACCGGATCGTTTGTAATGCCAAAGAGGCGGGCCGTCAATTTACGGCTTTTCTCAAAAACGGTGCCCGGATGATCATGACCGTGCTTTCGGTCTTTAAGACCATCAAAGTCGGTACCGGTCCGAAAGACACCGATGGGTTTCGTTCGGCCCTCAAAGACGCTGGTTGCAAAATCAGCAATTGGTCTAACGATATTTTGGGCAAACCCGGATTCAGAGTGGCTGTCCAGCCAGCCGACATTGATCTGGTGGTTTTGACTACAACTCAACTCACCGGCAAAAGCGATGGCGGCACTACCGCTGAAGTCTTTGCCGGAGCGGTTCGACTGGGACTGGAAGAGTGCGCGCCTGATGACGGGCCGCAACTGCGCCTACAGTATCTTGACCAGCCGCTCGGAGAATGTCTCCGAATGGGAATGGAGCCAATTACCGATTCGGGTGGCCTCCTCGGCGTGTTCCGCGTCGGGCACGATGACGACGGTTTCTGGTTGGACGCCAATTACGCCAACTCTGACGATCTCTGGCATGGTGACAATCTCTGGGTTTTCCGGCGTCGCAAGTAACTAGTCCTTAGGACTTAAATTCTTGGATATCCTTGATCCTTAGACTTAGTCCTTTGGGCTTACGATTCTTTCGACCTACGTTGGTTTTCAAAAGCTGGCGTGGGTCGTTCTTTTTATCTCATTAGAAATGAAATTTTTAACAGGGTTTGCTATAATAAAGATGGTAATAGGTGAATACGCCAGCGATTACGGTTGCTGACTACCGAACCCAGTTACCATATCTCTCAGAGTATCTCCAACCAAGGTTTGAGATAGCGTAGAATATGGAGCTAAAAAACAAAGTTACTTGGTGTAGAGTGTTAGGGTATTATAGATACCAAATACGATACAACCCCAAGAGTATTCAAAGGGTGGTGGCACGGATGACACACTACACATTACCGATTCGGACGGCAACCTGAACGTGTTCAACGTCGAACACAATGACGACGGTTTCTGGTTGAACGCCAATTACGCCAACCCTGACAATCACTGGCATGGTGACAATCTCTGGGTTTTCCGGCGTCGCTACTGGCTTTGTTTCTCCTCCTTATTTGGGGGAGTTTTGTTTTGTAAGCTGGCCGTTCCAGCCACCCAACATCTTACCGATTTCTTCAAGTGGTGCTGACAAAGCAGCGTATTTTTTATTATCCAAAGTTTTAGTTTCCCACAGCACCATCAAAAGTATTTTTAGTGCATCAAGTTTTTGAATCGCTCGCCGAACGTAGGGCAGTTTTTCCTGACGAGCCAAAAAACTGGCGGTGGCAATTGCCTTGATAATTTCCACGAACAAATTATCAATTTTTTGACCCAGCGAGTAGCGCTGGATTTTAGGTAATAATTGGTAGTAGCCGTACCAGAGTAGATAGGTGCTTTTTACTTTTTGTAGCACTGGCAAAATCGTTGGAGGGGGGGTAGGATATGACATATATGGGAAAGATTCAATTTACTAATAATTATCAGTATATCATTTCCATTGAGAATTTATTTGACGCCTGGAAGGAATTTTTAAAAGGCAAACGTAGGCGTAAAGACGTTCAAGAGTTTGAGCTGAATTTAATGGGGAATATACTAATGCTTCATCGCAATTTGGCAAATAAAACCTATCAGCATTCGCCATATCACGCGTTCAATATTTCTGACCCTAAGCTGAGAAGTATCCATAAGGTCAGCGTTCGTGACAGATTGTTACGCCATGCCATTTATCGGATTCTGTATCCTTTTTTTGATAAAACATTTATCGCCGATTCGTTTTCCTGCCGACTCAACAAGGGCGTCCATAAGGCCATTAACCGGTTACAAACCTTTGCTTACAAGTCCTCACACAATCACACCAGAACGGTGTGGCTGCTTAAATGCGACATCAAAAAGTTTTTTGCTTCTGTTGACCAAGTGACATTACTTCGCATTGTTAGCCGTTATATCCCAGATAAAAATATTTGCTGGCTTATCGCACAAATAGTTTTCAGTTTTCATTCTACCCAAAAAGGCAAAGGTTTACCACTAGGCAACCTTACATCTCAACTATTGGTTAATATTTATATGAATGAATTTGACCAGTTTGTAAAACATAAGATTAAAGCCAAGTATTATATTCGGTATGCTGATGATTTTGTTTTTCTTTCTCATATTAAGGATTGGCTTATTAAGGATTGGCTTAAAATTATTTTGCCAAAAGTAAGCCGTTTCTTAGACAATGAACTTAAACTTCAATTACACGCCGACAAGATATTTATTAGAACCGTTTCTTCCGGCGTGGACTTTTTGGGCTGGGTGCATTTTCCCGATCATCGAGTGATAAGAACTATTACCAAAAGACGAATGTTTCGCACCATTAAAGTTGAAGAAGGAAATAGCAATACGGTTCAATCATATCTTGGATTATTGAGTCATGGTAACACTAAAAAATTAAAAGATGAATTACTAAATTTGCTTGAATAAATAGTTTTTTTGTGCTAATTTATAATCATTCTATTCTATCTATTCTATGCCAAAATACAATCATAAAGCAATTGAACGCAAGTGGCAGAAATTTTGGGAAAAAGAAAATTTGTTTACCGCTGCTAACCAATCCGAAAAACCAAAATATTATTGCCTAATTGAATTTCCCTATCCGTCTGGCGAAGGTTTGCATGTCGGTCACCCCAGGAGTTACGTGGCGTTAGACATTTTAGCGCGTAAAAGAAAACTGGAAGGCTATAACGTTTTATATCCGATTGGCTTTGACGCTTTTGGCTTGCCCTCGGAAAATTATGCCATTAAAACTGGCATTCATCCCGCGATTACGACCAAAAAAAATATTGCCAAATTCACCAAACAATTAAAATCACTTGGTTTAGCTTTTGATTGGGATCGGGCGGTGGTCACGACTAATCCTAATTATTATAGATGGACGCAATGGATTTTTTTGAAAATGTTTGAAGCGGGTTTAGCCTATAAAACAAAAATGGCGATTAATTGGTGTCCAAGCTGTAAAATTGGTTTAGCTAATGAGGAAGTAGTTAACGGCAGATGCGAACGTTGCGGCACGGAAGTGAAAAAAAAAGAAAAAGAGCAATGGATGTTAAAAATTACCAAATATGCCGATCGGCTCCTAAACGATTTAGAAACGGTTGATTATTTAGAGAGAATAAAATTACAGCAGAAAAATTGGATCGGCCGGAGTGAAGGCACCATAATAAAATTTCAAATCACGAATGCTAAATTTCAAAAAAATTTCAAATCACAAATGCCAAATTTCAAACTTTGGTTGGAAGTATTTACCACTCGTCCGGATACTTTATTTGGCGCCACGTTTATGGTCATCGCGCCGGAACATAAAATAATCTCAAATCTCAAATCTCAAATCTCAAATCTTTCGGAAGTAGAAAACTATCTTAAACAAGCAAGAAAGAAATCGGATTTGGAAAGGACTGATTTAACTAAAGAAAAAACTGGCGTGGAAATTAAAGGAATTAAAGCCATTAATCCGGTTAATAATAAAGAAATTCCGATTTTTGTCGCTGATTATATTTTAGCGACTTACGGCACGGGCGCGATTATGGCGGTTCCGGCGCATGATCAGCGCGATTGGGACTTCGCTAAAAAATATAATTTGCCGATTATTGAAGTTATTAGCGGCGGTGATATTTCAACTAAAGCTTTTACTGAAATTGAAAATGGTAAATTAATTAATTCCGGACAATTCAATAATTTATCGGCTAAAGAAGCAATCAATAAAATTACCGCTTGGCTGGAAAAAAAAGATTTAGGTAAAAAGACGGTTAATTACAAACTTCGGGATTGGGTTTTTTCCCGGCAAAGATATTGGGGAGAACCGATTCCCTTAATTTTTTGTGAGAGTTGCAAAAAATTAAGGGAAAAATCAAATCTCAAATCTCAAATCTCAAATCTGAACCAAGGAGAGATTCTTAATCCTGGCTGGACGGCAATAGCCGAGAAAGATTTGCCGGTTAAACTTCCGCGAGTGAAAAAATACGAGCCGACGGATACGGGCGAGTCGCCATTGGCGACCATGACTAATTGGGTCAAAACCAAATGTCCTAAGTGTGGCGGCAAGGCACTGCGGGAAACCGACACGATGCCAAATTGGGCGGGTTCTAATTGGTATTTTTTGCGCTACATTGATCCGAAAAATAATGACTCGCTGGCAGACAAAAATAAACTTGAATATTGGGCGCCGGTTGATTGGTATAACGGCGGCATGGAACATACAACCTTACACTTGCTTTATTCCCGCTTTGTTTATAAATTTTTATATGACATTGGCGTTGTGCCCAAAAAATGCGGCCCTGAACCTTATCAGAAAAGAACTTCACATGGTTTAATTTTAGGCCAAGGTGGCGAAAAAATGTCAAAATCAAAGGGCAATGTCGTTACTCCAGACGAAATCGTTAGAGATTACGGAGCTGATTCTTTTCGGGTCTATGAAATGTTTATGGGACCCTTTGATCAAGCGATTCCTTGGGATACTCAAGGACTGATTGGCGGGCGTCGGTTTTTAGAACGAGTTTATACCGTTGTCAGTAAGATTGCTCAGGACTTAAAAGAATTAAGAATTAAGAATCAAGAATCAAGGTTAATTCATAAAACCATAAAAAAAGTTTCAGAGGATATTGAAACTCAAGATTATAATACGGCGGTTTCCGCTTTAATGATTCAATTTAATGGCATTGATAATCAACCCGATTGGCGGCCAAAAATTGAGGCGATGAAAGGTCAATATGTTTGCGACACTTCGGCTTTAGAGAGTTTTTTAATTTTACTTTCACCTTTTGCTCCCCATTTGGCGGAGGAATTGTGGCAAAAATTAGGCCACCCGGATTCTATCTTTAATCAAAAGTGGCCGACTTATGATGAAAAATTAATTGCCGCTGATGAAGTTGAGCTGGTGATTCAAATTAATGGTAAGGTGCGGGACAAAATAATGGTGGCGCTAACCATCAGTCAACCAGCGGCCGAAGATCTGGCTACTAAGTCAGAAAAAATAAAAAATTATTTAGCCGGAAAAGAAATCAAAAAAATAATTTTTGTTCCCGGTCGCTTAATTAATTTTGTCATTTGAACGATGAATTAAGAATTGAGAATTAAGAATTAAGGTTACCCGCCCCCTTTATATTTCCTCCTCCCTGAAAGGGAGGGGGAAAAGAGGGGGAGGGTGATTCCTAATTTCTAATTCTTAATTCCTAATTCTCTAATGAAATGAGCATTGTCATTATTGACGATGAACTGCGCTCCCATTGGGAAAGTTTTATCAAAACTAATGCCGTTGACGGCGGGTTGCTCCAGAGTTGGGACTGGGGTGAATTTCAACGAACTTTAGACAATAAAATTTTTCGCTTGGGCGTGATTGACGAAGCGGGTCAGCTGCAAGCGGCGGCGTCTTTAATTAAGTATGAATTGCCTTTTGAATATAACTATCTTTATTCTCCGCGCGGACCGGTCATCAATGTTTTAAAAATTGACGATTTGGATTCTTTATTTAACGAAATGAAAAAGATCGCGCGGGAAGAAAAAAGTTTTATGCTTCGGGTTGATCCCGCCTGGACGATTGGCAATGAAAAACGTTTGTTTGATTGCGGTTTTCGCAAAGCCCAGTATGAAATTCAGCCAAAATGCAGTTTAGTCATCGATATTACAAAAACGCCCCAAGATTTGCAGGCGGGCTTAAAGTCGAAAACCAGATATAATATCGGTTTAGCCAAGCGGGCGGGGGTGAAAGTGAAAATCAGCCAAGAAGTTTCGGATATTGAATCTTTCTGGCAGTTGACCAAAGAAACGGCGAAGCGCGACGGTTTTTCACCCCATCCTAAAGAGCACTATAAAAAAATGTTTGAGCTTTTTTCTCCGGACGGCACGCTTTGTCTTTTTTTGGCGGAATATGACAACAAGATCATTGCCGCGAATTTAGTCTCTTTTTATGGTAACACTTGCACTTATTTGCATGGCGCTTCCTCGCATCTTTACCGACAAGTAATGGCGCCATATCTTTTGCAATGGCAGGCGATACTGGAATCTAAGCGCTTGGGCTATATCTGGTATGATTTTGGCGGCGTGAATGGCCCGAGTTTTTTTAATAAAAAGTGGCTTGGCATCTCTCGTTTTAAAAGTGGTTTTTCGCCGCAGACCGTGGCGCGGGAATATGTCGGCGGTTTTGAAATTGTTTTAAACCCGATTGTTTATTCTATGTATAAATTTGCCAAGCAAATCAGAGGATAAATTGTTAAGTCAAAAATCAAAAGTCAAAATTACAATGCAAAATTCAAAAGTAATTAAATTAAAAACTTTTAACTTTTGAATTTCATGATTGTTGTTAAGCCCAATAAAATTGGAATAAAAAAGGCTATCGCTATTCTCAAGAACGGCGGCGTCGTTGTCTACCCCACTGATACCGCTTATGCCTTGGGTGGTATTTTTGATTGGCCGGCGGTGACGCAAAAAATTTTAAAAATTAAAAAAAGAAAAGATAAAAAATTTACTTTGGTGGCGGCTAGCTTAGTCCAAGTGGAAAAATTTTTTAAATTTAATAATTTAGAAAAAAAATTAGCAGAAAAATATTGGCCCGGGCCATTGTCAATTGCCGTGTTGCCGCGTTTTGCCGTGCGGGTGCCAAAAAATCAGATTACCCGCTTTTTGGCGCAAAAAGTCGGTGGGCCACTAATTGCCACTTCGGCTAATATTTCAGGCCAACCGGCGCTTTATGACAGTGGAAGAATAATTAAGCAATTTTTAAAGGAAAAAAACCCCCGCCTTCGCCAACCTGCGCTTCGCCGTCGGCTTCGACAAGGCGAGGGCTTCGGCGGACAAGAGCCGGATTTGATTTTAGACTGCGGTCGATTGCCGAGAAAACCGGTTTCCACAATTGTTAAGATTAAAAATGGTAAAAAAATAGAGGTAATTCGGCAAGGGGCAGTTAAAATTAAATTCGAATTTTGAATTTTTAATTTTGAATCAATTTTTCCGTCCAAGGCGGATCCGCCTCCGGCGGGGAATATTCAAATATTTTAATATTGAATCGAAATTCGAATTTCAAAATTCAAAATTTGATAAAAATGTCCGATATTATTTTAAAACAAGTCAAAGATATTTGCCGTGCCTATAATCTTTTACTTTCTCGCCAGAAGGGCCAGAATTTTTTGATTAATCAAAAAATCATTGAAAAAATTATTGCCGTGGCTGATTTGAAACCAGACGATACGGTTTTGGAAGTTGGTCCGGGTTTAGGGATTTTGACCGAGGGATTGATAAAAAAAGCGAAAAAAGTTATTAGCGTTGAATTGGATGCCAAACTCTATAATTTTTTAAAAGCCAAATTCGCCGGCGCTAAAAATTTAGAATTAATCAATCAAGACATTTTAAAATCTCAAATCCTCTCCGCCAGAGGCGGATCCGCCTTGGGCGGAAAATCTCAAAATTATAAGATCGTGGCTAATCTTCCCTACAACATTACCTCCAATTTTTTGAAAAAATTTTTAACCAGCGAGGCTCGGCCAGAGGCCATGACGCTTTTAGTCCAAAAAGAAGTGGCGCAAAGAATCTGCGCCCGGCCTAAAAAAATGAGCTTATTGGCGGTTTCAATTCAGCTTTATGGCGAGCCGATGATCATTGAATATGTGGATAAAAATAATTTTTGGCCAAAGCCAGAAGTTGATTCAGCCATTTTAAAGATATCAGACATCAGGGACCAGAAATCAGTGGATAAATTTTTTGGCAAAGAGGTGATTGAGAAAAATTTTTGGCAACTTTTGCATATTGGCTTTTCTGCTAAAAGAAAACAGCTCCAAAATAACCTGGCCAATGGTCTGAAAATTGACCATCAAGCGGCCAAAAGATTTCTTCAAATGTCTAATTTAAGCCCTTTAATTCGCCCCCAAGATCTATCTTTGGCTAATTGGCTTACCCTTGCCAAAAAACTGAATTTTTATCTTAATTAAGGCATTCTTTTTCCCTTGCGGTTAGGTATAATTTTTTGCTATAATTAAGTTAATTAAGTTGGTAAGTTGACTAAGTTGCCTAAAGTTTTCGATTTGGGGTGATTTTAACTTAATTTACTTGATTAGCTTGATTCACTTAATTTACAAAAAATGGCTTTATCAGGCAAAAAAACTGACAATTTTAAAATTTTAGAGGAAATTTACCAAAATGATTCGCCCCTTAAGCCAAAAAAAACTTTTAAACAAAAGTTTCGCGATTTTTTCGGGGACGCAAAGAGAGTTCAAGTTTTATTGTCGGTGGCAATTTTAGTTTTAGGCCTAGCCGGTTTAGGGCTGGGTTTTTTTCAATTCAAATACAACCTTAAAAAAAATTTTTTGCCCAAGAAAAGTAATTTTGGCAATTTAACAGCTGAGGATTTGAAAGGTTTGGGGCCTCAGGATTTGTTGGGGTTAGGCCAAAAAGACACGGATACTGATGGCCTTTCTGATTATGACGAACTTTATTTATATAATACCAGCCCCTATTTAAAAGATTCTGATTCTGACGGCGTGGACGATAAGGCCGAAGTTTCCCGGCAGAGTGATCCTAATTGCCCGACGGGCAAAGAATGTTTTACGGATATTTTTTCCGCCAGCTCGGGCCAAGGCGCTAACTTACAATATGATCTGGGCACGCAAGCGGCGCGGTTGCGGGCCTTGCTGGCGCAAGCCGGATTATCACCAGAACAGTTAAGTCAATACAGCGACGCTGAATTAATCGCTGCTTATCAAGAAGTAGTTGACCAAAATCGGATGGCGAGCGAGCCCGCTGGAGGGCCAGTTATTTCTTCGGCGAGTGATTTAAGCAAATTAACGCCAGCCGAGTTACGCCAACTTTTACGTAATTCGGGCGTGGCCCAAGATATTTTAGACAGCATTAGTGACGCTGAATTATTAGAGCTGACAAACCAAACCGCCACAACCACGGGAGAATAGCCAATCGCGAATAGAAAATTAAAATCAACCTAGCGCCCTAATTATTAATTAGTAAAAGTTTTATGGCGCTAGATCAATTAATAAATCAACCAGCGCAATCAGCCGAGCTAAGTCAAAATTCAAAAGGCAAAAGTCAAAATTACAATTCAAAATTCAAAAGTGATTTAAGACAAAGATGTTATCAGTTAAGCCTGCAAGTAATTAACCTTACTAATTATTTACCGAACAAAAGGAGCACTTGGGTTATTAGTGATCAATTAATCAGAAGTGCGACTTCCATTGGCGCTAACCTGATTGAAGCCAGGGCTTCCAGTTCTCGTCTAGAATTTAAGAAATTTTACGAAATATCTTTGAAAAGCGCTAACGAAACAAAATATTGGTTAAGTTTATTAAAAGATACCTAATTGGCTGAAGCAAAATTAATCAATCAAATGCTTGAAGAAGTAACGGAAATCGCCAATATGCTCACAAGCGGCGTTATGAAATTAAAAAATAAAAACTTTTAACTTTTAACTTGGACTTTTGACTTTTAATTTTTGACTTTTGAATTAATACTTGGAGCTTGGTGCTTGAAATTTGGTGCTTAAAAAATTATAAAAGATGATTTCACCAAAACACAATTCAGTTTTTAAAAAAATAACGAAAAAAGCCGTTTATTTTTTAGTGCTTTTTAATTTGCTTTTCAGTTTGGTCTCGCCGGCTTTGGTCGTGCCGATTCCAGTGGTTTTGTCGGATTTTAAAATTTCGCGGGCGCAGATTAAGGAATTAGTTTTTAAATTGTTGCTGGCGGATGAGGCCAAGGCGCAGGAAGTAGGTGCGCCCGGTGATATCGGTTTGGCGCCAGGAGCGCCTGGTGCGGCAGAAGTCACAGCTGCCGGTGGTGGTCTACCTGTTATTGATACCTCGGGCAATATTTTAAAAGGTATAGGTAATGCTTTGCAAAAATCTTTGCATGGTCTTAAAATTGCGTTTGACAAAGCCCAGCAAGGATTAAAAGACGCCTTTTTTACCGCGGCCAATGAATCATTAAGAAATTTCTTAAACACCATTGCCTATGACACGGCGACCTGGCTCGCGTCCGGGGGCAAGGGGCAGCAGCCGTTATTTTATACCCAAGGCTGGGGCGAATACTTAAAAGATTTGGCGGACAGCGCCGCGGGTAACTTCATTGAGCGTTTAGGCGGCGATTGGCTGGACTTTAATGTTTGTAATCCTTCATTGCCGAGTTTGAAGCGAAAGATCGGTTTGGGCCTAGCTCAAATTAAGCGGCCGCGCCGGCCGGACTGTAGTGTGACGGAAATGGTCAAAAATTGGGATCAAGCCATTCAAGATCCGGACTTTTTGCCGAAGTTCAGCGAGATTTTTGATCCTTACCGAAATGACATTGGCATTTCGTTTTCCATTTTTGAGCAATATAATGCCGAAAAACAGGCGGCAATCACCGAGGGTACTAAGGACCGGGAAGAAGGCGGCGGGTTCAAGGGAATCGTGGATGCGATTTCCGGTATTATTAAAACCCCGGCTAATTTAGTCAAGGAATGGGCTACTGAAGCATTAGTTAAGAAATCTTATGAACCGAGCTTGCACCAAATCCAATATGGCCCGATTTTAGCCGAAGCGATTGGCGTTTTTGTTGATACTTTAACGGGCAAGCTTTTTGAAAAAATTTTTAAACAAGGATTAGTCTCGGCCAAAGACGATAATTTTGACACTTCATCGCTTGGCAGTTTTGGCTTAGGTTTTTTGCGCGACTTTTTATCGGCCCGGCGGCCGGGTCAAAATGATTTATATTCCGAAAGCGCGATTGCCGGCATCGCGGCGAGAAACGCGGCGCAAGTGAGATTTTTAGATTTTTTGCAATCAGGCAAAAAACAAAATGAACCTTATGACATTTTGTCCAAATTAGCTTTTTGTCCGGATCCGCAAAATCCCGGACCAGAAGAATGCGTTATTACCCCTTCATTTCGCACGGCCATTGAGCGCGGCTTAACTTTGAAACAGGCAATCGCTCAAGGCTTTATTAATGGCGATGCCCCTTTTGGCCAACTAACCTATAACGCGGCAGCGATTTATCAGGGCATTCCTTACCGCAGCATTGTCATTTTACGGACGCACCGGATCGTGCCCGCCACTTGGGAAATCGCCGCGCGCGCGGTTCAGCTATATGACAATAATAAAATTTTGAGTTTAAATGATTTAATCGCTGAATATGATCAGGCGGATAGTAAATACCAAGGGTTAATTGATCAAAATTGGGTTTTGGTCGTGCCCGAACATTTATGCAAAGCTGAAGGTTTTGGCGAAAAGATTTTATATGAAGAAGCGGTGGCCGGCAATGACGCTAATCTAGACGGCGATTATAATGACCCTGACGATGTCCAGCCGCGGCGTTTAATCGGCCGGGCGGAATATTGCGCGGATTTTCAAACTTGTCTGGAAAAAAATCCAGACGGCACTTGCCGTTATTACGGCTATTGCAATGAAGAAAAAAGAATTTGGGATTTGGCCGGCCAATCCTGCCCGACGCAATTTAACACTTGTACGACTTTTCAGTCGGGGCGCGGCGAAATTGCCAGCTTTTTGAAAAATACTTTGGATTACAACAATTGCAACGCGGACAATGCCGGCTGCCAGTGGTATTGCCAAGCCTTTAACCCGATTAACGATATTTGGACCTGCACTAATCAAGACGAGCGGGTTTTAAAGCCTTGTTTGCAAGCTAACGGCTGTGATTTAAGCGCGAGCTGTGAAATCGCGGCTGGCGGCAGTGCTTGCAGTGATCCGGTGGCGGTGGTGAATTTGGCGATTAATCAGCCCTGCGGCGAAGGTTCAAAATGGTGGGTGGGCGATAAATGCGTCGTTAATGCCGCTTGTGAAATTCCCCAAAATGGCGTTTCCTGCACGACTAACAGTTGTAGCGCCTTGCCTAATCTTTTAACTAATAATGGTTTTGAAGCCGGCAATGGCATCAATGCGACTGGCTGGATAGGCGATAATTCTTTTTTTAAACGGGTTAGCCGGAATTTAAACGATAAGGTCCAAAGCGGCAATTTTAGTTTACGTTTTTATAACGCCGGCGCGGTGATTAGCCCTCAAACCATTATTTCTAATGCTATTACTTTAACGGCGGGTAAAACTTACACTTTTACCGGTTTTGTTTTTAATAAATTAAATTCCGGGACAATTAAGATTAGCATTGGCGATGGTTCAAAAATCGTTTCTGACCAGGTTAAAAATGATTGGCAGGAAGTCAGTTTTGATTTTGAAGTTTCTGGTAATCAACCAGTCGCCATTGCCGTCAGCGGTAATGTGGTTAGCGGCTCAGCTTGGTTTGACGATTTCCGCGTTTCAGAAAACTGCGTGACCAATGCCGTCACCCTGACTTTAATTGGCACGATTGACCAAGACCAAAGCAAACTCCATTTTGACCGTGATGTCGTTGAGTGCGATCAGTCCGCGGCCGGTTGTTCGCAATTTATCCGGACCAGGCCGAATTTAGGGATAAATTTAATCCCGAACGGCGGTTTTGAAATTCTTGATGAATCAGTTTTCGATCAGGCTAAAGCCTGGCAGTTAAGTATCAATCAAGCCAGCGCGACCAGCACGGCTGATCAAATTCACGGCGGCGCCAAAGCCGTTGGCATTGAAATCATTAACCATGGCTCTGATTATACTTATAGTTTTAATCGTGAGAATTTCCTGACTTTAAAAGCCGGCAAAAAGTATATTTTATCGGCCTATGTTTATGCGACTTATCCGATTCCGGCTTATGTTAATAATTTTTATGAAACTGGCGGCGGTGAATCAAGGGATGACTATGATGGTACGGAATTAAATTTAAATCAACGGACAAATCAATGGATTAGGCTGCAAAAAATCTTTACCCCGACTGAAGACCGTTACAATGTTTCGCCGCAATTGGTCATTGGCGGTAACGTGATTAGTGATGGCAATCAGGGCGTAATTTATGTTGATGATTTTCAGCTGGAAGAAGTGATGCCTGATGTTTTTTTCCCGACGAATTATAAAGAATACGGTTCAGTTAATTTGACTTATCTCAAAAAACCGCCGGCTTATTTGAATTGTGAACCGCAAGACACTAATCAAAGCGGTGTCATCGGCGACTGTATTGGTCAGGCGCCAAACGAGATTTGTGATTTACCCGTTCCCTCAGAGTGCGGCAACTACGTTGGAATCTGTCAGCCCGAAGAAGTTGGTTGCGAAGCTTACCGGCCGGTGCGGGGCGGCGAGACCATCCCCGGGGTAGTGGCTTTTGATGATTACTGCCCAGCCGAGTGTATTGGCTACGAGGCTTTTAAACAATCTAGTACGGCTTTTGAAACCCAAGAGCCGTTAGCTTATTTCATTCCCCAAACCGCGCGGCAGTGCCAGGCCGCGGCCGTCGGCTGTGATGAATTCACTAATTTGGATGAAGTGGCCGCCGGCGGGGAAGGCAAAGCCTATTATCAATTATTGCGGCTTTGCAAAAAGCCGGATGACGTTAATGCCAATTGTCAGAATTTCTATAATTGGCAGGGCTCTGACGACACGGGCTATCAGTTGCGGGTCTATAGCCTTTCTGCTGACACCTTTGGCCAGCCTAATCAAGCCATCGCTGATTCTGCCCGCTGGCCATCAGTCTGGGGCACGCCTGAGGACTGCAACAGCGCTGATGATTTAGCGACCAATCCTTTTTGTAAAGAATTTTACGGCTTAGATGGTAGCATCAGTTATCAAATTTTGGAAAACACGATTTCTTGTTCTGCTGATTGCCATCCTTACCGCAAAACCCGTTTAGGCGAAACTGATGATGAAGCCCGGAATAATTGTAAAAATACCAATCCGGATTGGCCGACCGACATTAATGGGGTGCTGATTGATAATCCACCCACGAACCCGGTTTGGCAGGGCGGAGCTTGTATTTATCAAGCCGTGCCTCAAGAAGGCTTGGCTTGCGCGCCCGCAGCCGCGGGTTGCCGCGAGTACCGCGGGAATGCCAGCGGCAATATCTTTACCGCTTTTGCCGATAATTTTGAAGACGGCGAAATTAGCGGTTGGCGGCATGGTTATATCAGTAATGAAGCTTTGAGTGTGGCTGGTCATTCAATTAAAAGTCAAGACGTTTCAGGCGGTCGGCGCATTGCTTCAACTTGGGCGGACCTAGGATCTGTTTGCCGTGAAAATTCAGCCTCTTATGATCCAGCGCTTTTTAAGTGTGCGGCCACTGATCTCGCGGCTACTACTTTGCAGACCTGTTTAGTCAATTTGGGCGAGCAGTATTGCGGTTTGATTAATAATGTTTTACAGTCCCAAAAAACTTATCTGATGTCTTTTTGGGCAAAAAGTAATTCCGCCAATATTATTGAAGATGTGACGATTGAAATTGCCGAAGACACGCCGTCTCATAGCATTAATATTGGCACGACCGATTTAACCAGCGAGTGGCGTTATTATTTATTTGGTCCTTTTGTTTATGATTATAACGATGGCACTCAAGCGCCCTGGACTTCCTCGCGTTTAAGGATCATCGCGCCCGCTGAGGCAACCGCTGATTTTTATGTTGATAATATTAAAATTCAAGAAATCACTAATTATAATTATGTCATTAAAAATTCCTGGACCACGCCGGTGAGCTGCGACACTAATCCATTTGTCACACCCGCCATTAGCGCGCCGCAGTTTATGCTCGGCTGCAAGCAATACCGCGATTCCACCAATCGGGTCCATAATCTAAAATCGTTTAACCATTTGTGCCGTTTGGAAGCGGTTGGTTGTGAAGCCTTAATTGACACCTTTAATTCAGCCTCGCCGTTTAGCCAGACTTTTAATGATGGTGACACCACGGGCAACATTAGTCTGCCTGACGATAAATTAGTTTATCTGACTAATCGGTTGGAATTTTCCTGCCAGTCAAGCGAGAAAGGTTGCCAAGCCCTGGGCTTGCCGGCCATTGATGTGGATGACAATGTCGCGGCCTATCAAACAACTTATTTAGTCAATAATCCCGATAACTACAGCCAAATTTTGTGCGCCAGTCCGGAAGTCGGCTGTCAGGAATGGCAAACGCAAACGGGTTTTATTTACTTTAAAGATCCCGGTCCTAAGACTTGTGAATATAAAAGCGGCCAAAATATCGTCACGGGTTGGTATAAAACTGGTTCAACTTCTGGCCAGCCGGATTGTCCGGTCTTGCAGCCGCCTTTGGGCGAAATTCATCCAAACTCTGGCTTTGCCGGTTTGTGCCCTGAGGAATTTAACAGCTGCACCCAGTTTGTTGATCCAATTAGCGAGCAAGCGAAAAACTTAATCTTTAATTTTGATTTTTCCTTGGATGTTGATGAAAATCAAAAGCCGGATGGCTGGGATATCACAGAAGACCTAGCCAATAATATTACAATTTGGTCGCAGCCGCTTGAAAAACTTAAGCGCAATACTTTATACACTTTAAGCTTTGTCAGTCAAGATAAGCCGACAACCGGTTTGGCTGTCAGTTTAATCGGTTGTTCCATTACTTCTTTTGATAATTCTTATCCTTTGCAAGGTTATGGCACGGATCAGCGGGAAATTCCTAATCTAACTGACGAGCGGCAATATTCCGGTCGGTTTTTAGTCGGCGATAATGCCGCCTGCACCTTGCAATTAAGTGCCAGCCAAAATATCCCAAACTTGATTAAAGAAATTGCCATTAAGGAAACCGGGCTTTATTATGATTTGGAAAACACGGTTGACCAGACGAGCTGTAATGGCTTAGTCAATCCGGAAATCGGTTGTGTTTTGTTTAATGACCGCAGTGCCGTTAATTATAAACTCGGTGAAGATGATATTTCGTATTTGACTTTTGACGCGGATGTCAGCGGTTCAACGGTCAATAGCGGTTTAGCGGTGACGTCTTGCGCTGGCAACTGCGACAGCAATACCATTCTTAAAGTCATGCCAGATCGGACTTGTGAATCATTTTTGTACTGCAATACCATGGCGACCATTAAAAAAGATGACGGCACGGAGACTAATTATTGCGCCAGTATTGGCGAGTGTAATAATTTAGCCGCTGACGGTTCCTGTGCTAATCCGATTGTGGTCAAAACCAGCGACGCGCCAAAAGATTATTATGATTCCGTGGAAGAAGTCAAAAATTTAAGCGGCTATAGTAACGCCGGCGTGCGCTTAAAAACCGGCGACATTATTCCCAGTTTATTTCCTTATGCCCAAATGACCGAAGAGGGTGGGGCGACCCGAATCGCCAACGGCAGTTTTGAATTTAATTTTGGCGGCACGAGCGAACCAGTTGGCTGGCAGTCAATTATTATTGGTTATTGCACCAATAATTTAAGCGGCGATTATAACCCGCCAACCACCGGCCTAAGAACCTGCACTTTAGATAGAAATTGTTCAAGTGGAGAAACCTGCCGTCTGCCGGATAGTCCGAGCGAATGGTTTAATTATAAATTTAAAATTGAAAAAGATATCCGTAATTTAATTGAAGGCACAGGTTATCTGCGGCTAAATTCTTTTTATCAGGCGCAGTCCGAAGAAATTGATGTTGAAAGTGGCGCCACTTATGTTTTATCCGGCTTAATTAATACTTTATATTTAGAGCATCCCATCCAGACCCCAGAAGCCAGAATTCTTTTCCTTTTTTTGGATGCCAGCAATAATGTCATCCCTACCATTACCTGTCCAATCGTGGATGACGGTTGGTTACAGTGCGCTGAATTAAGCAAGATTAGAGGGTTGGGCTGGCAACGAATCACTAAGGAATTCCAAGCGCCGACCGGAGCCAAAAAAATGGTGGTGCGGTTAAGTAATTTTGTTAATGATCCGGTTTGTATTGGCGCCAAGCGCTATGACAAAAATTCCGGCTGTGAACTTGGCGGCTATTCGCTTTTTGATGATATTTCTTTAAAGCCGGTTTTAAAGGCGAAAACACCTCGCTTGAACCAAACGGATTTCATCAGCCGCAGTTGCCGTTTGTATCCGACCATTGACGCTTTAGCCTGTAATTTTGTCCGCGACGGCAGCATTTATTTTGGCCAGCACGGCTATTGCGTGACTCCTGATCCAGCTAATCCCGGGCAGTGCTTGCAGTGGTGGCCGGTGGATCAGGTTTCCGGGGAAACTTTGGATGACATTGTGGCCGGCTACAACGACCGCGTGCCGCTGGATTATTGCACGGAAAAAGACCGGCAAAATATCCGGGTCAGCGAAGGCGGAGTTTTGGCGACATTTGGTGGCAGTTCAAAAGGCGACTTTCAGATCATTGATGATTTAGGCCGTTCCCATGAATTTACTAAGTTTACTATCAATAATGATTATCGAGCCTTATTCCGTTATCCGTATGTTGAGAAGTTTAAGTTCCGAGGCGCGGGCATCGGCGTCGCGAATTTTACCGGCACGCCTTTTGTCCTTTTGCCATTTTCCTTTACCATGTATAAAGACCATGTTTGCTTCAATATTTTTGATTTTAATGGCGGGCCGCTTGAATTCTTGCTTGGCGGGGGCAGTCGCCTTTCGACAAAATCTATATCCTCAAGCAGTGATTCGGTTGATTCAACGTTTGGCACATTATCTGATTTTGTCTCAGGCTTTTTAGGTAATAATCAAGTTGGCTGCGCTCAAAATGAAGGTATTCGTTTACCCAAAGACACTTTCTTAATTACTGATTGGGGTGAAGACAAAGATGGCGATGGCGTTTTTGAGTTAATTGATAAAGAACAATGGGGCGGCTGGGCGGCGATACCAATGGGCATTTCTTTGGGTGATTTTGGCATTGCGGTGGCTTTGCCGATTCCTTACAGTTTAGCTAATTCGCCGGCCGCCAGCATTATTAATAGTGTTTTGGATCAGCTCGGTGCTCCTAATGATTTTGGTTTTGGTCCGCCGCTTTCGGCTAAAATTGTGACTGATCAAGAAATCAACTTGACCGAAGCCAGCACTGATCCGATTCCGGATATGGGCGGGGATATTTTAGGAATTTCTTGGAATATTGGTCAGGCCGACCAATATGTGATGGGCGCTTTATTGACCGGTTCTATTGTTTCCGAAGTTGGCATTCAATACTGCACCGAATTAGTCCGAACCGTAACTTCTTCAGGCACTAATAAAGGCTATGCCAATCGGCTGTCGCAAGGTTCCGGTTATATTTTAGAAGACGTCGTTAATAAAGATTTTAAAGAAAATACCACCGGCGATTTCACTACCAATAAAGACGATTTTGTTAAATATCGTTATTATGAGCCATTTAATTTTCTTGATTTATTAGCTGATCCGATGAATTATCAGCCGTCTGATTACCAGCCGTTTGGTTCTTTAGTCTCACCGCAAAACGCCCAATATCCGACCGCTTGGGACGCTAAAGCCAGTCAATACAATCAGCCGCTGTTATATGAGCCGCCGCGCTCGGTTTTCCCGGCGCCGCATCAGGCGAGAATGGGTGAAATTCATACCACTGAAGGTTTGAAAAATCTTTTTGCCAGAAGTTACGGCATTTGGCATTGGGAATCAAGAAATCCAGATAAATTAACTGACGGCGGACAGTATAAAATTGGGCCTTTGGAAGATGGGGCGGCAACCCAGCTTTGGGATTTGCCGTCAACGCAATGCGTCAGTGACACTCGCGGCGCCGATGAGTATTGTTTAGTTCTACCGCAAATTCCTTCTGACAATATCAAAATCAACGATAGCGCTTCAGTGACATTGGAAAACGGCGTTGGCTTAGTTAAATTGAGTTTTACGACTAAAGTTGATCCGGATCAATTGCCGATCACCTCTTACAGTATTAATTGGGGTGACGGCAAAACTAATACAGTTTCGGGCGTGGTGCTGCGTAATCGGAATAATCCCGAAAATCCGTTTATCTTGTATCATTTGTATGATTACTGGCAGATGAAGGCTGTTTCTACTGGCGGCAATTGCACAGACACTGCTTGCACCGCCACGATTAAGATTACAGTGAAAGATAATTGGGACGCGGAGGTGGAAGTTTCCGCCGATAATGCGGTCACCGTGATTCGCTAATCGCCTTTACAGAAGCAGATTATCGTGGACAGATAACGCGGATGAACGCAGATGTTTACGACAATCGCAAATTGAGAATCAACATAGCGCCAGATTAACTATTAACTAATAAAAGTATGGCGCTAATAGAATACATTAATAAATCACAAATTCAAAATTCCAAATCCCAAACCCGCCTGCCTACGCCTTATAAATTTACTTAAATACAAATAATAGGGCAAGGGAAAATAAATTATTTATGAGAAAAAGTAGGGACGGCATTGGCGGGCAGGTAAGCACCAATAATCAAAATTCAAAACGCTACGATTTAGAAGATAGAACCTTGGAATTTGGAAAAAGAATAATCAGATTGTGTCAAAATCTGCCGAAAAATGGGATTAATTTTAAACTCATCGATCAGATAATCCATTCAGGCGCTTCAATCGGTGCGAATTACCGAGAAGCCAATGAAACCGAAACCAAGAAAGATTTTCAATTTAGAATCAGAATTTGCCGAAAAGAAACTAAAGAAACAACTTATTGGCTGCAGCTAATCACCGAAGCTAATCCGACTTTAACCGAAAAAATCAATCCTTTAATTCAAGAAACTAAGGAGCTAATCAAAATCTTTGCCGCTATTCTGGAAAAGACTAAATAATTTAAGTTTGTAATTTAAATATTTGAATTTATTTGGAGCTTGTGATTTGGAATTTGGTGCTTGACTAAATATTTTAAATCTGACGATTCTTATTAAACTCTATAATTTAATACCTAAACATATAATTAACCCTCTTAATCAAAAACTTATTAAAAAAGGAATTTTGGCTGGAGTTTTGGTCTTGTTTTTAGTTGTGGGGATTTTGGGGATTAGTCAGAATATTTTTGCTGCACCTCCTATTATAATACCAACAGCTGCGGATCATGACCGTGACGGATATTCTAATGTGTTCGAGAGGGCAAATGGGTCTGACCCAGAGGATGCGCAAAGCATTCCTATAGACACAACAACAGGTTTACCATTAAAGCAGGATCAGTCCTCAACAGATCAAAATGCTAAGCCAAAAAATGATCAGCCGTTTGAAAGTTTCTTTGTTGATATACTTGGGGTATTTGTTGGTTGGATTATTGGTCTGCTAGGATCACTGATCACGCTGTTAGCCGGCGCTTTAGCTAAATTGATGGCGTATAATGACTTTATTAAAGCGTCAGCAGTTCAGACTGGCTGGACAATAGTTCGTGATGTTTCTAATTTATTTTTTGTTTTGATTTTATTAATTATTGCCATTGGCACAATTTTAAGGATTGAGAATTACAGTTTCAAAAAATTATTGCCCAAAGTCATTATTATGGCGGTTTTGGTTAATTTCAGCAAGACCATTGCCGGCTTAATCATTGATTTTGCCCAAGTGGTGATGATGACTTTTGCCGCTAGCTTCATTGCTATAATATCGGGTAATTTGTTTGGAACATTACATATTCAAGATATTATTCAGCAGGGTAAAGAGGCGGCTCAAAGTTCAGGTGAGGATATTGGCTTTATCAATCTAGCGGTTACAGGATTAATTGCCATATTAATGTTGATAGTGGCCGCTATGGTTATTTTAGTGATTTTGGTAGTAATTTTAATGAGAATGATAATGCTTTGGATTTTAGTTGTCCTTTCGCCTTTGGCTTATATTTTAGCGGCTTTTCCCCAAGGCCAGAGATATGCCCAGCAGTGGTGGCAGGAATTTAGCAAGTATGTGATTATTGGTCCGGTTTTGGCTTTTTTCCTTTGGCTTTCTTTTTCAATCGCTGGCGAAGGTGGGGCAATTAGAGTCAATGAACTTCAACAGGAGCAAGTCCAGAATCTTAATGGAGTTGCACAGTCGTCTGGCGTTGATGCCAGAATATTCACTGGTATTGGTAACATTGATAATTTTCTTTCTTATATTATTGGTATTGGTATGTTAATGGGTGCTTTGATGATCACCCAGCAAATGGGCGTGGCGGGCGGCAGTTTTGCCGGATCAATGTTTAACCGGATTAGACAGGGTGGATTAGCGATGTTAAAGGCACCATTTGCACCAATCAGAGGAGCGGCAAAGCTTGGCTGGAAAGGTATTAAAGCTGGACGTGACGTTGGTCTAGAAGTTCTTGGTGCTAGAACCGGTATTGAATTAAGGCCAAGTAAGTGGAAAGAGGGTTGGGAAACTAGTCGGAAAAAACACCGCGAAGAAAGAGAATATGAGATGTACAAAACAGCTTCAAGGCGGGAGGGTTTATTTGGGGCTTTGGCAACACCCGGGCATGCTTTCACGACTTATTATCGTTTAACCGGTCGTGAGGGTCGGCCAAGTGGCTTTCGTAAAATTTATGATGAGGGCTTTGCTGGCGGTAAATATATAAAAAATGTTGAACAGCTTGAGGCGGCCGAGGCTAACCAAAGAAGGGCTAAAATAGCCTTAGATAACGGGGATCTTTATGAAGCAGGTCTTAAATTTAAAACCGGTGAGAGGTTTGAAGAGTTCCTTAAAAGGGCCCCAGAAGATTTATCTGAAGAAGAAAAGAAAAATGCTTTTCAGGGAATAGAAAATAGGGTTAAACGAGAATTTAGTGATCGCCCCGAAGAATTAGTGGATATCACCAAAGATAAAATGAAAAGCGAAGCCCAAGAATTAGAAATCAAGGCTCAAGCTCTAATGAACGGTGACTTTAGTGATAATCAAAAACAGAAAAGAAGTGATGTGTTGGCAGCAAAAAGAAATGAACAGATAGAATTGCAGCGAGTCATTGCAATAAAAAATCGTAATAAAGAGGATACAACTAAGGAGCAGCAATTATTAAAAGCAATCAAGGATGAAATTAAAAATTTAAGTCAGCTAAAACCGACCGCCGAAGAAAGAAAAGAAAATAAAGAAATTAACGCTAAGGAGATTGGTAATTATCTTCAGCAGACCCAAGATATTCGTATGGTTGCTGATCAACCATTGAGATCAGAAATTGAAAGAAAATCAGACTATGAATCAGCAAGCCGTACTGTTGATGAACTCGGCAAAATAATTGCGGAGACGAGGCCAGAAGTTAATTATGAATTAAGGCGACAGCAACGATTGGCGATTGCACAAGAAAAAAAGGATATGACGACTGACAGTTCTGATGAATTAATTAGTATTTTTGAGGATGCCAAGAAAAACGGTGATGTCAATCGGATGGGCGCTGCCCTGTTGCGTTTGACAGAAACTGCCAATGAAAACGAAATTTTTAATACTTATGGTTATCGGAGCGATGCTCTGGGTTTGAAAGATCTTACTTATGAGCAATTAGTTGGCAAGCGCGGTATGAGCCGACAAAGAGCAAATCAATTAGGCTATGACTATGATAAATTATCAGAGGGAGGAATGTCTGAGGAGCAGGCTTTAGCCTTGGCTAATGATATCAGTTATGCCGCGGAAGACATTAATCATTGGCAAGTGGCTCGGGCGGTCGGAATTAAAAATGGACGTCAGGTTTTTCAGGATGAAGATGATCGATTAATTGAGGTAATGGCGGAAACCAGAAAAACGGATTTTGAAAATTTTCTTCGTCGTTCAAACCGTTTAGCCTTTGGCTATGAGGTTCCAGAAGGTGCAACTCGCGAAGAACGGGCGGCTAATTTTAGGCGTACGGGGAAAAGGGAATTTTTCAATTCACCTTTTGGTTTGGCTTTTTTTAGAGAACACGCGCCAAAATTTGAAAAGAGGCTTGATGCTGGACGCTTTAATGTCAATTGGGCAATTAATTTGAGCTCTAAAACCGGCAGACCAGAAGTTGAAGACTTAATTAATAAAATGCCGGAACAAGAAAGGATTATTGCCCAAAGAATCTATAATCTTATTAATCAATTCGCCGGTGAAGAACAAGGTAAAGATCCATTTGGTGACCTTAAGCGGATTATTTCTGATGTTAAAACTGGCCAGATTGGCGGCAAAACAAGGCGCGAGTAATTTTAATTAATTATGATGGCAGACAAAAATATAACAAAAAATAGCGATCAAATAGTATTAACCGATTTAGCCAATCCACAAGTTTTGACTAAGTACAGCGATTATATTAAGTATTTATTGAAGTACGATTTTATTAATGAGGCAAACGATCTCCGGGTATCATTACCAATTTTGCTGGAACAAAAAGATAATTTATCTCGGATTGCGCCTGATTTTTTATCACAGTATAGGCACATTGCTATTTTAGCTAAATTTATTACTCTGTCAGTTCTTTCAAATCGCGAGGTAATAGACCTAATTGAAAATAATTTATCAGAAGCTTTAGTTGAACCAGATTTAATTCTTACGGATAAAATTAAAGCAAAAATCGTAACCATAATGATTCCTGCCGATCGAGACATTTTTAAAAGAGAATTGCGCGAAGCAATGTTAAGGAATAATCAATTAATAACTAGTAAAAATATTGTTGTTGATGGCGTCACTAGAGAGCCAACCATAGGTAATTGGATTAAAGATTATAATAAAGATGTTGGCGCGGCTCAAGCAGAACAAATAAATAAAATCCAATATTTAACAACGAGTGATAATACAAAAATTTTAGTTAGCCAAGAAAAAAATAAAATTGAAACCCTAATTAATATTTACGAAAATTTAAAAAAATCTTCAACTACGCCAGAGGGTGCGGAAGAGGTTGTGCCTTATTATCAGGATAATCAACACTATGTTCTAAGGGAGGGTAAATTAGAATTAATAAAACCCGATAAGATTTTATTAAGTATTTTAGAAGGTAAACCGGTTAGCGAAATCAATATTGAGACAGGAAAAAAATATGAGGTTCCCGTGATAAGAGAGGAAGCCATTTTTTCGGCTGATAGAGACATTTTAATTGCCTACCAAGGCGATCCGAAGCAAGCTAAAGCCATTGCTGCTGAACAGGATAAATTAAACAAAAGCTTTGGCGGCGATTTGGCGAAATTACGGCAGGAGTTTTTTGCCGCCGTGCAGAAAAAAAACGTTAACCGAACCATTGCCTGCCTGCGCTTATTAACAGAAAAAAATGATTTGGAAAATTTTTTACGCCAAGACGAAAAACTGCGCCAGTTTTTGTTGGTGACTTGGGAAAAACAATATGGCGCTGATTTTGCCGCCCAATTTAGGCAAAATCCGACCCAAATTAAATTTGTCCGGTTGTTTTTACGCTATATTTTAGAGGAGCGACTAACTATGCCCGCCAGCGAAGCCGCGCGAGTGGGGCTGCAATTGGCAAATATTTTTGTCAAAGCCGGCAAAAAAAGTTATAATAAAATGGCGTACTTTGATGTGAAGGATAAATTGTTTCATTGGTTCAGTGATTAATTAAGAATTTTGAAATTCGAATTTTGAATCAATTTTGAATAATTTAATATATTAAAATATTGAATCGAAATTTAAAATTCAGAATTAAAAATTTTTAAGGAAAGGGAGAAAAATCAATGTCAAAAGAAACAACGGGTAAGTATATTTTCACCTCCGAATCGGTGACCGAGGGTCATCCGGATAAGATCTGTGATCAGATTTCGGACGCGATTTTAGACGAATTAATCAAACAAGATCCGCATTCCCATGCCGGCATTGAAACTCTGGCGACTACCGGCTTAGTCGTCGTGGCCGGCGAAATTAGGACTAAAGGTTATGTGGATATCGCCGGGGTGGTGCGGCAAACCATTAAAGAAATCGGTTATGATGACCATACGATTGGCTTTCATTGGGAGGATTGCGGTGTTGTTGTCGCCATTGATGAGCAAAGTCCGGACATTGCCCAAGGCGTTGATGCGGGCAAAGGCCGATATAAAAAACAAGGCGCCGGCGATCAGGGCTTGATGTTTGGTTTCGCTTGCCGCGAAACGCCGGAATTAATGCCTTTGCCAATTGTTTTGGCGCATAAAATTGCTAAAAGATTGGCGCAAGTTCGCAAAAATAGGACTCTGCCCTATTTGCGGCCTGATGGTAAAAGTGAAGTGGCGGTAGAGTATATTGACGGCAAGCCCAAAAGAGTTGAAACCGTGGTTGTCGCGGCCAGCCATGACGAAAAAGTTTTGGAAAAACGAGTGGAGCGCGACGTGATTAATCAAGTGATTAAGCCGGTCTGCGGCCGATATTTGGATAAAAAAACTAAATTTTTTATTAATGCCACGGGGCGATTTGTCAAATGCGGACCGCCGGCGGACGCGGGCTTAACCGGCCGCAAAATTATTGTTGACACTTACGGCGGTTACGGTAGCCACGGCGGCGGCTGTTTTTCCGGCAAAGACCCGTCCAAAGTTGACCGCAGTGCCTCTTATATGGCGCGCTATGTCGCCAAAAATATTGTCGCGGCCGGCATTGCGGAAAAATGCGAAGTGCAGGTGGCTTATGTTATTGGCGTGGCCGAACCGATCAGTATTTTAGTTGATACTTTTGGCACGGGCCAAATTAGCGAAGACAAAATTGTTAAATTAGTCAGAAAACATTTTGATTTGACGCCCGGCGGGATTATTAAAAAATTAAAACTGCTGCGGCCGATTTATAAAAAAACCGCGGCTTATGGCCATTTTGGCCGCAGCGAAGCGGAGTTTTACTGGGAGAAGACGGATTTGGCAAGCACCTTGAAGAAAGCGGCAGGCTTATAAAATAATTTTCAATTTTTTTGTCGTTTCGACCAAGCGAAGCGCGTGGAGAAATCTCATAATAGTTAATTAACTTGTTGAGATCTCTCGACTCCCCCGACCTAAAGTCGGGGTCGCTCGGGACGACATATAAATTTTTGAAAATTAGAAATTGAAAATTTTATTGTATGGCTTCGGCAAACCAAAATCAAAACAATCCTGATGATTTCTTCCGTCCATTAGAAGAACAAAAGCAGCAGGCGAAAATGGCGGCTGACGAGATTATTTTTCGCGATGAAGCCGGTAAATTAAAAATTTTAAAGGACGGGGAGGTTTTAGATTTTGAGGAAAATAAAAGTCAAATCGGGCGAACTTTTCAATCCGGAGTCGAGGGTAAAAGTCGGGGGATTAATTTGGCAAAAGAGCCAGCCGTTGCCGTTAAAGCGCTACCGTCTAAGCCGTTAATTATTTTTGATGAAAAATTTCAGCGGCGAAATATTGATCGTGAACTTGAAGAAATTATCAAAAATTCTGGCATTACTTTTTCTGATGAAAATTTAGTCAAACGTTTTCGTAATGTGGTTAGCTCGCGGCTCAAGGAAGTGCGGGATCAGATTCAGGCCCGGGAAATACTTTTGTCTTCACCGGCGATGGGCGGAATTGGTCTGAACGCCCAAAGCGCGGATCGGGTTTTGACTTTGATTAATCAACAACTGGAGCAGATGAATGGTAAATTAAGAAATCAAGTGAGCGCCGAGTCGTTTGCCGACTTGCACTTAGCCGTTAAAGGTCTTTTAGCCCAGCCCCTGCCCAAGCCGCCGCCAATTGTTTTTAGCCCAAAAAATGAGTCGGTAATAAAGCAAAATATTTTTTCTGAACCGCCAAAAGTAATGCCGAAAATTTTGGAAAAACCAATGGTTGAAATTCCTTCAATGCCAGTTATTAGTCCAAAACCAGCTAACCGATCAATGCCAGAAAACAATTTGACCGAGTCAGTGACCGTTTATCGACCAGCGCCAAAGCCTTTGACGCAAAAACCGAAGATTCAAGACATTCGGTTTGAGCCGCGCTTGACCGGTCCGGTGGAGGAAATTAAAACCATGACTTTAGATGATTTTCGACGGTTGGCGCCGACCCCGGTTTTAGCCATTGAAAAAATCTTAGAAAAAATTCAGCTTTTGGAGCAGGAATCTTTTACGAAAAAAGTAGCGGCCATTAAAAGTTGGAAAGAAAACAAAATTAGCCGGCTTTATTTTGAACTAGGTGAGCAAAGCATGGAAGAAAAAAAACCCGTCACTGAAATTATTGCCCGCCGCCAAGCCCAAGGACAGCCGATTTTGACGGTGGAGGAATTAGAAGCAGTCATTGAATTAAACCAGAGATTAAGATATTAAATTAGCTTGTAGGAATTAGCTTTTTAGCTTTTTAGAAAATTTAAAGAGCTACAAGCTACAAGCTACAAGCTACAAGCTACAAGCTAATTATGCAGCAATTTGTCGTGCCTCAATTCATTGACGTTGAAGATAAAGTCATCGGTCCGATTACGGTCCGGCAATTTATTATTATGCTGGCGGGCGGCGGTTTAACCTTTATCACTTATAAGCTTTCTGATTTTGTGCTTTTTCTCATTCAGCTAGTGTTTATTTTGCTTGTTACTTTTATTATTGCTTTTGTGAAAATTAACGGCCGGCCGATTCATTATTTTTTGCTTAATATTTTTCAAACATTCAAACGGTCGCGAGTCAGAGTTTGGCAAAAATTTTATTCCAAGAGCGAATTGCGCCAATATACTAAAGAAAAAATTGCTGTTTTGCCGCCGCTGATTCGGACCAGAAATAAAGTCAGAGCTTCGCGGTTGGCCGAGCTTTCCTTAATTGTTGATACCGGCGGAGTTTACCAGGGAGAAAAAGAACCACCGAATACTAATCACCAATTGGTGTGAATACTCTGTCACCCCGAGCTTATTGAAGGGAGATAGGCCTGGACACACTATTTTAAATCCGAATGACAAAATCCCACGCCCGACTTCGCCTTTGACCATTGGTTTATTGTGGTCGTAGTTATTAACATTTAATCATTGTTTTTCTGAATTATGACCTTCAGGGCGAAGTCAAAGGCGGGCAGGCAAATGACAAATTAATGTCAAATAACAAAATCCAAAAATTAAAACGATTTGATATTTGAATTTTAAATTTGATTTGATATTTGAGTTTTGGATTTTGAAATTATTGAAGTTAGAAATTCAGTTTCTTAATTCTTAATTCTTAATTCATAATTCTATATTTTAAGTCAATGAAGTCTCCTAAATTAGCCAATAAAAAAGTTACTGCTTCTACCCAGCATCATTTAGATATTGCGGAAATTAAAGAGGACTGTGTGCTTTTGAAAGATGGGACATTGCGAGCCGTGCTTTTGGTTTCCAGTATTAATTTTTCGCTGAAATCAGAAGATGAGCAAAACGCGATTATCGCGGCCTACATTGGCTTTTTGAATTTTTTGGAGTTTCCCCTGCAGATTGTCATTCAGTCGCGCCGATTGGATATTGACGGTTATTTGGAGCGGCTGAAAAAAATTGAAAAAGAACAAACCAACGAACTTTTGCGGATGCAAACCACCGAGTACCGCCAGTATGTCAGTGAATTAGTTGAAATTGGCGATATTATGACAAAAAGGTTTTATGTCATTGTGCCTTATGACCCTCTCTCGGATAGACAAAAATCTTGGTGGAAGCGGCTTTTCGGTTTGTTCGCGGCGGCAAAAGACGTTAAGCTTAGCCAGCAGGATTTTATCAAACGCCGCCATGCTTTATTCCAGCGCGTTGAACATATTGTCTCGGGATTAGCCTCAATGAGTCTAAAGTCGGTGCTTTTAGACACTCAAAGCTTGATTGAACTCTATTATAATACTTATAATCCGGATATTTATAATAAAGAAAAATTAGTGGAAATTGATAAATTAAGAGTAGAAGAATGATATTATAATACTAATCTACGAATTTATGCGAATAATACGAATAGATATTTGTGATATTCGCATACATTCATAATTCGCATTATATTTATGGCGATTAAACCCTCAGATTTATTCAAAAAACAAAATCAAGGCATGCCTGGGATTGTTTTGCCGTCCAAGGAGATTTCTGCTCAAGAGAAGAAAGAGTTGGAGGCAGAAAAAATAATTTTAGAAGAAGAGCGGATTTACCGCGAGGGCGTCGTTTCGGTTAAAGATTTAATCTCGCCCGCGGCTTTAGCCGTGACGCCGACTTTTCTCAAATTGGGGGATAAGTTTTTGCGCACGCTTTTTGTTATCAGTTATCCGCGCTATATCGCGGTTGGTTGGTTTGCGCCGATTATTAATTTGAGCGTGACCCTTGACATCTCCATGTTTTTTTATCCGGTTAAAGCTAATATTATTTTAAAACAATTGCGCAATAAAGTCGGCGCTTTAGAAGCTCAAATTTTGTCGGATCGGGAAAAAGGCGCGCCGCGCGATCCGATTCGCGAAACGGCTTTGCGCGATATTGAAAAACTCCGCGATGATTTAACCCAAGGGGTGGAACATTTTTTTCAATTCGGCCTTTATGTGACGCTTTATGCCAACAGCAAAGAAGAACTTGACAATTTGACCGGCGATATTGAATCGCTCTTTGGCTCGCGCTTGGTTTTCTCCAAAAAAGTTTTATACCAGGCCGAGCAGGGTTTTAACTCAACTTTGCCGTTGGGCAATGATGAACTGATGATTGGCTTTAATATGAATTCTTCGCCAGTTGCTTCCTCATTTCCTTTTATTTCGTCAGAGCTTACTTCTGATGAAGGAATTTTATACGGCATTAATCGCCATAATAACAGCTTGATTTTATTTGATCGTTTTTCGTTGCAAAACGCCAACACTGTGGTTTTTGCCACCTCCGGTGCCGGTAAAAGTTATGCCATTAAGTTGGAAGTTTTGCGGACATTGATGTTTGGCACAGACGTTTTAGTCATTGATCCGGAACGCGAATATAAGCATTTATGCGATGCCGTGGGCGGCACCTACATTAATATTTCGCTTAGTTCGGAGAGTAAAATTAATCCCTTTGATTTGCCCCGGCCAATGGGCGAACAAAAAACGGCTGATATCATCCGTGGCTCGGTTATTACCATTAAAGGATTAATCCGTTTAATGTTAGGCAAATTGACTCATCAGGAAGATTCAATTATTGATCGGGCGCTTTTGGAAACTTACGCGAAAAAAGACATCACTTCCGACTCCGATTTAACTAAAGCTGAAGCGCCAATTATGCAGGATTTCCAAGATGTTTTGGAAGGAATGGAAGGCGGTGCGGATTTATCCTTAAGATTAAAAAAATACACGCAAGGCACTTTTGCCGGGTTATTCAACAGCCCGACCAATGTTGATACCAAAAATCAGTTGGTGGTTTTTTCGGTGCGTGACTTGGAAGACGAATTGCGTCCCATGGCCATTTATATGATTGTTAATTATATTTGGAACGTGGTTCGTTCGGAACTGAAAAGAAGAATTTTAATTATTGATGAAGCGTGGTGGCTGATGCAAAACGAAGACTCGGCAAAATTCATCTACGCTTTGGTCAAACGTTGCCGTAAATATTATCTGGGGGTGACTAATATTACCCAAGACGTCAATGACTTTTTACTTTCACCTTACGGTCAGGCGATTGTTAATAACTCGGCTTTACAGCTTTTGATGCGTCAGTCGCCTGCGGCAATTGATCTGGTGCAAAAGACTTTTCTTTTAACGGAAGGCGAAAAATATCTGCTTTTGGAGTGCGGCGTGGGTGAGGGCATCTTTTTTGCCGGTGACAAACATGCGGCGATTAAAGTGGTTGCTTCTTACACTGAAGATCAACTGATTACCTCTGATCCGCGCCAGATTTTGGAAATTGAGGAAGCCAAACGCGAATTTGACCGGTCAATGGCGGCAAGAAAGGAAGAATAATATTTATAATTCTTAATTCATAATTCTTGATTCTAAACCATGTCTCGCAGAAAAAAGATAATTATCATTACTATCATTGTCATTGTCGTTTTGCTTTTAATTATCGGCTTATTCTGGTGGTTTTGGCAGAAAAAACCGTCACCAATGGCAACGAACACTAATCAGGGATTACAAATTCCGGACGATGTGGTTAGGCCGTCAGCCGATTTAAACACTAATGTCCCGCCCGGGCAAGCTAAACTAGAAGCGGAGCTAAAGGCCATAGCTATGACTTTTGCTGAACGGTTTGGCAGTTATTCCAACGAGAGTAATTTTTCCAACCTTGATGATTTGAAAAGTTTAATGACGATTCGGATGAAAGCTTGGGCGGAAAGTTATAAGGCGGAAAAATCGAATGATTTAACCGCGTCTGACTACTCGGGGGTGACGACACAAGCGCTATCAGCCGAAATTCAAGATTTAGATGAAAGTATTGGCCGAGCTGAAATTTTAGTTAATACTCAAAGGCGGCAAGCTCAAGGCAACCCGATTAATCCAGAGGTTTATTATCAAAAATTAAAACTGCGTTTGGTAAAAAGCGGTGAGGGCTGGAAAGTTGATAGTGCGGAATGGCAGTAATAATTAGCTTATAGCTGTTAGCTGGTAGCTTTAGTAAATATTGATATTACACTAAAAGCTATAAGTTGAAAGCTAATAGCTCGGTCAACATAGCGCGTATAATTATTAAATCTATGCGCTATGTTTAATTTAAAAAAACTGGTTTTAGATTTATTGTTTCCGATTGAATGCTTGGGTTGCGGTCAGCCGAAGATTTGGCTTTGTGAATTTTGTCGACAGCAGATTAAGATTAATTTTTTGAGTCGGGCTCATTTATCTTCTCGTTCTTTATCCGGAATTTTTGTCGCGGCGGATTATCACCAGCCGACTTTATTAAAAGCGATTCACCATTTTAAATATAATTTTATTGCTGATTTAGGGGTGATTCTCGCCGGAATATTAATTGAATTTTTAAAAAATCAAATAGAGAAAAGCGATTTTTTTAATTTTGATTTAATCGCGGCTGTGCCTTTGACGAAAAAAAGAAAACTTTGGCGCGGTTTTAACCAATCGGAAATTTTAGCCAAAACCGTTGCCATAAATTTTAACTGGACTTATTCTTCTGGCTTGCTCATTAAAAAATACCAGACCAAGCCTCAAGTGGGCTTAAGCGCCCAACAAAGACTGATGAACATCACCGGAGCGTTTAAGCTTGATAATCAAGCCAAGGTAAAAGGCAAAAAAATTTTATTAATTGATGATGTGATGACCACTGGCGTGACTTTATCAGAATGTGCTAAGGTTCTAAGGCAAGCCGGTGCCAAAGAAGTTTGGGGGTTAGTGATTGCGAGCGATCAAGATTCATAACCGTTAGCTAAGAGGTGGCTGTCCGTTCATCACCGCGAAGCGGCGTGAACGGATCCGCGCACCCCGCGCACTCGCCAAGCGAGATGCGGGCGGGGATGTCGTGGAAGTGGTTTTCATATTGAGTTTATATGTATTATGTTTATTTTCTTAAAAGTAAGGTAAAATCAAAAATATACGTTGGATGTACTGCTGATTTAAAAAAAAGATTCACCAAGCACAACCATGGCAAGGTTCAATTGACTAAAGCGTTTGCGCCATGGAATATTGTCTATTATGAAGCGCATTTAAGCAAGACTTTGGCTCGGATCACTGAATTGTTTTATAAGAGTAGCCAGGGCAGGCGTCAGATTAAGAAAAAATTGGGGATGAAATAGCGTGATAATTGAGTTGGATCCGTTCATCGCCGCGAAGCGGCGTGAACGGATCCGCGCACCCCGCGCACTCGCCAAGCGAGATGCGGGCGGGGATGTCGCGGAGAGGTGGCTGAGTGGTCTAAAGCGCCTCACTGCTAACGAGGTGGCCCTTAACCGGGCTCGCGAGTTCGAATCTCGCCCTCTCCGAATCTTTTTAAAAAACATGTTATCTGCAATTAAAAAATTAAAGCAGAAAAAATTTTATCGTGGCTTTATCCCGTTAGATCCTAAAAAATTTAACTTTCCAGCTGGAGATAAAATGGTTTTCCCGCGGCAGTCAAAAAAGCTTCACCTCTCAGGTAAGGATTTAACGGGGCTTACTCTAATTGAGCTTTTAGTGGTGATTGCTATTATTGCCCTTATCGCCGTTGCCATATTAATCGCTATTTCTAATGTGCGAATAAAAGGTCGTGATGCCAAAAGGTTGGCCGAAATTAAACAAATTGAAAAAGCGATCCAATTTTATTATGAAGATCATGGTTATTACCCCGGTGCCAACGACGAACCTTTAATTAGTACTGATTGGTGGGATCCTAATTATGGTTGGTGGTATTTAAGTCGGGTTTTGGAACCTTATCTTAAAAAAATACCAGTTGACCCAATTAATAAACAAATTAACAATCCATGGCCAAGCCCTAACTACGATCATTCCGGTGATTATTTCTACTATTATTATTCGCCGCAACGTTTGGGTGCCCTTACTGGCAGCAATGTTGCCGGTGAATATGATTTATGGGTCCGTCTGGAAAATAAAAAAAATCCTTACCGCTGTGAGTTTGTTGGTTATTTAAAGTATGAAGGTTTTTCTAATCTGTCTATCTGTGGTGATAGCGATGCGCCAGAAATGAAAGATGTTTATTCCCCTCATTAATTAGGTCACGCCGCTGGCGGCCGATTAAATGAATTCTAACTAATTGGTAAATATTAATATCCAATTAATATGGCAAATGAAAATAAAAATCAAGCCCCGGACCGTGGGCAAGTGCTTTTTTCTTGGAGCTTTTCCGAGTTTCCCCGCTATGAGCGCAATCAAAGTTGGTATGTTTGGCTCGCCGTTGCGGTTATTTTTCTTTTAATTTATTCGTTTTTCGCCGCTAATTTTTTGTTTGGTTTGATTACTTTGATTACCGCTTTAATTATTTTGCTTTTTCACCAAACCAATGGTAAAGTTGAATTTCAGATTACTGAAGATGGTATTTTAGTTAATCAGCGATTTTACGAATATAAAACTTTGAAAAATTTTTATATCATTTATGAACCGCCAGAAGTAAAGACCCTTTATTTTGAGCCAAAAAGTATTTTTAGCCCTCGGGTACCGATTGATTTGGGCAGTCAAGATCCAGTTAAGATCCGGGAAATTTTAAAACAATATCTGGCCGAAGATTTAGAACGAGAAAACGAGCCGCTTTCTGATCAGACTTCGCGCCTGCTGAAGTTGTGAAAAGACATAAAATAGAAACAGAAAACCGCCGAAGGTGGTTACCATAATTTTGATTTTTGAGATTTGATTTTTAAATTTGATATGGTCCCCATAGCTCAGCTGGATAGAGCGCAAGCTTGCGGAGCTTGAGGTCGTAGGTTCAAATCCTACTGGGGACGCTTAAAAATTGAAATTTAAAAAATCAAAATTAAAAATGACAATTAAAAATTATAAAATTCTGCGAAGCGGAATACTAGAATTTTGCACTTTGATTGCTAAATTTTGAATTTAATGTCTATTATTAGTTTATCTACGCCGGTATCAGCGATCACCCGCGTGGGCAAAACCACAGCTTCATATTTAAAACGTTTAGGGATCCAAACTGTCATGGATCTTTTATTTTATTATCCTTTTCGTTGGCAGGATTTAAGCGAGATTTCACTCATTAATTCTTTAAAAGCAGGGGAGATAGGTACGGTCAGAGTAAAAATTCAATTATTAACCAATCGGCGCAGTCCAGTAAAAAGAAAAATTTTAACGGAAGGGTTAGTGGCAGATAAAACCGGTTCAATTAAGGTGATTTGGTTTAATCAGCCGTTTATCACAAAAATTTTAGCGCCCGGTGATGAAGTTTATTTATCCGGCAAAGTTGATTTTGACAAATACACTTTGCAGTTTGTGAATCCAATTTATGAGAAAGTAAAAGAGGAACAGACCCATACCGCCAGAATTGTCCCGCTTTATTCTTTGAGCGGTCACTTGACCCAAAAACAGTTGCGTTTTTTAATTAAGTCAGTTTTGCCAGCGGCTAAATTAGTCGTAGATTTTTTGCCCCAAGAACTTATCCGAGAATTTAAACTGCTTGATCTGGCTTTCGCTTTAAAACAAATTCATTTTCCTGATCATCAAGCCGTTTTAGATCAGGCGGTTTATCGCCTGAAATTTGACGAACTTTTTTTATTTCAACTTCAGATTCAGTTAAGCAAAGCGGAATCAGCTAAAAGCCAAGCTTGGCCGATTAAATTTTTTGAAAAAGAAACCAAAAATTTTGTCAGTAATCTGCCTTTTCAATTAACTACTGACCAGCGGAAAACCGCTTGGCAGATCATTACTAACTTAGAAAAAAATCAGCCGATGAATCGTTTGCTGGAAGGTGAAGTTGGTTCCGGTAAAACTTTGGTGGCGACTTTAGCAATGTTAAATATTTGCCTTAATAATCGGCAAGCGGTTTTAATGGCACCAACAGAAATTTTAGCCAGCCAACATTATAAAAACATCATCGCTTTATTAAAATTATTTAATTTTAAAATCGCCTTATTGACTCGTGGTTATCGGTTAGTAGATAATCAAAAAGAAAGTAAAAGTAAAATTTTAGATAAATTAAAAAATGGAGAGATAAAAATTTTGATTGGCACTCATGCCTTAATTCAGGAAAAAGTTTTTTTTAATCAGCTCAGCTTAGCGATTATTGATGAACAGCACCGCTTTGGTGTTAGCCAGCGAAAAATGCTTCGTGAACATTCTGGTGATCATAAGGTTCCTCATTTACTTTCAATGACGGCCACGCCCATTCCCCGGTCACTAGCCTTGGCTTTGTATGGTGATTTAGATTTATCAATTATTCGCCAGATGCCAAAAGAAAGAAAAAAAATTATTACCAAAATTGTTTCGCCCCGTCAACGCCTTAGCGCTTATCAGTTTATTCGCCAACAAGTTAAAACTGGACGGCAAGTGTTTGTGATTTGTCCCTTAATTGATCCTTCGGATAAATTAGGCGTTAAAGCGGCGACGGAAGAATATGAAAAATTAAAAAAGGAGATTTTTTCAGATTTAGAAATCAGCCTTTTGCACGGCAAATTAAAAAGTCAGGAGAAGGAAAAGGTCATGGCTGATTTTTTGGCTAAAAAAAGCGATATTTTAGTGGCAACGGCAGTGGTTGAGGTTGGCGTTGATGTCCCTAATGCCGCCGTAATGTTAATTGAAGGTTCAGAGCGTTTTGGTCTGGCTCAACTTCATCAATTTCGCGGCCGAGTGGGGCGAAGTATTTATCAATCATATTGTTTTTTAATTACTGAAAATGAAAGTGAAAAAATTAAAGCTCGGCTTTCAGCGTTAGTCACCGCCAAAGACGGTTTTGAATTGGCTGAATTTGATTTAAAATTTCGCGGCCCGGGTGAAATTTACGGCCAAATGCAATCAGGCTGGCCAGAATTTAAGATTGCCCACCTAACTGATTTGGAAATTATTAATCAAACAAAAAAAGCGGCTCAACAAATTATTAGCCGCGGTATAAATAATTACCCATTATTAAAAGATAAGGTTGAGGATTTAGTGAAAATCGTTCATCTAGAATAATTTAAAAATTAAAAAATCAAAAATCAAAATTATGGTATCAGCCTTCGACTGATTTTATTTTGAGATTTTACATTGTCATTTTACATTTTAATTTTTCCATTTTAAATTTATAAATGGAATCGCCACAATTTATTCTTATATTCTCCCGCATAATCAACGCCGATTCTCGGCGATTTTTTAATTTGGCTTAATTTAATTTTTTCACCCTGATTTTCAATCCAGAGCTGGTTATGACGGCCAAAGGCGGGGTGAGCATTGAAATTTTTATCAATCTTAAAAGCCCGACAAAGTTTACCTGGCCCATTAGTTTTCACCTTATCGGTAAGGCCTTTGCTTGGCTCAACCGCTCTAATCAAAACCGCGGCTGGATAATTTTTGTGTTCAGTCACAATATTCAGGCAATAATGCATCCCATAGACTAAATAAACATACCAAAAACCGGCTGGGCCAAACATAATTTCTGTTCTTTTTGTCCGGCCACGACTGGCATGGGAAGCTAAATCATTTGGACCGATGTAAGCCTCGGTTTCGGTAATCAGGCCAATAATTTTTTGTTGGCCGATTTTTCTAACCAAAAATCTGCCCAGCAAGAGCCGAGCAACTTTGAGTGTTGATTGATTATAGAATTTTTGGTTTAGTCTCATTGGAATAAACCTCAACGAATTATATAGATATAGAAAACTCAAATTACAAAATCCCACGCCCGACTTCGCCCTTGACCATTGGTTTATTGTGGTCGTAGTTATTAACATTTAATCATTGTCTCTGAATTATGACCTTCAGGGCGAAGTCAAAGGCGGACAGGCAAATTTTAAATAAATGTCAAAGCTCAAAGTCCAACCCCACCATTCCTCCCCTTATTTAAGGGGAGGGTAGGAGGGGTTATTTGAGTTTTGGGTTTGATTTGAAATTTGTCATTTGGATTTTGACATTAGATTTTTTTAATTGCTTCAGCTAAGTCTTTGACTTGAATTACTTTAATTTTGCTCTCAATTTTTTCTTTGGTTGCCGGCATTATTATTTTTTTGAAACCAAGTTTTTCCGCCTCACTGATTCTTTTCGCAATTTGATTAACGGGACGAATCTCACCGGCTAAACCAACTTCGCCAAAAATCACTAATTCCGCGACTAAAGTTACATTTTTTAGGGCCGAATAAATCGCTAAGCAAACCGCCAAGTCAATCGCTGGCTCATTAACTTTTAACCCGCCGACTAAATTGAGATAAATGTCTTGATTAGTTAATTTTAAGCCAAGTCGGCGAATTAAAGTGGCGGTTAAAAGTTGCAGGCGGTTTAGGTCAAATCCGTAGCTTTTTCGTTGAGGATAGCCAAAATTTGTGAGACTGACTAAGGCCTGAACTTCGATTAAAAAAACGCGGCTGCCTTCTAGGGCCGCGGTAATCACCGAGCCGGGAGTTGGTTTTTTTTCAGTTAAAAAAATCGCGGCCGGGTCTTTAATTTCCACTAAGCCGGTTTGTCTCATTTCAAAAATTCCTACCTCCGCAATTGAGCCGAAGCGATTTTTAACGCCGCGTAAAATCCGAAAAGTTTGATACTGCTCGCCCTCGAGATACAAAACCACGTCAACTAAGTGTTCTAAAGTTTTTGGTCCGGCAACTTCACCGAATTTTGTGACGTGGCCAATGATTAAAATCGTGATATTATTTTTTTTTGCTACCTCCAAAAGTTTAGTCGTGCAGATTCTGACTTGATTGACACTGCCGGCCGAAGACGGTGCTTCTGACGAGTATAGAGTTTGGATGGAATCAATGATTGCCAGCCTTGGTTTTTCTTTTAAGATAGTTGAAATAATGGTTTCAACATTGGTCTCGCCTAAAAATTTTAGATTGTCAGTTTTAAAATTTAAACGATCAAGGCGAGTTTTAATTTGTTCAACTGACTCCTCGCCGGAAACATATAAAACTAAACCAGTCAGATTTTGACTAATTTGTAAAACTAAAGTTGATTTGCCAATACCCGGCTCGCCGCCCAATAAAACTAATGAGCCCAAAACTATCCCGCCGCCCAAAACTCGGTCAAATTCAGAAATTCCCGTTTTGATTCTGGCAAAATCAGAAACTTTGACCTCATTAAAAGAAACCACCTTTCCCGGCGGCACTGCTAATTGGAAATTTTGAGATTTTCCGCCAGAGGCGGATCCGCCTTGGGCAGAGAGAATTTGAGATTTTTTCAATGTGCTCCATTGCCCGCACTCCGGACAGCGGCCTTGCCACTTTGGTATTTGGTGATCGCAATTGGAACAAACGTAAATTTCTGAAATTTTAGCCATAATAAATAAAGTCAAAAGTCAAAGGGCAAAAGTCAAAAGTTTGGTAATCGCTTCTCGATAAGCTCGGGGCGATAATTAAATAATTAACTTTTTAATTTTGACTTGCAATTTCGACTTTTAACTTTTGATTTTTTAGTTACTTCAAATTTATCTTGTATAATTGACCGCTTGTTTTATCGGTAAAATAAAGGTAATCGTCGTCAGCGGTGGTAAAGACTTGATCAATATTATGATTGCCAGCTGGAATCGCGATTCGGGCCCGGAGCCCGGTTTTTAAGTCAATTTTATAAATGTCGGTTGGCGAACTGTCCAAATCATTTTGAAAAATGCCGGCACCGTCTTCTAAACTTCTGGGCACCGCGCAGTAAATCGCTTCATTGCCGGAAAAACTGCATTTATTGGCCCAGGTTTCCAGCCGCAAACTGCGCCGATTTTGCCCAATATTATCGCCGGCCACGTCAATTAACCATAATGTTGGCTTGTAGTTAGTTTGGGAGGAATAAACGCTGTAAAGCAATTGGTTGCCGTTAGGCGACCAAGCCGCTTGAAAGCCTCGGCCGGCAATTGGCACTTGATTAAAATTTTCATTATTAGCGCCGATAAATAAAAGATTTTGTTGATCAAAGCCGGCGTCTTGAGTATACATGGCAATCATTTGGTTATTAGGCGACCAAAGCGGATAAACCGTGGCATCCTGGTCGCCCAAAGCTTCAATTTTTTTGGCTTGGGAACCGTCAAAATTGGCAATAGCGAGCCAGCGGTTATCGGTTGTATCGCCCATGCTTTTAAAAACTAATTTGTCACCCTTGGGTGAAAAACTGAAATCTTTCCAGTGGCTGGGCAAGGTCACTTGTTTATTGTTGGAAAAATTATAAGCGATATTAGCGCCATCCGGATATTCCAAGACCGCTAAATTTTTATTGGGCGCCCAAGTCACTTTTTCCACTTCAAAAAAAACCGTGTTGCTTAAAGGTGTTTTTTTACCGTCAGGAGCAACCTGATAAAATAAGCCAGTGGTTCGGTCGTAATAGTAAGCATCACTGCCATTACTGGCTAAGGTTGGCTTGAGCGCTTGGTGATCAGTGAGGGTGGTGGTTTGGGTTAAGCCACCAGCCGCGGTTTCGGTCGGCTGGACACTGCCAACTGGCAGTTCAGCTGGCGCTAAATTGACATTAATATTAGCGCCCGTGGGCAGGCCGCCATTAACATTTAAATTAGTCGGAATATTAACATTAACCCCGGCTGACGGCAGGACGCCGGGCGGCAGATTAACATTGCCGTTCACGGGTGCGGGCGCGCCGGGTAAAGCTGGCCGAAGAAAGGTAAAATATAGAAGATAGCCGATTAAAACCACACCAGCAATAAAGCCGATTAAAATTAAAATTCTTTTCCAATTTAGAGTCATTTTTGCCGATTAATTTATCTCTTTTTTAATAATAACATGAAACTCTTTTTATTAACATTAACATTTTTCGGCGCCGAAAACGCCTTTAACCGCGCACTTGATTATTTCCCAGTCAATGCCGGCGACTGCTCTTAAGGTTTCAAATGGATGCTCATAGGCATAAGCAATTAGGGCAATAATCAGGAAGATGCCCAAGATGATTAATAAAAGTAAAAGCCCGATTAAAACGCAGCCGCAGGCTTCAAGCATTTCTAAACCCTTACTTGTTTGTTTGGCGGCTTCGCCGCCCGCGGCTTTAGCTTGTTTGGGCACCCATTCTTCGCCAAACTTAACAAACAGATTGGTAAAGGGCGTGAAATAAGCCATTAAAAAATGAAAAGCAATATAAAAATAGGTCAAACCAAACGAATCCAGTAGATTTAACCAAGAAAGTTTTAAAAGCCAGCCGGTGCCCTGTTGGACGCCTAAAAGTTTTCCCAGGCGGGCTAAATTTTTTTGTTTGGCTTTTAACTCGTTTTCCCTGGCTTTCAAACGTTGCCGACTAATGATTCTTTTCCAGCTTTTCTCGGAAACATTTTTTTCGTGTTGGGCGCGAGCTTGTTCAACACGCTGTTGGCTTTCCGCCAGACTTTGCTTTTGCTGGGCAATGGCTTGGCGGGTATAATCAGTCGTTGTTTGCGGTTGCGGTTCATTCATTTCTGACTCGGCTGGATTTGCCAAAGGCGGAGTTTGATTTTTGTCGGTCTGAGTGCTTGGCGCGGTGGCGGGTGGGTTTTTTTCTGACGTTCGTTGGGCCGGCGGTTTTTGTCCGGTTTCCTTGTTCTCAACACCACCAGTTAAGCCCGCTGACTGGCTGACGCCTTCCATCGGCGCGCCTTGTTTGTATTGATCGGCAATATCTTGTTCCGGCAAAGTTTGGCGGTCGACTTGCTGATTTTTTCTTAAATTTCTTTTGTACTGATTAAAATCAATAATTTCGCCGGCGGGGTTTTTTCCTTGTTGGGCCGGCGAAAAATTTTGTTTTTCTTCGGCCGGAAGTTTTTTTGCAGGTTCAGCCATTAATTAACTATTAACAATTAACTTTTAATAATTAACTAACTGTTAACTTTCAACGGAGATTTGGTCGTTGATAATTTTAACTTTTATTTTTTTATTGCGGCCGCGATTATGACTTAAAAGTTTTTGAGCAATTTGGCTTTCTATAAGTTCAATAATATTTTTGCGTACGGCTCTGGCGCCAATTTTTGGGTTGAAGCTTAAGCGGCCGATGATTTTAGCGACTTCAGGCGCGATTTCTAAACTAAGATTTTGCTGGTTGAGTCGCGTCGTTAATTGTTGGAGCTGGAGTTGGGCAATTTGACCAATGGCATTCTGGTTTAGCGGCCGAAAAACAATGGTTTTATCAACCCGGCTTAAAAACTCCGGCGGAAATTTTTCTTCCAGTTTTTTTAAAACATCGTCTTGAATTTCTTGCCAGCCTTGGTTTGATTGGCTGGAATTTTGGTTTTTTTCTTCAAAACCCAAAATCTGCTGCTTGACGAATTTATCCGAGCCGAGATTAGAAGTCATAATGATAATGGTATTTTTAAAATTGATAATTTTGCCGGTGGCGTCAGTTAAAAATCCGTCTTCTAAAATTTGCAGTAAGAGATTATAAACTTGGTGATGGGCTTTTTCAATTTCATCAAACAAAACGACGATATAAGGCCGGCGTTTGACCGCATCAGTCAGCTTCGCGCCTTCTTTATAGCCGACATAGCCGGCGGGGGCGCCAATTAATTTAGAAATGTTAAAACTCTCGGCAAATTCGGACATATCAATTTTAACTAGCGCTTGGGGGCTGCCGAATACCACTTCAGCCAAAATTTTGGCCAGTTCCGTCTTGCCCACGCCCGATGGCCCTAAAAAAATAAAAGAACCGATCGGCCGGCGGGCGTCAGTGATGCCGGTTCGGGCGCGGCGGATGAATTCCGCCACTGATTTTAGGGCATCGTCTTGGTCAATGATTTTTTTCGCCAATAATTTTTCTAAATTAATCAACCGTTTTTTTTCTTCTAAGAGCAAATCGTCAAGCGGGATGCCGGTGATGCGGCTAATGATTTGGATAATATCTTTTTTGGTGATTTCTTGACTAATTTTTTTTTCGGCCGTTAATTTTTGGCGGGCGGCTTTAAGCTGGTCTAAAATTTCTTTTTCTTGCTTTTGGATTTTTAAAGCGAAATTAAATTTTTCATTAGTGACGGCCTCGCGTTTTTTTGCCTCAATTTCTTTAAGTTGATTTTCCCAGAGACTAATTTCTTGGTTATTAAAATTAACCGATTCTTTGATTTTAACGGCCGCGGCCGCTTCATCAATTAAATCAATGGCTTTGTCCGGCAAAAAGCGGTCAACTAAATAGCGGTCCGCGAGCTTAGCCGCATTGATAATGGCTTCATCACTGATTTTTACTTGATGATAAAATTCGTAATTATTTTTGATGCCGCGTAAAATTTCTATGGTTTTTTGGATGCTGGGTTGATTAATTAAAATTGGCTGAAAACGGCGCTCCAAAGCGGGATCACTTTCAATGTATTTTTTGTAGTCTTCTAAGGTCGTGGCGCCAAGGCAGCGGATTTCGCCTCTGGCCAAAGCCGGTTTTAAGATGTTAGCCGCGTCCATTGAGCCGGTCGCCGAACCGGCGCCAATAATATTATGGATTTCATCAATAAATAAAATGATATTGGGATTTTTTTTGACTTCTAAAATAATTTGTTTGAGTCGGTTTTCAAATTCGCCCCGAAAACTGGTGCCGGCCACGACCAAACTTAAGTCCAGCTGGTAAATTATTTTTTCGGCTAAAATCGGCGGTATCTGCCGTTGGCTGATTTTTTTCGCCAACCCCTCAACGATCGCGGTTTTGCCCACGCCGGGGTCGCCCAAAAGCAGGGGATTATTTTTATTGCGCCGGCATAAAATCTGAATCAAACGGTTAATTTCTTCTTCTCGGCCAATGACTGGATCAATTTTTTTTTGGGTCAAGGGATCGGTTAAATTGACGGCAAAAATTTCTAAGGCGGAAGATTGATTGACGTTTAGACCGGCTGAAGGTTTAAAAAAATCAGCCTCACGCTCCGCGTCAGACGGATAGTTAACGGCATTGCCTAAATCAGGGAATTTAGAGGTGCTGTTTAAAATCGTCTCCACCTGGCGCTGCAAATCAATAAAATCAACATTTTTTTGTTTAAAAAATTCCATTACGCCACTGTCTTTTTGGGAAAGGATTGACGCCAGCAAATGCTCGGTGCCGATATATTTATGCCGGTTGAGGCTGGCGATTAAAACGGCTTTTTCTAAAAGTTTTTTTGTTTCTGGCGCTAAACCAACTTGCGTGACTGCTGATTGGTTGGCTGATACTTGACTCAACTCGGTTTTCAATTCGTGAGGTTGAACTTTGGCTTTAGCTAAAATTTGAGCGGCGATGCTGCCGGTTTGCTGGCTTAAAGCCAATAAAAGATGTTTGGGCGTGACTTGGCGTTCACCCAAAGCCAAAGCAAAATCAAACGCTTTTTTAATCACGTTTCGGGAATGAGTGGAAAATTTTTGAAAAATATTTAACATAAAAATTAAGCACCAAATTTCAAATCACAAGCTCCAAATAATAATTCAAAAGTCAAAAATTAAAAGTCAAAAGTCCAAGTTAAAAGTTAAAAGTTTTTAATTTAATTACTTTTGAATTTTGCATTGTAATTTTGACTTTTGCCTTTTGAATTTGGAATTTGTAATTCTAGGCCATTTGTCGCAGGGCTTTAATTCTTTCTTCAATTGGCGGGTGAGTGGCAAATAAACTGGAAAAAAGATGTTTGGCGCCGCCAAAAGGGTTAGCAATATATAAGTGAGCCGTGGCGTTGTTGGCGCGGCGCAAAGGCTGATTTTGCTCGGCAATTTTTTCCAAAGCGCGCGCCAAGCCTTCAGGATAGCGGGTTAAAAGCGCGCCTGAAGCATCAGCCAAAAATTCGCGCTTGCGGGAAATCGCTAGTTTAATTAATTCGCCAATAATCGGGGAAAGAATTAATAAAACTACGCCGATTAAAAGTAAAATTGCCTGAATTTGGCCGTTTGATTTACTGTCGCGATCGCGGCCGCCCCAAAAACGGACACGAATAAACCAGTCAGATAAAAGCGCTAATAAGCCGACTAAAATTACGACAGCCGTCATTAACAAAATATCATAATTTTTAACGTGGGATAATTCATGGGCGATCACGCCTTCCAATTCTTCATTTTTTAATTTTTCAATCGCGCCGGCGGTCACCGCGATTGAAGCGTGGGCGGGATTGCGGCCGCAGGCAAAAGCATTAATCGCCGGATCAGCAATGACATAAATTTTGGGTAAAGGCAGACCCGCGGTAATGGTTAAGTTTTCGACCAGCCGGTATAAATACGGATTGTCATTTTTGGCAATTGGCCCTTTGGCGCCCGCGGCCCAAAGCGCAATTTTATCGCCTTGAAAATAGCTGGCTAAGGACATTAAAACCGAAATAATGGCGGCAAAAATCAGGCCAGCATAGCCCATTTCGGTCAAGCGGGAAAAAGTCCAGCCCAAAAACAAAACTACGGCAATGAAAATTACCATTAGTGTTGCGGTTTTGCGTTTGTTGGAAGAGATTTGGTTGTACATTAAAATAAGTCAAAAGTTAAAATTCAAAAGGCAAAATTTAAAATTAAAATTCAAAAGCAATTAAATTTTTAACTTTTTACTTGTATTTTTTATTTTTGCCTTTTGACTTTTGCCTTTTTAGTCTAAAACTTAACTTTCACATTTTCCCGTTCCTCGCCATCAGCTTCAAAGAATTCAAATTTTTTGAAGCCAAGCAGGCTGGCCACCAAATTACTCGGGAAGACTTCAACGCTGATATTAAAGTCGCGGACATTGCCGTTGTAAAATCGTCTAGCCGCCTGAATTTTATTTTCCGTGTCCGAAAGTTCATCTTGGAGCTGCAAGAAATTTTGCGAGGCTTTTAAGTCAGGATAATTTTCCGCCACGGCAAAAATTGATTTTAAGGTTTGCGACAGCATATTTTCCGCTTGGCTTTTGGCCGCTACGCCTTGAGCGGAAATCGCGTTAGCGCGGGCGGCGGTGACTTTTTCAAAAAGCTCGCGCTCGTGTTTGGCATAACCTTTGACGGTTTCAATTAAATTCGGGATTAAGTCATGGCGGCGTTTTAATTGGACATCAATGTCAGAAAACGCTTCTTGGGTCCGATTTTTTAGCGAAATTAAGCGATTAAAAACATAAATCAGCCAAATTGCAATTAAGCCGATGGCAATAAAAATTATCCAAGAAATATTAGACATAGGGCCTTTCTCCTTTAAGAAAATTATTTAATAAAATATTGTTGCTCAAATTTAGTTTTTATGTTAAAATATATTTAAAATCCCTGTTAATATCATTTAAATTATATAATAAAGGAGGGGGTTAGTCAAAGATTTATTTTTTCCAAATCAACCTAGCGCCAAATTAATCATTAATTAAACCATATGGCGCTAGTAAAACATGTTAATAAATCACAAATTCAAAATCACCCGCCCGACTTCGCCTTTGACTATTGGTTTATTGTGGTCGTAACTATTAACATTTAATCATTGTTTCTGAGTTATGATATTCAGGGCGAAGTCAAAGGCGGGCAGGCAAATCCCAAACCCGCCTGCCGACGCTTTATAAATTTGCTTAAATACAAATAATAGGGCAAGGGAAAATAAATTATTTATGAGAAAAAGTAGGGACGGCATTGGCGGGCAGGTAAGCACCAATGTCAAAATTCAAAAGTAATTAAATTAAAAATTTTTAACTTGGACTTTTGACTTTTAATTTTTGACTTTTGAATTCTTATTTGGAGCTTGTGATTTGTAATTTGGTGTTTAAATAAGGTGTTTTTACGTTTAGTATTTTACGTTGATTTGTCATTTGGATTTTGAGATTTTAAAGATTCTTTTGTTGCTAATTGCTTTTTAATTTTTTAAAATTTTAATTAAAATTTATTAAAATTATATAAATTTATGATAAATTTATTTTTTAAATTGAATAAATTTTCCGTTTTTTTTCTGGGTTTAGTGACGATTTTTGCTGTCACTTTTTTTATTTCCGCCTCCTTTGTTTTGGCTGCTTGGGTGGGGCCATCGCAGCCGCCGCCGGTCAGCAACTTGCCGGGATTTATTTTCAATAATACCAGTCCGCAAAGCGGCGCGAATTTTAATATCGCGGGTAACGGGACAATCGGCGGTAATTTAATCGTCAGTGGCACTGCCAATGTCACTGGCCAATTAACTGCCGTCAACGATATTTGTTTAGGCGGCGTTTGTAAATCCGCTTGGCCGACTGATACTTTATGGACTGATGCCGGCGCTTATATCTATCCGACCAATTATAATCAGATTGGGATTACTGACACAGGCAGTATTGGTATTGGCACGACCAATCCTGCTAAAAAGTTGGAAGTAATTGGCGGTAACGATGAGCAGGCTTTAAGAATTGCTGAAGCTAGCGGCGGTACTGTCGGCCGATTAGAATTAGGTTATAACAGCGCTAGCGACTATGGCCGGATTCAGGCCTGGGATCAAACCGCAACACCTCAAGCGAGAAATTTAATTTTGCAACCAGGCGGCGGTAATGTTGGTATTGGTACCACTAACCCCGGTTCCTCATTAGATGTGATTGGGCCATCTAGCCTAGGCACTTCTGCGATTAAAGGGTCGTCAGATGCGTCAAGTGGGGCGGCAGTCTATGGTTCAGCTACTGGTCCTGGTGGTGTTGCTATTTTAGGCGTATCAAGTCAAGGTAATGCTGGTTTATTTTCCGGCCAAGTCGTGGTGTTTAGCGGTAATTTTTTGGTTGTCACCGGCAATGTCGGCATCGGCACCGCGGCACCAACGCAAAAATTGGAAGTTAATGGCGCTGTTCGCCTTCAGCCCTCAACCGTGCCAGCAACACTGAATAACGGCATAATCTATTATGACAGCGGTGTTAACAAATTTAAGTGTTATGAAGACAGTAATTGGAAAGATTGTATCAGCACAGGCGGCAGGAGTGGGATTGGCGGCAGCGGCACTCTCAATTATGTCGCCAAATTTACGCCTGACGGCACCACGCTGGGTAATTCGCAGATTTATGATAATGGCACGAATGTGGGTATTGGCACGATTAATCCGAATAATAAGCTTGATGTTGCTAGAGATACCAGAACTGGAACTCATGCCACTAATCAGTCGCTTTATATAACGGGATCTATGACGGATGGAAAAACAGGCCCAGCTGGTGGAAATATTGAATTCAGACATAGTAATGCCACTCAAGGTATTGGCTTTGGTTATAACACTATTTATCAAACAGGAAGTAATACCAATAATGAATTAAATTTTCTTTCCAGGGGTAATGGTCCAATTACACTCAATGCTTATCCTTATAGCACCGGCAATGTCGGCATCGGCACCGCGGCACCAACGCAAAAATTGGAAGTTAATGGCGCTGTTCGCCTTCAGCCCTCAACCGTGCCAGCAACACTGAATAACGGCATAATCTATTATGACAGCGGTGTTAACAAATTTAAGTGTTATGAAGACAGTAATTGGAAAGATTGTATCAGCACAGGCGGCAGGAGTGGGATTGGCGGCAGCGGCACTCTCAATTATGTCGCCAAATTTACGCCTAACGGCACCACGCTGGGTAATTCGCAGATTTATGATAATGGCACGAATGTGGGTATTGGCAGTGCCAATCCAGCAGAAAAACTCGTTGTCTATAGTGATACCCGCTCTGTGGCCCGATTAAGAGGTGATACTAATACTAATTGGGTTGGTACTACCCTGGTTGATACCGCTGGCAGTGAAAAATGGTTTATTGGGGCTAATAGTAATAATTTTATTTTCAGACGTAATAATACTACTAATGATTTAGTGATTAGTAATATTACCGGCAATGTCGGCATCGGCACCGCGGCACCAACGCAAAAATTAGATGTTAATGGCAATGTTAATATTGCTGGTGGTAATAAACTAAGAATAGACATGCAATATCAAAGTTGTTCTGCTGGTTCCAGGAGTTTCGGCCTACCCTGCACCTGCAATGCCGGATATAATATATTGTCAGCTGGTGCTTCTTGTAATTCAAGCGATACTCTTTATCAGAGTAGTCCCAGTCCTAATCCTAATCAGTGGTTTGCTTTTTGCAAACCAGCATCTGGTCCAGTAGTTAACGCGGATATTTTAATGTGGTGCGCCAAATTTGAGGATAATACGCCATAATTTGATTTATTACTGCTTAAAATAAAATGCCGATTCCTACATTAAAATATAGTTCTTTGATATTTATATTGCTAATTATTACTGTTGGCTTGTTGTCAGTGACTTTTCAGGCGGTTAAATCCCAAGCGGTGGAAGTGCCGCCGCCACCCAAAATTTGCGGCGATGGCATTGTCCAAGTGCCTAATGATTCCGGCGCCTATGAAAAATGCGACAGCAGCGGGGTGGAAACCGATGAATGTACGGCGAGTTGCGGCCAAAAAATGCTGGGCTGGGCTTGGTCATCAAATTCCGGTTGGCTTTCCTTGAATAATAAAAATTGTGATTATGTTGATCCGGCGGTGCCGCCCGGTGATCGTTGCGTGCTAAATAGCACCACCCATTATGTCCAAATTGATGCCGTCAATCAGATTTTTGGCTGGAGTTGGGCAGATAATTTAGGCTGGGTCTGCTTTGGCAGCAGCTGTAGTGGTTTAGGCGGGACAACGCCGTCCGGCGGTTGGCAAGCCCAGATTTATGGTTCGGACTTTGGCAGCGGCGTGGAAAATCCAAGGGTGATTGGCTGGGCAAAAATTTTGAGCTTAGGCGATGACGGCTGGATATCTTTTTCTTATCTAAATGAAGCGGCGCCACAGGCCAATTATCAAGTTCGTTTAATTCAAAAAGATTTTGGCGCGACGCCAAATATCAGCCAGCGCTTAACTTTAAACGGTTGGAGCTGGAACGGCAATGATAATGGCGCCGGACTAGGCTGGCTTCAATTTGATTCAGAGATTTCTGCCATTTCGCCTTGGCTTCAGACCAAATACGGCGACATTTACGGCCGGGGCGATATTTCCGGAGTAACGCCGCCGCCGAGTTACAACGCCACTTATCGGATTTTAGCCGGCGGGGCCGTGACGAATTTCACTTCCGCGCACGGCATTGATTTTTGGGTGGACCAAAATTACGGGCCGATTAATTTTCCGACGCCGGAAACCGGTTACACCAATGTTTTAGGCAAATTAGACGTTAAAAGCCTGCTTTGCGATTTTGCCGGGGGCAATACTTGCCTTAACAAGAGCGGTCGGACCGTGGTTGACTTGACTAAGCCCGGTCAGGGTCTGCAAACAAATCAACTTTTGGCCGGAAAAATTTATTATAATAATGGCAATTTGATTATTAGTAGCCCGATTCAGTTTATCAACGGCAATAATTTTGAAAATGGCGCGGGCACGATTATTGTTGACGGCGATTTGGAAATTAACGCCAATGTCACTTATGCGCCGACCGGAGCTTTAACCAGATTTCGGAATTTGGCGTCGGCGGCTTGGATTGTCCGCGGCGATTTGAAAATTTCGGGCAACGTGGAAAATTTGGCCGGTAACTTTATTGTCATTGGCAATGGCTTGAATAGTTGTGATCCGCCGCAAGCCGGCTGCGGCCAAATTTTTACCTGTTTTGACAACGGCAATAGTTGCCAATTTCGCTTGACCACTTCCGGCTTAATGATGGCGCGTCGGTTTGATTTCCGCCGGCTTTACAAAGATCAATTGGAAGGTTCAGAGATTATCGTTTATGACGGCCGGCTTTTAGCCAACACGCCGCCGGGGTTGGGTGATTTTGCCAAAGCCTTGCCAATCTGGCGCTCTAACGTGTTTAGCCAATAAACCCCGTTAGAAATTTAATAAACAGCTTGTTTTTAAGGAAAATATTTAGTGGGTTATTCATTCTTTAGTCAGATTAAAAAATTTTTGTAAATTTCTAATGGGGTAAAATTTTGGGCAAATTAATAAAAATGGTATACTAAATAAATATAAATAATGATATTAAATAACTAATAAATAAATTTAAAACTCTTTCTAAATGTCATTACGATCCTGAGCGAAGTCGAAGGAGAAGCAATCTCAGAGATTGCCGCGTCATCTCGACGTAAAGTCGGGACTCCTCGCAATGACAAAAAATAAACTTTTGCCTTTTACCTTTTGATTTTTAAATTATTGATTATGTCTTTATTCTCCACTCCCCAAAGTTATCTCGGCATTGATTTTGACGCTAACAGCGTTAAAATCGTGGAATTGCACAATGAAAACGGTCGGTCTCGGCTGGTGACTTATGGTTACGTTGATATTGAAGTTGATAAGCCGGTTAAAAGTGATTTGAAAGAAAATTATCTGGCCGTCGCCAAATTAATCAAGGCGGTTTGCCGGAAAGCAAAAACCACGACGATTAAAACCGTTTCCGCTTTGCCGGCGTTTTCGGTTTTTAGCTCAATTCTGACCTTGCCGGCGATGGCTAAAAAAGATTTAGCCCAAGCGGTTTCCTGGGAAGCGAAAAAAGTCATTCCCTTTCCGCTTGAGGAAATGATTTTGGACTATAAGATTTTAAATGAATCAGGTTCAGCTCCGGCCGAAGAAACAAAAAGTTCATCCACGCCGCTGCCTAACGGCGAGTTAGACAACCATAACGGGCAATCCCAGAAAAAAGGCTTTTTTAAAATTGCGACTCGCGCACCCAAGCAATACACCCGGGTTCTTTTAACCGCCGCGCCTAAGGATTTAGTTAAACGCTATTTAGATATTTTTAAAGCCGCTGACTTAAACATTTTAAGTTTAGACACGGAATCCTTTGCTTTAATCAGGTCGCTGGTGGGCAATGACAAATCCGCCATTATGATTGTGGACCTCGGTTCAATCGTGACTAATATTTCCGTTATTGTTAACGGCGTGCCGATTCTTAACCGGAGTATTGATGTCGGCGGTTTGACCATTACCAAAGCGATTGCGGATAGTTTAAATGTCAGTTTGGCGCGGGCCGAGCAGTTTAAATATGATATTGGTATGAATCCGGAGCGTTTGGGTCAGGGCAGTGTGCCTAAAACTATTGAAACGGCCCTAAGCCCGATTGTTGATGAACTGCGCTACAGTTTAAATATTTATAAAAATCAGGGCCAAAAGAGTATTGAAAAAATAATTTTGACCGGCGGTTCTTCCCTGCTTTTGAATTTACCCCAGTATTTACAAACGGCTTTAGGCCTGCGCGTTTTTTTGGGTGATCCTTGGGCGCGAGTGGTCTATCCCGAGGATTTAAAGCCGGTTTTAGACGAAGTCGGTTCGCGGTTTTCGGTTGCCATTGGCCTAGCGATGAGAGATATTGAGTAAAAAATCAAAAATCAAAAATCAAATCTCAAAATTATGGAAGCCGCCTGCGGCGGCTGGAATAAGCACCAAACTTTTGAGATTTGAGACCTGCCCGTCAATGCCTGATTACTATGTGTTATATAAAGATGAAATTAAACCCAGCCAAATAAATTTTAATATTAAAAAAGTTAAGGCGATGGCAGGCGGGCCGCCTTTGGCGGAAAAAGTCAAAAGGCAAAAATTAAAATTTAAGTAATTATTTCGTCCTCGGTCGCCGAAGGCGACCGGGACTCCATAAATTTTTATTTTTGAGATTTAAATTTTAAACTTGACCGAGCGAAAGCGAGGGAACATGGCGGATATCAATTTACTTCCCGAAGAATTAAGGGAAAAAGAAGAACATGAATTAAAGGCGGCGCAGAAAAAGCCGAAGTCTTTTCCCATTGAATTAAGTAAACCGCAAATCAATCAGGAAAAAAAGTCGTCAGTCTGGCAAAAAATTTTTACTAAAAAACCTAAAGCCACTGAAAAACAAGTGCCGCTGTCTAAACCCACTCCGGTTACGCCTGCCTCGCCGAGCGCTCGCCTCGATTCGGCGAAGCGGGCGAGTCAAAGCGGGCTAGGCGGGCCAACCCCCTCGGTGGTTCAACCAGACGTAAAATTAGCCCCAACATTTGATTTAGTTAAACCAAGTCAGACTGAGTTAACCCCAAATCAAGCGCCAAATAAAGAGCAAGCCGTCGTGGCGGCCAAGCTAGAAATCAAAGAAAAAAAAGCGGACAAAAAGCCAAAGTTCGGTCAGTTTAATTTCAGAAAATTAAAAGCTTGGTCAAAAAATTTTTCCCCGTCTAAAAAAATGTTTGCCTCGCCGAACGCTCGCCTCGATTCGGCGAAGCGGGCGAGTCAAGGCGGGCCAACTCGTCAAGAAAAAAAAGCCGCCGCGGCGCCGGCATCCAGTTTCGTTGACATTAATTTGATGCCAGCGGAATTAGCGAAACATCCGGAATTAGAGCTTTCCCGAAAATTGACCCAGACGGGCCTGATTTTTGGTGGCGCCATTCTATTAGTTATTGTGATTTATTTAGGTATTACTTGGTATCAATTAGTGATTGCCCGAAAAATTCAAAAATTAGAAGCCGAAATTACTCGACTTGACACGCAAATTGCCAGTCGGAAAATTGAACAAGATGCCGCGCTTGACTTAGCTAAACGTTTAGAAATGGTTAAGCAGATGCTTGATAATCATGTTTACTGGACAAAGTTTTTTGAAATGCTTGAGCGTTATACCATTGATGAAGTTTATTATACTAATTTTGCCATGGCGGGGCACGACAAGTTAATTATTGCGGCCGTGGCTAAGGATTACCAATCAGTGGCAAAGCAGTTGGTCGCTTTTAAACAAGCCAAAGATTTTATCCAAGATGTCAGAATTGACGCTGCTCAAGCGCAAATTGACGCCAGCGGATTTTATCAGGGCGTTAGTTTTAACATTAATTTAGAATTTTTGCCTGAAGTCTTTATTAAAAGAAATTAGGTATATGGCGGAACGAATAAAAAATAACAATTTAGCGCTCCGACTTATTTTTCTGCGTTATCAGAGGCCGTTTTCTTTTGCCGTTGTTATTCTGGTTTTACTTTTAAGTTATTTCTTAATTTTGGCGCCAAAATATGAGCAAGTCGGCGTGGGTGGCAGCTATAATTTGAGCGCGGTTAAGGCGGAAGTCAACAAGCGGCAGGATTATTTAAATAATTTAAATGAGCTTATTAATGATTATCAAAAAATTAGCCAAGCCGATGTCGGTCGGATTAAAAATGTTTTGCCGGCCGATAAAGACGTGGCTGGTCTATTCGTTCAGCTTCAGGAGATTGCCGAAAAAAATAATTTACTTTTAGCCAGCGTTAATATTAATGAAACACCGGAAGCAATCACGGCTCAAGACGCCAAGTCACAGATTAAACAAATTAGTGTCAATTTAGGCTTAGTCAATCCGGCCGTTAATAGTTATCAAAAAATTAAGAATTTTTTGTCAGATTTGGAGTTAAATTTGCGCTTGTTTGATATTAGCGCCGTTTATTTTACGCCCGGCGATAAAACTTTTTCCGTTAATTTAGTCACTTATTATTTGGGCCAAAATTAAATTTTCTATGCTTATCCCAAAAAAAATATCCGGATCAAAAAAATGGATTTTAGCCGCGGTTATTTTGGTGATTTTGATCATTATTGTCTATTTAATTTTTGCTAATTTTTTAGCCGACAAAATTGAGTTAGGCAAACCGATTAGTTTCAAGGTTAAAACTTTGAGCTTGTCGCCGTTAACAGCGGAATTAAAAAGCGATTTTTTAAATCAGTCGCCTTATCAGGATTTAATTTTAAACGGTGAATTGCCGGTGACCGCGGAAAAGACCGGTCGGACTAACCCGTTTGAGAAAATTCCAATTTTATCGGTTGTTGAAGAAGAATGAATTTTTTCTGATTTTCTAAATTCCTAATTTCCTAATTTTTCATGTTTAAAAATCAAAATCAACTTATTGAGGCGCTAACGCAAAATAACCTGTTATCCCAACAGGCCGTTTTTGATTTAAAAAATAAAGCCGAAGTGACCAAAAAAAGTCCGGAAGAAATAGTCTTAACTGAAAAATTAGTCAATGAAGAAAAATTAACGGAAATCAAGGCAAAATTGCTTAATATTCCTTGTGTTGATTTGCGGGGCGTGCAGATTGACCGAAAAATTTTGGAATTAATTCCTCGCGAAGTGGCGGAAAATTATCAAATCGTCTCGTTTGCCCGCAAGGGTAGCGAGATTGAAGTTGGTCTAACTGATGCCCAGAATTTTAAGGCGATTGAGGCGTTAGAATTTTTGGCTCAGAAATCAGAATTGAAAGTCCGATACTACGTTATTTCCGTTTCCAGTTTTGCCGCCGCTTTTCGTCAATATCAGCTTTTGGGCGAAGAGGCCAGGGAAGTTTTAGCCGGCATTGGCGAGCATGCGGCCGCGGTCGAAGTGAAAGAAAAGGAGTTGAAAGAAATGGAAGAGGTGATTCGCAGTGCGCCGGTTTCCAAAATGGTTTTGGTCATTATTCGCCATGCTATTGACGGCCGGGCTTCTGACATTCATATTGAGCCAACGTTGCGCGACACCCGGGTGCGCTACCGGATTGACGGTATTTTACGCACTTCTTTGGTTTTGCCCAAATACCTTCATGCGGCACTGGTGGCTCGGATTAAGGTCTTAGCCAATTTAAAATTAGACGAAACAAGAAAGCCGCAGGACGGCCGAATCCGGCTGATGGTTGATGGTCGGGATATTGATTTTCGCGTTTCTACCTTGCCCCTTTTTGAAGGGGAAAAAGCGGTTTTGCGCGTTTTGGACACGAATATGACCGTGCCAACCTTGGAACAGCTCGGGCTTAATGATGTCCACATTGAATTAATCAAAGAATCAATCAAGCGACCCTTTGGTTTAGTTCTTTTAACCGGTCCGACGGGTTCGGGAAAAACCACGACGCTTTATACCATTCTCACCATACTTAATCAAGAAGGGGTTAACATCGTCACCTTAGAAGATCCGATTGAATATTATATTAACGGCATTAATCAGTCACAAATCAATCCGGAAATTGGCTATAGTTTTGCCTCGGGTATGCGCGCCACTTTAAGGCAGGATCCCAATATCATGATGTTAGGCGAGATCCGCGACAAAGAAACCACGGAATTAGTCATTCATGAAAGTTTGACTGGCCACTTGATTTTATCAACCCTTCATACTAATAATGCTTTAGGGGCAATCCCGCGGTTAATTGATTTAGGCGGTGAGCCGTTTTTACTCTCTTCAGTGATTAATTTGGTCATTGCCCAACGTTTAGCGAGGAAAATTTGCCCAGATTGTAAAAAAGAAGTCGCTTTATCCGCTCCTTTGCTCAAAAAAATAAAAGAAAAGGTCGGAACGATTCCGCCGAAATATTTGAAAAACATTGATCAGAGCAAAATGACTTTTTGGAAAGGGGAAGGCTGTGCCCGTTGCGGCAATTTAGGCTATCAAGGCCGGGTCGCGGTCGCCGAAATTATCAATATCACGCGGGAGATTCGCGACATCATTGATCAAGGGGCCAACATCAACGCCATTGAAAAAGTTTTAAGCAAACAAGATTATATTGATTTGAGCCAAGACGGTCTGCTCAAAATTTTGCAGGGAGTGACCACGGTTGAGGAAGTGATGCGCATCAGCCAAATTTAATATGAATTCGACTTCGGTCGCCTAAGGCCTGCCGGCGCAGGCAGGCGATCGAGAATGAGGAGAACACCTAATAAATAGTAATTTATAATTCTATGGTGAATAAAAAACTTATTTTATTGGTGGAGGACGATGAATTTTTAGCCGAACTTTATGCGACAAAGCTTAAACTTGAGGACTATGAAGTGGCTTTGGCCACGGATGGCGAAAAGGGGCTGAAAATGATTAAAGAAAAAAACCCTGATTTGATTTTATTAGATATTATTTTGCCGAAAATGGATGGCTTTGAAATTCTTAAAGCGATGAAAGGCGATAAGGAATTAAAAAATATTCCCGTCATTTTGCTCACTAATCTCAGTCAGAAAGATGAAGTGAAGCGGGGGCTTGATTTGGGAGCTAATGATTATTTAATTAAGGCTCATTTCATGCCCTCTGAAGTGGTGAAAAAAATTAAGCAAACAATCAAGTAAATTTAAAAGTCAAAAGGCAAAAGTTAAAATTACAAGTTAAAATTTAAAAGTTAATATAAACCGCCGGTAGGCGGTAACTAAACTTTTGACTTATAACTTTTGACTTTTGAATTATTTTCCTATGGATTCTTCAATCAATGTTATTATCAATAATATTTTAACCACGGCGGCGAAACGCAAAGCCAGTTATATTCATCTAACAGTCGGCGCTTATCCGGCGCTGAGAATTGATGATCAGCTGGTGGAGTTAAAAGATGAAGCCGTGGTGATCAATGATTTGATTAAAAAATTAGCCGACGGCTGGCTTGAGGAGGACCAGAAAAAAGAGTTAACCCAAAATAAGGAAATGATTTTAGTTAAGGAAATTGATAAAAAATTTCGTTTGAAAATTCATTTCTTTTTTCAGAAAGGTAATTTGTCAGCCATTATTCATCTGATCTCAAGCCAAATTCCGCCGTTGGCCAATTTGGGTTTACCTAAGTCAATTACCGGTTTAGTGGAAAAAAAATCGGGTTTAATTATTATCGCCGGTTCTTACGGTTCGGGCAAAACCACGACCGTTTCGGCTTTAATTGAGGAAATTAACAAAAATCGCAAAGTCAATATCGTGACCATTGAAAAGCCGACAGAATACATTTTTACTAATCAGCAAAGCATTGTTGAACAGCGGCAGGTTGGCACTGATGTGGTGAGTTTTAAGGCGGCTTTGGATTCAGTCCAAAAAACTGATATTGACGTTGTTTGCGTCAGTGAAAACAATGAAGCGGATGTCATTCCTTTGGTTTTGGAAGTGGCGGTTTCCGGGCGATTAGTCATCTTAACCATGACCACGCTTTCCGCGGTGCAAACCCTGGAAGAGATTTTAGCCAGTTTCAAGTCTCAGGAAAAAAATCGGGCCTTAACTTTAGTGGCTGATAGTTTATTAGCGGTTATCGTTCAACGTTTAGTGCCTAAAGTTGGCGGCGGTTTAATTTTGGCGGCTGAAATTTTATTTGGAACCGAAGCGGTCCAGTCTTTAATCCGAGAGGGCAAGGTGAAACAAATCACGACGGTGTTGCAAAGTTCGCGCGCCGAAGGGATGATTAGTCTTGATCAATCATTGGCTGAATTAGTTAAAAATGGCGTGGTTCAAGCCGAGGAAGCGGAAAAATACGCGCTTGACCCGGAAATTTTCCATCCCCGGAGATAATAATAAAAGTCGCTGCCCGTAGCGAGTAGGCGACTTCCAAATTTTTGACTTTTGCCTTTTGACTTTTGATTTTTTTCTTATGCCCTATTTTCGTTATAAAGCCGTTGACATCAATAATCGGGAAAAAATTGGGATGATTCAGGCCGCTTCCGCGGAAGTCGCCGCTAATGTTCTAGCTGATCAAAATCTAACCATTTTATCTTTAGGCGAAGAAAAAATTAGTCCCTGGGAACGTTCTTTAAAATTTTTAAACCGGATTAAGGTTAAAGATTTAGTTGTTTTTTCCCGTCAACTTTCCGTGATTATTTCGGCCAGCATTCCTTTGGTGCCCGGTTTAAAAATTTTGATCAGTCAAACTGAAAATCCAGCCTTGAAATCAGTGGTTTCCGAAGTGGCCGATGAAGTGGAAGGCGGCGCTAAACTTTCTTCAGCCTTAACTCGGCATCACGATGTTTTTTCTGATTTTTTTATCAATTTAATTAAGTCAGGCGAAACCTCCGGCAAACTTGATGAAGTTTTAAATTATTTAGCGGACCAGCAAGAGAAAGACTATGATTTAATCTCAAAAATCCGGGGCGCCATGATTTATCCCGGTTTTATCATTGGCGGTTTAACCGTGGTTGGCGCTTTAATGATGATTTTTGTGATTCCGCAGCTAACCGCTGTCTTGCAGGAAAGCGGCGTGGCTTTGCCTGTTTCCACTCGCATTTTAATTGGGACCAGTGATTTTTTGGCCAGATTTTGGTGGTTATTGCTTTTAATTTTTATCAGTTTGATTGGGGCATTAAGAATTTTAATTAATAAGCCAAAAGGCAGAAAAATTTGGGATAATTTTAAATTGCGCTTGCCGATTTTTGGCAAGATTTTAGAAAAAATTATTTTAGTCCGTTTTGCGCGCAGCCTTCATACTTTAATCACCGGCGGCGTGCCCTTGACCAGAGGTTTGGAAATTGTTTCGGCCGTAGTCGGCAACGAGGTTTATCGCGGGCTGATTCAAGAAACGATTAAAGAAGTTGAAGACGGCAATTCCATTGCGTCGATATTTTTGACCAGCAAAAGAGTGCCGCCCATGGTCTCCCAAATGTTAAATCTTGGTGAAAAAACCGGTCGCTTGGATGAAATTTTAGATAAATTAGCTAATTTTTTTACCCGAGAAGTCGGTAATTTAGTCAATAACTTAGTGACTTTGCTGGAGCCTTTAGTGATGATGGTGATGGGTATCGCGGTTGGCATTTTGGTTTCCGCGATTATTTTGCCGATGTATAATTTGGCGGCCAGCCTGTAAAAAAGTCAAAAGTCAAAAATCAAAAGTCAAAAGTTTGGTAGTCGCCTGCGGCGACAGGTTACTTTTAATTTTTAACTTGAAATTTTGCCTTTTGCCTCTTTTTATGTTTTTTGTTATAATATAATCAGTTGTTAATAACTTAATTATTAAAAATTTCGCGAAAAAAACGCTTAAATCATTAAAAGAAAAAGCTTTGTCGCGAAGAAAGGAGGTGAAAAAATGAGAAACATTTTTTCAACCAAGAAAGGTTTTACCTTAATCGAATTATTGGTCGTCATTGCCATTATTGGTTTGCTTTCCACTTTAGCCGTTGTCGCCTTGAGCTCGGCTCGAGAAAAAGCCAGGGACGCTAAGCGCGTGGCTGATATCAAGCAAGTTCAAACCGCACTGGAGCTTTATTATAACGATCAAGAAGCCTACCCAGCCGGAACGGCGCTGGCTTTAGGCGCCTTGACTGATTGTACCACGGCTTGCGATACGCTTAGTTCTACGAACGGCATTGCCGCCACGGCCGCCGGCACGACTTATATGGGATTAATCCCTGGCGATCCAAGCGCGACAGCTGAATGTACCGGGACATCAACTGCGGTTTGTGATTATTCCTACACCGGAGTTGGCACGCCCGTGACCCAATACGAAATTCTTCTCTTCTTGGAAGGTACAACCGGCAGTTTAACCGTTGGTCTGAATTGCGCTTCGGAAGCGGGAATTGTCAGCGGCGCAACTTGCGCTCATTAAAGATAGATTTTTTTTGCCCTGCTTAATTTAAATTCATTATTTTTAAAACAAAACCCCACTCAAAGGTTAGGGGTTTTGTTTTAGTTAATTTAGATTGCGGAAAGAATGTTTTTGGAGTAAAATAATAGTATATCGTATTAAAGTCAAAAATCAAAAGTCAAAAATACAATTCAAAATTAAAAAATTTTAACTTTTGACTTAAGCTTTTGACTTTTGAATTTTTATTATGTTTATTATCATTTTTCTTCTCGGACTTATTATTGGCAGTTTTTTAAATGTGGTGATCTTTCGGCTGGAGAAAAATCAATCTTTTTTGTTTGGCCGTTCAGCTTGCCCGTATTGCGGCCAGAAAATCGCTTGGTCTGACAACATTCCAATTTTCAGTTTTATAATTTTGGCCGGGCGTTGCCGGCATTGCCAAAAAAAAATTTCTTGGCAGTATCCGGCCCTTGAATTGGCAACGGCCCTGATTTTTCTTTGGCTCTTTTTTAAATTTGGCTTGTCAGAAAGATTTTTTGTTTATCTTTTTTTTGCCGGAATTTTATTGATGATTTTTATCTACGATTTGAAAAATTATTTAATTTTAGACCAAATTACTCTGCCCGCCATCGTTTTTGCTTTTTTGGCTAATCTTTACTTGGGTTTAGTTTGGTGGCAATTAATTTTAGCCGGCGTGATTGGCGCTTTATTTTTTGCGATTCAATTTTTTGTTTCCAGCGGCAAATGGGTGGGGGATGGCGATATTCGGCTTGGGGCCTTAATGGGTTTGATGCTTTCTTGGCCTAATGTTTTAGTGGCTTTGTTTTTGGCTTATTTAATCGGCGCGGTTCTTGGCCTGATTTTAATTGTCGTGAAAAAAAAAGAAATGTCTTCCGCTGTGCCGTTTGGGCCTTTTTTGACTTTCGCGACGTTAATCACCTTGCTTTATGGTAAAGAAATTTTGCAGTGGTATTTAAATCTAATTTACTATTGAATTTTTAATTTTGAATTTTGATTCAATATCTAATTATTTAATTTTAAAAACAAGATTTATAATTTCAAATTTCAAAATCCAAATGTCAAATCAATTTCAAAATCCAAATTCAAAACCCATCACCCCATCCCCTCTCCCCGCTGGCGGCGGGGAGAGGGTGGCCGCAGGCCCGGTGAGGGGTTTTGGTATTTGGGATTTCCGCCAGAGGCGGCGGTTTGGTTTTAGTTTAGTTGACTTGCTAGTGGCGGCCACTATCATCATTGTTATTTCCAGTTTTGTTTTAGCTGGTTTTCGTTCTGGCCAAAGGACTGGTGAATTAGATCTGGCTTTAAAACAAATTATTTCCGGCATCACGGAAGCCAGAAATAAAAGTTTTTCCGGTCAGCTTTTAGTCAATAGTTCTTTTCCCGATGGCGGTTATGGGATCAGTTTTGATTTGACGAAAAACGATCAGTATGAGCTTTTTGCGGTTTTAGACTTGGGGCGCGAACCATTGCCCAGCGGCATCAAAAAATTTAATCAAATTGAATTTGTATCTTTTTTTGGAACGACCCAGTCGGTGGTAGCCGCCCCGCCGCCGGGCGCAATTTGGGAAGACGCGGGCGGGCTTTTAGAAATGATTTTTGTTTCGCCTCAAGAAATTATCGCTAACCCACCGACCAATGGCTTGGGTCAGCCATTTCAATATGTCGGCGGCATTATTCAACATAAAAAAACCGGTCAACAAGCTTATTTTTATGTTTCTTTGGTTTCTGGTTTAGTGACGGGAGACACCTTATAAAATTAAAAGTTAAAAAATCAAAATGAAAAATGACAATGTAAAATTAAAAATTAATAAAAATCCCGCGAAGCGGGATACCAAAATTTTGATTTTTGATTTTTTATTTTTTAATTTTTGCCGCCCGCTTCGACTCGCGTCGAGCGAGGCGAGCAGGCGCATTGGCCAGAGCTTATTAGAGATGATTTTTTCTATTGCCATTTTAATGACGGTCAGTTCCGCGATTTTAGCTTTGACCACTTCAAATTTGGTCGGTCAAAAAGAAAGTGAGTTTCAAATTGTCGCTAATAATTTAGCCCGTGAAGGGGTGGAAGTCACCAGAAATATCCGGGACGCGAATTGGCTCGCCGGTCGGGATTGGGATGAAGGCTTAATTGATCCGCTGGGAATCAGTCATCGGGCCACGGCCGAATTTGATGCCGCGAATAATTTATGGCGGCTTAATTTCGCGCCGACTAGCGATGTGTTGTATTTTTCTTCTAATGCCGGCTATAACTATGCTGGCTTGGGTCAACCCACAATTTTTAAGCGATTATTAATCTTAGAAGATATTTGTCAGGTTTCAGGCGCGGCTGAAGAAATCAAATTCCCATGCCTTGGCGGGGAACAGAAAATTGGTATTAAGGTTAAAGCGGAAGTGAACTGGTCAGAACGTAATCGCAATCGCCAAGTGTTTTTAGAAGAAACTCTTTATGATTGGAAATGATGCCGAAGGCGTCATCCTGAGGACCCCGACGTTAGTCGGGGGACGAAGGATCTCAAAATATTAAATAACATAAATTCAAAATCTAAAACTCAAATGTCAAATCAAATCCAAAATCCAAAATTTCAAAAGTTTAAAAAAATTTTAAAATTTATAAATTTAAATTTCAAATTTATCTGTCCCGATTTTTTCCAAATCTATGATTTGGTGAAAAATCGAGGATCCCGCAAATATTATTTTAAAATAAATATGCGGGAGAACTTGAGGTTTGGTATTCGGGATTTCCGCTGCCCGCTTCGACTCGCGTCGAGCGAGGCGAGTAGGCGGTTTGGTTTTAGCTTGATTGAAGTGGTTGTCACTTTAGGCATTTTTTCGCTTTTGTCAGTGGTGATCATTGATGTTTATCTTTTGGCCCTTAAATCCCAGCAGCAGACTTCCTTGAGACAGCAGACTTTAGCCAATTTGCGCTATGCCGCCGAAACCATCAGTCGTCAGATTCGTAATTCGGAAATTGATTACAATTATTCCTATAATCAAGACGGTGATTCTGGTTTAAATGGCGCGGAAACGGAACTGGCCTTAATTGACCAAGCTGGCAATAATTATATTTATTCTTTGAACGGCGGTGAACTTTATGCCACGGTTAATGGCCAGCCATCGCCATTAACGGAAATTAATCAAGTCAAAGTTTTAAAGGCATTGTTTTTTATTGAGCCAATAAAAGATCCATTCAAGGAAGAGCGTTGCAACGCGGGTTTGAATCCCACGGGGTGTTTAAACGGGCCACCGCCAATCAGCTGCACTCTTAATGATAGCGCCCTTCAAGTTAGAACTGGTTTTTGCCAATGCGCTCAAAATACAGACTGCGCTACGGGTTTTTGCGATCTGGCCCAAGGCATTTGTTTGCCGGTTAACGAGCAGCCGCGCGTGACCATGATTTTAGGTTTTCAATCAGCCGGACAGCGGCCGCAAGACATTAAGACAGTTTATTTACAGACAACGGCGTCAAGCCGGGTTTATAAGAGATAATTCAAAATTCAAAATTCAAAAGTTAAAATTGCAAGTCAAAATTCAAAATTTAAGAATAAAATTCGCCGTAGGCGAATACAAAACTTTTGACTTTTGAGATTTGACTTTTAATTTATTAATTTTTTATCATCTAAAATTTGATTCTATCATTTCAGCATATGATAAAAATTAAAAATAAAATTGGGGCTAATGGTATGGTTCTTGTCCTCGCCGTTATCATCATTGGCACGGTTTTAAGTTCCGCCGCGGTCCTAGGCAATTTGATTATTCGTGAGATTCAGCAATCGCGCTTGATTGATCAGTCCATGCAGGCCTATTTGTCGGCGGAAAGCGGGGCGGAACGCAGTTTATATCTTTTGCGCCGGCGAGAAGCAGTGAAGCCCCAAGATTGCGGTCAAATTACTGGTGGTTCTTGCCAATCAGATGATGCTTTTTGTTCATTGAGCAGTGGTCAGGTTGCCTGTATCGCCGCGGACGCCGGCAGTCTTGCGGTCAGGACTAGTTGGAATGTTGAAGTCAATAATGAAAATAAAATTTCTGTTTATCTTGGGACAGGCGGATCATTTCAGGTTGATTTATTTAATCCTTATCAGACCGGCCAATATGAAGCTGGCGTTCAATCATTTTTGGTGGAGAGTGATATTGTGAACGGTACCACTATTTATGGTGAAATTACGAATTTGAGTCAATTGCTTGGCGGTACGGCCAATTGCCCGTTAAGTTTTTTCACTCCGCCCCAGCCGCCGATTGGTAAGGGCCGAGTCACTTTAATCCAGCCAACGCCGCAAAGCAATTATTCTTCCAGCGGTTATCTGAAAACTTTTAGCGAAGATTCGGCGCCGGAACTTAACCCTTATTGTTCCTATGTTTTACGGCTAAGCAATATCTTATTGCCGCAGGCCCAGCCCGGTGTTTTTATTTTAAGCCTTTACAAAAAAGGGGATAATATTGATCCGCTGATTGACTTTCTGCCGATTCCCAGTCGTTTGATTATTGATTCGGCGGCGACTTTTGGCAAATCTTACCAAAAGATTCGGGTGAGCACGCCCGTCCGGCCGCCCTTGTCTGGATTATATGATTTTGTTATTTTTTCCGAAGAAACCATTGTTAAATAGTAAATCAAGTAAATTAAGTAAATCCAGCGAGTTTGGCTGACTTTACTGAATTTACTGACCTCGCTTAATTTACTAAACTATGAATAAAATTGAAGCCAAAAAAAGAATTGATAGGTTAATTGAGCAAATTGATGATTTGCGTTATCGCTATCATGTTTTAAACGATCCGAGAGTCAGCGATGAGATTTATGATTCTTTGCAGCAAGAACTAAAAAAACTGGAACAAGATTTTCCCGATTTGAAACGTCTGGATTCGCCATTACAGCGAATCGGCGGCCAGCCGCTTGATAAATTCATCAAAGTTAAACATATGGTCAGGCAGTGGTCTTTTAATGATGTTTTTTCCGTCGCGGAATTGGCTGATTGGCAAGAACGAATAATTAAACTTTTATCAAAGGAAAATTCCGAGCCGCCGAAATTAGAGTATGTCTGTGAGTTAAAAATTGATGGCCTGCATATTGTTTTTACCTACGAGAAAGGTTTGTTGATTTCAGCCGCGACGCGCGGTGATGGCCAAATTGGTGAAGACGTCACTCAAAATATCAAAACCATTCAAAGCGTGCCATTACGCTTAAAAAAACCAGTTGATATCGTCGTGGAAGGCGAGGTTTGGCTTTCTGAAAAACAACTGGCGGAAATTAATCGGCAGCGGCATAAAGCCGGCGAACCGGAATTTGTCAATCCGAGAAACGCGGCGGCGGGCACGATTCGCCAGCTTGATCCAAAAATCGTGGCGGCCAGAAAACTTGACTGTTTTATTTATGATTGGTCAGGCGGCAAAGATGCGCCGCCGCCGACCCAGCTTGAGGAATTAGAAGATTTGGCTAAACTTGGTTTTAAGGTCAATCCCTATTTCCGTTTGTGCCATAATTTAAAACAAGTGGTTTCTTTTTGGGAAGAGTGGCAAACCAAGCGGCAAAAAGAACCTTATTGGATTGATGGTATTGTCGTGAAAATTAACAAACGAGATTATCAGAACCGTTTAGGTTATGTGGGCAAAGCGCCGCGCTGGGCCATGGCCTTTAAATTTCCGGCCCAAGAGGTGACCACAGTCATTGAGGAGATCAAAGTTCAGATTGGCCGGTTAGGCACTTTAACGCCGGTCGCCCAGCTGCGGCCAGTCAAGTTAGCCGGCACGACGGTTAAACGGGCGACTTTACATAATGAAGAACAGATTAAGCGACTCGGGGTAAAAATTGGCGATACCGTAATCATTCGCAAAGCCGGGGAAATTATTCCGGAAGTTGTCTCGGTTTTACCAAAAATGAGAACAGGTAAAGAGAAAGAATTTAGGATGCCGGCCAAATGCCCGGCTTGCGGTTCGGTCGTAGAAAAAAAGATGATTACCGAAAAAGGGAAAGAAAAAAGCGTGGCGCTTTTTTGCACTAATCCCAGATGTTTTGCCCAAAAGCAGCGCCAGCTGATTCATTTCGTTTCTAAAAAAGCCTTTAATATTGACGGTTTAGGTCAAAAAATTGTGATTCAACTAATGGAGGAAGGCTTATTAAAAACTCCAGCCGATATTTTCCGATTGGAAAAAGACGATTTGTTGCCTTTAGAGAGGTTTGCCGATAAATCAGCGGATAATTTAATTTTCGCCATCAAGCAAGCAAAAAAAATTAGTTTAGCGCGCTTTTTATACGCTTTAGGCATTGCCCATGTTGGCGAAGAAACAGCCGTTGACTTGGAAAATTATTTTGGCACGATGGCTAAAATAAAAAAAGCCAGCGAACAAAAGTTGGCAGAAATTGCTGACATCGGGCCAGTGGTGGCCAAAAGTATTATTAAGTGGTTTGCCCAAAAGGATAATTTGGCGTTAATTTTTGAATTAGAAAAGTTAGGGGTTCAAATTAGTCATCAAGCGGCGGTCAAAAAAACTGGACCGCTTCTAGGAAAAAAAATTGTGGTGACTGGCACGCTAGATTCAATGTCGCGAGAAGAGGCCAAAGAAAAAATCCGGCTGGCAGGCGGCGATTGGGTAACGTCGGTTTCTAAAAATACGGATTATGTCATCGCCGGTGAAAATCCGGGTTCAAAGTTAGCGAAAGCCAAACAATTAGGCGTAAAAATTATTGGGGAAAAAGAATTTTTGGCCCTAGTGAAATAATTTATTCCCCCTCTCCCTTAATCCCTTTCCCACAATAAGGAGATGGATTAATTATAGAAAAAAGGCGCAAGCGGGATGACTTAACTTGCGCCTTAGTGGTTCCGTGGCACTTCTTGGTTTTGCCGACTGGCTGAGGTCAGACGAACCAGACCAAAACGCGCCAAGTTTGATGGGCCTTGTCTCAGAGGAGGAAAGACATGGCGGTTAAGATGTTGCCATCTCATCCGCGTCAATGACCCATCAAAATTTATTAAGATGGCGCCTCTTTTGGTAACCGATGGAGAGTCGGTTACTTTTCTGGTTTGTGTGCGGAAACGAGAACTTTCGGACCAAGCAAGGAAAGTCCTCTTTTGGCAAAAGAGGCGCCAAAATTTAATGGTGGAGGGCTACCTTAAGTCTACATAGGGTCAAGTGCCATTATGGCATTGACTCTATTACCTTGGGGTAAAGGTGACGACGGAGCCAGCCCTCCACCAAAAAAAGAATTTAGTAAAGAACTAAAAATGATAGGGCCGGCTAGATTAAACTAGTGACCTTCCGCACAGTAAGCAGATGCTCCCCGCCCAACTGAGCGGCCGGCACAGTCGGTTCGGGCGGGTGTAATCAACTGAGCTACGGCCCTGATACAAATGGATTACTGGAATCTATTGAATTACACAGATTTTCATCATAACAGGTATATTTTCTCTTGTCAAATCTTGGGAATGAGGATATACTGTAATAGTAAATTCTAAATTCTAATATCTAAATCCCAAACAAATTACAAGCTATAAATTCAAATATTCTAAACGATTTAGAATTTCATTTTTTAAACCCCTCTCCCCTTAATAAGGGGAGAGGGATAAAGGGAGAGGGGATGGCAATTTAATTTAAATTTGTCAACTTGATTTACTTGCTGCTTAATTTACTTTTATTATGCTATCTAAAGACGAAGTTAAGCATATTGCCCATTTGGCGCGCTTGGGTTTAACTGAGGCTGAACTGGAAAAATACGCCGAACAAATTTCGGCGATTTTAGATTATGTCAGCCAATTAAAAGAAGTTGACACGACTGGCGTTGAAGCCACGGCGCAGGTGACTGGATTAGAAAATGTGATGCGTCCGGATGTGATTGAAAATTGCGATTCCAAAACTATGAAAAAATTAATTGAGCTAGCGCCTGAAAGCGAAGATAATTTGGTTAAGACCAAAAGCGTTTTTGAATAATTTTATATTGTCATTGCGAGTCCCGCCTTGGCGGGGCGTGGCAATCTCATGGTTATAGTGATTGCTTCGTCTCCGCCAGCCCCGCCCTTCGCGAAGAGCGGGGCCAGCTGGCGGATCCTCGCAATGACAGGTGTAGTATGAATTTAAACCAATTAACAATCAAACAAGCCAACGACGGTTTAAAGAAAAAAGAATTTTCCTCGGTTGAATTAACCCAGGCTTGTTTAGAACAGATTAAAAAGACGGATAAAAAACTTGGCGCTTTTATCACCATCACGGAAGACTTAGCTTTAACTCAAGCCAGGGCCGTGGACAAAAAGGGTGATTTTTCTAAGTCTTTGGCTGGCATCCCCGTGGCGATTAAAGATATTTTTTGCACCGCCGGGGTTAAGACTACGGCCGCGTCAAAAATTTTGGAAAATTACATTCCGCCTTATTCCGCCACCGTCGTTGAAAAATTAATTGAGCAGGGAGCCGTGATTTTAGGCAAAACCAATATGGATGAATTTGCCTGCGGTTCTTCCACGGAAACTTCTTATTTTGGCCAGACTAAAAATCCTTGGGATTTAGGCCGGGTGCCGGGCGGTTCATCTGGGGGTTCAGCCGCCGCCATCGCCGCTGACCAATGCCTTTATGCTTTAGGCACGGACACGGGCGGTTCCATTCGCCAACCGGCTTCTTTATGTAATATTGTTGGTTTGAAACCAACTTATGGCCGGGTTTCTCGTTTTGGCGTGATCGCCATGGCTTCTTCTCTGGACCAGGTCGGCCCAATGACCAAAATCGTTGAAGATACAGCCTTAGTTTTGCAGGCGATTGCTGGTCTAGACAAAAAAGATTCAACTACTGTCCCAAAAGAGGTGCCTGATTATTTGGCCGAATTAAACCATGAGATTAAAGGTTTAAAAATCGGCGTGCCCAAAGAATATTTCGTGGCCGGTATGGATCCGGCCGTGGAGAAAACAGTGCGTGAGGCGATTGAAAAATTAGAAAAGTTAGGCGCAAAAATCACCGAAGTCAGTTTGCCACATGCGCCATACGGCTTAGCGGTTTATTATATTATTATGCCGTCAGAATTAAGTACGAATTTAGCCCGTTTTGACGGCGTGCGCTACGGCTTTTCTGCCAAAGCAAAAACGCTTTTTGAAAATTATTTGCAGACGCGGGGTAAAGGTTTTGGCGCGGAAATTAGGCGGCGGATCATGCTTGGCACTTATTCGCTTTCGGCCGGCTATTATGATGCCCATTATTTGCAAGCAGCTAAAGTCCGCACTCTAATCAAAAATGATTTTGAAAAAACTTTGACTAAGATTGATTGTTTAATCACCCCGACTTCGCCCACGGTCGCCTTTAGAATCGGCGAAAAAATGGATGATCCTTTAACGATGTATTTAGCGGATATCTTTACTATTTCGATTAATATCGCGGGAGTGCCGGCCATTTCTATCCCGGCCGGTTTTGCTAAGCCTAAAGATGGCGCGACAGAAATGCCGGTTGGTTTGCAGCTGATTGGCAAACAGTTTGATGAATCAACGATTTTGCGGGTTGCTCACCAATATCAGCAGGCAACAGATTGGCATATGAAAAAACCTAGCTTCTAGCTTTTAGAATCTGCTATAATTCCTAGTAGCTACAAAATTTGACACTAATTTTTTCCTTTAGTAAAATTATTATACCTTTTCTTAATTTTTAATTTATGATTCATAATTCTTAAAACTATGAGCGAACGAAATTTTTTTGATATGGCGCCGAAGCAAAGTTTGTTTTTCGGCTTAATCACCGGCATTGCGGTCATGAGTTTGGCGGCTAATGCTTATTTTTTGTCCGGCGGGCAATCTTTAAGTAGTTCGAAAAGCGCTAATACTGGCTCTCAAGCCGCCGTTAATACCAATCCAACGCCTACTCCCGCGCCAACCCCGGAACCAGGCGGCGATTTTTCTAAAGTCCCGGCCGTGACTAATAATGATCATATTCGCGGCGATAAAAACGCCAAAATCACGATGATTGAATATTCTGATTTTCAATGCCCATTTTGTCAGCGCCATGCGCCGACGATGGCTAAAGTCTTAGAAGACTATCAAGGTAAGGTTAGGCTAGTTTATCGCCATTTTCCATTAACTTCCATTCATCCGCAGGCCCAGAAATCAGCGGAGGCTTCCGAATGTGCCAGCGAGCAGGGCAAGTTTTGGGAATATCATGACTTATTGTTTGCTAATCAGTCTGCACTTGACATCACGAGCTTAAAATCATACGCCAAACAGCTTAGTTTAAACCAAGGTCAGTTTGACCAATGTTTAGACTCCGGTAAATACACGGCAAAGGTCAATAAAGGATCAGCCGAAGCGCAAGCGTCTGGCATTACCGGTACGCCTGGCACTTGGGTTGGCGATCAGTTAGTCAAAGGCGCTTATCCGTATGATACTTTTAAACAGATTATTGACGGATTGTTAAAATAACAGTTAACCTTTAACAGTTAACAATTAACTAAACAAAATCCCCGGCTTTAAGCCGGGGATTTTGTTTTAATTTGATATTTTTAATTTCGGAAATTTTTAGTAAGGGTAATTGGCAAATTTTTTCAAAAAGTTTAACGCCGCTGGCAACCTCCTCTGCTTCCTTGGCCCGAGAATTTGTCTCTGTCTCCTTTTTAATCTTAGTAATCTTTTTTAATAGGTCTTTATTCAAGCGTGGGAACATGAAGTTTATCTCCTTGTATTTGGTTTGGAATGTACATTTTAATTCATCAAACCCATTATGAGCTTGATGAGTAAAAATAGCATAATTGAACTAAGGCGTCAAGAAGCGGCTGGATGCCGCTTCTTAGAGAAAAATTTTTTAAAATAAAGATTACTTAAAATATTTCATCAGCCAGAAGATCAGCCCTGATAAAATATAAAGAATGAGAAAATGGATAAAAAGAAAAATTAAGACAAAATCAAGGGGATAGCCTTCAAAATAATAGCGGATCTGTAAAACAGAGGCAACAATGGCAGAAAAGATTAATGCCCTAAGCCAAAGATTTTTTAGGCGATAAGTGACGGCTAAAGCGATGATGCTCCAGAGGGTGCCATAAATGATTTTGTTTCGGAAATAATATTCGGGCACGTTCCACTCCAGTCGTAAGGCGTGAAAAAAATAATCGCCGGCTAAAAAACCGAGCATGATTAAGGCTAAGGTGATTAGCCATTTAATAAAAAATATAAGGGTTTTCATATAATGATATTATACAAAAAAATCGCTTTACTAGCGAATTCTGAAAATTGGCGGAAGGGGCGGGATTTGAACCCGCGATACCTTGCGGTATACCTACTCTCCAAGCAGGCGCACTAGACCACTATGCGACCCTTCCCTATTTTAAAAAATTTTTTCCTAATTAAAACGGAGGCGAGAGGCTTTAATAGCTTTAACGAAGATTTTTTTATTGATGGCAGGGCGGTGGGGGTGAAATTCGAACTCACGGTACCTTTGCAGGTACTATGGTTTTTCCCGCACCATTTATTTTTACTTTAATAATTGAGCGGAGGGGGTGAGATTCGAACTCACGGTGACATTACTGCCACGACAGTTTTCAAGACTGTTCCGTTAGACCACTCCGGCACCCCTCCGCTCAATTATTAACATTATTTATAGATGCGGGATCCTCGATTTTTTGTCTCGCCACCGGCGGGAGAAAAATCGGGACAAGACCGTTACATTAAACCACTCTGTCACCCCACCGCCATAAAGCGGGACAAGCCTGCCCCGTACTAAGCCAATCGGTTAATCTTGAATCTGAATCAATTTAAGTCGAAGGCGACTCCGCGCGAAAAAATAAAATTTTTCTAATTTAACTTTAACGTGGGCTTTGGTGCGGGGACTGCCCCATTTAACCGCGGAGTTTACCCCGACAAATGTCGGGGGCACCCCTCCGCTTTGTTCAAGAAATTTATTTAATTACTCCTATATTAAATCAAAAAATGGCTTTTTAGTCAATTTTCTTGCTAATTTCTGTCATTAGGGTAAAATAATAATGCTATAATCAGCAGTTTTTCTTTTAAGTATATCATCAAATATTATTTTAATTTTAGATTGAAAGGAGATAAAACTATGACGGCAAAAGATAAATCAGTAATCAAGGTGGTAATTCTAACCGCCGATCAATTTGAAGATATGGAACTTTTTTTCCCTGGTTTCGCCTATTGGAGGCAGGAGTCAAGGTTGATATCGCGGTGCCAAAAAAAGGTCCTATCCACGGAGAACATGGCTATGGTTTGAAAGTGGAAAAAACTTTTGTTGAGATTAACCCCGATGATTATGATTTATTGATTATTCCTGGCGGCGCACCGGATGGCGCACCAACTACGGTGCGTAAAGAGCCTCAAGCCTTGGTGATCACTAAATCTTTTTTTGCCAAAAATAAGCCGGTGGTGGCAATTTGTCATGGCCCATATACCTTAGTTTCCGCTGACGTGGTGAAAGGTCGGCATTTAACTTCATATTGGCACGATGGTGTGCCTGAAGAGATCGAGGCCGCCGGCGGAATTTATGAAGATAAGGCCGTGGTCGTTGACGGCAACTTAGTCACTGCCCGCTATCCGATGGATCTGCCATTTTTTACCGACGCAATCATGAAATTGATTCAACAAATTAAAAAATAATTTATGCCCGGAGAAATTGACGAAATTAAAGCGCGAGTTGATATTATTGATTTAGTTTCCGAATATATTCGGCTTAAGCCCGCCGGCACCAATAATTGGCGGGCGCTTTGTCCATTCCATAACGAAAAAACCCCGTCGTTTATGGTCTCGCGCGACAAGCAAATTTGGCACTGCTTTGGCTGCGGCGAAGGCGGCGATATTTTTAGTTTTGTCCAAAAAATTGAAAATTTAGAATTTCCCGAAGCCTTGCGCTTACTTGCCCAAAAAGCCGGCGTGACCTTAAAAGCAGTTGATCCTCAATTAACTTCACAAAAAAATCGTTTGTTTGACATCTGTCAATTGGCGGCAAATTTTTGGCATAAAGTTTTAACTGAATCGCCGGCCGGAAAAAATGCTTTGGTTTATTTGAAAAATCGTGGTTTGACTGAACAAACCATCAGTGATTTTAAAATTGGCTATGCGCCGGAATCTTGGGATACCTTGGTTAAATTTTTGAAAAGCCGGGATTTTAAAGATCAGGAAATTTTTTTAGCCGGTCTCTCGGTTAAAAAAGAGCGGGGCACGGATTTTTACGACCGCTTCCGCGATCGGATTATGTTTCCGATTAATGACGCCCACGGCAACCCAATTGGTTTTTCCGGCCGACTGCTGACCGAAAAGCCGGAGGCCGGCGGCAAATATATCAACACTCCCCAAACTTTGATTTATAACAAAAGTTTGGTTTTGTTTAATTTGGACAAAGCCAAGCCAGAGATAAAAAACAAAGATTTGGCGATTATTGTTGAAGGCCAGATGGATGTTGTTTCTGTTTGGCAAGCCAAAACATTAAATGTCATTGCCATGTCCGGCACGGCATTAACCCCGGATCATTTAAAAATTTTAAAACGTTACACCAAAAATTTGGCCTTTTGTTTTGATATGGATTTAGCCGGTGAATCAGCGGCTCGGCGCGGCATTGATCTTGCTTTAGGTGAAGATTTGGACATTAAAATTATTGTTTTGCCCGTTGGCAAAGATCCGGATGAATGCGTCCGCCATCATCCGGCGGAATGGCTGGCAGCGGTTACTGGCGCCAAATCGATTATGGAATACTATTTTGAAAAAACTTTCAGCCGTTTTGATCCGAAAACCGTTGACGGCAAAAAGAAATCAGCGGCCATTTTGCTGCCGCTGATTAACCGGCTGGGCAGTAAAATTGAACAGACTCATTGGCTCAGTCAACTAGCCGAGAAAATTAAAGTTTCTGAGGCGATTTTGCGCGAGACCATACCCAAAATTCAAAGACAAAAAATTGATGAGAGGAAAACGGCTGCTTTGGTGCCTAGCACTGACCGCGACCTGATGCTTGGTCAGCGGATTTTAGCGATTGCTTTGAAATACCCCTTGACAATTTCTTTTCTCATTGACAATTTGCCGCCGGAAATTATCATCAATGAGGCTTTAAATCAACTTTACAAACAACTAATTATTTATTATACTGAAGATATTAAGAGCACCATCTCTGATTTTAATTATCAGAATTTTCATCTTAAACTTAAACTTAAACAACTTAAACCGCAAAACCTTGAATCATTAGCTGACCGGCTCGTCTTGGCTGCCGAGAAGGATTTTTTTGATTTTGATTTTGAAACAGTAGAAGATGAGCTGTTCATTGCTATTAATTTCGCCAAGAAAAATTTTTATTCAGCAAAACTTAAAAGATTAGAAGATCAAATTAAAATTGCGGAAAAACAAGGTGACGCCAATGAGGTAAAAAATCTTTTAAACCAGTTTAATGAAGTTGCCGCTCAATTAAAATTACTTGAGTAATTTTAAATCTGGAATTTGAAGCAATAATTTATGTTTCAGATTTCAGGTTTTATGATTTATGTCAAAACGAAAAAAATTAGCCGGAAAAATTAAAAATAAAAAGAAAGTCCGGAAAAAAAAGTCAGGCAAAAAGGCGGGCCGGCCTCGCCGAACGCTCGCCTCGATTCGGCGAAGCGGGCGAGTCAAGGCGGGCCGGCCAAAATTAAAATTGGACAAGTCAAAAACGGTTTTTAATCAGGCCGAGGCGGAAAAACTGATTAAAAAAGGCCGGGTGCGCGGTTTTATCACGGAAGCGGAAATCCTCCATGTTTTTCCCGAAGTTGAAGAATATTTAGATGAGTACGAAAAATTTTTAAATAAAATTGATAAAATCGGCTTAGCCACCGTTGAGATGGAAGATGGCATTTTGTCGTTAACGGAAAAAAAATCAGAAATTCTAAATCAACTGGGCGTGAGCGGCAAGCAGAAGAAAAAATTTGAGATTTCTGATATTTCCGCTGACTCAATCCAAATGTATCTGCGCGAAATCGGTAAAGTGCCGCTTTTAAAGCCGGAAGAAGAAATCTCTTTAGCCAAACGTTCGGAGCGCAGTGACCAAGAAGCCAAGCGTAAATTAATTGAAGCGAATTTGCGGTTGGTTGTTTCCATTGCCAAGCGCTTTACCGGCAAAAGCCTTTCCCTGCTTGATTTAATCCAGGAAGGCAATATTGGCTTATTTCGGGCGGTGGAAAAATTTGACTACCGCCGCGGTTATAAATTTTCCACTTATGCCACTTGGTGGATTAGGCAAGCGATCACTCGAGCTCTCGCCGATCAGTCGCGGACGATTCGGATTCCGGTTCATATGGTGGAAACGATTAATAAATTTAAACAAGCGGAACGGCAGTTAATCCAGGATTTGGGTCGCGAACCATTGCCGGAAGAAATCGCGGCGGAGATGGGCGAACCGCTTGACAAAGTTCACCATATTATTAAAATTAGCCAGGAAACAATTTCAATTGAAACTTCGGTGGGTGAAGACGATGAAGATAGTACCCTGGAAGATTTTATTGAAGATGTGCGCACAGTGACGCCAGATCGGGCCGCAGCCCTGCAACTTTTGCGCGATTATGTTAAAGATGTGATTAAAGATTTAACCCCGCGCGAGCAAAAAATTTTAGAAATGCGTTTTGGTTTAACCGATGGCGTTTCTCACACTTTGGAAGAAGTTGGCCAGGAGTTTGATGTCACCCGCGAACGGATCCGGCAGATTGAAGCCAAATCTTTGGAAAAAATTGAGAAACACCAGTTAATTGAAAAATTGAAAGACTATTAAAATCATAGTGCAAAAATTTTATATAAAATAATCCAATTTAAAAATATGAGCAGTGAATTGAAAAAAAATATTAAGATCATTAACCAAAATCTTGATTCTCTAAAGAAAGATTACGGTGTGAAGAGAATTGGAGTGTTTGGGTCTTTTGTTAATGGCCGACCGCGCAAAGACAGTGATATTGATATTTTGGTTGAGTTTTCTCAATCAGTAGATTTTTTTGATTTTCTGGACTTAGAAGATTATTTGAGTAAAATTTTAAAAAGGAAGGTCGATTTAGCAACTAAAAATGCTCTCAAGCCCATTATTAAAAAGAAGATTTTGAGCGAAGTAGTTTATGCCAAAAAATAAAAGAGATTACAATCTTTATATAGCTGATATTGAAGAGTGTATTAAAAGTATTGAGTTGTATACTAAAGATTTAACTTTTGAAAAATTTAAGAATAATAAAATGGCGATTGACGCGGTTGTCAGAAATATAGAAATTATTGGTGAAGCCGCTAATAATATACCCAAGGAAATAAAGGTTAAGCATTCGGAAGTGCCGTGGAATAAAATCATTGGGATGAGAAATAAAATAATTCATGAATATTTTGGCGTGGATATAAAGATTATTTGGAAGACAATTCAGAGACGGATTCCGGAATTAAAAAAGTTGATAAATAAGATAAAAAGTTTATAGATAGTAAAGTCACATCGTCGAAGGATGAGCGTGTTTTTGGCGACCCGGTTTTAGGTTAAAGCCTTGAAGCTTAAAATTTATCAAAATAGAGCAAAAAATGAGCCATATATTCTGAGGTAGCTCAATGGTAGAGCGGCTGACTGTTAATCAGCGGGTTGTGGGTTCGAATCCCACCCTCAGAGGAGACTGGACGCGTTCCAAAGCGACCGGTTTTAGGTGGTAATTTTAGCCAAGAAAACAGTCAAAAAGTTCTAGACCAATCCTCGGGTAAATTGGACAGAACAACCAGATAATAAAAAAGCTTCTAAATTAGGAGTTATTTTTATTGACAAAAATATCTGTTTATGGTATATTGTATTATTCGCTCTTTTTAGCTATATTATTAATACTTGCAAAACAAGTAGCCATAGCCAAAAGCCACCCATTTATACCAGATCCAAAATCGAGTTTAGGATGAAACTGTATTGTGTGGTTTCTGGCTATGGCTGCATTGAGTGGCCCTCTAGCAAAAATCAACGGCACATGTGCCAACCGAAAGGAGGAAGACATGTCTTCCTACAAAGAGGGCCAGACTCATCAACTGGCAAACGCTTTAGAAGCCGAGGGGTTCACTCCGGAAGAAGTTACTGCCCTCGGACAAAATCGGAGCGAAGCGCTTACCGGCCTCAGGCTGGTGTTGCGCGGTCTGGCAAAGATCGTGCGCGAGTGCTTCAAACTGGAGTGTCAGAAGTCATTCTCTCCCGAGGAGTTTATCGGCAAAGGCTGGACCGTTTGGAAAGGCCAGGCTGATGGTAACGGCTTGGAAGGCGAAGAGGATCGCGACACGCGCGAGGACACCCTGTCGGTCATCGACTGGGAGCAGGTCCTACTAGAGGATCACCTCCAAGAAGGGGAACCCTCGGTCCATGGCGAAGAGAAGCTCAGACGCGCCATCGCCAGTGGCAACATCAACCTCGGCGGTCGGGCGTTCCTCTCGCTGTGGGAGGATTATCAGACCAACCGCGAAAGCAGTGTACTGGAGAAGTTGCGTCGCAAAGGTGTGACGCGTATTTACTTCTTCGGTCTTCGTCTGCGGGACCCGATCGGCGATCGGCGTGTGCTCTGTCTGTATGTCTACGGCTCGCAGTGGCGCTGGGACTATTACTGGCTCGGTAGCCACTGGAATGCTCGCGATCCGTCGGCCTCCCTCGCAAGTAACTAAGTCCTTTGAACTTAAGACCTTAGGCCTTTGGCCTGAGAACTTAGTCCTTAGGACCTGCCTACGCTGCCGCTTCGGCAGGCAGGCTTGAATTCGTCGACCCGCACGGTTAACTCTGTTGCGGGTCGATTTCTTTTTCTTTAATTTGAAAATGAAAAGTTAAATTAAATTTGCTATACTAAAGAAGGTAGTAGGTGAATACGTCAGTGACTACGGTTGCTGACTACCGAATCCAGTTATCATATATCTCAGAGTATCTCCGACCAAGGTTTGAGATAGAGTAGAATATGAAACTAAAAAAGAAGTTACTTGGTATAAACGCTAGGGTATTTAAGATACCAAATACGATACAGCCCCAAGAGTATTCAAAGGGCAGTGGAATAGACGGCGTTTATACATTTTCTGCGGAACCCGAACGGCAATCGGAATGTGCTCTATCTGTATGTCTACGGCTCGCAGTGGAACTGGAACTATAACTGGCTCAATAACCACTGGAATGCTAACAATCCGTCGGCCTCCCTCGCCAATCACTTCTTTCTCCCCCTTATTTGGGGGAGTTTTGTTTTATCAGTTGGCCGTTCCAGCCGCCTAACATTTTACCGATTTCATCAAGTAGTGCAGATAGTGCACCGTATTTTTTATTATCTAAACTTTTAGTTTCCCACAGCACCATTAGAAGTATTTTAAGTGCATCTAATTTTTGAATTGCTCGGCGGACATAAGGCGATTTTTCCTGCCGAGATAAAAAACTGGCAGTAGCAACGGCCTCAATGACTTCAATAAATAGGTTATCTATTTTTTGACCCAGCGAATACCGCTGGATTTTTGGTAATGCTTGGTAGTAGCTATACCAGAGTAAGTAGGAGGATTTCACTTTTTGCAAGACTGGCAAAATTGTTGGGGGGGGGGTAGGATATGACATATATGGGAAAGATTCAATTTACTAATAATTATCAGTATATCATTTCCATTGAGAATTTATTTGACGCCTGGAAGGAATTTTTAAAAGGTAAGCGTTCACGTAAGGATGTCCAGCAGTTTGAACTTAATTTAATGGAAAATATTTTAGCGCTTTATAATGATTTAGCTAATAAAACTTACCAACATTCATCATATCATGCGTTTAACATTTCTGACCCCAAACCAAGAAATATTCATAAGGCTAGTGTTAGAGATAGGTTATTGCACCACGCACTTTACAGAGTTTTATATCCATTCTTTGATAAAACCTTTATTGCCAATTCTTATTCGTGCCGGAAAAATAAAGGAACGCATAAAGCACTCAACTGTTTTAGAGCTTTTACCTATCAAGCGTCAAAAAATCACACCAGAACGGTGTGGGTTTTAAAGTGTGACATTAAAAAGTTTTTCGCTTCTATCGATCAAGTGATACTTTTGGATATTGTGGATCGTTATATTGCTGACGACGACATTCGCTGGCTTATCTCGCAAATTGTTTCCAGCTTTAACTCAACCGAAAAAGGTAAAGGACTGCCACTTGGAAATCTCACCTCACAGTTGTTGGTAAATATTTACATGAACGAATTTGACCAATTTGCAAAACATCGATTAAAAGCTCAATACTATATCCGCTATGCTGATGATTTTGTTTTTTTATCTAATGATAGAGTTTGGCTAGAAAATATTCTATTCGAAGCCAGCAACTTTTTACAATCCAGATTAAAACTTCAGCTTCACCCCGACAAGGTCTTCATTAAGACCATTGCTTCCGGAGTTGATTTTCTTGGTTGGGTACACTTTTCTGACCATAGGATACTACGAACAGTTGCCAAAAGGCGGATGTTTCGTAATATACAAATTAAAGAAGGCGATAACAACACTGTTCAGTCGTATCTTGGGTTGTTAAGTCATGGAAATGCTAAAAAATTAGCAAATACAATCTTATATAATCAAAATAAGTAATTTTCAAATAAGCCAGACTTGATTATTTGAATCTATTATGTTATATTCTTGTAGTATAAATTTTAGTGTAATTTTAGCCTCTTAAAGACTAGTGAGAATGTCATCGTCGGAGGAGGTCGGACGGGTTCTAAACGACCGACTTCCGGTCAAAACTTTGAAAATTGAGAAATTGGTATATAATGCAAAAAATGAGCCATATACTCTGAGGTAGCTCAATGGTAGAGCGGCTGACTGTTAATCAGCGGGTTGTGGGTTCGAATCCCACCCTCAGAGTAGATGGCTTATTTTATTAGAAAAATTTAAGTTCGAGTCCAGTCATTATCTTTTTTTGTAACTCATTGCTCAATAATCGCCTTTTTGCTATGATATTACTATGTTACGTAGTATCTCAATCAACAAAAAAATAGTTACCCAAGTCATTTTTGGTTTTTTTGTTATAAGTGCTGTTTTGTTTTGTGGTAATGTAATCCATCACTTTAGTATGGGTAGTTCAGGAAACATGAGTCTGATGGGCGTTGGTACAGATACGACTATAATGGAGTGCTGCACGACGTCGGTTCAGTTGCCACCAGCAACAATCCTACGTTCAGCGTCTGAAATCCAATTTTTGAATATATTAAATAACATCTCGATTTGGTATTTTTTAAGCAGTCTACTAGTTACTGGGCTACTACTTGGTTTACGGAACTTTTATTACTCTCGAAGCCATTGTTTATTGCAATGGCCTCGGCATCATTTGGCCGAAGCATTAGCGCAAGGCATTATCAATCCTAGGCTGTATCAATTAGTTTAATACAAGCGAGTTAAATTTCGTATCCATCGTTTATTTTTGACATGGAGCGAAACCAGCTCGCTTTTTGTGTTGACTCAATAATTAATAATTCACTTTTTATGGATCATGAATCAACTAATCAATTCTTCTCGCGGCTGTCAGGCAAAACAGGGTTCTTGATTGGATTAAGTGCGGCGTTAGTGCTCTTTTTCGTCATTGGTTTTTTTGTGTTGCTTGGTATTGTCGTAAAGCAAAATGATGGTGGTACATCGGTTCGGCAACCGTTGGGTAACACCCAAGCCGCTGCTCCAACCGTTTCTAGCCCAACTGCCGCTGCGCCGACACCGACGCGAGGCAGCGTCGGCACGATGGCACCGATTACCGATCAGGATTGGATTCGCGGTAATCCGGACGCGAAAGTTACCATCGTCGAATACTCCGACCTTGAATGCCCATTCTGTAAGCGTCATCATCCGACGCTACAACAGTTAGTCGCCGATTATGGTGGTCAGGTTAATTGGGTTTATCGTCACTTTCCATTAACTTCGCTGCATCCCAAAGCTCCTAAAGAAGCTGAAGCGACGGAGTGCGCCGGTGAGCTGGGGGGCAATGACGGATTTTGGAAGTTTGTTGATCGGTTGTTTGAAATCACGCCGGCTAACAATGGTTTAGATCCGGCCCAGTTGCCCGAAATCGCTTCCTACATTGGCCTTGATAAAACCAAATTTGAAGAATGTCTCAGTTCCGGTAAGTACGCTCAAAAAGTTCAAGCTCAGTACCAGGACGCCACCAGCGCCGGCGGCACCGGCACGCCATATAATGTCATTATTGCCGGTGATCAAAAAATTCCAGTTAGTGGAGCCGTACCGATCGAACAGTTTAAAGCTATTATTGACCCTCTGCTCTAGAAATCATGGAAAAACCATCAAGAAAATCATTAAGAAAAATACTCAGGGAGGCTTTACTACAACCTGTCTCCCTGAGTATAGCCGTGGCTGTAATGACCCTGATACTGCTTACGGTTATCGTTTTAATGAATCATTCATTGTTGGGGTTTGTGCTTTCTTCGGATCTTTTCAGCTTCAAAGCCAAACTCCGCATCACTGTGAGCACCCTTGGTTCATTTCGCACCAATCTTTCTCTTGCTGAACAGCTTATAATGTTAATCACCAGTTTACTAGCCGGTATTAATACTGCGTTGCTGGTATTTTTGCTGCGAAAGCGTGCCAGCATTCAAAAAGCAGCTGGTGTTGGCATGCTGGGTGTTATTGGTAGTTTTTTAGGCATTGGTTGTGCTTCATGTGGATCGGTACTTTTAGTTTCACTGTTGGGTATCACATCAGCTTCTGGCTTTTTGGCCGCCTTGCCATTTGGTGGTACCGAGTTTGGCTTGGTTAGCATTCTGTTACTTCTTGTATCGATGAGCCTAATAATTAAAAAATTAAAATCACCAATAGTATGCGATTAAATAATAGAACATTTATATTGGGAGGCTTTCTTGGCGTTTTAGGCGTCGCCTATAGTGCATTTTTGTTTGGCGCAAACGGTACCTCCTTTTTTAGTTTTGGATTTAACCAAAATCAGCCATTAGATACTAATACATGGGGTCTTGTTCAAGAAGCCCACGCCGCTGCTGGTTCTGTGGAGCGATACAATTATTTGTCAGTTCAGCAATCCAGCTCTTGCGGCTTACAGCCAGCAACTGTAGATATGTATTCAGATGAGCAAAACATTCAAGGGTCGTGTTGTTCGAAAATGGATTTGCACCGGTACCAAGAGCAAGTTGAGGGTCTGAAGAAGTATTCAGAAATTGATGTTATTCCCAAAGACCCATATGATATTTCAGCTGCCTTGGCCAAACGTTTGTTTGGTTACCAACAAAATATCACATTAACATCAACCCAACAGGCTATTTACGATCAAGCCGTTGAGTTGTCAGATGAAGGGGGCCCTTGCTGTTGCAAATGTTGGCGCTGGTATGCTTTTGAAGGTCAAGCTAAGTATCTTGTAACCGAATATGGCTGGGGCGCAGAGGAAATTGCTGAGCTTTGGGATCTTCAAGATGGCTGCGGTGGTAGTGGGCATTCACATGGCGCAGGGCATTAATGGATGGATAAAAAATTATGACTAAGTCTATTAAGGCAACCAAAAAAGCGCTATTAGTTACTTTATTAAAGCGCTCGGATTTTCTAGCTTCAGCAGTGGCTGGAAGTCTGTTGCTTTCTTTTGGCTATTATCTGCTTTTATTGCAAGTTTCTGATCTAGGGACAGTTTTATATAACTTGTCATATGAGCCTATTTACAGAGCGGCTGTGTTCATGTTAGTGCCACTAGTTTTAATACTATTTGGCCTTAATTTTGCCCTAGCTGTTGTACTATTTAGAGCCAAGGCAAATTTAAAATGGCAGGGCGGGTCTTTATTAGGAGCGTTAACCGGAGGGTTTGCTGCCAGCTGTCCTGTTTGCGGAGCATTTCTGCTATCGCTTATTGGTGTTGCTGGGGGACTTTCCGTTCTGCCATTCGCTGGGCTTGAGGTTTGGTTAGTCGCTGCAGTTATTATTGGATTTACTTTTTGGAGATCAATCGTGGTTCTAGACAGCAAAACTTGCGATCCAAAGAAGGAGGAACACTTATGTTGGCAGCTACCAAAAGTTAAAGGGAGTCACACATTGTTTTTTATCTTGATAAGTTTATTTTTAGCTGTTATTTTTTATGTAATTTAGTAACTCATTAATAATATGGATTCACAAACATCACAATTCTTATCTAAAGCTGAGCGCCGGGGAATTAAAAAAGAAGAAAAGCGACGGGAACAGCAGTTAGAGAAACGGAAGAATAGGCTCAAAAAGCTTTTGTTCACTTCAGTGTGGATTTTAGGAGCTGTTATTTTAGTATTTATTGTTGGCTTTGTTGTGTCAAACCAAAAAGTTTTGCCGCCAACTACTATGGCAGGACACATTGAAGTATCGCCGGAGTCGCACTTCTTGACTGAGCCGATGGATATTCGTGTTCATAAGCACATGCTTGAACATGCCGACGGCTCAGGGCCTCCCGGTGTGATTATCAACTATAACTGTGACGATTTTGAATGTAACGACAACTTGTTGAGTAGTTTAAAAGAAATTGTTGAGCAGTACCCTCAAAATGTTTATGTCGCGCCGTATCCTGGCATGAGTGCTAAGTTAGTATTGACTCGTCTAGGTCAGCAGGAAATTCTTGATGACTTTGATGAGGCAAGGATTAAGGCTTTTATTGGAGAGTAAAGAGAACTGGCAGGTACCCCAAATTTAAGACACGG
>Ga0155673_133_pt2 | contig 76367 bp, 75 predicted proteins | sample RifCSPlowO2_01_FD_107330 | JGI IMG/M metagenome (GOLD analysis project Ga0155673, IMG submission 107330) | Candidatus Buchananbacteria bacterium RIFCSPLOWO2_01_FULL_40_23b
GCTCTACAAACGGCTCACTCACCATCTAATCTTTAACTCCGCCTCATCCCCCCGATGTCACGTCGGGACGGGGTATTCGGCGGACCGCACAATAAACTAAACCAGCTGATAGCAAAAAATGATTTTCAACTTTGTTTCTAGTTATTTTTTAATTTTACTGATTTTTATTATCAACTCTAAAAAGACGATGGAGCCAGCAGAAACCCCAAAAGCTTTCAACCAATGCAACCCAGCCAATAATAACAATGAGCAGATTAGCCCAGTTGGCGGCAAACTGCGGTGCCAATGGTCCAAGCCACCAAACCGCTAAAGCAAAGCGAAAAATTCTGTCTAATTTGCCTAAATTTTGATTCATAATTTTAATAATTATTTATTTAGATAAGGTTCGACTCGTTTTAACAGCACGGCATTAGTGGCAACAATAATTGATGATGCCGACATTAGCAGTGCTGAAATCTCCGGTCGCAACGACCAACCGAGCGAATTATAAAACACGCCGGCCGCGACCGGAATCGCAAGTATATTGTAGATAACAGCCCAAAAAAGATTCTGTTTCATTTTAACCACCGTTGCCTTACTTAACCGAAGCGCGGCGACAATATCATAAGGATCGGATTTCATGAGCACAATATTACCTGTTTCAATAGCAACGTCAGTACCAGCGCCAATGGCAATACCGATATCTGATTGGGCCAATGCTGGCGCGTCATTGATGCCGTCTCCCACCATAGCGACAAATTTTCCTTCATCCTGGAGTTTTTTCACATATTTGGCTTTATCTTCTGGCAACACCTGCGCAAAGTAGCGGTCTACGCCAAGCTCATTTGATACCGCTTTTGCGACCTGCTCATGATCACCGGTGATCATAGCGACTTCTAGTCCCAAATTTTTGAGCGCCGCTATTGATTTTTTAGCTGACGGCCGGATGGTGTCGGCAACACCAATAGCTCCTGCTACTTGTTCATCAACAGCAATAATGCTGATGGTGTTACCGGTATTAAGAAGGCGATCAATTTCTTTTTTAATTGGTGATAGATCAATATTGTTTTGTTGCATCAGTCGTTCAGTGCCGGCAATGACAGATTTTCCGTTGACCACGGCGCGGACGCCATGACCGCCGATGCTCTCAAATTTCTCCACCTTTTCATCTGCCTCAAGCCCATTCTTTTGCGCCTCTTCGAGAATGGCGGCGCTGATAGGATGGTTTGAACCTTGCTCCGCCGAAGCGGCAAGCGACAATACTTCGCGGATTTCGTATCCGGATCGTATAACAACTTCAGTCACTTTCGCTTTGCCCTCGGTGAGAGTTCCGGTTTTGTCGAGTACGATGGCATTAAGACGAGAAGTATTTTCAAGCGTTGCCGCATCCTTAATTAAAATATTATGCTTAGCACCAATACCAGTCCCTACCGCAACGGCGGTTGGCGTCGCAAGTCCTAGGGCGTCCGGGCAGGCAATGACGACTGTTGATATTGCGAAAGTGAGAGCAGTCAAAAAACCGGCGTCTGCTCCAAAATACCACCCAAAGAATGCGGTAAGGCCTGATCCGATAGCGATAATTACCAGCCACCCGGCCGCTTTGTCGGCAATGCGCTGGCCAGGAGCTTTGGAATTCTGCGCTGTTTCAACCATTTTGATAATCTGGGCGAGCACTGTCTCCAAACCGACTTGCGTGGCCTTGAATTTGACTGTGCCAGTTTGGTTTACTGATCCGCCCACCACTTTTGCGCCTATGATTTTGGTAACCGGAATAGACTCTCCCGTCACCAGCGATTCATCAATAGATGTTTCACCTTCAATAATCTCGCCGTCTACCGGCACTTTATCTCCAGGCCGCAACACAACAATATCATCGTGTACAATCTCTGCGCTGGGAATGCTCATCTCCTCGCCACTGCGAATAACATTTGCCTTTGGCGGCACAAGATCAAAAAGCGCACGCAAAGCATCCGACGTGCCGCGCCGAGAGCGCATCTCCATCCAATGGCCAAATAAAACGAAAGTCACTAGAAGTGCCGCCGCTTCATAAAAAGTTTCTCCGCCAACCGTGAAAGTAAGCAAAACACTAAAGAGATAAGCCGCTAGTACACCAGTAGCAATCAATACCGACATATTGAGCTTTCGCACTTTCAAGGAGTAGTAGGTACCAATAATGAATATGGAGCCAGTCCAAAAAACAATGGGAGTCGTGAGAATCAGGAGAAGCCAGTTTACCGGAATCGGGGTCAGCAGATTAAGCCCAAAAAAATTAATGGCTACCGGCGAGTAAAGGAAAATCGGGATAGAGAGCAAGAATGAAACCCAAAACCGGCGGCGCATATCCGTTTCCATTTTCTTAGCCATTTGAGGATTTGTCATCGCCGCTTCGTGATCTTTGTGACTTAATTTAGAAACATTATGTTCAGACCCGCCAGGCAACTCTTTTGGAATAAGCGCCATGCCGCAACCCGGGCAATTCCCCGGTTCTTCTTTTATCACTTCAGGGTGCATCGGACAGGTATAAACGGTTTTGCCTCCCCCCGATGCCAGCTCTGCTCGAACGTGTTCCTGATGACTAAGTTTTTCATCAATTTTATATTCGTATTGTTTCGCCTCAATTTCGCACCCAAAATTGATACATAATTTCTCAGCGATGCATGATTCACATTCTTTGCCGCAAATGCAGTTTGGTTTTGGCAATCCTTTTTTATGCTGTTTGTGATAATTGTTAATCATAATTTATAAATTAGGAATCGGACCAATGTGCTGGACAAAGTGCGGATGGAGCAATAATACAATAAATAAAAAAATGTAGATTAATATAAACCAGGAAGAAAATGATTTTATAGTCATTATAATATCTGACGGAATTCATTAATTTATTGCGCAAGTCCGCCGAATACCCAGCTAGACGAAACATTATTTTATTTTTCTCCAAGTTAAATGCTCATACATGCTCGACCAGATAAAACCAAAACTTAGCGCAAACAAAAATTCTTCCAAGGGAATACCAAAAATTAAAATTCCAGAAATTGCTTTTAAGTTCCAGATTTTTTCCACATAACCGGGATACATGACAATCAGGGTAAGGAAATATACAAAATAAATTCCCAAAAAAATAAAAGCACTCGTGATCATTTTCTTTTTCAAGTCAGGCCGGCAATACCATGTAAATAGCCCGCCTCCCGTCATCGCGATTACCGCAATATAAATAGGATTAATAGAGGTTATTAAAAAAAGAAAGAAAAAAATAATCGGCGTGGAAAGAAGGGCAAATAGATGATAGCGGTGTTGGGGTGAGCGTCTCTCGTGGTAACTCATTTTTTTATATCTCGCTTGAAAAAATCCTTCATAAATTATGACCGCAATTCCACCGATACCAAAGGAAAAAATAAGGCTTTCAAAATCAAAACCGGTTCGCAGAGCGAGATTTAATAGAGACGGCGGGCTCCAGTATTCCGGCACAAACAACGGTTCAGTTAGGCCTAAAAGCGAAGTCCAAAGGCTAACCACTAACATTTCTTTTCTTTTTTCTTTTGTGTCTAAAGAAAAATAAATAATCAGCCAAATGCCGATTAAAATTAAGCTCCAAATTAGCCAGGCATACTGCATAATTTATAATATCAATAATTTTTTAGTTTAGTGGCAACAACCTCCTCGATGTTTATCTGATTGACCATTTGATTTTTTATAATCAGTTTGAGCCGAATGAGCATGACTTTCATCGTTGTCTCGTTGCTGGGGACCATGATGTCCTCTATGCATTAGCCAAAAATGACCCACTACAAATAAACCAATTGCTAAAATTGCAAACCATTTATATCCGGCAAAAAAATTTCCGGTCAAGACCAAAATAAGCAAAGGCAATGAACAAAAAATTATCATTAACCACGTCATTTTAGAGTCATGATTGTTTTGGTTTGGCATAAATTCAAATTAAAAATTGCTTAGATTAGTTTTAGATTAGTAACGACAGCTGATAAATATTTATCATGGATAATTTATTAAGTTCCAATAATATCACGGGGTAAACCGCGGCAAGCTTCACTTTCGCTTAGATAATCGGTAAATAGATAGAATTTCATCGATTGCTTTTTTTGACTTGCCGGATTTAATTTGTTTGACTACATGAGCTGAGAGATGATTTTCCAGAATAAAATCCTCAAAACTTGATAAAGCTTTCTTGACCGCCAACGATTGATGAATAATATCAATGCAATATTTATCTTGCTCCACCATTTTTTCCAGCCCTTTGATTTGGCCGCCTGCCACACGCAACCGTCTAATGGCTGAAGATTTATAATTATGATGTTTCATATATAAATATAATACCCTATAGGGGTATTAGGTGTCAAATAAAATTATCCACAATCTGCTAAAACTACTTAAATTCCAAAATCATTTTATCAACATTCCTATTTTAACTTCTGGCAACTATCCACTAAATTAGCGGCGACTCGGTCTTTTTCTTGATTTTCCCAAGAGGCAATTTTTTGAAAATTTGGTTATTCTACCATTCACGCGAATAAAGGATATAATAATTAAAAAAATTTACAAAAAATTGATAATTTGTTTGGCTACCGGCTTTAGACTAAAACTAAAACTGTAAAACATCTGCTGGCTCCGCGGTTCGCGCTCCAAAATATCAACAGCCAAAAGAATTGATAGATGTTTTGAAGTTGATTTAAATGAAAGATCAATTTTTTCCGCCAACTCCCCGACTGACGCCTCGCGGTGATCTCTTAAATATTTTAAGATTGCCAAACGCCGATGGCTGGCCATGGCCCTTAAAATTTTTTCCAGTTCTCGCATAAATTAAATAATTAGTGATTTAATCCAAATGATTTATGATGATTTATTTGGTTATTCCACTATTCGCACGAATATGTCCAAAGTGAATATAGTGAATATTATGAATTTGACCGCACTCCAAAGACCACAGTACCCGCCTGCCATCGCCTTTAATTATTTTTTAAGATTAAAATTATTTAACCTGCAATGCCACTTTGCCGCGGGTATGGCTTTTTTCCAAATAGTCCAAAGCATCCCCCGCTTGATCTAACGAAAAAACTTTATCAATCATCACTTTAATTGCGCCCCGATCAACTAATTCCGCTAATTTAGATAGAAATTCGCTGGTTGCTCGCGTAAATTGCGAAATTGCCTTAACCCCATATTTATTCATTAATTCCTGATTGGGCGATTCCAGCATTGAAACAATAATGCCGCCTTTTCTTAAAATGGCAAAAGATTTTTTATAAGTTTCCCCGCCCACCGTGTCAAAGACCGCATCGTAATCCTTGATTAATTCAGTAAAAGATTGCTTTTGATAATCAATAATAATTTTAGCACCTAAACTTTTGACGTATTCCAAATCATTAGCGCCAGCCGTTGTCGCGACATCAGCGCCTAAATGTTTTGCCAATTGAATGGCAAAACTGCCAATTCCGCCAGCACCGCCATGAAGCAAAATTTTCTGGCCTGAACTTAAATTCATATGGTCAATTAGCGCTTGATAAGCGCTGACGGCGGCTAATGGCAAAGCCGCGGCCTGGAGCCAATTAACTTTTTTTGGTTTTAAGGCAATATGTTTGGCATCGGCCAAAGCCATTTCCGCGAAAGCGCCGGAACCGCCGCTAAAAAGACTGGCTTGACCATAAACTTCATCACCTTTTTTAAAATCACTAACGCCTTCACCAACTTCTAAAATCACCCCGGAAAAATCTCCGCCCAAAGTCGCGGGAAATTGCAAAGGCATTTTTTCCTGCCAATAACCAACTCGAACTTTCCAGTCTGCTGGATTAATTCCCGCAGCGTAAACTTCAACTAAAACTTTGCCGGCAATAACTTCTGGCGTTGGTGTATTTTGATTAATGACGACAACCTCACTGCCGCCGTATTTGTTGATTTGTGCGGATTTCATAGATTTAGAGATTTAATTTTAAATATGTATTGCCCAAAGATTGTTTAAACTTCTTTGGCTAAGTTGATCCAAATTTTATTTCGAGTTCCCGCGCATCAGACTAGGGGGCGATGGCAATACCTGGCTTATTACAGATCCCTTTAGAATTACCTTTAATTCTTTTAGCAACTCTATTTCTTGATCAAAAAGCATAATAAGTAATTTATGATGATCAGACCATTTTTTACCCAGATCATTGTTAAGGTCATTGACTTCTATGTTTGGATCAAATAATCTGTGAATAATTTTTCTCCTCACCTCATTGTTAAATTTTCTAAGTTTTTTAAAAAGTTCTTTGTTATCAAAATATCTTTCTGTGAGATTTATTAAAACGCCTAAAGTAAAATTTTTGTCATTTATAAAATAAGTCGCTTTTCTTGCTTTATATTGAATACTCTTTCCTACCTTACGTTCAATTATTTCTTCACATAGCTCTAACATTCCAACCAACAGAGCCTCATATATTGAGGAGTACAAAATTGCTGCCTCTATATACTTTTTATTATCACTTAGCTCTACAATACGTTTATTTAATATGTTTTCTTTATTGTGCAAATCATTCTGAAACTTTAAGTTTTCGTCTTTTATCATTTTTTTATAGATTATTTTTGTCTTAAACGACTGTTTTCCATCCTTGATAAATAAAGTTTGTTACCCCCAAGCGGAGTTGAACCCGAGTTACTTCATTTATTTCATCACATTTTTACCGCCACGGGGAGTCGAACCCCGCTTACCAGGATGAGAACCTGGCGTCTCCCGATGTTCGCCAAAGGCGAAATCGGGATCCCAACTTTTCCGACGCTAGGTCGGAATTCCGATTTAACATCGACACCTTATCAATTAGTATAGGTGTGCGTCGGGACTAACCACTAACCGAAATAGCCCCAAGCGGATTTGAACCGCTGTTACCAGGATGAGAACCTGGCGTCCTAAACCGGGCTAGACGATGGGGCCTCGTTTAATTACTTGCTCAATCATTTTTTTACTTTTCCAACTTTTAAATTTATATTCCTTTTTCTGAGCTTCTGCTTTAGTTTTATGAAACTCTCTAAAAACCAGAGTAACAGGTAATTTTCCTTTAGTGCTTTTACCTTTCCCGCCTAATGATACTTGACTCTCATTTCTATATTTTCAGTGCTACCAATATAATAATCTCCTTTATTAGTTTTTAAAATATATAAATAAGGCATAAGGATGAGAACCTGGCGTCTCCCGATGTTCGCCAAAGGCGAAATCGGGATCCCGACTTTTCCGACGCTAGGTCGGAATTCCGATTTAACATCGGCGCCTTATCAATTAGTATAGGTGTGCGTCGGGACTAACCGCTACCTACCTCGCCTCGGCTAAAGCCTACGGCGAGTCGAGGCGGGGACGATAGGGCCACGATAAAAAGTCAAATCTCAAATCTCAAAATTAATGAGATCCTTCCCTTCGATGCCACTCAGGGTAAACTAAGCTCAGAATGACATTAATCTTCAAGTTCTCGCAATAACTCTCTCTGTTTTTTTGACAAACGAGTCGGGGTTTTAACAATTATTTCTATAAATTGATCTCCCCGACCCCGGCCGCCTAAATGAGGCACGCCTTTGCCGGATAATTTAAAAATCTTGCCGCTTTGGGTGCCTTCGGGAATTTTTAAATTAACTTTACCCTCAACCGTGTCAATCTCAATTTTACCCCCCAGCGCCGCTTGAGTAAAAGAAATTTCCGCTTTGGTGATAATATTAAAACTATCACGCTTAAATCTCGCATCCGGCCGGACTCTAATCTTTAAATATAAATCGCCAGCCGCACTCCCCTTGCCCGCCTCATGTCCCTTGCCTTCCAGCCTGATGGCTTGACCATGATCAATCCCGGCTGGAATTTTTACGGTTAAATTTTCGGTTTGGTTAATTACGCCCTTGCCCCGGCAATGGTGGCAAAATTTTTCCGGCTTTTTGCCCTCACCTTGGCAATCCGGACAAACTGAAGGAAAACCAAGACCAAAGCCAATATTTTTTAAAACTTGTCCCGTGCCGCCGCAGGTTTGGCAGGTTTTCACCTTTGAACCGGGCTCGGCGCCCTTGCCACCGCAGATTTGGCAAAGCTGATGGCGTTCAAAATTAATAGTTTTTTGATTGCCAAAAATTGCTTCATTAAAATCAATGGTAATTTCCGCTTGAATATCAGCGCCTTGGCGCTGCCGAGTCTTTGTCCGCGTCCGACCCCCGCCACTAAATAAATCACCAAAAATATCGCCTAAATCGCCAAATTCAAAACTAAAACTGCTATTATTATTGCCACCGCTCCGAAAAGCTTGGGCAAAATCGGAAAAATCACGAAAGCCTTCAAAGCCCCCAAAGCCGCCTTGAGTCCTGGCCTGCTCAAAAGTCGCGCCATATTGGTCATATTGCTGGCGCTTTTCCGGGTTGCCCAAAACGCTATAAGCTTCGTTGATTTCTTTCATTTTCGCTTCATCGCCGCCCTTGTGCGGATGATGTTGATGCGCGAGTTTGTAATAGATTTTTCTGATTTCTTCAGCGGAAGCGTTTTTAGCCACGCCTAATATGTTGTAGTAATCTTTGGTCATAAAAAAATCAAAAATCAAAAATCAAAATTTTGGAGGTTGCCTTTGGCAACTTTATTTTAATTAATATTTTTGGCGATTAGACCAATAATTAATATTCCCAAAAAATTCAAAGTAAATGATAAAATAATAAAATTTCTATTTTTCATTTTGTTTAAACCCATTAGAACTAAACCTAATTCATCAGGCAAGGGTGAAGCAATAATTAAGGCGCCAATTAACGGCACGAGCCAATGAAAAATTTTTAATTTAAAAATTTCTTTCAGCCGTTTAGCTGGATGATGCTTAACTAAAGAAAGTATATCTGCGCCCAGTCGATTTTTGACAAAACGAAAAAGTAAATAATCACCAACTAAACCACCTAATCCGCCTAAAAGCGCTGTTAGCAAAACCGAATTATTTTTAGCTATCCCCGCTAAAGCCACGGCCGCCGGCGCCACGGTAAAAATCGACACAAAAAATATTCCGGCCAAAAAACTGCCTAAGTATTGCCAACGCTCAAAATCATTAATTAAATTGCTAAGGCTTCCGGTTTTAACTAAAATAAGGGCAATCAAGAAACTTAAAATAATAATCCCCAAATCACGAAATAAATTATTCTTTTCTCTCGTCATTTATTTATTATATCAGAGAGACGAGGCTTTCGCACCTCGCCTCTATTTTATTTCTTGATTACTGATCACTGATCTCTTATTTCTTCTTTAGGTTATCCTCTACTTCCCCTTCCACCACATCACCAGCTTCTGGTTTTTTCTTTTCCTCAGTTTGTGAGTTTGCTGGCTGGTCAGCTTGCCCGCCTGCCGGCTGTTGTCCATACAGCGCAGAGCCGATTTTTTGAATCGCCGCGCTTAATTCCTGCGTTTTTTGCCGGATGGCCGAGATATCTTCACCGTCTTTAATCTTTTTTAATTCCTCAATTTTTCCTTCAATTTCTTTTTTGTCCGCCGCCGGGACTTTATCGCCCGCATCGCGCAGAGCTTTTTCACTCGTGTAAACCAAGGTATCAGCCATATTTTTAGCTTCAGTTAGTTCCTTTTTCTTTTGGTCTTCGCCGGCGTGCATCTCGGCTTCTTTTTTCATTTTTTCAATTTCATCTTTGCTTAAACCGGATGAGGCGGTAATCGTAATTTTTTGAATTTTGCCGCTGGCTTTATCTTTAGCACTGACATTTAAAATGCCATTTGCGTCAATATCAAAAGTCACTTCAATTTGAGGCAGACCGCGCGGCGAAGGCGGAATGCCATCTAGGATAAATCGGCCTAAAGTTTTATTGTCATGCGCCATTGGCCGCTCGCCTTGTAAAACATGAATTTCAACTGAAGTTTGGTTGTCCGCGGCGGTGGAAAAAACCTGCGACTTTGCCGTGGGCACAGTCGTATTTCGTTCAATTAACGGCGTCATCACACTGCCTAAAGTTTCAATGCCTAAAGTCAAAGGCGTCACGTCTAAAAGCAAAATGTCTTTGACGTCACCCTGCAAAATTCCGGCCTGAACCGCGGCGCCGACCGCCACCACCTCATCAGGATTAACGGAAATATTTGGCTTTTTGCCAAAAAATTTTTCAACCGTCTGCAAAACTAAAGGCATCCGCGTCATTCCCCCAACCATAATGACTTCATCAATATCCTTAGTTTCTAAATTGGCGTCTTTTAACGCTTGGCGACAAGGGGCCAAAGTTTTTTCCACTAATTCACCGGTTAGTTCTTCTAGTTTAGCGCGAGTTAATTTCATGACTAAATGCTTAGGTCCGGAGGCATCAGTGGTGATAAACGGCTGATTAATTTCGGTTTCCTGCGCTGTTGAAAGCTCAATTTTTGCCTTTTCTGCGGCTTCCTTAATCCGCTGCAACGCCAAAGGGTCTTTACTTAAATCAAGTCCGCTTTCTTTTTTGAATTCTTTGATAATCCATTCAATCAATATTTGGTCAAAGTCATCACCGCCTAAATGAGTGTCGCCGTTAGTTGATTTAACTTCAATTGTGTCCGGTGAAATATTTAAAATGGAGATGTCAAATGTGCCGCCGCCCAAATCATAAACCGCGATTTGCTGACCTTTTTTCTTTTCAAAACCATAAGCCAAAGCCGCGGCCGTCGGTTCATTTAGGATTAAACGGACGTTTAACCCACTAATCTCACCCGCGTCTTTGGTTGCGCGACGCTGGGCATCGTTAAAATAAGCCGGCACGGTAATCACCGCTTCGGTAATTTTTTCACCCAGCCGGCTTTCCGCGTCCGCTTTTAATTTTTGTAAAATCATGGCGGAAATTTCCTGCGGCGTATATTGTTTATCACCCATCACGATTTTAACGGCATCACCGGCCTTAACCATTTTAAAAGGCATAAGTTTTAAGTCGCGCTGGATTTCTGAATCTTCCCAACGCCGGCCGATTAAGCGCTTAACGGAAAATAAAGTATTTTGCGGATTAGTGACCGCTTGACGCTTGGCTAAAAGACCAGCCAAACGTTCGCCGGATTTATTAATCGCCACCATTGACGGCGTAGTACGCGCGCCTTCGCTATTTTCCAAAACTTTAGGCTCACCGCCTTGGATAATCGCTATGGCGGAATTAGTGGTCCCTAAATCAATGCCTAGAATTTTTGACATAATTTTTTATTCTAATTAATTTTAATTTTATTAATAATATTTTAAGACCTAGTTTTTTGTTAAATATTAATTTTTGTTATTTTGCCACTTTCACCTTAGCCGGCTTTAAGACTTTGCCGTGCAAAGTGTAGCCGCGAGTTGCTTCTTCAAAAATGACATCCGGAGCAAAATCTGGTTTTTCTTCATGACTAACGGCTTCGTGAAATTCCGGGTTAAATTTCTCGCCAATGGTTTTAATCTCTTCAATGCCTAAATTCTTGAAAAAATCAACAAATTGTTTTTGAATATGAAAAAACCCTTTCACCCATTCTGCCCCTTTTTCTTCCTCGGGAATATGGCTTAAAGCCAATTTGAAATGGTCAAAAATCGGCAAAAACTGAATAATTAAAGCGACGTTGGCAAAGTGGAGCAATTCTAAATGCTGTTTTTCCGTGTCTTTTTTAAAATTAAGATAATCAGCCTTTGCCCGTTTCCAACCAGATAAATAATCTTCCGTTTTCTTTTTTAATTCCTCTAACTCAGTTTTTAAATTTTCCATTTCATTTTTAACTTCTGCCATCATTAATTTAACTTATTAATCAAATCCTGTCCGTACTTAACCAAATTAAAATTAGTTTGATAATCCATCCGAATCGGGCCCAAAACGCCAAAAATCCCGTTATTATCTCCGGCTTGATATTTAGCTAAAATTGAGCCGCAGTCATGGCCAAACGGATTTTGCCGGCCGAGAGTAATTTCAATTTCATTCTCTAAATCGTGAAAAAATTTATTAACCACTAAATCCAAATGATCAATCACCTGACTTAAGTGGTAAATCACTTTTGGCTCGACAAATTCCGGTTGAGAAAATAAATTAGCCAGTCCGGTATAATAAAAATCATTATCGGAAAAAGCGACAAAAACCGCGTTCTCGCAAAGTTCGGCTAAAGCCTTGGCTAATTCCTTAACGATTGGCGGCTCAAAACTTTTTTGTGATTTAATTGACCGATTCAGGGTTTCCTGTTGTTTTTTGGGCAAATCTTTTTTTATTAAAAAATTTTCAATAAAAAATAAATAGCCTTTTTCAGTTGGCACCCGGCCAGCGGAAGTATGGGGATGAAAAATATAACCCAAATCTTCCAAGTCCGCCATCTCGTTTCTGATTGTCGCTGAGCTCAAATCAAAATCACCGGCTTCGGAGATTAATTTTGAGCTGACCGGCTCGGCGGTTTCAATATATTGGCTGACAATAATTTTTAACAAATTTTGCTTTCTTTTGTCCATTTTTTTAAAAATTCGGTTAATTAGCACTCTTATCTTTAGAGTGCTAATTTTATTATATAGAGAAAAAAAATTGCTGTCAATAGAGCCGCACAATAAATTAAGCATAAAAAAAACCCCAGTAAATCCTTTTTACTGGGGACTGATGATCGTAAAAAACATTACCAAACCAACGCGAAGATTTTAGGTTTATTAGGATCAAAAGCAATCCCGCCATCGTGCCTAAATGGTAAAAACCAATAAGGCGTTCCGGCCGAATCCTTCTCAAAAACGGCTTCGCCAGCTTGGATTACAATATCAATTGACCCCAAAAAGGAAAATTTAACTTCTGTGACAAGTTTAGCTGGCAAACTTCCAACTTGAATATTTGAGGCATTCTCAATTTTTTCCGGCGTCAAGATGCCTTCGGCGAAAAGAGCTGCCGAAAAAGGCGATTTAACGGCAAATCTCATCTGAGCAACTGAACACCTCACATCTTGATCCAATTTATATAAAATATCCAGAAAGAGAGGTAAAATATCTCTCTCCTTTGCTGGCCAAGATGAATACGCTCGGGCCTTCACTGTCGCCGGAAAAGACCAAATCACCGCCTCCTAAAGATGAAAAATCTTCTCCCTAAAAAATTGACTTCAGCGCAATTGCCATGAGTTATCATCTTTTTTTATTCCTCCTTTTCTTCTTTCATTTCAATCCCAGAACATCCTCCATCATGTACCAACCGGGTTTTTCTTGTCTTGCTAGCCATTTCACGGCGGTTAACGCCCCTTGAGCGAAAAATTCAGGACCCTGAGCTTCATGACGCAACCGTAGCACTTCAGCCGGCCCGGCGAAAACCACTTCATGATTGCCAGTGATATTTCCGGCGCGAATTGAATGAACACCAATTTGACCATTGGGGCGTGGCGCATCACTCCGACCCTGACGACCACAACAAACCGCAAATTCCGGCGAGGAAAAACGGGCATCGCAAATAGCCTGAATCAGGGTTTGCGCCGTACCGCTTGGCGCATCAAGTTTTCGGGAATGGTGCTCTTCAATAATTTCCGTTTGATAATTTAGCGGCAAAAATTTCGCCACTAAATTAACCAAGTGATTTAAAACCGTTACCCCTAAACTGAAATTGGTTGCTTGTAAAATTGGGATGCCGTCACTTAGTTTTCTTAGCTCATTCAATTGGGTCTAACTTAGACCGGTGGTGGCAATAATAGTGGCGACTTTACATTGGGCGGCAATTGCTGTTTGCGGCACTACCGCTTCCGGATCATTATGAAAAATCAGGAAAACATCGGCTGATTTTAATAAATCGCTGATGTTTTCTAAGTGGTCTTTTGGCGGAAATATAATCAAAACTTCGTTTCTGATCCGACCATATTGATCAGCTTTAGTCGGATTTTCAATCCCGGTAGCAACTGAAATTTCTGGATCAGTTTTAGTTAACTCTGCTACCATCATTCCCATCCGACCATAAATACCAGCCAGACAAAGCTTAATTATGGGCTTACCCTCCTTAAATTGTATTTTCAAAAAACTAACCTTATTTTAAGTAACCAGACAAAGAATGTCAATCTTAAAAATATGCTATAATAATATTATATGACACCAACCGCCAACAGTAAAAACCCATTTGTCCATCGCCTAATTTTAAAAATCATTTTAAATCTCTGGACAATTCTAACTATTGCCATTTTTGCCGCTGACTTTTTTTCCGGCAACAAATTTGACAGTTCGGCTTCAGCGATTGGCATTATTTATTTGGCCATTTTAAGCATTTACGCATCGGAAAAAGAATACACTCGTTGGAAAAATCATTTTATCTCAAAATACTTAGGCGAAAGTTTTGTCATTGTTTGGACAATAGTCATGGCAATTTTTGCCGTTATCGCTCCCCTGTCAGCCGGTCAATTTAAAATTCCGGCGGAATTTGCCATAATTTACACAAGCGTAATTGGCGTTTACGCTATTACCCAACACTCAAAAGTTTTACATGACAAACGTCGTCCCCTTGCCAAAAAATAAAAGTTATGTTAGAATAGCTGAGTATGAAAAAGAATATCCACCCCGAATATTACCAAGATGCCAAAGTGACCTGCGCTTGCGGTAACATTTTTGTTGTTGGCTCAACTCTGCCGGAAATTCGGGTGGAAATTTGTTCTCATTGCCATCCGTTTTATACCGGCAAGCAAAAATTACTTGATACGGCAAGACGGGTAGAAAAATTCCAGGAGCGCTTGGCGAAAAAAACTCAAGTTGCCGCAATCCGCAAAGGCAAGCAGGTTAAAAAAATTAAAGCTCAAATCAGAAAGACAAAAATCAAAAAAATTTCCGAGGAATAACCTTAAATAAACAATGGCTCTCTTTAAAGGGAGTTTTTTGTTAAAAAACTATGTCCAAAAAAATAAACGAGGTAAAAAATCAGTTTGAAAAATTAAAAAACGATTTAGCCAATCCGGCGATTACGACCAATCCAAAAAATTTAAAAAAAATTTCCCAAGAATACAGCCGACTTGAGCCAATTATCAAAAAAATTCAGGAACTAGAAAAAGTGGAGAATCAACTTTCATCAGCCCAAAACAGCTTAAGTGAAGAAACTGACTCGGAATTAATTGCCATTGTCCAGGAAGAAGTTAATAGTTTAACTGAACTTAAAAAAAATTTAGAAAAAGATATTATTGAAGGCTTAACTCCTCAAGACTCGCTTAATCAAAAAAATATTATTATTGAGATTCGGGCCGGCACCGGTGGCGACGAATCAGCCTTATTTGCCGCTGAATTATTCCGGATGTATTCGCGTTATGCGGAAAGTCAGGGTTGGCAAGCAAAAATTTTAAGCTCAAATCAAATCGGCTTAGGCGGCTTTAAAGAAATTATCTTTGAAATTTCCGGAAAAAACGTCTATAAAAACCTTAAATATGAAAGTGGCGTTCACCGGGTCCAGCGCGTACCGGAAACCGAAAAAAGCGGCCGGGTTCACACTTCCACGGCTACTGTCGCTGTCTTGCCGGAAGCCGAAGAAACTGATTTTGTTATTAAACCGGAAGAATTAAAAATTGATGTCTACCGCTCTGGCGGTAAAGGCGGCCAAAGTGTTAATACCACGGATTCGGCCGTCAGAATTACTCATCTGCCCACCGGACTTGTCGTCGCCTGCCAAGACGAAAGATCGCAAGTTCAAAATAAAATTAAAGCCCTCCAAATTATCCGTTCTCGACTTTTAGCCACGAGGCAGGAAAAAAAAGAAAAAGAATTAAGAGAAACCCGTAAATTACAGATCGGCACGGGCGAGCGCGCCGAAAAAATTCGGACTTATAATTTCCCTCAAGATCGGATCACCGATCACCGACTCAATGAAAATTTTCATAATATTATTTCAATTATGGACGGAAAAATTGATCCGATTATTGAAAAATTAAAAACCGCTTTCAATCAAATTAATTAAAAAGGGGCAAGAAGCCCCTCTTTAGATGGTGATACTGATTTCATCAATTGTTCGACAAAAATTCATTTTCCTTTTGGTGAAAAAACCTTCTGTGTCGTCTGGCGTGTTCCTGAAAACAGGGACCACGATGAACTAGCATGGCTTCACCTTGGGGATTGGCTCCGCAAACTAAATGAACAGTTACCATCGGTTTGCGCCAAAGAAATCCGCTGCCTTTGTCACAAATCCAGCATCTTCGTTTTTTCTTATTAAAGATCAAACTTAAGAAAGCATACATTTTTCATCTCCCCTCTCTTAATAATGCCCATCATCAACGTGTTGATAAAATATTATCATTTTTTATCTTTTTAGTCAACCGGTTATGACAATAAATCAAGCATTAGTTGCCGCCACTAAAAAAATAAAAAATAAAAAAATAAAAACGGCCTCCTTGGATGCGGAGGTTTTGCTGGCTTTTATTTTAAAAAAATTAAAAGAATATCTTTATACTTGTCCCCAAAAAGAATTAAGCAAAAAACAAATCGCCAGTTTTAAAAATTTAATCTCTCGTCGGATTAAAAATGAACCCATCGCCTATCTGACGAAAAATAAAGAATTTTTTGGTTTAAATTTTTATGTTGACCGCCGCGCCTTAATCCCCCGACCGGAAACAGAGTTATTGGTCGAGGAAGTAATTAATAGAATCAAGAATCAAGAATTAAGAATTAAGAATCAGTCACTAACGATTGCTGATATTGGGGCTGGTTGTGGCTGTATTGCCATTACACTCGCAAAAATTTTACCGACGATTTGCAATAAGCGATTTGCGATTAGTTACTACGCCACTGATATTTCTAAATCCGCCTTACTTATTGCCAAAAAAAATGCCAAAAAGCATCAAACTAAAGTCAAATTTTTTCAAGGCGATTTGCTTACACCTTTAAAAAACAAATCAATTGATGTTGTCGTGGCTAATTTGCCCTACGGCTGGCAACAATGGAAAAATAACACTTTAGCTGAAAATCGCGGTCTAAAATTTGAACCACCCAAAGCCATTTTTACTAAAGAAAAAGGACTTTATCTTTACCGCCGACTTTTTCAGCAAATTACTAAAAGAAAACAAAAACCAAGATTTATCTTGGGTGAATTTGATCCGCGTCAAAAAAAATATTTACAAAAAATCACAAAGGAGCAATTCCCGCAATACCAGCTAAAAATAAAAAAAGATTTAGCCAGTCTAAATCGGATTTTTGTCTTAGCCGTCAAGGGTTAAAAGTTATTGATGATTTTTAATCACATTTTCTACCGCTGCCCATTTGCTTTTTCCTTCTTTAGGGACAATAATCACCACTTCATCGCCGGGCAAACCATGAAAATAAGTGACTGAAGCCGTTAGCAGCTTCCAGCGCTGGCCTTCGGCCACCGCATACCAGTCATTATTGTTTTCGCTTTTAGCCAACATCGCGACTAATTGTTGTCGTTCCACTGGCCCAATTTGTTTGTAAACAAAAGAACCATCTTTCGCGATGGTTAATTTTAAAATATCACCCTCAACTAATTTTGATTTAGATGCGTAATTGGCCGGCACATTGAATTCCGCCCCGTCGCCGGCAATCATTTTTTCACCATTGAATACGCCCTCAACGATTCTTGCCTGACTCTCGGCTGGCTCAATAAAACCTAAACTGGCATTATTAACTTCTTTTAAACTAGTTAAAAGGGCGCCGGTGTCAACATTTTTTTCCGCCAAAAGATTCAAAGCCTTTTTGATATTGACTTGAGTGTTTTCCAAAACTTCCTTAATTAAATCAAGGTGGCGGGAAAAATCAGGTGTCTCGTCTATCAAATCTTTCTTTTTATTTTTTTTGATTTTACCTAACATTATTTTATTTTTTTATTTTTGCTCCACCTGATATTTTAAACCGATTTTCGGTAGAGATAAATGGTAGTTGATTTTTGACTTGGTTTATCAATTTTTTCGGCGGGCCAATCCAATAAACTGAAAGCATAAGAAACAATTCGGCCGCCGGGTTTGATTTCTTTTTTTAATTTTGATTTTAATTTTATCATGGCCTGGGGCGTCAAAAAAGTACAAATCACATCGGCCTGACTTAAATCATTTCGGTAAAAATCAGCATATTTCAAAATGGCTTTACCCCCTAACCCCTGTAATCTTATTTTAAACAAACCCAAGAGATATGGCAAGACCGCAATCTCAAAACCAACCGCCGTAGCGCCGAATTCTTTCGCCGCCATTATAATAATCCGGCCATCGCCAGCGCCCAAATCATAAAGGATTTCTCCAGGCTTAATTTGGGCTAAGGTCAACATCCGCCTAACATCTTTTTGCCAAAGCGGCACCCAAGGCGCGGCAATTAAACCCGCGTAAGCGAAAGTACCCAGAATAAGTAAAAATAAAATCAGGAAAATTAACCAGAAAATAAAAACTAACATAATGATAAATATCAAAATCCAAATTTCAAATCAAGGTCAAATGACAAAATTTAAAATTTTTGACATTTGGATCTTGATTTTGATTTGTCATTTGAACTTTAGATTTTGAAATTCTATGGAGTTTTTTCTACAGACGGAATAATATTATCAGCTTTCATAATTCCTAATCGACTGCGCTCTAAAATCTCTGTTTCCACCTTCCGCCGATCTGCGCCGTATTTCCAGCGGGAAAACTCTTTGATCTCATCAATGATTGCCGAATCACCAACCGGTAAAGGAAAAGTATGAATATTAAAAGCCTTTAAGGGCTGGCTGTCAACCAATAATCGAATATAAGCATTAAAGCGCTCAATATTGATTAAATCATATTCATTAACCACCGGCGCCATTTGCTTGGCAACTAATTCTGCATCCTCCACGCCGATTCTAAAGGCAGTAATTGTGCCCACATTGCCAAAAATTGCATCTTTAATTTTGCTGCCGTAATTTTTGCCTTCCACGCTTGCCGCCTCACTTAACTGGCCCAAATACTGATGGGCTAAAATCAAATTTAATTTATATTTTCTGGCTTCAGCTAGAATAATGGCAATGCTATCAGTGACAAAATTCTGAAATTCATCAATGTAAAGATAAAAATCATGCCTTTTTGCTTCCGGCAAATCCGCCCGGGCAAAAGCCGCCATTTGGAGTTTAGCCACGGTGATTAAACCCAAAAGGTTGCTGTTAATCTCGCCAATCTTACCTTTAGCTAAATTGACTAACAAAATCTTTTGTTCATCCATGACCTGCCGAAAATTAAACCCCGAGCGGGTCTGACCAATGATATTTCTCATCATTGCGTTTTCCACAAACCGACCAACCTTGGAAATCAAATAGCCCAGCATTTCTGATTTATGAAAGTCAGAAGTTTTTGCCATTTCTTGTTCCCAAAACGAACGCACCATTGGATCCGTAACTTTACTGATTTTATAGCGTTGAAAGTCTTTATCCGTGAAAATCCTTGGAATTTCAGCAATCGTTCCACCTGACTCTTTATCCGCCATTAAAGTCAGCATCGCGTTTCTCATGTTATGTTCAAACATTGGGCCAATCATCGCCGGATCAGTGACTAATTTATAAAAAATAGAAATCATTTCCTGAATGACAAAATCCTGCCCTTCAATGGTTTCTGCTTCCAACATATTTAAACCAATGGGCCGCTCGGTATCCATGGGATTAAAATAAATGACTTCATCAATTCTTTCTTGAGGAATATTGGGCAAAATACTTTCCACTAAACTGCCGTGCGGGTCAATAACGCAAACCCCTTTGCCGTTTCTGATGTCCTGAAGCGCTAAATTCGCCAATAAAACTGATTTGCCGGTTCCGGTCATACCGATGATGTAAGTATGCCGCCGCCGATCATCAGTTTTCAAATAAACATTAGTCTTTACTCCCCGATAAATATTTTCGCCCAAAAGCAAGCCCTCTTGGGGCAAATTCGGCGGCGGGGCCAACTTTTTGGCCAAGAGCCAGCGGATATTTGGCGTTTCCAAAAATGGCGTGGGAAAGTGATAAAGACTGGCTAATTCTTCAATATTTAAAATGACTTTTTGCTTTTCTTTAAAGTTCCGATAAATAAAATCGTGGATTAAGCCGGTTTGACCGCTAACAAATAATTTAAAAGAGTTGCCATATTGATAAAAATTAAACTGGCTAAAAGAATCAACCACTGACTGGAGATAGCTTTTGGCCATTTCTTTATTGGCGCTGCTGGCAATAATTCGGATATTGCAATCAAGCCCGGCTTTGGCGGTTTTTTCTTCTAAACCCTTAACTGTTTCCTGCTCCATGGGCGAGAGCTGTCGAACAGGTTTTGTTTTTTCTAATTTAATTTGCTCAACGGATTTGGTGGAAAATAAATTAAAAAATTTGAGCAATGTTGAAGTGGAAACATTCATGGCTTCAGCCACGGTCCTGCCTTTTTGAATCTCTAAAGCCACTTTTGAGCCTTTGGCGTGCCAACGCTTTTTAGCTGACCGAGCGATAATCTGAATCGCCACACCGTCAATTTTATTAATTTTACTCAAAGAATTGGTCAAGGCATTAAGCGGATCAGAATTTAAACTTCGATAAGTCTTAATCGGAAAAATATAACTTCGGGTAAAACGGATAAAACCAGAAACAATCTCGCCTTGCGGTGAAAAAATATTATAGTCTTCCATCTCCTTAAGGTTCGCTTCAGGATACTGGGCTAAAATTTGCTCTTCCAGGTAATTGCGCAAATATTTTGGCATGGCAACGTAAAAAGAAATTAAACCCTGCTGGCAAACTATTTCTAAAGAAAAATGATCAGTCCGACCAAAAAACCAAGCGCTAATCCCCCGCTGGGCGCGGCGGCCGCCTAAAGTCGCAAAAAAACTTTCCGCTAAAGAAATTTGGCTTCTGACTTCTTCAATCGTTGCCTCCCTCTCCGCCACTTCAGACGACTCTTTGGGAACAGTCACTAGTAAAATCACTTTTTGAAAAGCCGCCGGCACAAAATTACCAACCCGAAAAAGCGCCCGAACCAAAAAAAGCAAAAAGACAAATAAAATGACAATCGCGGCGAAATCAATAAAAATAAAAAAATAAGATTGGCTAAATAATCCCTGATAATTAGCCATGGCATAGTCAGGCTGGGGAACGCTAAATTGGGCCATTAAAAAATTCATTTTCTTAATTTCATTATTCTGTCCGTCTTAATTTTTGCTTCCTGAATTAGAAAAAATTTATTCACCCCGGGGATTAACTTCAGCCAGTCCAAAATCAGGCGAAATATATTTTTTACCCTCACCTTCGCTTGTCCTAAAAGTTCACTAATTTTTAATGCTGTTTTTTCGCCCTTCGTCTTAAACTTTTGCCGCAACTCCGGCTCCAGCCGAAAATAAGTTTCCGCCAAATCTTCCTCTAAAATTTTTTCAATTTGAATTAAAGATTGACTTTTACCAGATGCTTCTACCCCGGGTTTTGCTTGATCAGTTGGCCAGGCCGGCTTTTTTAAAGGCTCTTGGTCAATTTTTTCAATTTCCGTTAGGACTTCTGGCCTAATTTTTTCCACTGGCGGCTCAAAGACGGCTTCTTTTTCTTCGGTCCCAAATTTAGGCTTAGGCTCGGTTTCATGAGTAGGAAAAATTTCCTTGTTCTGATCTTTATTTTTGATAAAATCATTAATTGCCATATGCTTTAATTATACAATAAAAAGTCATTTTACCAAAATAACTTTTGAGGATCGGTTAAATATGCTATAATTAAGGCAGTTAAAACTAATTAATTAATAATGAGTAGCCAAAGAAAAATTGAATTTGAAAATTTTAACTGGCTTGACTTAACTAATCCAAGCGATAACGAAGTTCAAGACCTTGGCCTGAAATATAAATTTCATCCTTTAGATATTACGGATTGCTTAAAGCCAAACCACCGGAGTAAAATCGATGTTTACCCAAAATACGTTTTTGCCGTTTTTTTATTTCCAGTTTTCAACCGCCAAACGCGTGAAATTCTTCCGGCCGAAATAAATATTTTTATTAGTAGAAATTATCTAATCACCATTAATCGAGACGACCTACCGGTCTTTTCTGATTTTTTCAATCTTTTTACTTTCAGTTCTGATTTACGAAACAATTATAGCGACAAATCACCGGAAAAACTTTTATATGAATTATTAAACAAAATATTTTTATACTGTTTTCCGATGATTGACCACTTAAGTGCTGATTGCGACCGGATTGAAAAAGCGATTTTTTCCGGCCACGAAAAGCATATGGTTTCTGAAATTTTAATTATTCGCAGAAATATTACCGACTTTCGAAAAATCACGCAAGTGCATAAAAATGTTTTAAAAAAAGCAATCTCAACTTTTAAAAAAAGCCCGTACTTTGTCATGAAAAAAACTGATATCTATTTTGAAAGTTTAGTTGATTACACCAAGGAGATCTGGGATAATTTGGAAAATTTAAAAGAGCGGATTGAGGCCTTGCAGCAAAGCAATGAATCGCAGATTTCGTATAAACTTTCAGAGATTATGAAAATTCTGACTATTATCTCGGTTATTACTTTTCCGGTTACTTTAATTGCCACAATTTTTGGGATGAATACGGTTGAAGCCATGCCGTTTATTAGCCAGCACAACGGTTTCTGGTATGTCATTAGCTTAATGACAAGTATTGCCGTAATTATGCTTGCCATCTTTAAAAAGAAAGGCTGGCTGTAAAATTAAATCAAAAGTCAAAAATCTGCGCCCGAGGCACATCCATCTTTGGCGGAAAAAATCAAAATTTTGGAATTCGCTGTTAGGCGAATTTTGTTTAATCGTTGAACTTACTCTGTTTAATTTGACAAAAATTTAATTATATAATATAGTGTAAAATAATGTACATTATCAATCTAGGAGAACGAGAATGGGTATGAAAGTAATTACAGACCCTTTTGATCAGGCGATCCTCAATTTCTTTAAGGAATTGATGAGAGCCAGTCTCATAGGCGGCAATTACTGCTTTGCGGCCGTGAATTTACACGGAATTATCCGCAGCGCCATGGTGCTGACACCGAAAAAGACCTTTCTTAAGGCATTAGAATTTTGGCCAGATAACCAGCCAATCTATATTTACTGGTTAGACTGGTCTGTTTGGGAAAATAAGACGGAACTGCCAACCGTCTTGAGAAGGGATATTGTCCTTGTCACGGATCAACTTTGTGAAGTTGACTCTGTGGCAATGATAGGATTAAACTAAGAATCAAAAAGGAGGAGGATAAGAAATGAATCAACAGAGACAAAATCCGAACCTGGGACACAAGCAAAACCCAATACCTGATACGGTTATTATCACGAAACCGCGCCAGCCGGAAATGCCCTTACAACCACGTGGCGGCGACGATGATGATCGGCTTCCGCTTTCATCATCTGCCAGAGCTGCTATTGGCGAAACAAGGGAGTAACTATGACCATGATCATCCAATGTTGTGTCTGCCAAAAAATTAAGGTGGGAGATCAATGGATCCTTGCCCAGCACACGGATAAGACCAGCCACGGATATTGCCCGGAATGTGCGGCAAAGACATTGGCGAAAATCTACGAAACGGAAGTAGCCAGAAAAAAAGCAATAACAACGTCCACGACTACTCCTTAGAGCCCCCCCCATACACAGCCCTGCGAGCACCACCAGCTTGCAGGGCACTTTTTTTATTTAAAATAAATCCCCTCACCCCTACCCTCTCCCCCTTATTAAGGGGAGAGGGATAAAGGGAGAGGGGTTCTTGATTAACTTGACTTGCCCCGCACCAAACTTAAATTAAAAATAAATTATTTAAAATTATCAACCGAAGGCGATATCCGCGCCAGATTTCACAACAATAGTTAAAAGTTAGTTCACGAGTTTGGTGCGGGGTTTACTAATTCGTTTATAAACAAAATCGGCTAAGGCTTCAGCGGATTTTGGCCGGCCTAAACTTTTAGCCGCTTTTTTCATTTTCTGAATCTTTGTTGGGTTTATTATCAACTGATTAACGGATTTAACAATTTCCGAAAAATTATTAACTTTAATTCCAGCGCCTTTTCTCACCAAGAAATTAACATTATCTTCCTCCTGCCCGGGGATTACTTTATTAATTATCATTGGCAGTCCCAAAGCTAAACATTCAGAAACCGTCAAACCGCCGGCTTTGGAAAAAATCAAATCAGAAACCGCCATTAATTCGTGCATGTTGTCAATAAAACCAAAAATTTTTACCTGATGATTTTTACTAAAATCTGAATTGTCTAATGACTCTTTTAAATCAACGTCACGACCGGCCACGACTAAAAATTGAATCTTGTCACCGTTTTTTTTCTTAACGCCGGAGATAATTGTTTTTAGGACGGAAAAATTAAATTGGCCGCCGACAATTAAGAGGGTAAACAAGTTTGGATTTAAACCGAACTTTTGCTGCAGGATTTTTTTATCAAAATTTTGGGCAAATTTTGGCTCAATCGGAATACCGGTCACCGCCATTTGACCTAGCTTAACGCCATAACCGCCCAAGCATCTGGCCACATCTTGGGTAGCGCAGAAATAGTAGTTAACCTCGGGATCAACCCAAAAACTATGGCAGCCAAAATCCGTCACCACCATTGACGAAGTGATATCAATAACATCTTTGGCTTTGGAATAAGAAACTAAAATCATGGGCAAGGGATGGGTGGCAATAATAAAATCCGGCTGAAATTTTCTGATGAAAGGAATAAACCGGCGCGAAATGGCCAAACGTGACAAATAGCTTGGCAACTTCTGATTTTCTTTATTATTAAACTGGCGATACAAAAACCCCCAGATTTCTGGTTTTTTCGACGAAATATAATTATAGCCGTCAACAAATACTTTTTTATATAAAGGGTTAGCAAAATCAATAATATTGACGTTTTTAACTTCAACCGCTGGATATTTTTCCCGCCATGCTTGCTCAACGGCTTGAGCGGCCTTGACATGGCCCATACCGCCAGTGGCGTAGACAATCAAAACTTTTTTCATATTATTTTTTCCACGAATTTACAAATCAACCCGCCCAAATTTTCTAAAGACATAATATTAAGTGTTTAGTCCAAAACTAGATAAACTAATATTGATTAACAAATTTTCTAATTCAAAAAATTTAGGCGGGTCAGCCACAAATCTACAAATATTTATAAATTTGTAAAAAATTTGTAGATTTTGGGGATTATAAATCTTATTTCTTGACTTTAATAATAAATCCCTCTTTTGTATCATCAATAAAATAACCACTAGCTTCAATTTTTTTTCTAACTTCATCCGCTTTCCGCCACTCTCTTCGGTTTCTTAAATTTAATCTTTCTTGCGCCAATTTAATAATTTCCGAAGGAATCTTTGGTTTTTTTACTTTTACTAAATTCAAACCTAAAACTGAATCAAATTTCAAAAGCGTTTGTTTTCTAGCGGCTGACGGCATAGTGTCGTCTTTAATCAAATCCCAGACAACGGCTAAAGCCTTAGGCAGATTTAAATCATCATTAATGGCTTTCAAAAAATCCGCTTCATATTGGGCACAGCCGATTTTCGGCTGATCATATTCCGCCATAACCTCATAAAGATTATTCAAAGCATTCTGGGCGGCCTGCAAAGCATCCCAAGAAAATATTAACTTCTGCCGATAATGGGTTTGCAAACATAAATAACGATAAGCCAAAGGATTAAATCTTTTATCAATGGCCGTCTGCAGAGTAATAAAATTGCCTTCGGACTTTCCCATCCGGCCAGAATCAACTATTAAAAATTCGTCGTGAAGCCAAAACTTCACTGTTTCCTTGCCAGTCAGACCCCAATTCTGGGCCCGCTCATTAGTGTGATGGATCGAAACATGGTCAATACCGCCACAATGAATATCAAATTCTTTGCCTAATTTGGCAATACTCATCGCTGAGCATTCAAGATGCCAGCCGGGAAAACCTTTGCCCCATGGGCTTGGCCACTCCATTTGGCGCTTTTTGTCTTGAGGCGAAAACTTCCATAAGGCAAAATCAAATGGATTTTTCTTTTCGGCGTTAACCTCAACTCGCGCGCCGGCTTTTTGACCGCTTAAATTCAGCCCGGCCAGCTGCGCATAGTCCGGAAATTTTTTGGCGTTGAAATAAACACCATCGCTAGTTTGATAAGTCAAACCTTTTTTTTCTAAAACTTTAATAAAATCAATCTGCTCTTTGATATAATCAGTGGCTTTGCACCAGACTTTCGGCGCTAAAATATTTAAATCTTTTAAATTATTTTTAAATTCTTTGGTGTAAAATTCAGCAATTTCCCAAACTGATTTTTTTTCGCGTCTTGCGCCTTTTTCCATTTTATCTTCGCCGCTATCGGCATCTGAAGTCAGATGGCCGACATCCGTGATATTCATTACGTGTTTGACTAAATAGCCATTATAAAGCAATGCTCGCTTTAAAATATCTTCAAAAATATAAGTCCGCAGATTACCAAGGTGGGCGTAATTATAAACCGTTGGTCCGCAGGCATATAAACTAACGGTTTTGTCTTTTAAGGGCTTAAACTGTTCCTTTTTGCGTGTCAGGGTATTATATAAAAAAAGTTTTTCCATAAATAAATTTTAACGGTTTTCTGAATTTTAAGCAAGAAAAAAAGCGACCCTGTTTTGAGCCGCTACTATTTCCCGGCCAAAAAATGGCGGTGGAAATTCTGCATTATACTTGCCATACCGACAAAAAACCCGCCCCAACCCAAATGATCCGCCCAAATCTGCCAATCCGGCCAAATGGCAATAATAATCGCTAGGCTGTAACAAGCAGAACACAATTTTCCAGCGGTATTTTCCGGCACCACGGTTTTACTGGAGCGAAAAAATTTGACAAAAGCCAGAAATAAAATTACAGACATGCCAAAAAGCGACAAACCAACCAGCCATGGATCGTAAGACCAAAATTCAATCACGCCCAATGGCATGACTAATGTCTTATCCGCGATTTTGTCCAAAAGCGAACCAAGGGCTGAAGTCTGATTTAAAGTCCGAGCGATGACCCCATCAATTAAATCCGTCAGAATCATAACTATTAGGATTATCGCTAAAACTTCATTACCGCGGTAATCAACCAAAATTACCCAAGGGAAGATGGCTAAAGCCACGATTAAACGGCTACCGGTCAGTTTATTAGCGGAAAGCCAAGCAGGCCAACGATTTTTGATTAAAGTGATTAAAATCTTTTCTTTTATTTCTAGAATTCGATCAATTAAATTCTCAAAAATTCCGGCTAATTTTTCTATCCAAACAATACTTCGAATCAGCGCTGTCATGTTCCCACCCTCCGGTTTTATGATTTCAATGTGCCAGAAAAATCTTAACAAATTTTATTTAAAAAGGCAAGAAAACAAAAAACAAAAATTATATTCTTGCTTTTGCTATTCTACCATTCGTACGAATAAAGGATATATTTAAATAAAGTTTCAAAATCCAAATTTCAAATATCAAATAAATTTTAAAAGCTAAATATCAAAAATAATATATAAATTATTTCTTATTTTTTACCTTATTATTAACGCTTCCAGGATTCGTCTTGGCGCACCAATAAATCAGCGGCAAGATCCGGTTCAGCCATAATTTCTTTAACCGCACGCTCCATCCGCATCCCTTGCGAACCTTTGATCAAAATCAAATCGCCCTCATTAATTCGGTCTTGTAAAAATTTGCCCGCCTCAACACTATTTTTAAAATGAAAACAATCCGCTTTAGCAAATCCCTTGGCCACCGCGCCCCGAGTAATATCACGCGACATCTCCCCAACCGTAATTAAAAAATTAACACCGTATTCAACTATTGCCTCGCCTATTTCCTGATGAGCCAGTTCAGTATAACTGCCTAGCTCCAGCATATCGCCTAAAACAGCATACTTTTTACCACTCTTTGGCAAATTAATTTGATTTAATTGATATAAGGCTTTTTTGACAGCCAAGGGCGACGAATTATAAGTGTCATCAATCAGCAAAGTATTTTTAATACCTTTGATTAAACGCATTCGCCCGGCCGGCGGTTGAAATTTTTTTAAATTCTTGGCGATTGTTTCTAAACTTAAGTTAAAAATCGCTCCCACAACAATAGCAACTAAAGCCGGATAAATCAAATGTTGACCTAAAACTTTAGGCAAAAAAATATCTTGGGTTTTACCTTGATCATTAACCTTAAAACTAATGCCTTCAAGCCGAGTGATATCTTGAAAATTAAGATTATGGCTAATATTAATCTCGCTTGCCGCAAAATCCGCTTTATTTTGTAAACCAAAACTTAAAATCTTAGCCTTGGTTTTTTCTTTCATGGCCCAGACCAATTCATCATCGTAGTTTAAAACCGCCGTGCCTTGGACTGACAAAAATTTGATTAATTTACTTTTTTCTTCAGCGATATTCTCCGCCGTTTTAAAAAATTCTAAATGAACCGGGGCAATCGCCGTGACCACGCCAATATCAACCGGCACAAAATTAATCAGATACTGGATATCGCCCGGATGATCAGCCGCCATTTCCAAAATTAAAATTTTTGGATAATTCTTATCAAAATGAATTAATAAACTTAAGGCTCGGATAAAAACCGCTAACCAACGAATGATTGACTTGCCGCCTGACTCTAAACCAATGATGGTGAGCGGAATCCCAATCTCATTATTATAATTTTTAAAACTTTTTCTGGTATTAAAATTATAAGCCAACACCGAATAGATGGCTTCAACCGTTGAAGTCTTACCGACGCTACCGGTCACGGCAATGACTTTAGGCTGGTATTTAGCTAAAATGGCTTTAGTAAAAAACCGTAATTTTAACTCAAGAATTTTTTTAAATAAATTTTTCATTTTTTAGGTTCTAGGTTTTAGGTTCTAGGTTTTAGAAGGTCAAATAAATCTCTAAAACCTATACCTAACATCTAAATTACTGCCTTTAGTAGTCCGGTTCTATCTGATAATAGTTTAGCAAAAATTTCGCAATTTCGCCAAAAAGTGGACCAATACTATCAGAGGCAAATCTGGGTCCGTTTTTTATTTTATCCATCTTAATTAAAATGACAAAAGCGGGGTTGCGCACCGGGCCAAAACCAACAATGGTGTGAATCGTTTCATTGCCATAGCCGCCGCCCGGAGCCGGGATTAAAGCTGTACCGGTCTTTGCCGCCAAATAATAATTTGGCACCTTCGCTTTCCGGTCATAACTACTTTCCACGACTTGAGTAAGCATGCCGGTAATAATTGAAGCGGTTTTTTCACTAATCACCTGACTAATTGATTCTGGTTTGGTTATTAAATTTGTGCCGTCAACTAAAATTTTTTCTGCCACAACATACGGCTTCATTAATAAACCATTATTCGCAATCGCCCCGTAGGCAGCGGCTAATTGCAACGGCGTCACGCTTATGCCATAGCCATAAGAAGCGGTTAAATAATAAACATCAGCAATTTTTTCTAAATTTTTAATACTGCCGTCAACTTCGGTCTCAAGCTCAAGACCAGTAACCTGACCAAAGCCAAAACGCTTAACATAATCTTGAAAAACATTTCTGCCGATTTGCTCGGCCGCATAGGCCGCCCCTAAATTCAACGATTGGGCCAGAGCTTGAGTCATCGTCTGCTGACCATACGCCCGATTGTCAAAATTTCTAATCGTAAACGGTCCAATTTTTAATTCGCCCGTATCCTCATAAGTGGTTTCCGGCGTAATTTTACCAACATCTAGGGCAGCAGACATAGTCATAGTTTTAAAAACTGAACCTGGCTCATATTCGTAAAATATCGCCGGATTATTAAAATAATTAATGTCTTTGGTTAGTTGGTATTCGGCCGGATCAAAATCAGGATAGCTGCACATCGCTAAAATTGCCCCAGTTTTTGGCGCCATAATAATGACGGTGCCGCCCTGGGCCTGATAGGAATCATAAAATCTCTTTAGTTTCTGACAAGCGGTATATTGGATTTGCCGATCAAGGCTTAAAACTAAATCAATCCCGTTTTCCGCTTTTTTAATTGATCGTGGGCCAATCGTGATTAAAGAACCAATCGCGTCTTTGAAAGATTTGATTAACCCGGGACGACCGGAAAGCTCTTGATCAAAATATCCTTCTAACCCATATTGACCAATTTTTTTATCATCTTTAATACCAACAAAACCAAAAATATGGCTGCCTAAGCCTTTCTCCGGATAAAAACGATAAGTTTCCGGCAAAAAACCAATACCGGCCAAATTTAATTTTTCTAATTCTTCCACTTGCTTTTTTGTGACTTTATGTTTAACCGGTTCATAAGGATCATTTTTTTTAGAAATCCGGCCTAAAAGTTCTTTCCATTCTTTTTCCTCCAAATTTAAAATTGGCGTTAGGCGATCAATAACTTTACCAACATCACTAATTTTTGCCGGCTCGGCATAGACCAAAAAATATTCACGATTAGTCACTAAAGAATATAATTCCCCGTTTTCCCGAACATAAATTGAGCCACGCTGAGGAATTAAACTTTTTAATACTTCTTGTCTTTCTTGAGCTAATGACAAATAAAATGAATGTTGAATAACTTGTAAAAAAAATAAGCGGAAAATAATCGCCGCGCCAAAAATAATGATAAAAAAAAGCAGGATAGAAATTCTTTTATCAATTGGAGAAACTTTTCCTTCCATCGGTTTTAGCTGATTGCTAATCATCATAATTATTAATCAATTGTATGTTATGAATTATACCTGAAATCTGACTACTTAAAAACCCCGTTGCCTTTTCAACAGGGTGATAAATACCAAGTCTTAAAAAAATTTATCGGGCAATCGCGACCGGCGTCATGGACAGATAATCAGATTCTGAAACTGTAACCATACCCAAATGTTCAACTTTTTCCTTAACTTGAGTCATGGACTGCAAACTTAATGCTTCAAGTTCCAAATCAGCGCTGGCCTGATTTAATTCATTGAGTTTTTTTTCCAACTCCTTGATTTGATAACCTTTGGTTGCCAGAGCGTTAACTTGAATTAAATAACCTAAAAATAAAGAAATAATAAATACCCCAAGGATAATTTTAAACGCGCCTTGATTAAAAATTGGCATAACCGTTCGTTTTTGGATTAACGAAAATCTCCTTGACCATCTTGGGCCTGATTTGTTTCTTTTTGCCATAAATAAATATTTAGACATATTTTTTGTTTTGGTTTTTTTATTTATTTTAGATCTTTTCCATCACTCGCAACTTGGCACTTCTAGCTCTGGGGTTTTCAATAATTTCTTGAGGCTTTGGCAAAACCGGTTTTTTGGTAATAATTTTTAATTTTTTTAAATGGCTACACTGACAAATCGGTAATTCCGGCGGACAAATACAGTCACGGCTCTCGCGCCGAAAAAAATCTTTAACTATTTTATCTTCCAAGGAGTGATAACTAATAACCGCCAATCGACCACCCCTGGCTAATAGTTTTATGGTTTGCGGTAAAACATTTTCTAAATTTTCTAATTCCTGATTAACCGCGATTCTTAAAGCTTGAAAAATTTTAGTCGCTGGATTGATTTTTGATTTTGCTTTATAAAATTTACGGTAAATTGCTGAAACGATTTTGACTAATTGAGCCGGCTCGGTAATGGGGCTAATTTTTCTTGAAGTAATAATTTTTCTGGCAATTGGAACAGCTAATTTTTCTTCACCGAAATTCTTAAAAATTTCAATTAACTTTTCGAGCGAGCGAGTATTTAAAATTTGGCTCGCCGTTAAATCAGTCTGCCGGCCAAAGCGCATATCTAACGGTCCCGACGCCAAAAAACTAAAACCTCGTGCCTGATCTTGAAGTTGACCACTGGATAAACCAAGGTCAAGTAAGATACCGTCAGCTTGATTAAATTTATGGTCATTGGCAATTTTTTCTAAATTTTTAAAATTATCATTAACTAAAGTCAAACAATTTTTATTTTTTTGATTTATTTTTGTTGTTGCCTCAAACGCTCTTAAGTCTAAGTCAATGCCCAAAATTTTTCCGCCCGGACAAATTCTTTTAATTAATGCCTCAGTATGACCGCCAGCGCCTAAAGTACAATCAATAATTTTGCTACCAACTTTTGGCCGCAAATAATGAATGACTTCCTCAACCATTACTGGTAAGTGCTGATAAATCATATTAATGTCCAAAGATTAAACGCCAAGCTCACCTAGGGCTTCAGCAATATCAGCGCTCTTGCTTTCCGTGCCTTTTTTATACTTATTCCATTTTATCTCATCCCAAATTTCAAAACGATTATATAAACCGGTAATCACTACTTTCTTTTTTAAATTAGAATATTGACGCAGGTATTCGGGTATAAGCATCCTGCCTTGGCCGTCAATTTCAACGTCCATGGCGCCAGCTAACATTAAACGGGCAAAAGCCCTAGCATTGGCCTTAGCAATGGGCAGAGAAGCTAATTTTGGAGCTAATTTCCTCCATTCGTCTTTAGTGTATAAAGAAAGGCAGTCGTCTAGCCCTTTGGTGACCACCGCCCCCTTGCTTAAAAATTGGCGAAACTTAGCTGGTACTGCCAGCCTACCCTTTTGGTCAATGGTATGTTGATATTCGCCAATAAACATAATTTAACTAAATTTAACTAATAGCAAGCCGCATATAATTTAGAAATCCACAGTAAAATTGACTTATCCCCACTTTCATCCACTTTTTACCACTATAATTTCATTTTATACCACAAAAGATACCTTGTCAACCACTAGCCAAATAAATAAAAAAATGGCGAAAAGTGCCATTTTTTAAATAAAATTTCTCCTTTTTGTCAAGATTTTCTTCTAATCTGTGGATAAATCAAATTCTAACTACTCTTTACCCTAATCCGCTAGGATTATATACTCTAATTTAAATTTCAAGCTTAATTTTAATTTTCTTAATTACTTCGTTTAAATTAGTCTTAGTTTTAACTAAGTATTCATAATCGCCAATGGCAGCGGCTTGATCAAACGAACCCTGATCAGCCAAATTACTCAAAATAATAACAGGCAAATTTTTTGTTTCTGGACTTTTCGCAATCTCATTTAAAATACTCAAACCATCAATGTCTGGCAATAAAATATCAAGTAAAATAAAATCCGGCTTTTCTTTTGCCAAATAATCCAAGGCCTGCTGACCAGTTTCACAAATAATAACATTAAAGCCTTCATTGCCTAATTTTTTATTCAATAAAAAAAGAAGGTCTTTATCGTCTTCAATGATTAAAATCTTTTTAATTTGATTAGCCATTGTAGTTAAAAATTACCTTGTCTACTTATTGTCTCGCCCCGCTCTAAGTTAATCATTAAAACTTAACTTTAGAATTAAGTGAGCCGAAGGCGTTTTCGCGCCTGAAAAACTTTAAAAATTATCTTAAATCTTTTGCGAACTTAGGGCGGGGTCGTCTTCAATGATCAAAATTTTTTTACTATTAGTGATCATTAATTTAATAGGATTAATTTACTAAGTTAGACTAGCGTAGATTAATTTAAATCTTTGATTCTAATACTTGGTTCTTGACCGTAAAACGGCTCAACAACATCCCCTGTTTTCGCCTGCTTAATTTTTTTATTAATCACTTGGATTAAATTATCTTCATTTTTAAATTCAATTAAGGTAATACCGATAACTGGAATTTTTAATGCCCAGCCAAAAGTGTTAGCGGTAATAATGCCAATCCGAATAGCAGTAAAAGGGCCGGGACCGGCAATAACAGCTATTGCGGTCAAGGTTTTCAGTTGATAGCTTTTAGCTTTTAGTAAATTATTGATTTCGATCAATAATTTCTCGGCTTGCCGGTATTGAGCTAAAAAATCTTTCTTCACCATCAACTCACCTTTATTGATTAAACCAAGAAAAACTTTTTTCTCGTCAGCAGTATTAATAATAAGAATCATACTATAAATATTTTTTAAACCAATCAACCACGACCGGATTTACCCTTTTATAATCCTTAGGATTTCGCCAAGTGTGAGGCATATTTTTAAGTATAACTAACTTCTTAATCCCTTTTAACAAACGGTAAGCTACCCTTGAATGGCGGAGAGGTACGCTTTTATCATTACTGCCATGTATAATTAAAGTTGGAATTTTAATCTTTTTGATTCTAGCCGGAGTATTGTATTTTAATAGATCGTCGAGGTAGGATAATTTTATTTTGAATTTTTTTCGTTTACTTCCGCTATATACAAAAAAATATCCAGTTTCCTTTGCCAAAGGCATTTGCTCTCTAATTGTCTTTTCTGTATTAGTTGTGCCATCGCGAAAAGTTACACCGGCCAAATCAGCTAATGCCTTAACTCGTCCATCTGACGGCGCATAAGTTAAAATTATTTGTCCGCCTAAGCTATGCCCCGCTAAACCAATTCTTTTGTGATCAACAATTTTTTGGCGAGTTAAATAATCAATGACTGACTTTAAATCTTTCAATTCCTGAGAAAAACTAAGGTTTTCAATATTACCAGCGCTTTGTCCAACTTCGTTTGTAAAATCAAAGCGTAAGGCCAAAATTTTATTTTTCTCTAATTCACAAGCCAAAGTCTTTAAGTGCCTCTGTTCCTTATAACCCTTTAAGCCATGGCAAATAACAACCGCTGAAAATGGCGGTTTACCTTTGGGTACGTTTAATATCCCGACTATTCTTTTACCAAGATTATTTTTCAAACTTACTCTTTTTTCCATTAATCATCACTTATTTTGTCAATAATGATAATTTTTCGGCCTTCTAAAATATCATATAAAAATCTGTCAGTAATGTCCTGACGGTATCGAAATTCGGAAACAGTCATGCTTGTATAATTAATTGAATGATTTAATTCCTTTTCAAAATCTTTGACAATGCCAGCTAACTTTTTGCGGTTGACCATACCAACTACAAGCATATCCGTGGCAAAGCCTTCAATGCCGACAAAAGCCCCAGTTAAAATAAATAACTTGACGGCTGACATTTTCTCAATCTTGCTGACAAAGCTTCGCTCCAACAGAAGCTGGGCTTTTAACAATAGAGCTTTTAACTCAGGAAATAAAATGAAATCTGAATCAACTAAAAAATATTTTTTGTTGCTTTTTTTTATTTTTGGTTGATGTTTCACTTTAGCAGTTGGAGTCGACGCGGCCAGCTGGACTGATTTAACAATCCCAATTTTCTCCAAATTATCAATTTCCCGACGAATTGAATTTAACTGAGTTTTTATCTTTCTGGCTAATTCACGCAAATAAAATGGCTGGCTTGGATTATTCAAAAAAAGCCTTAAAAGTTTAACTCTGGTGGTTGAACCAAAAAGTTGTTCAAGCATAAGTTATTAAATTATAATTTACATTTCGAATTTAAATTAATATCCACTGGTAAGGATAAGCTATCTATAGTATAATATAACCATTCATTGTGAGCAAATATGGATTTTTTAGACGGAAAAATTAATCAACTAGTGGTTAGTCAGCATCCGAAATTAAAAAATACGGTTAGGACTTTTGCCACTAAACCAAATCGCGCTTTAGCTAAAAGTTTAGGCAAAATTTTTGGCCTAATTGAGATTGAATCAGCTAGCCCGCAACTGCCGGCTTTTATCGACTTGATTATTGAGGAAATTAAGAATAATTACTACCATCCCAAAGGTTTAAAGACTCTCACTTTTGAACAAGAAATTTTTGATCTTGGCCAAAAATTTGAAGCCGCCCTAAAAAAAACCAATCTGGCGATTGCCACTTTTATTGAGACCCAACAGATTAGTTTAAACTTAGAAAAAATAAATATTTTGATTGGCGTCAGTCACAACCTTAACCTCCATTTTACCGTCAGCGGCAACATCAACGCCTATCTTTTTTATAATTTAAGCCGAGATAATTATCGCATTATTAATGTTTTAGAGCCTAATCAACCTTTTTCTGCACCCATTGATCCGTTAAAATTTTTTTCCCAGGTAATTTCCGGCCGCCTAAGGCCTAAAGACTTTTTTTTCATCACCACGTCGAATCTTTTGGACTACTTTTCCTTAGAAAAATTAAAAAAAATACTAACTGAGCAAGAATCGACCGAAGGCATAGAAAATCTTAAACAACTTTTAGAAAAAATTGAAGTGAAAAAAAATTTTGGCTTATTAACTTTGGAGCTTGATAAAATATTAGTGCCCGCAAAAAAAACCTTTGAAAATAAAGATTTTGATTACCAAAAGGCCGCTTCCAAAGATTCCATGATTGCTTTAATTAAAACCGAGCAAGACACCCAAAAATTGCTTACTCCGTCAGTGATGCCGGAAATTAAAAAATACGCTTCTTCGCTACAAACGGCTTTTAAAAATTATCTGAATATAGCTAAGACAACGACGGAAACATTCTATCGCCAAAAAAATATCGTACTTCGACCGCCGATTAATTTGCCCAAAATTTCAAACCTTAAGCCAAAATTTAACTTTGGACCAAAAATAGATATTAATTCAAAATTTAAAAGGATCAATTCGCTTAGTGATATTTCACGCCAAAAAATTTATGGCGTTTATGGTCAACTGATAAATTCTCCGAGAAAAATTTTATTTAAATTGAAAAATTTGCCCGCCGTTGAAAAAATATTTTTCGCTTTTCAAAAATATTTCAATCACCTACTTATAAAATTCAAAGCACTGCCAAAGTCAAGCCAAATTTTGTTAATTATCACTATTATTTTGGGAGTTTTATTTTTAAACAGCCTAATTTGGCTTGGTTTAAAAAATTCGGCCCAGAAACGATTTGAAACAAATAACCAGTTCATTTTAGACGCCGAGAACAAAAAAAATGAGGCTTTAGCGACTCTGATCTATCGTGACGAAAATCAAGCTCGGCTACTTTTAATTCAAGCTAAAGAATTAATTACCAGTTTAAAAGGCACCACCAAGTCCCAGCAAAATCAAGTTGGCCAATTAATCAGCGAAATTAGTAATGAATTATCCAAACTTCAGCATCTGACTGAAATTGCCGAACCAATTCAAATTATCAATTTTCAAAATCTTGACGCCGGAGCAAAAATCGCGCCGTTTGCTGTTTTAAATCAAAAAATTCTTTACACCCAAAACCAGAGAAACCAAGCTTTGTACCAGGCCAATCTTGACCGCCGAATCGTCACCGCCTTTCAGTCAGTGGAAATTAATCCGGGAATTTTAATTTTTGGGGTGCTCGCTGGAGAAAACGAAATGCTTTTTATCAGTGAAGAAAAAAAAGCTTTTAGTTTCAATCCGATAAATCAAATAATCAAACCACTAAAAATTTCAATTAGCCATGATGACAAAATTATCGACAGCGCTTTTTTTAACAATCGTTTATATTTATTGAATTCGGCGAAAAACCAAATTGATCGGTATCCAAAAGCTGCTGACGGTTTTGACAGCGGCGCTAATTGGTTAAGCGAGCCGACTGATTTAAGTAAAGGCGTTGCCTTGACGGTTGATGGTGCAGTTTATATCCTGAAAAATAATGGCGAGATTGCTAAATTTCAAAACGGCAAAAGCGTTGAATTTAATCTTGATTTGATTGATCCTAAACTTAGTGGACCGACAAAAATAAAAACTACCGAAAATTCTAAATATCTCTATTTGCTTGATCCGCCGACTAAACGACTGGTCGTGATTGACAAGGAAGGTAATTTGATTAAACAGTATACTTCAGCGGTATTTGATAATTTAAAAGACTTTATTTTTTCGGAAGCGGATAAAAAAATTTATCTCCTTTCCGCCAGCACCGTTTTTGGTATTCCGGCTAATCATCTAAAGTAAAGAGTATTGACTCCAGAGCAAGCTCTGGACTCGGTCGCCTGCCTGCGCCGGCAGGCCTCTGGCGGCCGCCCCGCCGTCCTGCCAAGGCGGGACGGGGTATTCTTTGTTTACGGCGCTCCGCTCGGAAATGCCTGCCTCGGGCGGACATCTCGCTCGCTACGTTTGCAAATAAAAAATGGGGAAGAACGCGGGAGGCGAAACTTCCCCAGCTGGGAATCTGTCAGGCCGTTACCCAACAACATCGATTACTCAACGCCAGGTTTAACGGGGTCAACTGATTTAAGGGTGGTATTCCAAGATTAGTATCCAGACTAAATCTGGCCTAACGGCAGCTATAGCCACCAGCGACTCAGCTCAAACCCTAAAGCTTCATAGTCTCCCACCTATCCTATGCAAAAAACAGTTCCTTCATCAGACCATACAAGAGGAATCGAACCCCTTCCTACCATGGCCAAATCTTTCCGACTCCCACGGCAGTCACCATTCTGTTTCCCAACTTTTTAAGCTTAAACAATCCTTAAAAAGTTGTCAAATACTAAAGCCGAGACATTTCTGCCTCGGCTTTTTATGAAATCTTTCGATAATAATTCTACTTCAAAGTCACTTTGGCACCGGCTTCTTCTAAAGTTTTCTTCATTTTTTCCGCCTCTTCCTTTTTCACGCCTTCTTTAACCACTTTGGGCGCACCATCAACTAAATCTTTAGCTTCTTTCAAGCCTAATTCCGTAACCGAACGGACCGCCTTAATCACACCAATCTTATTATCACCGGCCACGGTTAATTCAACGGTAAAAGAGGTCTTTTCTTCAGCGGCTTCAGCCGCGGGAGCAGCACCAGTGGCGGCGACGGCCACGGGCGCGGCCACCGAAACGCCGAATTTTTCTTCCAGAATTTTTACCAGTTCGGCTAAATCCATCACTGACATTTTCTCAATTGACTCAACCAAACTTTTAAATTTTTCTGGCACTTCGATTAACTTTTTTTCTTCGGACATATTTTTAACAAAAATTAGATTAATTGTTAAATCTTAATTATTAACTATTTTTTTGCTTCACTGCATTTAAAATATAAACTAAATTTCGTAAATTGCCGACGAAAACATTGACTAAGCCGGAAATAGGCGAACTGATACTACCCACGACTTTTGCCAAAAGCTCAAGCTTGGTTGGTAATTTAGATAGGGCCAAAATTTTTGTCCGATCAAAATATTGGCCTTCAACGATGCCGCCAACGGCCAACATGGCCTCGTGATCTTTGGCAAAATTCTGGACAGTTTTTGCCGGCGTCACTTCATCTTCATAACTAAAAATTGTGGCAATGCCTTTATTTAAAGTTTTTGGATCAACCCCCGACACGCCAGCCTGTTTAAAGGCTAATTTCAGTAAAGTTTTTTTCGCCACCAGATAATCAAGATTTTCCACTCGGCATTTCTTACGAAATTCTTCCACTTCTTTAACTCGTAATTTATCAAAATTAACAAAAACAATGGCTTTTGATTTTTGCAATTTAGCGATCAAGTCAGTAACGGTCTTTTCTTTTTGTTGTTTAGTCTTGGCCATACCCGGTAGTAGAATTTTGATTTGATATTAAATTTAAACCAAAAATATTAATAAAACATTTATCTAATTTTTTGTGCCCAGTATTTTACCGCCAAGAGCGGCTTATCAAAATTTCACTACCGGGCATAAAAAGACTGTGGCTTAAACCACAGACCTTTAAAAACTAATAGCTCTCAGCTAAAAGCTGAATTGAACCTGTGCCGGGCTGACTTTTTGTCTAATTTAAGCGGCTTTTTTCTCGTCGCCCCTGACGGTCTGTGGCTTGATTATTTAATTTTACCTTTTTAGTATAGCAAGGATAAATAAATTGTCAAGGAAAATTGGTATACCCTAATGCCACCGTTATAGTGGGGTTAATCTTTTTAACCAAAACAGAGCTTCATTCCGCTGGCTGGTATGCCACACAATGCCAAAAAACATTGGCGTCTTTAACAAAAATGAATTAAAAAAAAGACGGAAAGTATTAGTTCTTTTACTTTCCGCCCAAATATCTGGTTAGGCTGACACCGCAAGTGTTTTGTCTTTATCGGAAGACGATTATTTGCCTGCTCCGATCACGACCAATACTGGCTGCACCCACTGTTCATCGGTGACTGCGACAACCTGGTCCGTGGTAAACGAAATGAATTCATCTGCATAACTAACGACCCGCGGGTTCTCTTCTGGCTTCAAAATGAAGCCGCGGCAATATAGATCGTCTCGTTGGCGGTCTAATTTAAACGGCCTAACGGCTTGGACGCGAACAATATCATCTTCGCGCCGAACTTCAACGACTCGGCCGATACTAATTAATAATAGCTTTTGCAACATAACACCTTGCTTTTGCAACATAATACCTTCCTCCTCTTTTTTTTGTTCTGGTCTCATTGCCTTATTTGTGACCAGAACACTGAACCATGGTAGCAGAATTTAAAAAATTGTCAATAGGCCTTGCAGCTCAACTAATGACCGTGCCACGAAACGTTTTAGTTGATAAAAATCTTTTTAAATTAACTAAATCACTACCTTTCATCACCACCAATTTCATCTGCCACTTTTTGGCTAAACGGCTGGCCACTGGGTCAAACGGCACATGAGCGCCAGGGATCCATTTTGTGCCAACAACTTTCAAAAATGCCGGCCAATTCATTTTCTCCTGTGGCTTGGCATCTTTAAACTTTTTCGGGTCTTTATCGTAAACATAAGTGATATTGGAAAGATTAATGACGGTTTTAGCACCAAAAGTTTTAGCGGCCAAAACCGCGTCTTTATCAGAAGAAGAGCCAGGCTTAAAACCAGCTCCCACAATAATCGGCCGGGTGGTTTTAACCGGCTTTGATGGATCGCCTAAAATACTTTCCATTGCTTTCTGACCAAAAATACCGCTGACCAATTCGGCATTAATTTTTGTCGCCGCAATACCAATCCAGTCCAAATCAGTACTGGAAATTTTTGGATTAATTATTTTAGCCGTTTTCTGATAGTTCCTAGAAGTATTGCCGCCGCCACAAACTAAAATCACCCGATTGCCTTTTTTAACATAATCTAACATTAATCTTCTGAATTTTTTCAAAAAATTCAAATCTAAATTGTCCGGCGCGATTAATGAGCCACCCAGAGACATCACTAAAATTTTTGCCATATATCTTAAAATTAAGAATTAAGAATTATGAATCAAGAATAAGTTCTTCCTTAATTCTTAATTCTATTTATAATACTTAGCTTTAGCCTTCACGTGCTCTTCAAAAGTTTTGCTGTAAATTACGGTTCCGTCCAGAGTAGTCAAAAAATACCAGTAAGGATTAGGGATGGGATAAATAGCTGCCATAATAGCTGACATTCCGGGATTACTGATTGGCCCGGGCGGCAAACCTCCATAACGGTAAGTATTGTAAAGATTATCAATTTTAATATCCTCCGCCGACACTCGAGCCGCTGATTTGCCAGTAGCATAATTAACCGTTGAATCAGCTTGCAGGGCGATGCTTTGCTGTAAACGTTTATAGAAAATATCAGCGACTAATTTTCTATCTTTTTCGGTTGCAACTTCTTTTTCAATGATTGAGGCTAAAGTAATTACTTCGTGAATAGTTTTTTTCTGTCTTGAAATTTCCGCTCTTAAATCTTGATTTAATTTATCAGAAAAATTATCAAGCATTTTTCTAATAATATCAGTCAATTCAGCATCACGATAAATCCGATAAGTATCAGGAAATAAATAACCTTCTAAATCTAAATCTTTAGGTTTATTCTTTAAAAAATCATAATTCTTCCACCAGTCTTCTTTTTTTTGGACCACGGCAAAAAAATCAGCCGGTGGGCTAAAACCATTTTCCGCTAAATAATTAGCAATTTGTTGATTATTCCAACCCTCAATTATGGTTAAAGTTATCTCTTTACTGGCGCTGGCGCCGCGACTTAATAAATCAGCAATCTTAGATACGGACATATTTTCTGCCAAAAAATAATTGCCATCCTGCAATCGTAAATTTATTCCCTTAAATAAAACGTATAGCTGAAAGATTAAACCATTTCTAATTAAGCCGGCTTTTCCTAGCTCTTGACTGATTTTAACGCTCCCCCACCCCGGCTCAATTTTAAATTCAATAATCCTTGAATTATTTTTATCAACCGGCAAAAAGTTATAAAAATAATAAAATACAGCAATCAAAACTAAAAGTAATAAAATAAATATTATTTTTTTTGATCTTCTTTTTTTCCGCGGTAAAAACATGAGGTTAATTCAAAAGTCAAAATTTAAAAGTTAATTGTTAATAGTTATTTATTAATTTTTATTAGACTCCGCGCCATTCTCTTTTTACCCGCTCGTAACTTTCTGGCGTTCCAGTATCAAACCACTGGGCGTCTGATTTAAAACCAAATAATTTACCAGCTTTGGCTAAGGTCGGCCAAACATCTTTTTCTAACATAATAAAATCCTTAGCCGGTAGATAATTAAAAATTTTTGGCGATAAAATATAGAAACCGGAATTAATAAAATGAGAAGGGGTTTGGTCAAGTGTCGGTTTTTCCACAAATTCTAAGATCTGATGATTTTCCAGCCGCGCTACGCCATAACGCGTCGGATCCAAAACTTCGGTTAAAGCAATGGTGGCCAGTCCCCCGTTTTTTTTATGAAAATCTAGCATCGCCATTAAATCTAAAGCGAATAAATTATCGCCATTAGACATAAAAAAATCATGTTTAATTATCTCCCCTTTTTCTTTTAAGATCATCAATGGACCGGCGGTGCCACGCGGTTTTTCCTCTTTTAAATATTGAATCTTAATGCCAAAATTAGCGCCATCGCCAAAATAATCAATCATTTGATTGGCTAAATAAGCAATAGATAAATAGATTTCTGCCACTCCAATTTTTTTGTAAATATCAAAAACGTGTTCAGTCAAAGTTCTGCCCTGAACCGGGATCATCGCTTTTGGCATTTGATAAGTTAATGGCCGAAGACGGGTCCCTTCGCCGCCAGCGAGAATAATGGCAAGCATAAATAGTAAATTAAGCAAGATCAGTAAATTCAGTAAAGTCAGCTTAGCTTGCTTAATTTACTTAATTTACTGAATTTACTTTAATATTAATCTTCTATTAATGGCACAAACACAAATCCATGATAAATTATTTCTTTAAATTTATTTTTACCTTCTCTGATAATTAATCTAATATCCTGCTGTTCAGTCGGAATCACAAGTCGGCCGCCGATTTTTAACTGATCTTTTAAGGTATTCGGGATTTCATTAGCCGCCGCGCCAACCAAAATCCGATCAAACGGCGCAGATTCATCTAAACCTTTTGTCCCATCGCGACAGAAAAATTTAACATTGGAGAAATTATATTTAGCGGTATTCTGCTCGCCAAATTCTTTTAATTCGGCGATGCGTTCAATACCAAAAATTTTTCCTTTTGGACCGACAATTTCGGCTAATATTGCCGTTGTCCAGCCTGAACCTGAACCAATATCCAAAATTTTTTGGCCGACCTCTGGTTTTAATAATTCTAGCATAAAAGCGACAGTTAACGGCTGGGAAATGGTCTGACCATGGCCAATCGGTAAAGGCGCATTAATCGCCTCTTCGCTGGCTAAATCCGGCGGCAAAAAATCCCGCCTTTTAATTTTATAAAAAGCGTCAATAATCGCCGGGGTCTTTAAATAGCCATCGCTGATTAATTGCTGGATTAACTCGTCCATGGTGATAACTTACCCCTCACCCCATCCCCTCTCCCCTTAATTAAGGGGAGAGGGGATAATTATAGAGAGAGGTCTAAAAAAGTAAAATTAAAAGAATAACCACTCCCAATATTATCCGATAATAAGCAAATATCCTTAATGAATAGTTCTGTAAAAAGCGCAAAAAATATTTAATGCAAAAATAACCGGTGATCGCGGAAGCCAAAAATCCTAAAAACAAAACTAAATAATTAAAATCACTTGATCGCTCGATCGCTCGATCAACTATTTTTTTCATCCCCGCGGCAAAAATAATGGGAATAGAAAGCAAAAAAGAAAATCGCGCCGCGGTTTCGCGATTTAATTTTTGGCTTAAACCTGCTATAATAGTAATGCCGGAACGCGAAACTCCCGGGATTAAAGCAAGCGCTTGGGCTAAACCGATAATTAATGAATTCTTAAAATTAATTTGACTAAGTCGATTTTGGCCCACTAAATATCGGTCAGCCAGATACAAAATTAAGCCAACAACTATTAACATTGAGGCGACAATCCAAGTCTGGCGAAAAACAGTTCCAATCAAATCTTCCCAAAAAAATCCGACTATGGCCGCGGGAATATTAGCCAAAATTAGGTACCAAGCAAACCGCTGCTCAAAATTAGAATTTATTTCCCAACGGAAAAAACTCTGACAAAAAGCCAAAAAATATTTTAAAATATCTTGCCAAAAAAATAAAATCAAGGCAACGAGCGTGCCTAAATGCAAAATCACGTCAAAAGCCAAATTATCAATAAAATCAAATTTCAAAAAATCGTGCAGGATAACCAAATGACCGGAGCTGGAAATCGGCAAAAATTCGGTTAACCCCTGGATAACCCCGGCAATAATTGAATAAAAAATTTCCATGAAGCGAATTATGAGTTATGAATTATGAATTACGCCGTTTCCCTAATTCCTAATTCCTAAAAAATGGATTACTCTTATATCATTATACCAATAATTACAGCAATTACCAGCCAAGTGCTTAAACTTTTGACTGATGGTATTAAGGGCAATTTTGATTTTAAAAATCTATTTGAAACTTACGGCGGTTTTCCCTCGTCGCACACGGCCTTTGCCGTTTCAATTGCGACTTTAATTGGTTTGCGGCAAAATATTGATTCGCCGATTTTTGCCATGGCCTTTGTCTTTACCACGCTAATTGTCCGCGATGCTTTGGGTTTTAGAAATTTTTTAGGCCGTCAAGCAAAAATCCTTAATTATCTCATTAATAAATTACCCAATGGGGAAAGAAAAAATCTGCCCCATTTTCGCGAAAGAATGGGGCATAATTCAATTGAAGTCTTGGGTGGCGCGATCTTAGGCATTGGCTTGACTTATTTTCTAAATTTGCTATAAAATAGGAAATATTAATGATGAAAGGAGGGAACATCATGAAACTTCATTGGGCATTAAAAGAAAAAAAGGTGGCATTGGGCACCCAGGTTTCACTCACAGAAGCTATAAGGACAAGATTCGGCCGTCATGATCTGGAAAAAGCGACAGTAATTGCGTTTTCATTAAACAGTGTGACGATCCGCTGCTCGTCAGGACATAAATCTTTTACTTTACGGGAGCATCAAGGAGGCTGCGGCTGGGGCATGGAAGATTTTGAGGTGGTCCAATTGTGAGAGAATGATTCTGCTTTTATTGTTGCCGATACGGACACCGCCTGAAAACCTGCTCTTTATTGAGAAAAAAAATTAAGGAGATAAAAAATGTACTGCTCGTTTTACCGAAAATCAGATGGGCACACCATAAAGAACTGTCCGCGCACCGCCCCTGGACTTTGTAATCGGCGTAACATGTATTGCACCTTTTGCCACGGAAGAGATCATACCATTGAAGCGTGCCCTAAAACCTATCCTGGTTTTACCGCCAGAAAATGGCACCCGGAATCAGTCGCTGACCACTTTATACAAGACTGACAGTTGCTAATCAAAACCTATAACGTTCTTTATCCAAAGGCTTAAAATATTAAGCCTTTTTATTTTTGGCAATTTGGACAAAAATGAGTGCCGCGGCCGTTTAATTTAATTCTCTTAATTTCACCGGCGCACCTTTTGCACTTCTCCCCTTTTCGAGCGTAAACTTTTAAATATGGCTCCATACCGCCTGGCTTACCGTCAAGCTGGATATAAGTATTGGCTGATGTACCTTTTTTTGAAATGGCAAATTTTAAAAGTTTTGGGATACAGCGATAAAGTAATTTAATTTCTTCTTCCTTTAAAGTTTGAATGATTCTGGTGGGCAAGATTTTCGCGCCAAAACAACTTTCGTCGCAATAAATATTGCCAATCCCGGCGATTAAACTTTGGTCCATTAAAATCTGCTTAATTTTCCGGTTCGGATATCTCTTTAATATTTCTTTAAATTTTTTCAAATTAAATTCTTTTGTCAAAGGCTCAACCCCGTACTCACTTAACAACTTATCAACTTCTAACTTATTAACTATCCGCATCCAGCCAAATTTTCGCAAATCATTAAAAAATAATTTTGAACTATCGTTAAAAGTAATAATAATATGAGTAAATTTATTGGGCAGATTTTCGGTGCCGCCTTTTTGCGGACTCGCCTCGCTGAAGCGAAGCGGAAGCGGGTGACCACCGATGATTAGCTTATAGCTTGTCCCGACGCTTCGGTCGGGATCCCGACTTGTTCCGACGTAAAGTCGGAATGCCGATCTTCGCATCGGCAACGTCGGGATAGCTTGTAGCTTTTTAGGTTGATAAATGAGTTGGCCTGTGAGTTTCAAATGGATGAGTAAAAAATTACCATCAGATAAAAATAAAATCAAAACCTTGGCGCGGCGATTAATAGCCGTGATTTTTTTGCCTTTTATTTTTTTGGCAAACTCAAGCGGCGTTAATGGCTTAACCATTTTCGGCCATTTGATTTCTGCTGATTTAATGGTTTTACCTTTAATCGCTGAATTTAATTCGCGGCGTAGAGTTTCCACTTCCGGTAATTCAGGCATGATTTAGAAGTTAGGAAATTAAATTGCTAATATATCCTATCATTTTTTTATAAAATAAAAAAGCCGCACCAAATCTTTTGATGTGGTAAATCTGCCCTAACTTATTGAACAAGAGCAGATTATCTTGGTCAAATGCCGTAAACTACGGCGGATATAACCGCAATAGCGATTAGTACCCATGAGAATGACATCAAAATATGCATTACCCAAAAAAACAAACTTTGTCTTCTGGACATTTTTGATGTGAATTCTCTGATCCAAGGTGCACAAGGGACAAATAAGAGAATAGCATTCTTCATTGTCATTTTCTCCTTTTTTATCTCCAAAATTGTCCAATACTATAAATTAAAAGCAAAATCCAAACTAGAAGAAAAATTGAATAAAATAAAGTAATGACTAATGTTTGCATTGCCGGAAATCCAAGTTTTTCCAATCCCATCTCATTTATTCTAAAACTGTAAAATAAATATATCAAAACATTAATTAAATGTCAATGGCTAAAAAAATTATTGAAACATTTCATTAAATTGGTCGGGTGTCAGAGCTTGCTCGGCGTCGCATTTGGCCTGACTCGGATTATAATGAACTTCCACCATAATCCCATCAAAACCCGCGGCTTTGGCCGCCTTGACCATGGGTGGAATTAAAGCTGGAATACCGGTGGCATGCGATGGATCAATAATAACCGGCAAACCGGATTTTTGTTTCGCGAGCATCGCCCCGGCCAAATCCAAAGTAAAACGGGTTTCGGTCATAAAAGTTCTTATCCCCCGCTCGCACAAAATCACTTGTTGATTGCCTTCGGCAAAAATGTATTCCGCGGCGGAAAGCCATTCGTTAATTGTTGCCGACATTCCCCGTTTTAACATTACGGGCTTGCCGCTTTTGCCGATTTCTTTTAATAACGCGTAATTTGCCATATTGCGGGTGCCCACTTGAAATATATCAACAAAACTTGCAACTAACGCTACTTCCCGCGGATCTAAAATTTCTGTTATGGTCGGCAGATTCAATCTATCGCCGACTTGCTTTAATAATTTCAAGCCTTCTTCTTTAAGTCCCTGAAAACTACTTGGTTTAGTCCGCGGCTTATAAGCCCCGCCGCGCAAGATCTGGGTATTTTTTTTAATTAGTTCCGCGGTTTTTTCCAATTGTGCCAAAGATTCAATGGCGCAGGGCCCGGCCATGACGACAAAACCTTTGCCGATTTCCACATTTTTGACTTTAATGATATTTTCCATAAATTTAGATTTGTTCAATATTAAATTTCAAAATTAAAATATTTTGCCGCCTATTATTATTCTCCCCCTTAATATAAGGGGGAGATGGAGGGGGTTATTAACGATACTGCTTCTTTAATTTTTTCAAATACTCCTTCTAAATTATTTATAATATCATTATTCTAAAATCTTATAACCTTAACGTCCTGATGTTTTAAATATTCTGATCGCACATTATCTTTTTTTAGATTAATTGTTTCGTTATGCTGTCCGCCGTCAATCTCTATGCTAATCTCTTTTTAGGACAATAAAAATCTAAAATATACGAGCCAATACTGTATTGTCTATAAAATTTCAAATCATTTAATTGTTTATTCCTAAGTTTTGACCAAATTAATTTTTTGGCATCAGTTTGGTTCTGTCGTAAGTTTCGTCTTAAAGTTTTTAATTTATGGTTATTATAATGATAATTATACTTCATAACTCCCCTAACCCCTCTTACCTTTAAGAGGGGGATTTAAAAAATCATTTTTAGAAAAAAATTTTAGCCAAAGTTTTTTGAAAAACGGCAAGGTTAAGGTCTGAATCATAAACGCCGCGGCTGGCACAATGGCGTTAATCCACGGCCGCGGGATTTGAATCGCCTGAAGATATGCCCCAACGGCAACATAGCTAAAAATCGCTAATAAAGCGCGTCGTGTCCAGCTCTGTTCCCAAGTTTTATCGGCTTCCACCCGCAGATTGCGCTCTTCAATTTTTTGGATTCTCTCTTCTAAATTTTCCATATTATTTTCCATGGCATTTCTTAAATTTACGTCCCGAACCGCACGGGCAGGGGTCATTGCGGCCGACTTTTTGGCCGTGGTAATGGGACTGGTCATTAATCAGCCCGGCTTGGCGCGACTCAACTTCGCGTTGTTGCGGCGTTTTGCCATTAGCCGCCGATAAAATTGGTGAAGAATCTTTTTCCATGGTTTTCGCCGGCGCGGAAAAAGTTAAGCCCGGAATCTGCTCCATCATTGACGGCGCGACTTTAGTCGCCACGCCGACTTTATAAATACTATAAACCACCTGTTTTCTAATCATCACTAATAATTCCTTAAAAAGCCCAAAGGCTTCTTTTTTGTATTCAATTAAAGGATCCCTTTGGCCATAACCGCGCAAACCAATACCGGCGCGCAGATGATCTAGGGCTTCCAAATGTTCAATCCACAACATATCAATACTGCGAATCATCATCCCCTTTTCTACATTTCTCATCGCTTCTTTTTGGCCTAAGACCTGACTAATTTGTTCTTCTAAATAATTATAACTGACAACGGCTAATTTATATAAATAATTAATCAATCGGCCGCGGCTGCTTTGATCGGCCAATAAATTTCCCGCCTCTTCTTGAATTTCATTTAATTTCAGCCGCACGCCGGAAGTAACCGGAAAAATCGTATTGGTCACTTCGTAAATCTCCTCCATATTCCAAGTCGTCTCGTCGCCAGCTTGAGTGTGGAAATTAACCACTTCGGAAATCTCTTCTCTGATTAGTTTTAAAATTTGTTCTTTAAGATTTTCGCCGGTTAAAATATCCCGTCGTTTTTTATAAATCGTTTCCCGGTGTTTGTTTAAAACGTCATCATACTCCACTAAATGCTTACGGGTATCAAAATGAAAACCTTCCACTTTTTTTTGGGCTGACTCAAGTGAATGCGAAACCATTTTATTTTCAATCGGCATCTCGTCCGGCACGCCTAAACGTTCCATCACTCCTTTAATCCGGCTGCCGCCAAAAATCCGCATTAAATCATCATCTAAAGAAACATAAAATTGCGACGCCCCAGGGTCCCCTTGCCGTCCGGCTCGACCGCGCAATTGATTGTCAATCCGGCGCGATTCATGACGCTCGGTGCCTAAAATCAAAAGACCGCCAGCCTCTTTAACTTTTTTTTCTTCTTTTTCGTCAAATGGGTCACCGCCCAATTTAATGTCCACCCCGCGTCCGGCCATATTCGTGGCCACCGTCACCGCGCCAAACTGGCCGGCTTGAGCAATAATTTGCGCCTCTTTTTCGTGAAATTTCGCGTTTAAAACTTGGAGTTCCACGCCTTCACGCTTAAGCATAGCCGCGATCAATTCATTTTTTTCAATAGAAATTGTGCCAACTAAAACTGGCTGGCCTTTTTGGTGACGCTCTTTCACTTCTTGGACAACCGCCTGAAACTTTGCTTCTTGATTTTTATAAATCCGGTCCGCCAAATCCTGCCTGACCATTGGCTGATGGGTGGGGATAACGGTAACGTCTAAATTATAAATTTTGGAAAATTCTTCGGACTCGGTGGCGGCCGTACCGGTCATACCGGCTAATTTGTGATACAAACGAAAATAATTTTGAAAAGTAATCGTCGCCAAAGTCCGGCTTTCACGCTGAATCTGGACGCCCTCTTTGGCTTCAATTGCCTGATGCAGACCTTCGCTGTAGCGCCGGCCAAACATCATCCGCCCCGTAAATTCGTCAACAATAATCACTTCACCGTCTTTCACCACATAATCACGATCGCGCTTAAATAAAGTCTGGGCGCGTAAAGCCTGCTCAAGATGATGAACTTCGCTAATGCCGCCTTCCGTATAAATATTTTCCACCCCTAACCATTTCTCCATTTTGGTAATGCCGTTTTCGGTCAAAGTCGCGGCCTGCATTTTTTCATCAATATTATAATCTTCATTTTCTTTTAATTGCGTCACTAATTTGGCAAACTGATAATATTTATCAGTGGAATCCATATCCGGTGCCGAAATGATTAAAGGCGTTCTCGCCTCATCAATCAAAATACTGTCAACCTCATCAACAATAGCGTAATGCAGATCGCGCTGAACCATTTGGTCTAAGCTTGAAACCATATTATCGCGCAAATAATCAAAACCAAATTCATTATTCGTGCCATAAGTGATATCCGCCAGATAAGCCTCTTTTCTAGAAACCGGCCGTAAATGGATTAACCTCTCGTCCGTGGCATTTTCGTCACTATAACTTGGATCGTATAAAAAAGCGGTTTCATGGATAATGACGCCACAACTTAAGCCTAAAAAATGATAAACCGGTCCCATCCAGCCGCAGTCACGCCGCGAGAGATAATCATTGACCGTCACTAGATGGCAGCCTTTGCCAATCAAAGCGTTTAAATAAAGCGGCAAAGTGGCGGAAAGAGTTTTTCCTTCGCCGGTTTTTTGCTCGGCAATTTGGCCCTGGTTTAAAACAATGCCCGTCAAGAACTGGACATCATAATGGCGCTGACCAATGGTGCGCTTGGCAGCTTCCCGGACGCAAGCGAAAGCCTCGGACAAAATATCATCTGAAGTTTTTCCTTTGGTTAATTCTTCCTTAAAAAACGTTGTTTTTTCTTTTAATTGTTCGTCAGTCAAAACGGAAATTTTTTCTTCTAAATGATTAATCACCAAAACTTGCTGTTTTAAATCTTTGATTAATTTTTCATTAAGGTTACCGAGGATAAGATTAAATAACTTCATAAATTAAATAGTCAAAATAGTGGTAATATTTTACAAAATTTTTAATATATTGACAAGAGTTGATTATTAAGCTATATTATTAAGTTAAGAAAATAATTCGTCCTTTGACTTAGGAGGAAAAACTATGGACAGAATTCTTTTAGTTGACGATAATGCAGCTTTAAGAGAATTAACAGAAAATCAATTAAAGCAGGCAGGATATGAGGTCGTCACCGCCCCTGATGGCCAAGAAACCTTTAAAATATTAAAGGCAGAGACTCAACCTTTTGCTTTGGTGATCACAGACCAAAAAATGCCTAAGATGTGCGGCACTGATCTTTTGGCAAGACTGCGCAAGGAAGGAATAACTACTCCCGTAATTTTAGTGACGGGACTGGGCGATGAAGCCGAACGCGAAAAATTTCGGCAACTGGGGTTTGTTGAGGTTATTGCCAAACCAATTCCCTACGACCAGATGTTTTTGCCGGCCGTCAAAAAAATTTTGGGACGGAAAAAAATCTCTGTGCTCTTGGTGAACACTGATGGCTGGATGCGTTACACCTTACCCAGTTTTCTAGAGAGTTTTGGTTTTCAGGTAACGATTGTCGTGGAAAATAATCGCATTGATCTAATGACTAAGGAAGTCAAACCTGATATTCTGGTTGTTCATGACAGCCAGTATATCAATTTGTACCAACTTTTAGAAAGATTGGATAATGAAAGGGTGGCTGCTCCTTTTCTTGTCTTAACCTATAATCCTGATGTTAATTTCCACACTGATCTAATAGCTTCTGGTTATGCTGGGGTCTGCCAAATTCATCAATTTGAAGCTGAATTAGTAGAATTGATTGAAAAAGCACTCGCCAAAAGTAAAAGGCCTTAACGCGGCCGCCGGAAAATTAATGGTAACTCACTCATCAGGAGTTACCTTTTTTTATCTAATTATATATAATACGAATCTACGAATATATGCGAATCTACCAATCCTACGAATTATTCGCGTGTCGCCATTCGTATACAATAAAATTATTCGTATGTGCGCATTCACCCGCCTAAATTTTTTGCTGTACAAAAAACTTGGGCGGGTTCGCATACTACTAAAAACCGACTAATTCAATTTCTTCTTCTAAAGCAATACCCAATTCATTTCTAACTCGCATTTTTAAGTCTGACATTAACATCACTATATGTTCGGCTTTGGCTTTGCCGATATTAATGATAAAAGCCCCATGCTTTTCTGAAACCTGCGCTCCGCCCATAGTTTTGCCTTTTAAATTCATTTTTTCAAAAATAAAACTAACCGGCAGTTTATTATACTTAGTCGCCTTTTGCCATTCAACTTCTGTGATATCTAACTTTTTTTTAATTCTTTCTTTATCAACTTGAATTTTAGTTAAATCAATATTTTTAAAAATACAGCCGACATTAGGGCAATCAAGCGGCTGAGTTCTAATTCGATAATCAATATAATCTTTAACCTGCGCTCGATCTTTTATCACATCACCTTTTTCTAATTTCAAAACTGCGGCAATGAGCACACAGGGAATAATTTTGGCAATGCTGTGACGGTAAGAAAATTTCATTTGCTCACGGGAAAAAAATTGGACTTTTCCCTGATAATAAAGTTCCGTTGATTCAGTAATATCCGACATACCTTTGCCATAAGCGCCAGCATTGCCCCGAATCGCCCCGCCAATGGTGCCAGGCAAACCGCCAGCCCAGCTCCAGCCAATTAAACCAGCGTCTAAGGTGGCCATCAGCACTTTTTGGACATCAGCTCCGGATTCGGCAAAAATTTTATTGCCTTTAATTTCAAAATCATCGTTACTTTGTTTAATCACTAACCCGTCAAAACCATTGTCAGAAAATAAAATATTACTGCCGCCGCCTAAAACAAAATATTTTAATTTAAATTGATCAGCGGCCCGTAAAGCTTTGATTAAATCTGAATTATTTTTTGCTTCAAAGAAATACTTGGCTGGCCCGCCAATTTTATAAGTCGTATGCGGCACTAATGGCTCATTTTCTTTGATCTCTGGTAATTTTTCTTTGAGTTTGAATAGCATACGTAAAAATCTGAATTTTTAATTTTGAATTTTGAATCAATTTTGAATATCTGAATTTTTAAAAATTAAAATATTAAGATATTGAATCAAAATTCGAATTTCAAAATTTAAAATTAATTAGTTTATCTCTAATTTTATACACATCCCCCGCGCCCATGGTGACTAAAATCATTCCCGGCTTTAAATTATTTTTTAAATATTTGGTAATTTCATCCAAACTGCCGCCGTAAATCGCTGAAGTCTGGTATTTTTTGGTTTCATTGGTTAAATCTCTGGCCGTAATCGCTAAAGATTTTTCTCTGGCTGAAGCAAAAATATCAGCAAAAATCACTTGATCAACTTCGCTAAAACTCCGGGCGAATTCAGCTAAGAATGCTTTTGTTCGTGATGCCATGTGGGGCTGAAATACGCACCAAATTTGATTTTTAGGATAACGTTGGCGAACGGCTTTAAGCGTGGTTTTTATTTCACTTGGGTGATGACCATAATCATCAACGAAAATGACACCCTTATTTTCTAAAACATCAAAACGCCTTTCCGCTCCGGAAAAATCTTTCAAAATCTGCTTAATTTGTTCTAACTCTAGGCCCAACTCTAAACCAACAATAATGGCTGAAAGAGCGTTTAAAGCATTATGCTCTCCAAAAAGTTTAATTTTAAACTCCCCTAAGCGAACGCCTTCTTTTCTAATTTTAAAAATTGTGCCGTCAGATTGTTGCTTAAGATCAAACGCTTGCCAGAGATTATCCGCCCCCAAGCCATAAGTCACAACTTTTTTATCGCTATTTTTAATAATTTTTTTGACTGAAGGCCAATCGCCGCAGACAACAATTAAATCTTTAGTTTTTTCAACTAAGGCGGTGAAAGCTTTTTCAACTGCTGACAAATCAGGATAAATATCAACATGCTCCCATTCAATATTAGTAATCACGCTGATTTTTGGCTCCAAGTCTAAAAATTTCGGCGTTGTATCGTATTTGCTTCGGCTATATTCATCGCCCTCAACAATAAAATAATCCCCCACCCCCCAATCTGAATTGCCGCCTAAATCAGGCACCGCGCCGGTACCAATTAAATAACTCGGTTTTAGTCCGGCTTTTGAAAATAAATAAGCCAGCATGGCGGTAGTCGTTGTCTTGCCGTGAATGCCCGCAACCGCAATAGTTTCTTTTTTTTGGCTTAATAGCCCCCGAAGCTCTGAATCAAAAATTATTTTTATTTTCCTCTTTTTTGCCTCAATCACTTCAGGGTTTTCATCACTAAAAGATGTGCCCAAAACCACTAAATCCGGCTGGCAATTTAAATTAGTTATCGAAAAATTTTCAAAAGATTTAATCTGATTTTTTTCTAAAATTTTATCCGTAATAAATTTTTCTGCCACATCAGAACCAAAAATTTCTTTACCCATTTTTTGGCAAATCACCGCCAAACCAGTCATTGCCACCCCTTTAATACCAATAAAATAGATCCTTTTAATTTTTGCCAAATCAACAAACATAATATTAAATCCTAAATTCTAAGCACTAAATTCTAAGTAAATCACAATATCCAAAATCACAAATTACAAACTGTTTAAAAAATTGGAGTTTAGAATTTGGAATTTGTTTAGGATTTCGGATTTAGAATTTAGAATTTTAAGTTATAATCCTAAATCGCTTTTTATTTTCGGCAGCATCGCTTCAGCCGCTTTCCGACCCTGATTAACTAAATAGTTGACTCGGCCAATATGCCAGCGCTTTATCCCGGTGATATCTGGAATAATCAAGGCATCGTAAGGAAAATTTGAATAATAAAAATTCTTAATTTGACCACTGGAAATTTTTACAGCTCGCAAAACAATTTGCAAAATATTTAAATCCAGATTTTTAATTTTTTTCTGTTCAATTATCTGGTCTCTTTTATGAAGATGTTTAAAGTTTGACAAAAAACGAGTAATTAGATTTGGCAGTTGGGCCGTATGAATGGCAATTACATAATCAACGCCTTTTTGATATAAAATTTTTGAGGGGATAATATTAAAATTACCGCCATCAACTAAAATTCGACTACCATCCTTCACTGGAACAAAAACTCCGGGAACCGAAGTCGCGGCCTGAATCGCCCGTCCGACTCGTCCGGAATCAACTACCACCTCTTTCATACTGATTAAATCCGTAGTCAAAATTAAAAGCTTTTTTTGCAAATCAGAAAAATTTTTATCGCCGACAAATTCTTCAAAAAATCTACGATTGCGCTCTCCCTTCAGTAAGCCCTCTTTCGGAACGGTTGGCTCAAAAATAATTCGCCAATATTCTCGCCGCGGACCGCGGATTAATCTCTCTTTAAATTGCCTTAGAGTCCCAGCGGCATAGGCGCTGGCCACCGCCGCCCCGGAACTGCAACCAGAAACCAAATCAATCGGAATATTATTTTCCTGCAAGACCTCAATGGCGCCAATGGCCGCCGTTGAACGGATAAACCCGCCGCCAACGGCTAAACCGACTGTTTTTCTCTTAATTTGAATATTTTCTTGCTTTAAATTATTATTCTTTAACTGGTCGTCAGACATAAATAAAGATAAATCCTAAATTCTAAGCACTAAATCCTAAATAAATCCCAATAACTAAAATCCAAACGAATAAAACTTTTTTAAATTTGTAAATTTGAATTTTAATATTATTTATAATTTAGGATTTAGAATTTGGAATTTTTTAATCTATTTTAGTTATCTTCTATTTCTTCCCGTTTAATTTGATTATAAACTTAAAATTAAACGGACAATGTTGGTCGCTGCATCTGTCGGCATCATTTTACCAATATTCCGGCTTAAATTACTTAAAAGTGACTGATTACCAATTACCTCCTTAACAGCTGAAATAAAATTCTGAGGCGTTAAATTTTTTTCGGCCAAAAATAAAGCGGCATTATTGCGAAAAAATTCAATTGCATTATTTTCTTGGTGACTTTGAGAAATCGGGATAATAATGGCCGATTTTTTTAAATAGGCTAACTCCGTTAAGACTGACATTCCGCCTCGGCTCACCACTAAATCACAGGCGGCATAAACTTGCTTCAAATCTTGAGTTAAAAAATCAAAAGCTTGATAGCGCGGATGTTTAAATTGCTGACTGATTTTACCGCCAGTTAAATGAATCACTTGGCAAAATTCAACTAACTGACTAATGCTGGCTAAAACTAGATTATTCAAATTTAAAGCGCCCGTGCTGCCGCCAATAATTAAAACCACCGGCAGATTGGGATCAAATTTAAAAAACTCACATGAAGTCTTCCGATCTAGCGCCACTAAATCATTTCTGACTGGATTACCGGTTAAAACCGTTTTCTGGCTAGAAAAATCCTTCAATGATTTTTCAAAAGTAACCGTTATTTTTTTTGCCCACGGCGCCATTAGCCGATTGGCCAAACCGGCGACAATATCTTGTTGGTGGATGAAAACTGGTTTTTTCAAAAGCCAAGCGGCAAAAGCCACGGGCACAGCGATAAAGCCGCCGGCGGCAATGACCGCCTCTGGTTTAAATTTAAACAAAATAAAAAATGCCTGAAAAAAACCTAAAATAACAAAAATCGGATTAAAAAAATTTTCCCAGCTAAAATAACGGCGGAATTTTCCAGCAAAAATCTTTTTCAAGGGTATGCCATAGCTGGTGATTAAATTTTGCTCCGGACCATTTCTCGTGGCAAGCCACAAAAATTCAGCGTCGGGCCGCTGTTTTTTAAATTCTTGAAAAATAGCAATTAAGGGGCTGACTGAACCTAAGGTGCCACCCCCGGAAAATACAATTTTCATGCTTTAAAAATAGCAAATTTGAGAGAAAAAATCAAGATTAATTAAGAGGCCTGCCGCGAAATATTAGCTAAAATTCCGGTTGCCGCCAAAAGCGTGGCTAAAGCCGTACCGCCATAACTGACAAATGGCAACGGAATGCCGGTTAAAGGCATTAAACCAATCATCACGGCGATGTTAAAAAAAGATTGAAAAATAAACCAGGCAATTATGCCGGTGACAATTAATTTACCATATTCATCATTAATTCCCCGCGCCAACTTAAGGCCCCGATAAGCAAAAAAAACCAGTAAAAAAATCAAACTAAGGCTGATAATAAAACCAAGTTCTTCAGCAATAATCGCAAAAATTGAATCACCAATGACTTCGGGCAAATAGGCGAATTTTTGCCGTGATTGGCCAAAGCCTAAACCAAAAAAACCGCCAGAACCAACCGCGAGTAAAGCTTGATTAATTTGGTAACCAATCCCCTGCGGATCAAGTTCCGGATTTAAAAAAGTCATTAATCTCTCGGCCCGATAAGGCGTTTGAAAGATCAAAATACCAAAAAGGCCAAGGCCAACCGCCGCTAAACCGAGCAGATGGCTAATTTTAGCACCAGCAACAAAATAAATGCTTAAAGCGATAACGGCCACGACAACCAAAGTGCCTAAATCCGGCTGTAAAGCGATGGGTAAAGAAATCAGACCTAAAATAAAAACAAAAGGTATCAAACCATTCCAAAAGTCCTGATTTTTTTCCCGACCACGATAGGAAAACCAGCCAGCAAGCGATAAAATCAAAAAGAGTTTAATGATTTCTGACGGCTGAACTGAAGCGCCAAAAATTTTTAGCCAACTTTTCGTTTCCCCAATTTCTAAACTTAAACCAGGAATAAAAACTAAACCTAAAATAATCAGGCTCAAAATAAAAAACAAAACAGAATATTTTTCCCACAAGTGATACGAGACGCGACTCAACCAAAAAAATAAAATCGTGCCGGGCAAAAGACCAAAAATGATTTGGTGAAAAAATAAATAATAAGTGCTGTTGAATTCGCGATAAGATTTAATACTTGAAGCGGAAGTCAGCATTACTAGACCAAAAATTAAAATAACAAAAATAGTTCCTAACAGCACTAAGTCCGGCTTGCCGATAAAATTTCGTATTTTAATCTTGGAAAATGGATTAAAATTTTTTCGGCGGTTAAATTTTCTTCTAACTAATAAAAGACGATTCATTGTTTCAAAATTAAAAATTAAAAATCAATAATTTAGAATTAAACATCATAATTAATTTGCCTTAAATATCAGAAACTATCTTATTAAATTGATCACCCTGATCAAATTCATTAATAAACAAACCAAACGAAGCTGAAGACGGAGAGAGTAAAATGATATCGCCTGTTTGCGAAAAATTATTAGCAATGCCAACCGCTGAAGACATCCCTAAAACATTGGTCACTAATTCTCTAAATTTTATGGCCTTTAAATCTTTGGCCATCTGATCGCTCCCTTCCCCCTCAAATAGAATCACGGCCTTACAAGTTTTTTTTATCATTGCGGCTAACTCTTGATATTTTTGAATAGGAATATTTTTTGACGCTCCTCCAGCTATCAGAATAATTTTGAATCTTGAATTTTGAATTTTGAATTTACTTAGGGTTTGGGATTTAGAATTTGGGATTTGCCGCTCTAAAAATATTTTTAGAGCGGCCATGGTGGCATCAGGCGTGGTCGCGGTTGTGTCATTAATATATTTTACGCCGTTTTTTTCCCTGATTAACTCAATTCGCCCCGGCAAACCCTTAAACTTATTCAAAGCCGCCGTTATTTCTTTTGGTTTAACACCAAAAATTCCGGCAACCGTGATCGCGGCCAAAAAATTTTCTAAATTGTGCTCGCCAATAAGTTTATAAGTTGATAAGTTAGTAAGTTTGTAAGTTTTGCCGTCTTTTCGGAAAAAAATTTGTTTATTTTTAATAAAGCTGCCGTTTTGTTCGGCAAAATATTTTTTGGAAAACAAAAATCTTTTGGCCCTGACTTTTCCGCCAAGTTTTTTTGTTTCAAAATTATCTAAATTCAAAACGACAAAATCATTTTTATTTTGCCACTGAAAAATGTTGATTTTAGCTTTAACGTAATCAGCCATACCCAAATAGCGATTTAAATGATCGGGATAAATATTAGTCAGAACCGCGATTTGCGGACTTAATTTTTGTTCGCCTAAAATTTCTAATTGCCAGCTGGAAAGCTCTAAAACCACCAAATCATTAGGCTTAATTTGATCTAAAATTTCTAACATCGGCTTTTGGGGCAGTCCGGCCAGCCAGACTTTACGAGCTTGTAGTTTGTCCCGACGCTTCGGTCGGGATCCCGACTTTACGTCGGGATAGCTTTTAACTTTTAGAAGTTGATAAATTAAGCTTGACGTGGTTGATTTGCCACGCGTTCCTGTGACGCCGATAATTTTTGCCGGACAATATTTAAAAAAAAGGCTGGCTTCATTTTCAATTGGCACGCCAGATTTTTTGGCAATTGCCAAATATTTTGATTCCCTTGGCACACCCGGGTTTTGAACAATTAGATCAGCATTTCTAAAATCATTTTCACGGTGATATCCAAGCACTAACTTGATCGTTTGATCGCTTGATCGTTTGATCGCTAACTTATCTAAAGATGGCTTAAGCTCTTCTTTGATTTTCAAATCAGTCACCGTCACTTTAGCGCCGTGCTTTATCAGCCAGTTAGCGCAAGAGACTCCACCACCGTGGAGCCCTAAACCCATGACCGTCACTTTTCTACCCGTGAAATTCATACCTTGACAAATATTTTAAATGTGATATACTATAATTAATCATTACGAAAAAGACCCTTGTGGGGTTCCGTCCCTACCGGGGGCTTTTTCTTTTCCATAACTTAAAATAGATTGCTGATCTTTAAGGTAAGCGATTTTAACTCCCGTTCTTTTTAAAAGGATTGAGCATTTCTTTTCCTCACTCGGCGACAACAAGGCTAAAATTTTCCATTTTTCTAATAAAAACTTTACTAAGCTAGCATAATCACCATCACTGGCGACAATAATTACCTTTTCAAAATTATTTTCATAAGTATCACGCGCCGCCTGCAATACTAAATCAGCGTCACAATTCCCTTTTGGTTTCCCACCGCCGTCATACACTACTTCTTTAAAGATAAGGGTAAAACCTGATTCCTGTAAATAAGTATATAAATCCTTATATTTAGCAATGAGACCAATAAAAATGTAAACCCTTTTCACACCGTACTTTTCGGAAAGCCAAATTCTAAACCTGACATAGTCGAGCTGCCAGCCTAATTCTTTAATAGCATTATGCAAATTGGCTCCGTCAATATAAGCAAAATTGTTTTCCTGCGGTTTCATATTTTTATTTTTTTCCTTCCACGATCTTAATCTCCTCCGCCATCAAGCCGTAAAGCTCATAAACTTTTTGGTCAATTTCTCGGTCGGTTTTTTCAATTTCTTTTTTCTTTTCTTCATATTCTTCCTTGTATAAAATAGGGTCTATTGTTTGAAATTTTTTGTTTAAAATGAAAATTTTATCAGTTAATTTTATAATTACCGACATTTCATTTTTATTCGCCATAATGACTGGCAACTCTTTAATTTGAGGGGCGCCTATCCTTAGATACCCTCCTTGCAAAGATAGCGATTTAAAAATATTTTTAAAAATAAATGTCAACAACTTACTATTTAATAATGCTAAAATAAATTTAAGATCTAATTTATTGTTTTCGATTATTGTAGTGGATTTACCTGCTAAATATTCTCCACGCTCGTCAAAAAAACACTCCATCTTTTTTGTCATACCAGCTACAATCAATTTACTTTTTGTTGAATCTAAATATCTGTTAGGCAATAATTCACGTAATTTTTTCTTTATAACTACTGGCCTAAGATAGCTTGCTTTGATATATTGGGTTTTTTGGTGATCCCACAGAGAGGTATATCTATCAATAGTTCCAGTGTTAATAAATTTAAAGTATTCATCTTTATCTTCATCTTTTAAATTTTTGACTATCTTTTTTAATTCATAGGCCTCATTTACTGTAGCGGCACCGTGAATATCACAAATTTCTTTTAATCTCTGACTACTTTTTGTAATTCTATCAATAAAATTTTCATTCTCAGAATAATTAAATATAGGAGACCAACTATTTTTGTATTCTTTCAGCATCGTTTGACTAATTTTTTTACTATCCTCTATTTTAATAACTTCCTTATCTATAGTATAAGAATTGACAATAATTTTATGATCTTGTATAGGTTTTAATTTCTGTATTATTAAAACGATAGGATAGACACTGGCGCCAAAAACTTTTATACCTGAATAATCATTTATAGAAACTACTGAATATTCTTCTATCATTTTTCTAACGGAATCAGCATAATCGGCAGATAGTATCTTATTAGGAATAATCATTCCTAAATAACCTCCTACCCTCAACAGGTTTAATGCTTTTTCAACAAATATACAAAAAATATCCCAATTCCCCTTAGCACCTTCATAAAATTCAGTGCAATAAATTCTAAAATTTTTATCATTTTTAACCATCTCCTCCGAATCAATATAAGGCGGATTACCAATAATCACATCAAATCCGCCTTGCTTAAATACACCGGAAAATTTTTCTTCCCAGTTAAACGGCTTTTTGGCTTTCCAGCCCTTGCCAAAATATTTCTCCAATTCTTTTGGTTCACCAGAGATTAAAGAATTGCCGTTTTCAATATTATGTCCTAAATTTGGCAATTTCTCTCTTTGTTCAAGAACTTTTAGCAATAAATTTAATTGAGCAATTTCCACGGCCTCTTCATCCAAGTCAACGCCATAGATATTTGCCGTTAAAATCGCGACCTTTCTGGCGTAATTGGTGAATTTTTGCGCGTTTATCTGGTTATTTTCTCTCTGAATATGATTATCTATAACTTCAAAAGCTTTAATCAAAAATGACCCTGACCCGCAGGCCGGATCTAATATTTTAATCTTTGAAGCCTCAAAGCCAGACTTGCCTTTCAATAATTCGCCTAAAGTATTTTTGACAATATAATCAACAATGTATCTTGGCGTATAATAAATCCCTTGAGATTTTCTTTTACTTTTATTTTTTTCGCTTTCCTGAATTTGTCCCAAATATTGTTCGTAAATACTGCCTAAAACATCAGCATTAATTGACGCAAAATCATAACGGATGCCTTTTTTATTTTTATATAGTTGCTTGATTACATCGGCAAACAAGCTGTCTTCATATTCCAATTTATCGCAGACTGATAATTCAAATAATCTGCTATCATAACCGTCATTATAGTGCTGGAATAACTTTTTTAGCTCATCTCCTAAATTAATTGTCTTTTTTTCTTCCTCCCAATTTCTGACTAGTTCCCGAAGCCGTTCCCCTTCAATTTTTCTGTCTTCAGTCGTGCGAATAAAAATAAAGCGGTCCAATAACTGTTGGACGGCCTTGGCAATATTTTTTTCACCCAAATTTTTATCGCGATTCCATTGACTAAGATCGCTAAATAACGCTGTCCGCCATCTGACTAAATCGTTAGCTAATTGCTTATCAACTGGTTCTCTTTTCGGTTTTTTAAAATTTTCCTGCGCATATTGATCTAACTCGCCTTTTTCCATTGATTCTTTGGAAAGCCACCACAATTTTTCGTCTTGCAAAAAATCTTTGTAATTGATTTCAAAAATTAGACTTCTTTCCACATCCGGTTCGTCCCATTCGGCGTTAAAAACTTTAATCACTTCAAAATTCGTCAATATTGCCCAAGGCACGCTTTTGTGCCAAGCATAAAATACCGCCTGCTCGGCTAATTTTTCTTCCCGTAAATCAACCGACGGTTTTTTTGCTTCAACAAAAAATTTTATCACGTCATTAACATAAAAAGCATAATCGGCTCTTTTACCTGAAATTTGCGCTTCCGAAGCCACTTCGTGGCCAAAATTATTATAAACGTCCCAGCCAAGCGCCTGAAAAAGAGGCAAAACAAAATCTTTGCAAATCATTGATTCATTGCATTCTCTTTTTTGGCTTGGGGTAAAATTTTGATATTTTTCCACTAGCCTTTTAATCTGTTTTTTACTTTCTTCTTTATTCATAATTCTACACTTTATCCACCAAAAACAAAATTAAACCAATAATTGATGAAACCGCGGCAATGACCCAAAAACGCATCACAATTTTTGGCTCTGGCCAGCCAATAGCCTCCAAGTGATGATGAAGCGGCGAAGAAAGAAAAAGTTTATGACCAAAGACTTTTTTCCAGAACATCTGAATTAAAACCGAAACTGTTTCAACCACGAAAATAAAACCAATAATTGGCAAAAGCAAAGCGGCGTTAGTGAGCATGGCAATAATGCCTAAAGTGACCCCAAGTGACATTGAACCGGTGTCACCCATGAAAAACCGCGCCGGGTTAATGTTAAACCACAAAAAAGCCAAAAGCGCGCCGGCAATCACCCCGCAAAAAGTTGCTAAATCGTAACGGCCAAGGGCAAAGGCAATTGCGCCGTAAGTGCTAAAAGCGGCTAAGAGTGTCCCGCCGGCCAAACCGTCCAAACCGTCAGTTAAATTCACGGCATGAGCGGTCCCAATGATGATAAAAATAAAAAAAGGAATATACCAAAGACCAATATCCAAATAACCAAAAAATGGCACATATAAAATCGTCCAACCCAATTTATAGAAAAACCACCAAGCGCCAACCCCGGCAATCAATCCATAAATCATAAAGCGATGACGCATTCTAAGGCCACCGCCATCCTTGCCCATCCGCCAAATGTCAAACAAATCATCAATTAAACCAACGATCGCTGAAGCAATTAACGCCCCTAAGGGCAAAAGAGTTTCGCTCCGAGATAAAAAATTCAAGCCACTAAAAATCCCGTCAAAAATTTTTGATAAATAAAAAATTGAAATAATTAAAAATAAAGTTGTCCCCCAAACCAAAACGCCGCCCATCGTCGGCGTTCCCGCTTTCTTTTTATGAATCATGGCAAAAATCGGGGCAACTTTTTCATCCCTGATGCCTTTGCCGAGCCGGAACTTATACAAAAGATGGGTCAAAAATGGTGTCCAAATTAAAGTCAAAATAAAAGAAACTGTTGTCAAAAGAAAAATTTTAATAATAAAAAAATTAGTGGCCATGATTTTATAAGTTAACGTAAACGATAAAAATCGCGGCGATGATTAAAATCAATTGAACAAAACTGCTTGTCCCAATCAAAAAGTAACTAAAAATTTTTTCTTTCTGAAAAATTACTAAACCAATGGCTGAGTTAATTAAATAAAAAATTAAACCGATTAAAGGCAATAAAAATATGCGATACCACTGGCCGAACAAGTCAATGCCAAAATAAATATTATAATGAAGGGGTTTTAGCTCAAATAAATTGATCGCTTGCTGAAATAAAAAAAACCAAAGACTGGCATTTAAAATTAAACTGATAGCCAAATTAATCAGAATAAACCGGTCACGCCAATAAGTTTTAGTCAGGCTAAATTGATGTTGAAAAATCGGCATAATTTAATAATTTTTTTCCATCTTAATCCGCCTTCTCCGCCAGTTAGCAGATCCGGCGGGCAGCCTGCCCGCCAATGCCTGTTTAATTGGGGATTATAAAACTAAAATTTAAACCCAGCTAAACCATTTTAATCTTAAAAAATGTGTTAAGGTGACCCGCCCCCACTCGCCTTTGGCGAAGTTAAAAACGGGCGGGCGGCAGGCGGGGACGAGGTACTTTTCCGGCCGCGAAAAGATTAACCAGCCCCGATGCTCGATATCGGGGCATATTGATGAGTCTTGATAATACTATCATAATAATAATTTGGCAATTTGTCCACCCAAATAGACCGCTTACCAACTACAAATGGCTTTGAATTTCTCCAAAAATTAAAATTATGGTATAATATGGAAGCAAGAAAATCTCAATCAATCCTGAGTTTCCCTAAAATCTCACTCCTTGTGTCTAAACCGCAATAGTTTTCATGATTTAATGATTGCTTTAATCAAAAATATGTTCAAAGAAGATCAATTAAAAAAAGTCTTGCTTGAAACCAAAACCGTTGGCGCTCAAGAGCTTGATCTTTATCTTGAAGAGGCAAAAAAAAGAAACCAAACCCTTGAGGACTACTTAGTTAGCCAAAAAGTCATCGGTCAAGAACAGCTCTACCAAATAGCGGCAAATTACTATAATTTGCCGTTTATTAATTTAAAAAATGAAACCGTTAGAAAAGATATCTTATTTTTAATCCCTGAACCGCTTGCCGCCACCCATAAAATTATCGCTTTTAATAAAACGGACACCGAATTAAAAATTGCCACTTTAAATCCAACTGATTTGCAACTTTTTGAATTTTTATCAAAAAAAACCGGCTTGGAGATAAAAATTTATTTAACCACGCCGGAGAGTTTAAATGAAGTAATAAAACTTTATCATAAAGGCTTAAAAGCCGAGTTTCAGGAATTAACTAAGGATCAAGAAAAAACTGGTGAAGAAGCTGAAGGCGGCTCAAAGTTAAAAGAATTAGCCCATGACTTACCAGTGATTCGGATTGTTGACACGCTCCTGGAATACACCATTTTAGAAAATGCTTCAGATATTCATATTGAACCAACCGAAAAAGAAGTTGTGGTCCGCTATCGGATTGACGGCGTCTTGCGCCCAGTGATGACTTTGCCTAAATCTGTCCACGCCGGCATCGTCGCCAGAATTAAAATTCTTTCCAATCTTAAATTAGACGAGCACCGCCTGCCTCAAGACGGCCGTTTCAAAGTCGCGACCAACGAATATAAAGTTTCTTTCCGTGTTTCCATTATCCCAACTTACGACGGGGAAAAAGTAGTCTTGCGCGCTTTAAACGAGCAAACCAGCGTCATTAGCTTAGAGCAGCTTGGTTTTCAAAGACGCGCCTTAGAAGTCGTCAGAAAAAATATTAAAAAACCCCATGGTCTAATTTTGGTCACCGGCCCGACTGGTTCAGGAAAAACCACCACCCTTTATGCGGTTTTAAATATTTTAAATAAGCCGGAAATTAATATCACCACGATTGAAGATCCGATTGAATACCGGATGCCGGGTTTAAATCAAACTCAAGTCAATCCAAAAATCGGCTATACTTTCGCTTCCGCCCTCCGGTCCTTTCTGCGTCAAGACCCAAATATCATTATGGTGGGTGAAATCAGGGACAACGAAACCGCTGAAATTGCTATTCATGCGTCCCTGACCGGCCACCTAGTTCTTTCTACTCTCCATACCAATGACGCGCCCACCACCTTGCCTCGTTTAAGCGAAATGGGCGTACCCGCCTTTTTAGTCGCTTCCACTTGCATTATGATTGTGGCTCAACGGCTGGTTCGACGCATCTGCCAAGACTGTATGGAAAGTTATACTTTAAATAAAACCGAATTGGCGGAGTTGGAAAAACAAATTAATTTTGCTTTAGTTTTAGAAACTCTGGAAAAAGAAAATCTGGTCACGAAAAAACAAACCAAGGAATCCCTGCTTTTTTATCGCGGCAAAGGCTGTAAAAAATGCAACCAGAACGGCTATCGCGGCCGAATCGGCATTTACGAAGTCTTGAATGTCAGTTCAGAAATTTCTGAATTAATTCTCAAAAATTCACCGGCGAAAGAAATCCAAAAAATGGCAAAAGACCAAGGCATGCTCACAATTTTAGAGGATGGCTTTATTAAATCAAAATCAGGAATTACCACCATCGAGGAAGTCTTGAGGGTAACCAAAGATTAATTAAAAAATGGCTAATAACAATAAAATAATTCAGTGGATCACTAAACCGCGAAAAATTACTTTGTCGCAAAAGATTTTTTTTGTTCAACAGCTTGGAGTGATGCTCAAGTCAGGCATATCGCTTTCGGTCGCTTTAAAAACTTTAGCGGAGCAGACCACCTCAAAAACATTCAAAACAATTTTAGTTGATCTGCAACAAGGCGTGGAAAAAGGCAATTTGCTTTCCCTTGGTCTGGAGAAATATCAAAAAATTTTTGGCGAACTTTTTATTAATATGGTTAAAGCGGGCGAGGCTTCTGGTAAATTAGAGGATGTTTTAAAAGAATTATTTGTCCAAATGAAAAAAGATCACGAGATTATTGCTAAAGTTAAAGGCGCCATGATCTACCCTTCAATCGTCATGGCCATGATGGTTATTATCGGTATTCTGATGCTCATCTATGTCATTCCGACGATTTCCGGAGTTTTTAAGGAACTCAATGTCGCCTTGCCTCTCGCGACCCGAATTCTAATTTTTAGCAGTGAGTTTGTTTTAAAGTACGGAATTTTTGTCTTAATTGGCCTGGCGGTATTAATCATTATTTTTAATCGTTTTGTCGCCACCCCGGGCGGAAAAAAACAATTTCACTCTTTCCTGATTAAAACCCCAGTTGCCGGCTCAATTATTAAAAAAGTTAATCTGGCAAGATTCTGCCGAACTTTAAGCTCACTTTTAAAAACCGACATCCCGATTGTTCAATCTTTTGAAATTACTTCCCGCGTTTTAGGCAACGCTTTGTATCAGGAAGCCCTCCTCATTGCTAAAGAAAAAATCAAAAAAGGAATTAGCATTAAAGAATCACTCAAACCTCATCTTAAACTTTTCCCGCCGGTTGTTTTACAAATGATTGCCGTCGGCGAAGAAACTGGCGCCTTGGATGATATTTTGGAAGAATCAGCAATTTTTTATGAAGATGATGTCGCCCAAACTATGGAAAATCTACCATCAATTATTGAACCGCTGTTAATGGTTGTTCTAGGCATTGGCGTCGGTGGTATGGCCGTAGCCATCATTATGCCGATTTATTCCTTAAGCCAACAAATTTAAGCGTTAAAGTTTAATGACGATAGATCAAAATAAATTAAAAAGGATTTACCCCGCACTATGTTGGCATTTATTCCTCAAAATTTTAGGTTCAAAAAATAAATTAATAAATGATAAATAGTTAAAAATATTTTCAAAAGAATAAACAAAAATTACCTACGCCAACAAAGTGCGGGGTTTACGATTACTGAGCTTGCTGCGGTTTTAGGTATTATCGCTTTTATTTCAATTATTAGCGCCCCGCTTTTTGTCAACTACCAAAAAAACACCAAATTAAAAAGTGAGGCTCGGGTCTTAGCCACCAATTTACGGCTTACCCAGCAATTAGCTGTCACGGAACAAAAAATTTATCAGCTCAAACTCTTTCCCCTAACTAAAAAATATCAAATCGTTAATTCGGAAACCAGTAACGTCAATAAAGAAGTTAATTTAGACACTGAAGTTTCCATCAGTCAAATCTCTGGCCTGACTAATGATTTAGTCAGTTTCAATCCGACAGGCGGGGTGGCGGAAACCGGCTCAATTACCTTGACTAACACCAGAAGTCAAATATCCACGATAAACATCAAACCATCAGGCTATGTTGAAGTTATTGATTAAAAACAAGGGTTTACCCCGCACTATGTTGGCGTTAATTCAGTAGATACCAAAATTCATAAAGAATAATCAAAAAAATAGTAATGTTTAAAAAATCATTTATAAAAATTGACAAAAATAACTTACGCCAACATAGTGCGGGGTTTACCATTATTGAAGCGGCCATTGCCACAATGATTTTAATGGTTGGCCTTTTTGCCGTGGTTCAAATTTTCCCTTTAAGCTTGAAAATCACCGGCGATGCCCAAAGATTAACTACCGCCTCTAATTTAGCCGTGGCAAAAATTGAAGAAGTCATCAGCCTAGGCTACGACAATATCAGCACTGGCACGATTGAAGCCAAACAAAGATTATCAAGTGATCCGACTGATTTTTATTACGCTTTTCAAAGACAGACAATTGTTGAATATCTTGACAGTAATTTTAATGTTAGCGCCAACGATACTGGACTGAAAAAAATTACGGTAACGGTTTTTTGGCCCTCAACAGTTGGCACCTCGGAAAAATCAACCCAATTAAGTTCAGCTATTTCTGATTTTTAACCCCGCACCTTTTAGATATTGCGCTTCGCGCTTTAGATAATTCGTTTAAAATAATTTTTCAATATTAATATTTTCATTTGTTTTAAATGGCTAAATCACAAAATATATATCTAAAAGGTGCGGGGTTCACTTTAACCGAACTTCTAATTGCGGTAATTATCGGCATGCTAATTATTATGGTTGTCAGCTCAACTTTTCTTTTAAACCAGAAAGTTTTCCGCAAGGGCAATATTAAAGCCGAATTATCGCAAAACGCCAGAATTGTTCTTGATTTAATGTCCCGGGAAATTCGTCAAGCGGCTGAAATTGTCACCACGCTTCCGTCCGATGACACCGACCCTAACTTATTAGCCCACGAGCTGGAATTTGAGGACGGCCACACGACTTCCCAAATCCAATACCTCAAATATTTACTGGCCAATAACCAATTAAAACGACAAACTATTGTTTATTACTTTGATGCTGATCCCTCAATTTACGTTCACTGGAATGATGTTGATTCCTTTGGCGCGCCGACTCAAAATATCTTAGAAGAAAAAATAATCGGTGAAAATTTTACCAGCCTTGATTTTTTTGGCAATTCAAATATTAATATTATTTTAAATTTAAATAAAGGCGCTGAACAAATTGAAATGAAAGCCGTAATCAATCCCAGAAACAACTAAAATGACAAAAAAAACAAAAAATCAGGGCTTTGTCTTAATCGTTTCCATTTTAACTTTAACCGCTCTTTTAATGACTGGTTCTTATCTTTTGTCATTAACCAATTCGGAAAATAAGATTTCCGTGGTTCAATCTTTGGCGACAAAAAATTATTATTTGGCGGAAACCGGCATTAATGAAATGATTTGGAAAATTCAAAACAATCAAGCAACCAAAAATGCTTTTATCGCTGGCACCTTAAGCAGCGCGAATAATATCAGCCGGACAAATATTTTTGGCGAGACGAACGCCAGTTATCAAGTCAGAGTAGAAAACACAGCCACGGCTGAAGCTTGGATTATCTCCACCTCAACTTATCAAATTGCCGATAACATTTCCCAACGAGTAGTTAAATCTTATATCACCCGGCCGACTGGTAGCAGTGAAGAATGGGAATTTAGTTCTTTTGCTGGCGGCCGCGGTTCCCAGCAAAACGGCAATTTTACTTTTACTGGTTCAGGCATTGTCTTAACGGCTAACGGCGGCCGCCTCCACGCCAATCAGGTCTTTAAAGTTCAAGGGGCGGAGGTAGTGGTCAATGACGGCATCGTCAGCGCCAGCAATGTGATTAATGTTGTTTCCGGCGGCCGTTTAACTCTAAACGGTACGAGCTATCAAAGCGCGCCGACGACCACGATTGATATGCTGCAAATTGATTTTGATTCAACTGATCCGAATTCTTGGAAAAACCGCGCTCTTGCCTCTGGCACTGTTTATACCGAAACTCAATTTAAAAATTTGCCTAGCGGTACGACTTTAAATGGCATTATTTATGTCACGGGTGAAGCGGAAATCATCGGCAAAAATTTTACGATTAACGGTGTTTTAATCGCCGATGAAGAAATTGAAATCACTCTCTCCGGCCAAATTGTGACGGTGACGGCTGACCCAATCTATGGTGGCGGCCTTTTATCAAAAGACGACGTGGAATTTACCACTGCCGGCGGCACTATTACTATTAATGGGCTAATTTACGCGGCTGATGATTTGGAAATAACCAGTTCGGGCACAAATTTTACGGTTAACGGTAGCTTAACTGGTTTTGACGCTCGGATCACCGCCAGCGGCGGCTCAATTATTTTAAATTATGTTCCGGAAAATTTTTTGCCGGTAATTGACCCAAGCTATAATACCACCGCACCAATTATTCAAATTGATCACTGGGAAGAACAATATTAGCTCGCCAGAGGCGAGTCCGCCTCTGGCGGAGAGTTAGGAATTTAGGATACAGGCGTTAAAATTTGCCGCGATATAAATTAATTGGTATAATTTTAGATAATTGAAATAAAATTTAACCTATGTTTGGACAAATGCAACAGGCGTTTGGTTTAGATCTTAGTGATCGAACAATCAGACTGGCAAAATGCAAAAAAATCGGCAAAAAAATAATCTTGACTTCTTATAATGAATCAGCGGTACCAAATGATATTGTTATTAATGGTGAAATTCAACAGCCGGATAAATTAATAAAACTAATTCAACAACTGATTAAAACTGCGGCTGGCCAAAAAATAAAAACAAAAAATGTTATTTCCGTTTTGCCGGAAACAAAAACTTTTATTAAAGTTCTAACTCTACCAAACCAAATTAATAAAAAAAATTTGGAGGAAACCCCAAAATTGATTGAAAAAGAAATTATTAATCATATTCCTCTTGCTCCAGAGGAAATCTATTTTGATTGGCAACTCTTGGAACAAGGCAGTGACTGGTCTTCTGTTTTAGTTGGCGCCACCCCGAAAAATCTAGTTGATTCTTATTATTCAGTTCTACAGAATTGCGGCTTAACGCCGTATGTTTTAGAAATCGAAGCGGCCGCCATTGTCAGAAGTTTACTTTCCGAAAAAGAAAAAGGGGCAAAGATTATTATCGATTTTGGAGCCATGCGAACCGGCTTAATTATTTTTGACAAAAATACGATTCAGTTCACGGTCAGCCTGCCGATTTCAGGTAATAAAATCACTGAGGCAATCGCTAAAACCCTCAAACTGGATGAAAAAAAAGCCGAAAAAGCAAAACTGGTCTGCGGCCTTGATCGAGAAAAATGCGAAGGGGCGATGCTTAAAGTTTTGATGGGATCAATAAATAATTTAGCCGAACAAATAAAAAAAGCGATTATTTTCTATAAAACTAATTTTGTCAGCGGCAATGAAATTAGTGAAATCATTATTTGTGGCGGTGGCGCTAATTTTCTTAAAATTGACGAAGTTTTAAAAGAAATGTTAAACCTGCCGGTTAAAATCGGAAATCCCCTAAATAATTTATCTTTAGACAAAAAAATTTCCTTGTCTAAAAATAAAATTTTATCTTACACTTCAGCCATCGGTTTAGCCCTTAGAAGCTTACAAAAAGAAAAATTTATATGATCACTCTTAATTTATTGCCACCGGTAAAAAAACAAGAATTTCACCTCACCCAACTTTACCTGATGATTAAAGATTTAATCATCTTAATTCTTTTAATCACAATTATTATCGCGATTGCTTTATTGATGACTAAATTAATTCTGCAAAACCATTTTAATCAAATCGTTGCGCAAACAACAATGACCACCCGTTATGCCAATATTTTTAATAAAGATATTAAAGAATTTAATCAAGACCTCGGTGCCGTTATTAGTATCCAGAAAAATTATCATGATTGGGTAGAATTTTTTATACAATTAAACCAGCTCATCCCCGCTGATGTTGGCTTATACAATTTAAGTATTAAAGACAATAAAATTTTAATTACGGGTTTAGCCAAAACTCGCCAAAATCTCATTCAGTTAAAAGAAAATTTTGAAGAATCAAATCTTTTCGCGGAAGTCGCCATCCCCTTAGAGAATTTGCTCAAAAAAGACAATGTCGACTTTACTTTTAAGGCAACAATTAATATTAAACCGTAGTTATGAGCGTTAAAAGAAAAATAATTATTTCCGTTGCCGCTGTTTTAAGTGTTACCTTTATTGTTGTTTATTTTATCATTTTACCAACAATCCGGGATATTAAAAAAATTAGTGATGCCGTCTATCAGGAAAGAGTTGATTTAGAAAAAAAATATCTTCGAGGGCAACTCCTCAAAAAAACTATTCAAGATTTCGAAAAAATTAAACCCCAGCAAGAAAAATTGGCTGCCGCTTTCATTAAAGAAGGAGAAGAATTAGAATTTATTACGGCTTTGGAGCGGGTGGCCGCGGCAAACGGCTTAAGCCAAGTAATTAAGCTTCAGCCCACTCAAGACAAAACTTTGGAAAAAAAGTTTTATTCACCACTCCCCTTGACCCTTAATGCCACAGGTAGTTTTCTTAATACTTTAAAATACTTAAGCGATTTACAAAACCTTAAATATTATTTTAATGTTTCCGCCATCACTTTTAGCAACCAATCAGCTAATAGAAATAATCCGGAAATAATCAATACTAATCTGGCGGGAGAAATTTATTCTCTCTCAAAAACTACCACCAAAAATTAATTTATGAAATTAAAATTACCAAAAATAAAAATTGCGCCAATTATTTTTTCTCTAAAGTATATTTATTTGATAATTTTAATCATGATTATCGGCGTTTTGACGTTGCTTGGCTATTTTCTCTATAATAATCTTTATCAAACCATTGCCCAATCAAAAGAAATTATATTATTAAAACAAGAAGTCGCTCCCGATACAATTGATTTAAAAAAAGTTAATGAGGCCCTAGCCGCTATTGAAGCAAAAACCAGCAAAAAAAATATCAGTTGGTCAGAAATTAAAAACCCTTTTGCCATTACCTTTAAAGTTGAATTGGCTCCACCAACAAACTAGTTAAAAATTATTATAATAAAATAAGCGAAGGATAAAGACTTCGCTTATTTTATTATGCAAATCCGCCGAATACCCTGCGGTCTCTGCCGCAGGGATGAGGCGGAGTCAATAATAAAATCTGTGAGCGAGCGGTAGCGAGCGAACACTAATCATAAGAGGATTCCAAAGGAGGATACTCCTTTGGTCGGTGGGCAGGGTCTGATGCCCTGCCCACCGAAACTTTATTCACTTTTAAAATTAAAAAAAATGTAAAAATCTAATTTTTACTCACCACGATCATCACTTTTCTGCCTTGTGCCATCTCCAATTCCGACATACCATCACCGCCCAATTCGTGATCCCAATCAGCAACCGCCAAAATTAATTTTTGATAAGAATAGCGGTAAGCTTCGCCCCGTTTGGTTCCAGGATCATTGACAATAAATTCACCTTTGGCTTCATCAAAACCCCGAATCAAAAGCATATGGTAAATCGGCCCGGGCTGACGAAAATAAGGATTACCTAATTTGCGGCCAGCCGCCGGCACGATAATTAATTTTCCCGCCCGAAGCTGACTTTTTATGTTTTCCACCGTCACCTCACTGACTAATTCTGCCTTAAGGCTAAAATATTCGCCCAAAATTTTTATTACCTCTGCCGCAGAAACATCAATTTGATAACCATTTTCTTTCTCCCACTTTATTAAATTTAAAATCTCTTGCTCCATTAAATGAGAATTTAAACTCTCGTTTTTAAAATAAGCTTTTGCCATAATCATGGACGCTTCTTCACAGGCCTCTTGGTGCAAAGCATCCCAAACACCATATGGCGCTTGCGGCGCAAACGGCACTGGATAGTCTAAAAAACTTACTAATAATTCCGGTATTTCTACCGACGGCACTGGATCTTTTTCTTCTTCTGTCTTTACTTGAGAATTTCTTTGATTAGGCTGATTTAAAACCGGAGTTAAAGAAGTCGACACTGAAGTTGGCGCCTTATCTTGCTTGTCCACCGAAGCTTCAGCAGAGGTGGGTTGATCTCGCTTATCTTGCTGTGTTACTCTATCTTGGCTTATTGGCTCTATTTTAGCCCTATCTCGACTAATATATTGACAACCAGCTAATAACAAAAATGATGTTAAAATGAATAAAAAATATCTAAATTTCATACTTTTCCAGTATATATTAATCAAAACTTCTTGACAATTTTGTTGATTTGGTATAATATTAAAAACATATTTCAAATTTTAGATTTTAATTTTTAATTTTTTAAATATGGCTCATAAAAAAGCCGGCGGCTCAACCGCCCTGGGACGCGATTCTCAAGCCCAAAGATTAGGCATTAAACTTTTTGCCGGTGAGTTTGCTCAAGCGGGCAGTATTTTAATTCGCCAACGAGGCGCTAAATTCAGACCGGGAAAAAATGTTAAAAAAGGCACTGATGACACGCTTTATGCTGCCATTGGCGGCTTTATTCAATTTAATCAAAAAAAAATCAAAAGATTCACCGGCAAACTTAAGCCGGCTCAATTTGTTAACATAATTCCGACCAAAAAATAATAATGAAAACAAAGTAGAGACGCACAATTGTGCGTCTCTACTGTTATAAATTATTTTATCTCAATTCTTAATTCTTGCTTTGGCCGCGGCGATAAACGCTTTAAATAGTGGATGGGGCGCTAACGGGCGCGATTTTAATTCCGGGTGAAACTGGGTGCCAACAAAAAATGGATGACCGCTGATTTCAATAATTTCCACTAATTTTTTGTCTGGCGAAAGACCGGCGAGTAATAAACCTTTTTTAGTTAAGCGCGCTCGATAGTCATTATTAAATTCATAGCGATGACGGTGGCGCTCGCTAATCCGGTTTTTACCGTACGCCTTAAAACTAACGGAATCTTTATCTAAAACACAGGGATAAGCGCCCAAGCGCATGGTATTGCCATAATTTTTATGGGCTAACTTTTCTGCCTGATCCGGCATAATATGAATAATCGGATTTTTAGCATTAGGCTTGATTTCGGTCGTGTGAGCGTCAGGCAGCTTGGCGACGTTTCGAGCAAATTCAATGGAGGCGAGCTGCATCCCGTAGCAAAGTCCCAAAAACGGCAATTTATTTTCCCGAGCGTATTTAATCGCTAAAATTTTTCCCTCAACCCCTCGGCTGCCAAAACCACCGGGCACGACAATACCATCATAACCATTAAGCTCTTTAACGGCGGACGGACTTTTCTCATAGGCGTCAGAATTAATCCAATCAATGACTAGTTTCACTTTATCGGCACAAGCGGCATGTTTCAAGGATTCAATGACAGAAATATAAGAATCAGGCAAAATAAAATCGCCCGTGGCAAAATATTTGCCCACAATGCCAATCTTTACTATTTTGCTGGCGGTTTTTAATGTCCGAACCATTTTCTGCCATTCTTTCAAATCTTTAGTTTTAGCTTTTAGTTCAAGTTTTTTGATAATTTTATCACTCAAACGTTCTTTTTCTAAAACCAACGGTACTTCATAAATTGAATCAACGTCCGGATTGGAAATCACGTCAGTTTCATGGATGTTGCAAAAAATTGAAAGTTTTTTGCGCCGCGGGCCGTCAATTGGCTTGGCCGAGCGGCAAACAATAAAATCCGGCTGGATGCCGGCGGAATTTAGCTGCTGGACCGCGTACTGGGTCGGCTTGGTTTTCATCTCGCCTAAAGTGCCCGGAATCGGCAAAAAACTCACCAAAATTATTAAAACATCCTTCGGGGTACGGTAATGCATCATTCTTGCCGCTTCTAAAAACAAAATATTTTGGTACTCGCCAACCGTGCCGCCAATTTCAACAATGGCAATATCGGCTTTGGCTTTGGCACCGGCCTTTTTGATGCGGGCGATAACTTCTTCAGGGATGTGCGGCACGACTTCCACGCATTTACCGCCATATTCTAAATTTCTTTCGCGGGCAATGACTGATTGATAAACCCGACCGGTGGTCATATAGTTGTCCCGCAAAATATTGGTATTTAAAAACCGTTCATAATGGCCAATATCTTGATCAGTTTCATCGCCGTCTTCAGTCACAAAAACTTCACCATGTTCAGTCGGATTCATGGTGCCGGCGTCAACATTAATATATGGATCAATTTTGATCGC
>Ga0155673_109_pt1 | contig 70209 bp, 69 predicted proteins | sample RifCSPlowO2_01_FD_107330 | JGI IMG/M metagenome (GOLD analysis project Ga0155673, IMG submission 107330) | Candidatus Buchananbacteria bacterium RIFCSPLOWO2_01_FULL_40_23b
TAATACCAGTTAACCCTCGTGAGTATTTTACTCCGAGGGTTTTTTCTTTTAATCTTCTTGTCCTGATCGGATGTTAACCATTGACCCGCCCAAGTTTTTGCTTCACAAAAACTTTAGGCGGACCTGGATTTTAATTTTTATTATGAAGTGCTATAATGTTTACATTACTAAAATCGGATAAACCCGACCTCAAAGCAAGCTTTGAGGTATCGGGGCGGGTTTTTTAGGAGTAGAGTCGGCTCCCCGCCCGACTTCGCCTTTGACCATTGAATATTAATTACATTGTCATTCTTAGGGTTTAATCTTGTTTTCTTGTAATATTTTTAGACCCAGGCGAAGTCAAAGGCGGGCGGGCGCCGGACGTATTGTTTTACAAACTCTCCTCATCCTCGGTCGCCTTAGGCGACCGAGGATGAGGAGAATACTTAATAAAAACAAACAAAAACCGAAATAAATTAACTTTAAATCGTATGAAAATCCCGCTGGCATTAATTTTTGCCCTTTTCATTGAGATTGTGCTTTTGCTTTTGATTTTTTTAGTTTTAGTTGTTGGTTTATTAGGTGTTTTTGTGCCATTTTTGCCGGGATTGTTTTTGGTTGGTGTTGCCGCAGCCGTCTATTCTTTACTGGTTAGAAATGATTATGGAAAAATTACCCCCAAAATCCATCACCGATTGCTAAAAATAAAAAATAAAATTTTTTCTTTGAGAATAACCAAAAAAATTATGAATATCATTGCCAAGATTAAAAATCAGAAAAAAGAAAAAATAAAAAAGGAAATTTGGCGGCATGGCTTGATTCTGCTTGGTTTTAACGCGGTTTTAATTTTAACTTTTATTTACGGTTTTGTCAGTCTGGTGATTTTGGTCAGCTTGCTGGGTTTGCCGGAAATCATGATTGCGTTTATTCCGCTTTTAACTATTTTTTTATTTGCCGGTGGCAGTGCCGTGGTTTGGTATCGATTCGGCCAAATTTTAAGCCAGACTTTCAAGCAAAAACGAATTTTTTATACGACACTGGTGGTTTTAATTTCATTACTGCCGCTTTTGATTTTTTTGATTTTGATTTCTCTGCCAGTTAATTTCGGCAATCCCCTGACTCTTCTCTTATTTCTTGGCTTTCTTTTGATGGTGAGCTTGGCGGCGGCTTTTGAACTTTTACTGGTTAATTTGGGGGTAATTACCCGGGTTAAATAGTTTATGTTTTTAACCATTAAAGGCAAGGTAAAAGCGGGAAAACGGCGCGGACGCAAATTGGGTTTTCCGACTATCAATATACCGGTGCCAAAAAAAATTAAGAAAAAAGACTGGGGGATTTATTTTTCTTTAGTTAGAATTGGCGATAAAATCTACCCCGGGGTGACTCATTTGGGGCCGGTTAAAACCTTTAGTTTGCGGCCAGCGACTTGCGAAACCCATCTTCTGGCGGTGCGCCATAATTTGTATCATCGTTTAGTGGAGAAAAGATTAATTTTTCGTTTTCGCGAAGTAGAAAGGTTTCCTTCAATTCGCCAATTAAAAAAACAGATTAAAAAAGATATTAAGGCCGCCAGGAAGTTTTTTGGTTTATGAATATTATTCAACTTGGTTAGATGAAATATAGATTATAATTAAGTTTAAAAATCCAAAATCCAAATGACAAATTTTAAATCAATAATAAAACTCAAATATCAAAAAATTATTTGGGTTTTGAAATTTGACATAGATTTGACATTTGGGTTTTGACTTTTGGATTTTCTGTATGCAGCAATTAAAATTGGCGGCGTCACTTTTTATCATCATTGCCGCTATTCTTTGGGCCTTAGACGGTGTGGTCTTAAGGCCAAATTTATATAGTTTGCCGGTGCCGACCGTAGTTTTTGTTGAACATGGCCTGGCTTTTTTAGTAATGGTTCCGTTTTTAATCAGAGAATTATTTCAATTTAAAAAATTAAAAGCCGGAGATTGGGGCGCGTTTTTATGGGTCGCGGTTTTTGGCGGCGCTTTCGGAACGATGTTTATCACCAAAGCTCTTTTTTATGTTAATTTTGTTAATCTTTCCATTGTGGTTTTAATCCAAAAACTCCAGCCGGTCTTTGCTTTGACTTTGGCCGCTATTATTTTAAAAGAAAAATTGCCCAAGAAGTTTTGGCTTTGGGCCGCTGTTGCCTTAGTCGCGACTTATTTTGTCACTTTTGCCAATTTTGTACCGAATTTATCAACGGGTGATAAAACGGCTATGGCGGCTTTATTTGCTTTGGGGGCGGCTTTTTCCTGGGGATCCTCAACGGTTTTCTCCAAACGTGCTTTAAGAAAAGTCAGTTTTCAGCTGGGCACTTATTTGCGTTTTGGTTTAACGACGGTTTTAATGTTTTTGATTGCTGCCACGACTGACAGCTTGGCTAAAATTGGCAGTATTAGCAGCCAACAATGGTTAATCTTTTTATTGATTGTTTTTTCTTCGGGCGGGGCGGCGATGTTACTCTATTATTATGGTTTAAAGAAAGTTAGCGCTTCAGTTTCTACTATTTGCGAATTGGCATTTCCTTTAGCCGCGATTCTTTTTGAATTTATTTTGCGCGGGCGAATGCTTAATTGGTCGCAATGGCTTGGGGCGCTGGTTTTATTTTTCGCGATTTACAAAATTTCATTATTGCCAAAAGACCTAAATTAATCAGAACAATAAATTTTTAAAAAAAGACGCCGGCTCCTTGAGTCGGCGTTTGGGGGTAAAGACTTTATCTTCTTGGCGGATCACAGCCACCTTCTTTGGCTGGAACAGTGAGAATTTCATCACCTAGCTTGCCGTTGACCTCTCTTGTTGGCGTTGGTTTCGGCGAGTCAGGTTGTATTTTCTTAGCCTCTTTTATCATATCAGCAATTATTACTGCCAATTCAGCAATTATTACTGCCAATTTAGTTGCTGAATATCGAGCAAACATTCCTTGGTCATTGATAATAAACCTTGCTGTCAATTGGGGCAAAGAACCATTAGTGATTTCCGCTTCACCGGTCTCATTAATTTCAGAAAGCTCGAGAATTAGACATACTACTGCCTCATCGTCGAGAAAATGCACTTTTCCTTCTTGGTACTTTTGGAAAAGGCGGGGATGTTTACTTGCCAGTGCCTCTTCTGTTGCTTTTCGGTTGGCTGCCAGTGCACTTTTTTCACCTTCAAGAGCTCTGGTCATCCGGCTAGCTTCTTCCATCTTGGCTTTGGCTTGGGCTTGAAGTTCCTCGATTTGGTTCTGCTCATCTAGAAGATGAGTTGATTCGGCTGGGCCTCTTATGCCAGGTTCTTTGCCTTGTCGGAGACTTTTAAGGATTCGTTTCCACCAGAAAGGATGGTCACGTCGGACTTCTGTCTCCAATTCAGTTGACTTGGCCTTAGCCTCTTGCTCCAACCCCTTGGCTTTAGCCAGCAGTTGCCTTATTTTGTTGGTGCCTCCTTCAATTTCTTGAAAAAGCACCTTTACTCTCGCCCAGGCAGCCGAAACTTCAGGGTCAATTGGTTCGGTTACTGGTTGGAACAGCCAGCCACGGCGGCGGACTTCCACTTTTCTTTTCGGTGTAATAACGATTTCACCTTGAAGCCATTCTTGGGGCGGAGTAGGCCAAGGCTCTTGGATTAACTGATCTAGAGTCCTGACAGCCGCATGAACTGTTGTTAGACGTTCAGCCGGCAAGTCGGCGATTACCCTGGCCATCGCCTTGAGTTGTCTTCTTAATAACTTTCTGGCCTGTCTTTCTGTTCGGGGACCATTACACTCCTCTTTACTGCAGAAAAAACACATCTCCTTATCTCCTTTCCTCTTCTCTGTTCTGTGTCTACTTTTGACCCATGTTTTTAATACCCTCCTAAATGTCTTTTGATTTTAATATAAAATTAAATCACTGTCAACCCGTTGGTTAGTATCGGAAAAATATGGTATAATATTTAAGAATTAAGGATTAAGAATTAAGGATTAGGGCATCTTATTAAATTATGGCTAACCAGAATAACAAAGATATTAATCATTGAAGACGACCCCGCCCTAAGTCCGCGAAATAAGTTAGAACAATTTTTAAAGTTTGTTGGGCGCGAATACGCCTACTCGCCTCGCTCGACGCGAGTCGAAGCGGGCGGCTCACTTTATTATCAAATCAGGTTTAACGATTGACTTAAGGCGGGGCGAGCCAGCTATTTAATCGAGGAAATATTAGTAAAATATGTCTAATAGTTCTAAAAAAATATTAATTATCGAAGATGATAAATTCCTCGCCAAGATGCTTTCGCGAATGCTGGAATCTCATCAGTATGACACAATTTTAGCCAGTACCGGTAAAGAGGGTTTGATCAAAGCGTCAGGCGAAGAGATTGATTTAATTTTGCTTGATATTATCCTGCCTGACATTGATGGTTTTGATTTATTGGAAACAATTAAAAAAGAAGAAAAAACTAAAAATATTCCCGTGATGATTATTTCCAATTTAGGCCAGCCGGAAGATATGGCCCAGGGGCGGGCGCTGGGGGCAATGGATTATTTAATTAAAAGCGATTTAAGTTTAGACGAAGTCATAAAAAAAGTGAGAAAAATTTTACCCGTCTAATTTTTTGCTTCGCAAAAATTTAGGCGGGCGAGCCCCTGTTGCTTAAAGAACATTTTTTAAAGTTGTAAAAACTTAATTTAATTTTAATGATTACCAACGAACGTCTAAAAAATTTAGTTAAACAGCTTGATTTGATTCCCCAGGAACGTTTGGAGGCGGCTTTTAGTTTTGCCGAAAAAAACAACAAACCCTTGGCTGGCGTGCTGGTTGAAAGCGATTTAATTTCTGATGATCATCTGGGCCAGATTATTGCTGATGAGTTGGGTTATGAATTTATTGATTTAGACAAAGTGACCATTGATGATGAAGTATTGAATTTAGTGCCCAAGGTGATGGCTAAGGCGCAAAAGGTCATTACTTTTGGTCGAGACCAAAAAGGGATAAAATTAGCCATGGTTAACCCGGGGAACTTAACGATTATCCATCTTTTGGAGAAAAAAACCGGTCAGCCGATTATCCCATATTTAACGACTCGGGAAAATATTACCAATGCGTTAGCGCGTTATCAAAAAGGCATTCAAAAAGAATTTGCCGAAATTATCCAGGAAAATATCAGTCAGGCGAAAAAAGGTTTGCGGGCGGAAGATTTGCCGATTATAAAAATCGTGGATACCATTATTGAATATGCTTACGAGAACAAGGCGTCAGATATTCATTTAGAGCCGCGCGATGAGAAAACGATGATTCGTTTTCGGATTGATGGCATTTTGCATGACATTATTGATTTACCGAAAGTGGTTCATGATTTAATGATAACGCGATTAAAGATCATGGCGAAATTGCGGACTGACGAACATCGCAGCGCCCAAGACGGCAAAATTCGTTTTAAAATTGAGGAAGAAAATTTGGATATTCGAGTTTCAATTGTGCCAATCGTTGAGGGCGAAAAAGTAGTTTTGCGTTTGCTCTCGGAACGTAGCCGTCAATTTTCGTTGGAAGATTTGGGGGTGTCAAGCGAAGACTTAGTTAAGTTAAAGAAAGAATATTCCAAGCCATATGGCATGATTTTAGCCACTGGCCCGACTGGTTCGGGGAAAACCACCAGTCTTTATGCGATTATTAAAATTTTGAACCGTCGGGAAGTTAATATTTCCACCATTGAAGATCCGGTGGAATACGACATTGAGGGTGTGAATCAAATCCAAGTTGATCCAAAAACTAATTTAACTTTTGCCGCTGGCCTGCGCTCGATTTTGCGCCAAGACCCTAATATTATTATGGTGGGTGAAATTCGTGATCAGGAGACGGCTGATATTGCCATTAATTCGGCAATGACCGGACATTTGGTTTTGTCCACCCTGCACACCAATGACGCGCCGACCGCTTTGCCGCGATTTTTAGAAATGAACATTGAGCCGTTTTTAATTGCCTCCACGGTCAATATTATTATTGCCCAACGTTTAGTGCGCAAGATTTGCAGTCAATGTATTGTCAGTGAACAAGTCAGTTTGGAACAGTTAAAAAATAAGTTTGAATCAGCAACCGTTGAAAAGTATTTTGACCCAAGTAAAAAAGAAGTGAGGATTTATCACGGCAAAGGCTGTCCGGTTTGCGGCCAAACCGGTTATGCCGGGCGGATTGGCGTTTTTGAGGTTTTAGTCATAACCGAACCAGTCCGCGAATTGATTATGAAGCGGGCTAATGCTGACCAAATTCGGCAACAAGCCGTCAAGGAAGGTATGAAAACTATGATTGAAGACGGTATCCGCAAAGTTTTGGCCGGGGTGACCACAATTGAAGAAGTCTTGCGGGCAACGAGAGAATGAATATAAAAATTCTAAGTACCAAATTATAAATTACAAGCTCCAAATAAATTCCAATACTCAAATTACAAATATTAAAATTTTTATTTTGAATTTGCGATTTATTTAGGATTTAGATATTAGAATTTAGGGTTTACTAACTTATGCGTTTTTCCTATATTGCTTTTGATGCCGGCAATAAAATCCAAAAAGGCGTCATTGAAGCCGCCAATCTAAGAGAGGCTTCAAAATTATTAATTGAGCAGGGATGGTATATTAAAAAACTTTCGCCGCAGCTTGGCTTTCTGACAAAGCTAAGCATTTTTAAATTTGGCGGGATTTCTTTAATTGATAAAGTTCTTTTAGCCAAACACTTGGCAACGATGTTAAAGTCGGGGATTAGTTTAAACGAGGCTTTAGAAGTGATTGCCCAGCAGTCAACCTCGCGCCGTTTTAGCCGAATCATTAACGAGATTTTAGATAAAGTTAAATCGGGTCAGAATTTAGGCAGCGCTTTTAGCCGTTTTCCGAAAGTTTTTGACCCATTATTCGTCAATATCGTTAAAGTCGGCGAAGAAAGCGGCACCTTAGAAGCCAATTTGGATTATTTAGCCCAAACCCTTGAGGATCGCCTTGAACTCAAGCGAAATATTCAAGCGGCATCATTTTATCCAGCGATTGTTTTAACCGTCGTGTTTGGCTTAGGTTTTGTTTTGGCCTATTTTGTCTTGCCAAAAATCACGCGCTTATTTAAAACTCTTAATTTTGAATTGCCTCTTTCCACTAAAATTTTACTTTGGTTTGCTAATGTGATGGAAAAATACGGCTTGATTATTATCGTCGGAGTCATTGTGGGTCTGATTATTTTTAGGATTTTAATCAGCTGGCGGTCAGTTAAGCCGGCTTGGCATTGGTTTTTAATTAAGCTGCCGATAATCGGCAGCATTATCATTAATTATAATTTGGCTTTAATTAATCGGACTTTAGGCATTCTTTTAAAAAGCGGTTTGACGATTGATCAGGCAATCGTGATTAGCGCCCAGACGACGAGCAACGCGGTTTATCAAAAGCGTTTAAATTTGATTTTACCCCAAATTCAGCGCGGTCGGCGATTGGCGGATGTCATGGCCGGCTTTAAACAATCTAAAAGAAAGCCGATTTTTCCGCTCTTGGTCATTAAAATGATTGGCGTTGGTGAGCGCAGTGGTCGCCTTGATGAATCACTGGCATACTTAGCCGAATATTTTGAAAAGGAAATGGAAAATACGACTAAAAATTTGACGACGGTTTTAGAGCCAATTTTACTGCTGTTTGTTGGTTTAATTGTTGGTTTTGTCGCCGTTTCCGTCATCTCCCCAATTTATCAGGTGACCGGAAAATTTAGAAGATAATTATAACAATTATTAATTTTGAAACTCGAATTTTGATTCAATTTTTAATAAGAGAATTTTAAAAAAAATAGAATATTCAGATATTCAATCTAAATTCAAAATTAAAAATTCAAAATTAAATCAATGCGTGGGTTTACCCCGCACTATTCGGACATTGTTAATAATTCGTTAGGGATTAATTTAATCACCGTTTCTAAACCTATATGTCAGTCATAAATCACATACCCTAAAAACTAAAAGTTTTTGATAATCATCTTAAAACATTTGGTTTAGAAAATGTTAATAATAGATTACAATAAAAATAAAGTTTTATGTCCGAAAAGTGCGGGGTTTACCATTGTTGAAATTTTAATTATTTTAGGGGTTTTAGCGATTGTGGCGACTTTAAGCCTTCCTTTTATTCAGTCGTTTCAAGTTTCTTCGGATTTAACAACTTATTCAGAACAACTAACGCAAACTCTCCGGCGCGCCCAGCAAAAAGCCATGGCTGGCCAAAATAATTCCGCTTGGGGAGTTTATTTTAATAATGGACAAAAAAAAGTAATTTTGTTTAAGGGGGTAGATTACGGCAGCCGTGACTCTGACTTTGATGAAGAAATCAGTTATCCGCCGAGTTTTTCGGTTAATACTGATTTTAGTGGTTTGATTTTTTTTAACCTCTATCGTAGCTCACCTTCGGTTGGTGGCATAGTGACCATCACGAGCCAGAATAATGAAAGTAAAAATATTACGATCAATGAACTCGGGATAATCCAATTAATTAATTGAAATTTCAAATCTCAAGCACCAAGCTCTCCCGCACCTTAATTTATTTTAAAATAATGTTTGCGGGATCCTCGGTCACCTAAGGCGACCGGGGTAAACAAGTTCAAATTCCAAAATCCAAATGTCAAATCAATTTCAAAATCCAAATAACCCCTCCTTAATCCTCCCCTTAGATAAGGGGAGGAAAGGTAGGGTTGGACTTTTGCATTTTGGATTTAAAAAATTTGGATTTGTTTGGGATTTGGGATTTAGGATTTTTGATTTCCGCCACCCGCTTCGACTCGCGTCGAGCGAGGCGAGCAGGCGGCTTGGTTTTTCTTTAGTCGAAGTCATCTTGGCCGTGGCTTTATTTGGTTTATTCGCCACGGCTTTGATTGGTTTATTGATGAATTCTTATGGCAGTAATTTACAGGCGGCGGAAAAAGACAAAGCCAATTTTTACGCCCAACAAGGACTGGAGGCCGTCTGGTCAATTCGTCGGCAAGCCTGGAATTTTTTGGTCAATGGTGATCACGGCGTAAACACTAATGCTGGCTATTGGCAATTTATTGGTACCTCCGATTTGTTGGATGATAGATATACCAGAGTGGTTAATGTTAACAATATTTGTCGTAATGCTTCAAGCCAAATTATTGATTGTTCAGCGCCTGGGGCCATCATTGATTTACATACTAAAAAAGTCAGTTCTAAAGTCACTTACTCGGCCGTGACCGGGGTTAATAATGAAATTGAATTGATTTCTTATCTTACCACTTGGCAGAGTAAAGACTGGATTCAAACTGATTGGTCAGGCGGCAGTGGCCAAATAAATTGGTCGAATCCAACTCGTTATTTTACCGATGATGGTAATATTGATTATTTGGTCAATGGTGAAGTTAAGTTAAAAAATCTGGGCGGTGGTTGTGGGACTAAAATTTGGCCTTTTGACGTTCCCGCTGACTATACTTATGACCCAGCTAAAATTGAAGTCATTGGTGGTTTTGCTCAGTTAGTTGCTCAGTCTGGCTTTATTGTTAATGGTCAGTCGATTAATGCCGGCTTTGATACCAGTTTAACCCCTTGGATTTTTGGCTCCTGGGGAACGATTACTCCCACTGGATCCTGGCAGAGCAGTGGTGGCAACCCTGGCGGTTATGCTCGGATTCAATTTCCTACTTCAAAAAATCGGATTTCTGGCGGTTACTTTCAGCAATCTTTCACCGTTACCGCTCAAACTATTAATTCAGCGACTTTAAATTTAGATTGGATTGTCAGTCAGTATTCTGGTGCCGCTGACAGTTTAGTGCTATATGCTTTTGTTGATCCTGCGGCCGGCGCTCCGGCTCTTGGTCAAGAGGTTTGGAACTCTGGCAACCAAACTGCCACTACCCCATGGACGAGCGTGGCTAATATTAATGTCGCTAGTAAAATTACCGGCCCGGGTACTTATTATTTAAAAATCGCGGCTTATGTTGATTATCCGGGGAGTAATCGGCAATATGCGGTTGGTTTTGACAATGTTTTATTGACTTGGTCTGGTACTACCTCTGCCAGTTACCCGACTGACCGACCGATGATTGATCCTGTTAATTTTTACACTGCGGCGGGGATTGAACGTTGGTCTTCTTTCACCGAAACTGCCCAAAAAAATGGCGGGGAGATTTATTATCAGCTTAACGCTGACGATGGCGCTGGTTGGCGCTATTGGAACGGCAGTAACTGGGTGATCGCTAGCGTTAACGATTACAACACCGCCGCTGTTATCAATAGTAACCTTGGCGATTTCCCGACGACCACCGCTAAGATTAAATTCAAAGCCTTTTTAGCTTCTGATGGCAGTCAGTCAGTGAGGTTGGATCAGGTGAATGTTGGTTGGGGACAACAGACAGGCGTTAGTGGTTATGCGATTAGCGGTTGGTTAGAATCATCAGCTTTTAATACTGGCAGTCAAAGTAGTTTAAATTTAATTTCTTGGGATGAAGAGACTGCCAATTGTGCTCCAGCTTGTGATATTAAAATCCAAATTAGGACAGCGCCTAACAGTGGCGGTGTTCCGGGAATTTGGACGCCTTGGTTTGGTCTAGCCGGCGCCGGCACTTATTTTACTTCACCGTTAGAACAACTGCTTTCAGCCGATTTAAATTTTAATCAGTGGGTTCAATACCGGGCGGAACTTTCCGGCGATGGCAACGCCACGCCGGCACTAAAAGAAATAAAGATAAATTATACACCATGATAATAAATCTCAAATCTCAAATCTCAAATCTCAAATCTTTGAATAGAGGGTTTACTTTAGTTGAAACAATTATCTACGTGGCTATTGTCAGCATTATTTTAGTCAGTATTTCTTATTTAATTTTGGATATTTTGGGGAGTCAGACAAAAAATACGGCGCAGCTGGAAGTGAGCTACAATTTAAAAACGATTGCTAATTTTTTGCGTCAAGACATTAAAGCGGCACAAAATATTAATAGCTTAAGTGGTCAAACGTTTAATTTAGCCATGGCCGGCGATGATATTACTTATAATTTTGATTTGGGCAATAGGCAAATTACTCGCCAAGTTGGCAGCTTGTCGCCAGCGGTCATTAATACCAATCAGGTTATGATTAACGGTAGTTTTTTTGATTTTTCCTATTTGGCCCGCAGTAAAAATGTTGGCATTAATTTAATGATTGAATATAAAAATCCGGACAACTTGCCTGATTATAACGCCAGCACGACGATTGATTTTGCCGTTGAATTGCGCGGCCGAAGATAAAATATGAAAAAATCAAAATTAAAAATTCAAAATTCGAAATTCCACCCGCGGCGGCGGGGTTATATTGCCCTCATTGCTTTATTGGTAGTCGCGGGGGCAGCCTTGACGATTGGCTTGGCGGTTAGCCTAAGTGGTATCTCCGCAATTCAGGAAAGTTTTTCGGTGACGCAATCGGCTTCGGCCAAAAGTTTGGCCAATCTTTGTTTAGAGGAAGGGCTGGAGAAACTGCGTCAGAATTGGGTAAATTACTCGGCTTCATTGTCAGTTGGCCCTGATTCGTGTATAATTAACACTGTCGTGGCTGGTAACTCGGCCACTTTAACTAGTGAAGGAACAATTGACATTTATACCCAGCGCCTTCAAATTCAAGTTAATCAAAATTTAGAAGTTAATTTTTGGCAGGAGGAATAACCCCATCAGAAATTTAAAAAATGGTTGTTTTTAAATAAAATATTTAACGGGTTATCTATTCTCTGTCAAAATTGAAAAATTTTTATAAATTTCTAACGGGGGTAAATGCTTAAAATAAAAAAAGAAATCTTTGGCTTAGATATTTCTGATCATTCAATTGAGGCTTTAGTTTTGCGTCAAGGGCTGTTTGGTCGGTCGCGAGTGACGGCTTATGCCCGAACAATCTTGCGCGGTGAAGTCGTCAGAAACGGCTTAATCAAAAATCCGCAGAAATTAAGCCAAGCCATTATTAAATTGCTGGCCTCGGCTCAACCGCAAGCGATTAAAGCAAAAAAATGCATTTTAGCTTTACCGGAAGCGCAAGTCTATTCAACGATTTTTAAATTTCCGGCGGCTTTAAAACCCAAAGAAATTAGGCAATCCTTGCCCTTAAAAGCGGAAGAAGTGATTCCTTTTAAGTCAACGGAAGTTTATTTTGATTTTAAAATTATCGGTCGCCGGCAGAATGATCAGGAAGTGTTTTATGCCGCCGTGCCGGCAAAAATATTAGATTCTTATCTTAAGCTGTTGCAAAGCCTCGGTTTAGAACCGGTGGCTTTTGATTTAGAGTCAATTAGTTTGGCCCGGGCGCTGATTGCTAAAGCCGCGGGAGATCAGGCGGTTTTATTAATGGATGTTGGCGCCAGAACGACTAATTTAAACATTTTTGACAACAATGGCATTCGTCAAAGTCTGGTGATCAATATTGCCGGTGATCGATTTACCAAAGCCATTACCCAACATTTGAAAATACCATTTAAGGATGCGGAAGCCCTGAAGATAAAATCCGGTTTTGATTCGGAGAAAGAAGCGGGAAAAATTTTACTCATCTTGCAAAATGAATTTAAAAGAATTATCGCCGAAACTAAAAAATTAATGGATTTTTACCAGAAACGTTATCAGCGTAAAATTACTAAAATTATTTTAGTCGGCGGTTCCGCCTTACTGCCAAAAATTGATCAATATTTAGCCGAGGATTTAGGTCTTAAAGTAGAAATTGGAAACCCGTTAATAAAAATTACTGATCCGGCGGAATTGGTCAAATTTAAAAATAAGGCAATTTTATTTACCAATGTGATTGGCTTAGCTCTGCGCGGCATCGCGAAAATGCCGGCGATGAGCGATTTGAATTTGATTTCCTATCGGCAAAAGAAATTTAATTTAGCGCCGCCTAAGACGGAAAAACAAAGCTGGAAAAAAATTTTTTGGCAGTTATCTGTCCTTGGTGCTTTAGTTGTCGTTTTAATTGTTTTATTAATTCTTCGGTCGGCCGGTATTTTTTATCAAAATCAGAATAGATTTAATCAATTACAGATTAGTTCAGATATTGATTTAAGTCTTTTGGATGAGTTAAGAGTCCAGTTTCCCTTGGCCACCTCAACTCCAGCCTTGGGAAATAATTTTTCGGGCATAGAAAAAATTAAAATTAGCCAAATTGTTTCTGGTTTTCTTAACGTGCGTAGCGGGGCAGGCACCAATTTTAGCGTAATTGATAAGGTGCCGGCTGGCGGAGAATATGAATTAATGGCTGAAGCTGACGGCTGGTATCAGATAAAAATTGATGAGCAAAAAAGCGGCTGGATTTTGGCTGATTTTGCCGATAAACTGGGGGAGTGATAAGTTAAAGTAGCACTAATTTTTACTTTGTGCTATAATTAATTTAGTTTAATAATTAAATAAAAAATTATGGCCGGTGAAAAATCAACTTATGATTTTTAAGAATATTTGATATCCCCGCAGCTCTGCTGCGGTTGGGTAATTCATTTTATTTGAGAATTATTAAATAATTATTCTTAAAATTTATGAGAAAAAAACAAGGTTTTACCTTAATTGAATTATTAATTGTTATTGGCATTATTTCCATTTTGGCGGCGATTATCTATGTCGCGGTTGACCCGGCCCGGCGGTTTGCCGAAGCGCGCAATGCCGAACGTTGGAGTTCAACTAATTCAATTTTAAATGCGATTTTGAAATACACGGTTGATAACCGCGGTAGTTTGCCGGCGCCCTTAGCCGCCGCCACTGCCGGAACTTATTATACCTTAGGCACTTCTGGTTCAGGCTGCGATTCTGGCTGCACGGCGCAAACCACAGCTGCGGCCTGTTTGGATTTAACTTCCAGTTTAGTTGATACTTATATTGCTTCTATTCCATTTGATCCCTCTTCTGGCAGTGCGGCTAAAACTGATTATTATATTCGTAAGACTGCCAATGGCCGGATTGCCGTGGGTGCTTGCGACCCAGAAGCCGTGGGCGGGAGTACGCCGACGATTAGCGTGAGCCGTTAAATTTTTCAAAAGTAGCGATCGGACATTGTCGTGTCGCTACTTTTTTATTTATGATATAATAAAAGTAGGAATTATGGTTAGATATTTATTCCCTGGATTCATAATTCATGATTCATAATTCCTAATTTATGTCCAAAAAAGTCGTTTTTATCATTGCTCAAAAGAACTTTCGCGACGAGGAGCTTTTGGTGCCCAAAGAAATTTTAGTCAATCATGGTTTCATGGTTAAGGTCGCTGCTCGGACCAAAAATAAGGCCATTGGCAAATTGGGCGCGGAAATTCAGCCGGACTTGGCTTTGGCGGAAATAAAAGTTACTGATTTTGATGCCATTGCCTTTGTCGGTGGCTCGGGGGCAACTGAATATTTTGATGATTTAACTGCTTTAAAGTTGGCCAAAGATTTTAAAATTGCGGGAAAAATTACCGCCGCGATTTGCATTGGGCCTTCAATTTTAGCTAATGCCGGAGTTTTGATAGGAAAGACCGCCACCGCTTTTCCGTCTCAGGAAGAAAATTTGAAAAACAAGGGCGCGGATTATACGGGGATGACAGTGGAAATTGATGGGCTGGTTGTCACGGCTAAAGATCCAAATGCCGCCAAGGAGTTTGGCGAAAAGTTGGCTTACTTGCTTTCGGAGTAAAAAATTATTTTAAATCAATCATCAATATGCCAAATGCCAAAAGTGACGATTGATACCACCCCGACTTGCCCGTACTGCACCATGGCGAAAAATTATTTTAAAGAAAAAAATATTAATTATGCTGAAATTGACGTTGCCGCTGATCCGAAAGAGGCGCAAGCCATGATTGAAAAAACCGGCCACTTAGGCGTGCCGGTAATTATTATCAATGACACAATCATTATTGGTTTTAATAAACCAGCAGTTGATCGGACCCTCGGGCTTTGAAACTATTAGGTTTAGAATTACCGATTATTGCTTTAGCCAAAAGAGAAGAAGAAATATACACTTTAAAGAGTAAGTTTCCGATTAAATTGCCGAAAATTTCACCTACCTTAAAACTCATTCAAAAAATTCGTAATGAAGCCCACCGTTTTGCCATTAATTATCAGCGGTTATTGCGCCCGTAAGGACCATTGACAATTTTTTTGTTATTTGTTAAGATAACAACCCAAGTTCCTTTAAGGTTTTTGGTTGAGACAAAAGTAAGGAGGGTTTATGCTAACCAAGGCCGAACATAAAACACGCTACTTGATTTTCTTTTTCGGATTACTTATGCTCTATTTTGCTACTCGGGATTTTCAGCCAAATCATCATAAATTCTATGAGTATCTTGAATTCACGGTCACCGGCGGTCAACCAGTTGAGATCGTTAATTTAGATACCGGTAAAATTCAGTACGGATTGCCTACGGAAAAAAGCCAAGAGTTTTTCGCTGAACTTCGGCGCTATTACAAGAACGGTTTTGCCGTTCTTTGGGTCAATCAGCAAAAAGAGCTCTGGCTTTCGCTTTATCGGTTTAAAGATTTGACTGTAGGCGAATGTCAAGTGGAAAGATATGCTGAGACTAAAGTAATGCCCACGATCGAAGAGACAATTGCCAGCCTTTCTCAATCTAGTCGGCAGGTCATTTCCGCAATTTCTCATTTACCTCTCAGTGATCTCAACGATAAGCTTGAGACAGATCAGTTTTGCCACTCCTTTGCCACTCCAAAATTCGGGGTGGTTTTTTATTATGCAAATCCGCCGAATACCCTGCGGTCTCTGCCGCAGGGATGAGGCGGAGTCAATAATTAAATCTGTGAGCGAGCGGTAGCGAGCGAACACTGATCATAAGAGGATTCCAAAGGAGGATACTCCCTTGGTCGGTGGGCAGGGTCTGATGCCCTGCCCACCGAAACTTTATTCACTTGAAAAAATTTGAATATTATGCTATTTTTAAAATATGGAAATTAAAATTGTCAACGAAAAAATCAGTTTAGAAGAGGTAAAGAAAATGGCCGAAGCGGGTTTTGGCGAAATGGTTAAAGCCGTAGTTAATATTGAAAAAAGAAAAATGGCGCTTGGCGGCGAGTGGCATTCAGATGCGGAAGAAATTTTATTGAAAGACGGATCGCTTCAGTCGGATCTGTGGGGCATTAATCTTTATCCTTTTCGTTCACAAGAACAAATAATTGAATTTTCCTCTTTAATTAATATTCGGCCAAAAATCGGCAATCGCACAATGATAGTTGAAATACCGGAAGTCAGGGCAAAAATTATAGAAATTATTGGCGAGATGATAATTTAATTTATGGCACCAAAAGACTGGAAAGAATTATCTTTAACCCAACAGCTTGGCAATATTGGCAGTGAAATTTCTCGCGCCAATTATTGGGAAGGGCGGGGTGATTTAGCGGCGCGCAATAACGCTTTGGAAAGAGCCTTAGCGATGACTGATTTGGCGATTGACGACCAGCGCCATTTTGGTCATCTCAAGGAAGTTTGCCGGCTGCGCGAAGTTATTGCTGACTTATTGATTCAAGCCGAAGTTTTTCAGGTCACGCTTGGCGATTTGCTTAATTATTTAATGCCTTTCGCTTTTTTGGCAAGGAAATAGTTATGGCTGTTTTATATGTTGTTGGCACGCCCATCGGCAATTTAGAAGATATGACTTTGCGGGCGTTAAGAATTTTAAAAGAAGTTGATTTAATTGCTTGCGAAGATACTCGCGTCACCAAAAAATTATTGGTTCATTATCAAATTAATAAACCATTGGTCAGCTATCATCAACATAGTCAAATTTCTAAAATCAATTTTTTAATTCAAGAATTGATGGTTGGAAAAAAAGTTGCCTTAGTCACTGACGCGGGAATGCCGGGCATTTCTGATCCCGGTAGTCTATTGGTTAAAGCGGCAGTGCAAGAGAATATTAAAGTTGAAGTAATCCCGGGGCCTTCAGCGGCCACGGCCGCGCTTTCTGTTTCTGGTTTACCGGTTGACCGGTTTTTATTTTTAGGTTTTTTGCCTCATAAAAAAGGTCGGGAAACTATGATTAAGGAGATTATTGCGTCAGAGCAGTCGGTAATTTTTTACGAATCAGTTCACCGGATTTTAAAAACCCTAGGGCAGCTCAAGCAATTTGGTTTAAAGCGGCAGCTTGTCGTCTGTCGCGAGCTGACTAAAAAATTTGAAAGCATTTACCGCGGCACGGTTGAAGAGGTTTTAGAGCAATTATTAAAAGATAGAGTTAAGGGAGAGTTTGTGGTGATTGTTTCGAATAAGTAACAAAAAAATTGATGAGCTTATTAGAAATTTTAGCAGGGATTTTTGGAGTAATTGGTGGTTGCGCCAACTTTCCTCAAGCCTATAAAATATTCAAAAGAAAAAGTGCTGGTGATATTTCAATTGTTACCTATTTAATTATTTTTATTAGTATTATATTATGGACACTTTATGGTATTGAGTTACGTAATCCAATAATTGTTATTCCTAATATTTTTGCTTTTATTAGTGTTGATGCAGTGATCATAGGCTGGTTCAGGTTCGGCCGAAATAATAAATAATATGTCAAAAAAATTTTACATCACCACGGCTATTCCATACGTTAATGCCGCGCCGCATATTGGCTTTGCTTTAGAATTGATCCAGACCGATGCCGTCGCGCGTTATCATCGGCAAAAAGGCGATGAGGTTTTTTTCTTAACTGGCACTGACGAAAACAGTTTGAAAAATGTCTTAGCCGCGGAAAAAGAGGGTTTGACGGTTCAGAAATTTGTTGATCGAAACACGAAACGTTTTATTGAGTTAGGCAAAGTTTTAAATATTTCAAATAATGACTTTATTCAGACCACGGCCAAGAAACATTTCATCGGCTGCCAAAAGCTTTGGCAGGCAACAAAATCAAAAGACATTTACAAAAAAAAATATAAGGGGCTTTATTGTGTTGGCTGTGAACAATTTTATGCCGAAAAAGAATTAGTGGATAATAAATGCCCGGAGCACCAAACAAAACTTCAAGTAGTTGAGGAAGAAAACTATTTTTTTCGCCTTTCTGCCTATCAAGACAAATTAAAAAAGTTGATTAAAAGTGACGAATATCAGATTATGCCGGCCAGCCGAAAAAATGAAGTATTAAGTTTTATTGAGATGGGATTGGAAGATTTTTCTATTTCGCGTTCGCAGGCGCGGGCGAAAAACTGGGGCGTGCCGGTGCCGGGTGACCAAAGCCAAGTAATGTATGTTTGGTATGATGCTTTAAGCAATTATATTACCGCTCTTGATTATGATAGAAACGGCAAAAATTTTAAAAAGTTTTGGCCGGCTGATGTTCATATAATTGGCAAAGGCATTATCCGGTTTCACGCGGTTTATTGGCCGGTGATGCTTTTGTCCGCTGGTTTGCCTCTGCCGAAAAAATTATTTGTCCACGGTTACATTAACATTGCCGGTGAAAAAATGTCAAAATCATTGGGTAACGTAGTTGACCCTTTTGTGTTGGTAGAAAAATACGGCAGTGAAGTTGTTCGTTATTATCTTTTGCGCTATATTCATCCGGTTCAAGATTCGGATTTTTCGTTGGAAAAATTAGAAGCCGCTTATCAAGCGGATTTAGCCAATGGTTTGGGCAATTTAGTCAGCCGGGTAGCGGGGCTCATTGAACAAAATAAAGTCAAGATAAAGCAAGATAAGCAAGATAAGCAAGATAAGCAGTTTGATCAAATAATTGAGAGTTTCTCGTTTGATCAGGCGTTAAAATATATTTGGGATAAAATCGCAGCATTAGATAGTTTGATTACCACCACAAAACCGTGGGAGTTAGCTAAGGCTGGTAAAAAGGCGGAGTTAAGCAAAATTTTAAATCAAGCGGCTAATGGCATTTTTCAAATTAGTCAATTATTAAAACCATTCTTGCCCCAAACCGCGGAAAAAATTGAAAAAATTTTTACCACTAAGCAGATTAAAAAAGGGGAACCATTATTTCCTAGATTTGAAAAATAGTCAAACAAAATTTAGCCGCCGAAAGCGGCTTCAAAACTTTTGACTTTTGAGATTTGACTTTTGAATTTTTAATCTATGTTTCTCACTATTTTAGATCTCATTTTAATTCTAATTTTATTTCTCTTCATCGCTTTTGGCTTTGCTTTAGGTTTTATCCATACTTTAGGGGCTTTAGTTGGAGTCGTGATCGGGGGTTGGATAGCGGCAAACTATTATTCGCCGTTAAGCAGTTGGCTTAGCCCGATTTTGCTTGGCCAGCAAACAACCGCCGAGATTATTTCTTTTATTTTGCTTTTTACTATAGTTAATCGAGGCGTGGGTATCGTTTTTTGGTTGATTGGAAAAATTTTTCATTTGGTTTCAATTATTCCTTTCACTAAAATGATTAATCGGCTTTTGGGTGCGTTTTTGGGTTTGGTTGAAGGAACTTTGGCTTTAGGATTAATTCTAATTTTTATTTCTCAGGCTACGGGTTCTGATTGGTTAAGCCATGTGATTAATGGCTCACAAGTCGCTGGTTGGCTAATGGTAATTGCCGGTGTTTTAATGCCACTTCTGCCAGAAATCGCCAGGCAAGTGAAAGAGGCTATCTAAAAAATATGCTTTTTGATTCCCACGCTCATCTTAATTTTCAAGAATTTGAAAATGATTGGCGACAAATCATTGATGATTGCCAGAAACAAAATGTTTGGGTGGCTAATGTTGGTTCCCAGTTTGAAACCAGCAAAAAGGCAGTTGAGATTAGTAACAATTTTGAAGTCGGAGTTTATGCGGCCGTTGGTTTGCATCCAATCCATGTTTTAGGCAGTAAATTCCATCCGGAAAAATTTGACCGAGAACAATATCGGCAATTAATTGAGGCATCAAAAAAAATTGTCGCCATCGGTGAGACGGGCATTGATTTTTTTCATGACGACAAAAATTTTGAAAAGCAAAAAGAAATTTTTATTGAGCATATTAATTTAGCCCAAGCATTTAATCTGCCGGTTGTTATTCATGCCCGAAATAGTCGTGATGGTAAAAAAAATGCTTATCAGGAAATAATCAAAGTGATCAGAGATCAGAGATCAGAGATTAGGGGAGTGATTCATTGTTTTGGTGGGACTAAAGATGAGGCAATGGCATTTATTAAATTAGGTTTTTGTGTTGGTTTTACTGGGGTTATTACGTTTGATCAGACTGAACAACTCGCTGAAACTATAGATCAATTGTCACTTGATTCAATTTTGGTTGAAACTGATTCGCCGTATTTGGCACCCGTCCCTTTTCGGGGCAAACGCAATCAGCCTCAATATGTCCGTTATGTCGTGGAAAAAATTGCCCAGATAAAAAAAATTGATTACAATAAAATTGCGGAGCAAACCGCGATTAATGCCAAAAAATTATTTAGAGTTTAGATATTAGAATTTAGGATTTATTCAAATATGCCCCGTTTAAGGGATGATTGCCCTTGCGGCTCGGGCTTGCCGGCTAGCGAGTGCTGCTATTAGGAGCTTTTTTAGAAGTGGCCTTATCTTTCAAATTTCGGTTATGGTTTAGAGGAGCTTGCTATAAGCGAATAATAAGCACCAAGCGCTAAATTTCAAGCTCCAAATAAATTTAAAATTTCAATTTTCAAATATTAAAATATTTTGAATTTGGTTATTGGAATTTATTTGGGATTTGTGATTTGAGATTTGGAATTTAAAACGTTTTGGTTTTGATTGAGTTTAGAGAATTTAACAAGACATATCTATTATCCCATGAGGATTGACTTTATTTTTTAATATGATAAATTATTTAGTGCCAAATGTCAGGAAGTTGAGTGAGAGGGAATCAAGCCGTCAGGCACTGGCTTAATCTGCTGATGCCAAAGGGAAATCCTGGAGGTATAACGCTTTTAAGCTTAGACGCTTGAGGGAGAGATTTGATTTGACGCGGCAGATCAGATTCGCCTGACTCGGTTTGTCGGTCTTTTCTCCCAAGGCAATACTGATAAAATTTTAGAGAGACGGTGAGTTTGATTTGAAACCATTTGGCGGGTCTAATCGTTTAATGCTGGAAAAAGATACCAAAAATATGAAAATTGGATATGACTAGCGTCCGAGAAGGCCTAATGGCTCCTCTGCGGCGATTCCGAGTTTTGGAATCGCCTTTTTTAATATTTGTCTTGACTTATTTTTAATATTAGTTAAAATGAGTACAGTTTTGGAGGGGTGTTCCTTCCAATTTTTACGTGTCATTCTGAACTGAGGGAGAAATAGCTTATGGGATTACTTGCTGGAGTTTCAAGTGAAGAACTGATTAAGTTGCAGGTCGGTTCGTTCAGTGGCCCTTTGTCGCCGGATGATGTCACGGCAATCATTCAGGCCACAAATTCACTTTGGCTTTATCCGGGTGAATTTCGGGCTGAAGTGCCTCATGCTAAATTGACAGCTGGAGATTGCAGCACTGGTTTTGTCAATTTAAGGATTGTTATGTCAATGACCAATCTCTGCGATGTCTTGGCGGCACAGCTCGTTGCCCTTCTGCGGTCATGCCATAAGGGTTCGGTTGACTGTGTCATTGGTTCGGATACGGCTTCTCTCAATCTTGCTTATGCGGTTGGCCGTCTGTTTGGCGCGCGCGTCTATCCGATGCACAAAGTCACGGTTAAAGAATGCGGCGAGGAAGTTGAAAAGCAGAAATACACGGGACCAAAGATGCCGGCTGGAACAAAAGTTCTTCGGGTTGAAGAACTAATGACCACGGCTAAGACTTTCCGTTTAGTCACGGCGGGTTTTCAGGAAGCTAACCCTGAAACAGAATTCATTCCGTTTCTGCCTTTGGTTGTGGATCGGCGTACGGTCCGAGAGGCTGCGGTTGACGGTGTCCAGATTCTACCGATGGTCAGGTACGAAATTAAAAGCTGGAAAGATGATTGCCCGTTATGTGCGCTTGGCTCTAAAGCCATCAGGCCTAATACGCCGGAGGGCTGGGCCGAATTAACAACCGCAGCGTAATCTTGTTGGAGTAAAAGCATCAAGTCAAGAGGAAAGGAGGAATAATAGATGAGTGAAAGTTTTGAACAACGTTTGCGAGAGATTCAGCATGAGCGTCAATCTCATGTTTGCATCGGCATTGATCCTGACGACGAAAAGTGGCCTGAAGGCGTAGATTATTCACCCGGCGGTTTGCTTAATTTTGCGACCAGAATCGTTGAAGCCACTGCCAAATTTGCCTGTGTTTTTAAACCGAATCTGGGTTTTTGGGCGGCGATTGGCGCGGAAAACGAACTGGCAAAATTGATTCGTTTCATCAAGCACGAACACGGATTGCCCGTGATTTTGGACGCTAAATACGGCGACATCGGCAGAACCGCAGAGAAATATGCCCGGGCCGCTTTTGAACGCTATGGCGCTGATGCCGTGACGGTCAATGCTTATCTTGGGACTGATACGCTCGTACCATTTCTGAAGTGGGGCCCAAAGCATGCGATTTTGGTTTTGTCTCATACTTCAAACGAAGGTGCGCGGGAATTTCAGGAAGCCCAGCCGCATCCTTTTAATGTGGGGCTGTTTGTGATTATAGCCGCTGCAGCGACCAAACTTAAAACGTCTGAAACCGCGGCCGTGGGCATTGTTATGGGTGCGACCTTTCCGGATCAATTAAAGGAACTTGACGGGAATGTGCCAGATGACTGCTTGATGCTGATTCCGGGCATTGGCACACAAAAAGGTGATTTAAAAAAAACCCTGACCAATGCCGGCAAATATCTTTACGTCATTAACTCCTCCAGCGGGATTATTCATGCCTCGCGCGGCCGGGATTTCGCTGAAGTCGCGGCCAAAAAAGCCGAAGAATTGCGCGATCAGATTAACAAGGCATTAGTGGTGGTTTCGGCTCAATCAATTGCACCGAGTTCATCACCCTCTTACCTATAAAGGAGAGATGATGGCATGAGTGGAAAACACGGACAACATCAGAGCCGCGTTCCCGGCAAGCCCAAAAGATGCAATAATCAACCTGGCAGCCGCGCCTGTGAAAAGACGCGGAGAAATAGCGGGATGCTTTGCCGATGCTGCACGGCTTGGCAAGCTAAACAAGGAGGGCGAGATGGACAATAATCGTGGTCGAAAAAGTCAGGGCACGCCAAATCAGCTCCGGGCTTCGGCGCACAAGAAAAGAAACCGGCAGAGACGTTATCAGCTCCGGGCTTCGGCGCACAAGAAAAGAAACCGGCAGAGACGTTTGGCACAAGATAAGGCCGAAGCCGCGCGTTTAGGCATAAACGTCTTTGAGCCTTAGTCTCGTCGTGCCGCTCGGTGGTGCTATTCGCGTTGGTGATTTGTTATTTGAATTTTGCCCGTTTTGGTATGAAAATATCAGAGCGGGTTTTTTATTTATTTTTTTATATTAATAAATTAATATATTAACATATTAATATATTAGTATGATAAATCAAGGATAAATAATAAGAAAAATTAATAACCTTGACTTTTTATTAGTGATTGGTTAAGATAGGGGGTAGTTTTTGGAGGGGCTGTTCCTTTCCAATTTTTGATATAGGGATCTATAGAAACTGGGTTTGGCAGAAAGGAGAAAGTTTGAATGGGAAACAAGAAAACGGTTTATTTGGTGTCAAACGGTGATTTTCGAGACTCAGCTGGTGTGGTTTGCTGGCCAAAGCATCAAGAAACTTTACGGGCGGTCCAAGCCGCTTTTAAGAAGCTTAGTGTTAAAACCAAAGTTTTGCCGGAATTCAATCCGGACCGCAAACACGGTTTTGTCACCAAGCAATGTGAAGGTGCGGCAATTTTTGCCCAGATACCTCCTGAAGCGCCAGTCGTGATTGTGCTTAGTTGCTGGGCGTATGCTCATCATGTTTGCACTTGCCTTAAGACCCACCGTGGTCCGATTGTGCTCATCGCGAATTTCGACGGGACTTGGCCCGGGCTGGTGGCCTTACTTAACCACGCTGGCACTTTGGACCGGCTGGGAGTTAAGTATTCCCGGTTGTGGAGCAAGAATTTTGGTGATGATCCGATTTTCATGAAGCGGCTTAGCCACTGGGTTACCGCTGGCTCAATCAGCTATAAAAAAGACCATCTCATTGACGGAAGAGATCTGACTTTATCAAGAGCGGCTGATCATTTTGGTGAAAAGCTGGCCGTTGATATTTTGCGCTACAAGCGTATTCTCGGCCAATTGGATCCTGGCTGTATGGGTATGTTGAACGCGGTCATGGATCTTGGCAATTTGGCAGGCATTGGTATGCCCCTTGAATTACTGAATCAGTCTGACCTTTTAGCCGAGATGGAGCTGGTCAGTGACGAAGAGGCCACCGGGCACTTCGACTGGTTGAAAGGTAATAATGTTTGGTTTGATTGGGGCAATAATCCCGATGAACAGTTAACAGAAGCGATGGTGATGTCTCAAATGAAGATGTATTCGGCGGCCGGACGGTTTGTTCAACGTTATGGTTTAGCTGCGATTGGCATTCCATACCAGCTTGGTTTGGTACGATGTGTCCCGGCGTCAGATTTAGTTGAAGGAATGTTGAACAACGAAGATCGGCCAATTATCGTGGATCCGGAAACCGGTAGAGCCATTCGACTTAATCAAGCGGTTCCTCACTTTAACGAGGGTGATGTTGGCTCTGGCGTGCCGCAAATCCTAATGCATGATATTTATAAGCTCAAGGGTATGCCGACAGAAACCACGCTTCATGATGTTCGGTACGGCAAGGATTATGACGGCCGATTCGTCTGGGTTTTTGAGATTTCCGGCGCAGCGCCACCAGCTCATTTCGGCGGCTGGGAGAAAACCAAGATTTATCGCCAGCCCAAGATGTATTTTCCTAAGGGCGGCGGTACTTGTTCTGGGGTTTCTAAACCCGGCACCATTACTTGGGCGCGTTTCTATGAGAGTTTTGGTCAAATCGGCATGGATTGCGGCATCGGTGAAGTCATAGAGATGCCCGACATCGAGGTCAAAAATCGGCTGGATCAGACAACAAATGTTTGGCCGATTGCCAATGTCCATATTCCGGGCTATGACCGAGATCAGCTGATGGCAACTCATATGAGCAATCACATTACCATCGGTTACGGCGATATTTTGCCGGAATTGATCGCCACCTGTCTGCATTTGGGAATTCCCACCCGGGTGGCAGGCGAAGCTGGTCAAAAACTTTTGGCCGCTTAGGAGGGTAAACTTCAACTCCCAATCCGCTTTCGGAATTCTTTGTTTTCACGAAGACCGAAAGCGGATTTTTTGTATGCGAAAGCGCACTACGAATGTGCACATGCGAATGTTAAAAATAACCCTTAAATTAATCATGTTTTTATGCTAAAGTATATCTATGGAATTGAATTTGAAAAGTTTGAATGACGAGCACCACGCACTAAATTCCGCGAATAGCCCCACTTTATTTTTTGTTAATTTCGCGCGAAATCGCCTATGGCTTACATTTTTTTAAACCCAATTAATATTTGGAATTAGTGCGGGGCAAGAAAAAAAGTTTCATGCCAGAATTAAATATCAAAAATTTAAATCCAGAGCAAAAGAGAGCAGTGGTCCACGAAGGGGGGCCGCTTTTAATCGTGGCGGGTGCTGGCACGGGCAAAACTACAGTTATTACCCAAAGAATCGGCTGGCTGATTGAGCAGGAAAAATGCAAGCCGGATGAAATTTTAGCCTTGACTTTTACCGACAAAGCCGCGGCGGAAATGGAAGAGCGGGTGGATTTGGTTTTACCTTACGGCTACACTGATTTGTGGATTTTGACTTTTCATTCTTTTGCCGAAAAAATTTTAAAACAGCACGCCTTAGAAATCGGCTTGCCTAATGATTTTAAAATTTTTGACCAAACCCAACAGTGGCTGATTGTCCGGCAGAATTTAGAAAAGTTTGATTTAGATTTTTATCGGCCACTTGGTAATCCGACCAAATTTATTCACGCTTTAGTTAAGCTCTTTTCCCGCGCCAAAGATGAATTAGTGACGCCAAAAGATTATTTAGCCTATGCCAAAAATTTGAAATTAAATGCCGATTCAAGCGATTTTATCAAAAATTTTCTAGATCCCGAGACGATTAAAGCCTTGACGAAAAAAGAAAGAAAAGAGTTTTTAGCCCAGGAAATTCAAAAAACTGAAGAAGTGGCTAACGCCTTTCACGTCTATCAGCAGTTGTTGCTGGAAAATAATGCCTTGGATTTTGGCGATTTAATCAATTATTCTCTGGAATTATTCCAGAACCGGCCGGCAATTTTAGCCAAATACCGCCAGAAGTTTAAATACATTTTGGTTGATGAATTTCAGGACACTAATTATGCCCAATATGAGCTGGTGAAGCTTTTGGCCGCGCCGAAAAATAATATTACGGTGGTGGGCGATGATGACCAGTCAATTTATAAATTTCGCGGCGCCTCTATTTCCAATATTTTGGAATTTAAAAAAGACTATCCGAAATCAGCCGAAATATTTTTAACCAAAAATTACCGGTCAACCCAAAATATTTTGGATTTAGCTTATCAATTCATTACTCAAAATAATCCCCATCGTTTGGAAGTTAAGTTAGCCAAAGAAAAAGACGAGACGGGAAAAATTTTAAGTAAAAAATTAATCGCAGAAACAACAGAAAAGGGCGGCATTAAGCATTATCATTTTATTAGTGGCGACGAGGAAATCCGCGGCGTTTTGGAACAAGTCGCGGAACTAAAAAGTAAAGATGAAAAAGCGAGCTGGAATGATTTTGCCATTTTAGCGAGAACGAATGAAGCGGCGAATTGGTTTTCCCAAGTTTTAAGCCAAACCCAAATTCCCCACCGCTTTTTGGCTTCCCGCGGGCTTTACACCAAGCCGGTGATTTTGGATATTTTAGCTTATTTGCGTTTGCTTGATGATTACCATGAAAGCCGCGCGGTTTATCGGATTTTAAATTCACCAGTCATCGGTCTTGATGACAAAACCATCGTCCAGCTTAATTATTGGTCGCGGCGCAAGGGTTATTCTCTTTTTGCCACTTTACCGCAAACGGAAGTGATTAACCAATCAATACCGGAAGTGAAAGAAAAAATTCGTAAATTTGTCGGTTGGGTGGAAAAACACAGTCAGCTTGCCCGACAAAAAAATGTGAGCGAGGTCGTGTTGGCTTTTTTGGAAGATTCTGGCTATTTAAATTATTTAACCGGCCAGCAAAATTTAGCCATGATTGCCCAAACCAGCTATTTAAACCAGTTTTACCAAAAAATTAAAGAGTTTGAAAAAGAAACCATTGAACCAAATGTCAAAAATTTTTTGGCCTTAATCAATTTTGAGCTGGAAGCCGGTGAAACCGGCAGCTTAACTCAAAATTTAGATGAAGGGCCAGAGGCGCTTAAAGTGATGACCGTCCATGCGGCCAAGGGCTTGGAATTTAAGTATGTTTGGCTGGTTAATTTGGTTGATCGCCGGTTTCCAAGCGATGACCGGCCGGATTTAATTAGTTTGCCTGACGCTTTAATCAAAGAAATTTTACCGCAAGGCGATATCCATCTCCAGGAAGAGCGCCGTTTGTTTTATGTCGCTATGACGCGAGCGCGGCGGGGACTATTTTTTACTTCCGCCGCGGATTACGGCGGGGCGCGCAAAAAGAAATTATCCCGGTTTTTAATGGAACTAGAAAATTTTGGTTTGCCGCTTGATCAAGCCGCCGTTGTTTCAGCTGACAAAAAATTAAGGCCTCGCCAATTAACGACGGAAAATAGCAACCGACAAATCAGCGCCGAAGACATTAATTATCTTTTGCCCAAGAAATTTTCCTACACTCAACTGAGCGCGTTTAAAAATTGTCCTTATCACTATTGGTTGGAATATATTTTAAAAATTCCCCAAAAAGGAAAAGACATTTTTTCTTTTGGTTCATCAATTCATAATACCTTGCTTCAGTTTTTTCTTCAGATTAAACAGCGGTCAGAAATCAAGCAAATTGATCTATTCAGTGATAAGATCAGAGATCAGAAATTAGAGATTAGAGATCAGAAGCCCAAAATGACTTTTGATGAGCTAATCGCAATTTATGAAAAAATTTGGATTGATGATTGGTATCAGACGCGTCAGCGCCACGATGAATATAAGGCCAAGGGCAAAAAAATGCTCAAAATTTTTTATCAAGAGTATCAAAAAGCGCCAATTCAGCCGAAGTATCTTGAAGCCCCTTTTAATTTAGTGATTACTGACAAAAAAGATTCGCAAAATTATTTTATTACCGGTAAAATTGATCGGATTGATCCGCTCAATAATGGCCTTGAAATTATTGACTACAAGACAGGCGAGGGAAAAAATGGCCGGGAGTTATCAGCCGAGGATAAAGAACAGTTATTGATTTATCAATTGGCGGCGGAAATGTATCTTAAAGAAAAAATTGAAAAACTTTCTTATTACTATTTGGCTGAAGACAAAAAGTATTCTTTTTTGGGGACAGAGAAAGACTTAAATTCTTTAAAACAAAAAATTATCAAAACTATTAACGATATCTATCAATATCCTTGGCCGGCCAAGGCCTCGGATTGCACTTGTTTTAACCGGGATTTAAGCAACCTTTAAATTTTCTTGATTTTATTGGTTTAAGTTGGATTGTCAGGAGCAGATTTGTTTGGTATAATAAATAAGTCTATGAGTTTAAAAATATTTTTTTTGTTGATTATTTTAGGCACTGTATTTTCTGGATTTAACTTGGTATTCATTTTAGCTAATTTTGACCCCAACCAGATTAGTTTTTTTACTTTTTTACTTTTTTATTTAAGCTTATTTTTTACTTTGGCTGGGCTGATTTTTTTAATTAGCGATTGGCTGAAGAAAAAAATTTTAAAAAATCAGCTTTGGTATCAGCGGGTTCGGACTTCAATTCGGCATGCCATTTTTTTCTCGTTAATCTTAACCGGCTGGGCTTTTTTAAAAAGTCAAAAACTTTTAAGATGGTGGGTTTTAATTTTATTTATTCTCATTTTGACTGCTTTAGAATTTTTCTTTATTTCTTTGCAAAAACCAAAAACGATTTATGAAGGAAAAAATTAAACAACTTAAAAATGATTTTTTTAATGAAATTGAGAAAATTTCTGATTTAACTGCTTTGGAAAAAATTGAAATTAAATATTTGGGTCGCAAGGCAGGCGAATTAACCAAGATTTTGCGCCAACTCAGGGACTTGCCGGTGACCGAGCGGCAGGAAATTGGGGTGTTGGCTAATCAATTAAAAAAAGAGTTGGCACAAAAAATTAGAGAGGTTTTTCAATTATTAAAAAATCAAGCCAGTCAATCAGCAGTTTTTGATGTCACCGTTCCGGGCCTTAAGCCAACTGAAGGGCATAAGCATTTGGTCACTCAAGCCATTGAAGAAATTGTTGAAATTTTTGAACGAATCGGTTTTAGCCGCCGCCGTTATCCGGAAGTGGAATGGGAGTGGTATGCTTTTGAATCATTAAATATGCCGCCCAATCATCCGGCCCGCGATGAATGGGAAACTTTTTTTATTGATCTAAAGCCGGTTGGACCAAAAGGTCAGAGAATTTTGACGCCTCATACTTCCTCGGGGCAGGTTAGGGAAATGGAAAAAGGGCAGTTGCCGATACGAATGATTAATATTTCCAAATGTTATCGCCGGCAAATTGACATTTCGCATGTGCCAATGTTTCATCAGTTTGAAGGACTTTTGATTGATCAGCAAGTGACGATTGCTGACTTAAAGGGCACGCTTGATTATTTTGTCAAACAATTTTTTGGATCAAACCGCCGGGCGCGTATTCGGCCGTCTCATTTTCAATTTACTGAACCGAGCTTTGAGGTGGATGTCTCTTGTGGTTTATGCGATGGTCAGGGTTGTAAAATGTGCAAAGCCGGTTGGCTGGAACTGGGTGGCGCTGGTATGATTCACCCCAATGTTTTAAAAGCCGGAAAAGTTGATCCAAAAAAATATTCCGGTTTTGCCTTCGGTTGGGGCGTGGAAAGATGTTATCTAATGAAAGCCGGTTTAAGCATTCCAGACATTAGGATGCTTTACCAAAACGATTTAAGATTTTTAAATCAATTCTAGGCTATGATCACTGAAAACCAAAATATCAATTGTCCGGCTTGTGGCAAGAAAGTAGAGGTTGATTCTATTAGGCAACATCGTGACGGCAGAAAGCGAATTTATTGGGAATGTGATAATTGTCATATTAGTATTATGTATCGTGGGAATAACAATATTCATAATTCTTAATTTCTGATTCCTAATTCTAACTAAAGATGAATCTAAAAATTTCTTACAATTGGCTGAGGGAATATTTTAAAACGAATCAATCGGTGACGGATTTTGCCAAAGAATTTTCATTAAAAAGCCAAAGCGTGGAAAAAATTAAATTAATCGGACAAGGCTTAGGTGGCGTGGTCGTGGGGAAAATTTTAGAAATTGAAAAACATCCAAATGCTGACCGTCTTTCGCTGGCAAAAGTGGATATTGGCCGAAGAAAACCACTGGAATTAATTTTTGGCCAAATGGCTAAGGTAGTGGTTGGTGATCAACTGCCGGTAGCCGTGGCGCCGGTTAAATTGCCAACTGGCATCGAGGTTCAAGCGGCTAATATCCACGGCGTTAATTCGGAAGGTATGTTTTGTTTAAATAGTGAATTAGGCTTATCAGACCGAGATGAGGTGATGTTTTTTGATGCGAGCGTGGCGCCGGGCACTTCCATTGTTGACGCTTTAAAACTCAATGATTATTTGTTGGAAATTGAGGTGACCTCCAATCGGCCGGATGCGATGTCGGTTGTTGGTTTGGCTCGGGAAGCCGCCGCGGTTTTTGGCAAGAAATTTTTATATCGCGAACCAAAACCCTCGCTTGTCATTCCCGCGAAAGCGGGAATCCAGGCTGCTGGATCCCCGATCAGGTCGGGGATGACAAAAAATAAGCAAAATTTGTTATTAAAAGTAGAAGTCAAAGAGCCAAAATTATGTCCGCGTTATCAAGCCATGGTGATGACTAATGTTAAAGTTGGCCCATCGCCGCTTTGGTTGCAAATGCGTTTGATTTTGGCCGGGTTGAGGCCAATTAATAATTTGGTTGACATTACTAATTACGTTTTACTTGAGCTGGGCCAGCCGTTGCATGTTTTTGATTACGATAAATTAAATGGTCAGAAAATCATTGTTCGCCCGGCGAAAAATGGTGAAAAAATTATGGCTTTGGACGGCAAAAATTATGATCTCAATGAGAATAATTTAATTATCGCTGACCAGCAAAATCCCGTGGCCATTGCTGGCGTGATGGGCGGTGAATTTTCAGCCACGACTGCTGAAACTAAAACCATTGTTTTTGAATCAGCCAATTTTCAGCCACTGACGGTGAGGAAAACTACCCGAGCCATAAATCTTCGTTCGGAATCTTCTGATTTATTTGAAAAAGGTTTGTCAACGTTCAGCACGAAGCTGGCGATACTGCGTGCTGTTGAGTTAACCCAAAAATTGGCTGATGGTGAAGTCGCTTCATCTCTCATTGACCTTGGCGCTAAAGCGGCGTTGCCGACAAAGATTAATTTTGATTTGGCAAATGTTAAGCAGTATTTGGCCCTTGAAATTCCGGAAGATAAAATCAGAAAAATTTTAGAATCGCTTGGCTTTAAAGTCAAAGGCAAAAAGATTTTAAACCTTGAAGTGCCTTGGTGGCGAGCCAATGATATTACCGCCCAACACGATATTATTGAAGAAATTGCCCGAATTTATGGTTATGATGAATTGCCACGGACGTTGCCAAGCGGCGAATTACCAGGCTTAGTTGAGGATTCGTCTTTTGCTTGGGAATCATTAGCCAAAAATTTATTAGTGGGTTGGGGCTTTACTGAGGTCTACAACTACTCCATGGTTTCGGCTCAGCTTTTGACTGATCTTGATTTTCCAGTAAAAAAAGCAGTCAGAATTGCTAATCCTTTAAATGAAGAGATGGCGTATCTGCGTTTAACGTTACTGCCCCAAATTTTAGTTAATATCAAAATAAATCAAAAAAATTTTTCTCGCCTAAAAATTTTTGAATTAAGTCATGTTTATTTAACGGAAAACAATAAACTGCCCAAAGAATTATTGCGGCTGACGGCTGCCGTTGGCGGGGGCAAAGATAATTTTTTGGCGGTTAAGGGTATCGCGGAATTACTTTTGGAAAAATTTGGCATTAATAATTATCAGTTCAAAATTACTGATGAAAATTGCCCAATTTGGGAAAAAGGCAAGGGTCTTGATGTTTATCAAGAAAATAATTTTTTGGGCCAGTTCGGTTTAATCCGCAGCGATGTTTTAGAAAAATTTGATCTTGATTTTCCGGTCGCTTGTCTTGATTTTGACTTCACGACTCTAGTGAAACTGGCTAATAAGCAAAAAATTTATGTGCCAATGCCGGAATTTCCTGATGTCAATCGTGATTTAGCGATCGTGGTTGATCAGAAAATTACTTGGCAGGAGGTCAGTGAATTAGTTAATCAAAGTAACCCTTTGTTAGAAAAAGTTGAATATTTAAGCACTTTTGTTAGTCCGGCTCTGGGTGAAAATAAAAAGAGTTTAGCCTTTCGTCTGACTTTTCGCGCGCCAGATCGGACCTTAAAAGTCGAGGAAGTTGAGGCAGTCGTAGAAAAGGTCGTCAGCAGCTTGGAAAAAAAATTCGGCGCGCGATTAAGGTAAGAATTAAGAATTAAGAATTATGAATTAAGCGGAGGTCTTAATTCTTAATTCTTAATTCTTGATTCATAATTCCAATAATATGTTAGAAACTTCAAAAGATCTATTATTTATTGTTATCTCCTTGGCCGTGCTTTGGCTGACCGTATTTTTCTGTTGGGCGCTTTATTATGTCATTGTCATGCTGCGCAATTTCAGCAAGATGACCACCAGTGTCCGGGAAAAACTGGAAACCGTTGATAAGATTTTAAAACTGGTTAAAGAAAAATTGGAAAAAGGGTCAAACCATATGGCGGTTATCGCCGATTCCGCGATTAAGTTGGTCGGATTTTTGATGGAAAAACAGGGAAGAGAGGCAAGAAAAAATAAGTCAAAATTCAAAAGGTGAAAGTCAAAATTTCAAGTTAAAATTCAAAAGTGAATAAAAACCGCCGAAGGCGGTTACCAAACTTTTGATTTTTGAGATTTGACTTTTGAATTATCATTAAACTTTGAGGGGGAGTTTATCTTTCCTTAGAGGCCAAGGATTGATTCCGGCTTCTAAAAATCTACTATAACCTATGTCTTTTGTTCATCTGCATACTCATTCCCATTATTCTTTGCTTGACGGTCAGCCAAAAATTGACGATTTAATCAAAAAGGCAAAGGATCTGGGCATGCCGGCGCTGGCTTTAACAGATCACGGCGTGATGTATGGTTTAATTGAGTTTTATCAGAAAGCGAAGAAAGCCGGCATTAAGCCGATTCTGGGTGTTGAGGCTTATGTCGCGCGAAATGGCCATAAAGATAAGCGGCCGAAAATTGATGATAATCCTTATCATCTTTTATTATTGGCCAAAGATGAAACCGGTTATCGCCATTTGATTAAACTGACCACCATTGCTCACTTAGACGGTTTTTATTATCGGCCGAGGGTTGATTTGGAACTTTTAGAAAAATATCATGAGGGATTAATTTGTTGTTCGGCTTGTCTCCAGGGCGAGATTGCCAAAAATTTAATGATTGATGAAAAAAAGGCCGGAGAAACAGCAATTCGCTATTTAAAAATATTTGGCGAAGGTAACTATTATTTGGAGGTTCAGCCGCATCCGAATTTAACTAAACAAATTGAGGTTAATAAAAGAGTGATTGATTTAGGGAAAAAATTAGGCATTCCGGTGGTCACTACGAATGACATTCATTATTTGAATTCCGATGATGATTATGCTCAAGATGCCCTGCTTTGTATCCAAACGAAAAAGACTTTAGCTGACACTGACCGGATGTCATATTTAGGCGAGGATTTTTCAATGAAAACCCCGGAGCAGATGAAAAACGCCTGGCCAAATCAGCCACAGATTATTACTAACACTTTAGCGCTGGCAGAAAAATGTAACCTTGAGTTAGAACTGCGGAAAACTTTATTGCCGCATTTTGAAGTGCCAAATGGCAAGACCGAAGAACAATATCTCACTGATCTTTGTCAGGAGGGATTAAAAAGGAGATTTGGGCAAAATCAAGTTAGCGAGGAAATTACTAAACGGCTTGATTATGAATTATCGGTGATTGCCAAAACTGGCTTTGCCTCTTATTTTTTGATTGTCGCTGATTTTATCAATTGGGCAAAAAATAACGGAATTGTGGTTGGGCCGGGCCGTGGTTCCGCCGCGGGCAGCCTGGTTTCCTATTTGACCAATATCACTAATATTGATCCGTTGAAATATGATTTGCTTTTTGAGCGGTTTTTAAATCTAGAAAGAATTTCCATGCCGGATATTGATTCTGATTTTGCGGACGCGCGCCGCGACGAAGTGATTGATTATGTGGCGGACAAATATGGACAGGACCACGTGGCGCAAATTATTACTTTTGGTACAATGGCGGCGCGCGCCGCGGTCCGCGATGTCGGCCGGGTCATGGGGTTGCCTTATAACTACTGCGACAAGGTAGCGAAAATGATTCCCATGTTTATGTCTCTTGGCCAAGCCATTAAAACCGTTCCTGACCTTCAAGGGGTGATGGCGGATCCGGACGGCAAGCGCTTACTCGAAATCGCCAAAAAACTTGAAGGCAGTGCCCGGCACGCCTCGACGCACGCCTGCGGTGTGGTTGTCACCCCTAAACCGATGGATAATTACGTGCCGCGCCAGCGTTCAAGCCAAAATCCGGAAGAAATTGTCACCCAGTATGAAATGCACACCATTGAAGATTTGGGTTTATTGAAAATTGACCTCTTGGGCTTAAAAAATTTAACGATTATTGAAAATACCTTAGAAATTTTAAAAAAAGCCCGGGGCTTGGAAATTAACATTGATGAGCTGCCTTTGGGCGATAAAAATGCTTTTGCTCTTTTGCAGCGAGCGGAAACCACCGGCGTTTTTCAATTAGAAAGCTCCGGCATGAAGCGCTATTTAAAAATGCTTGTGCCCACGGAGCTAGAAGACATTATTGCCATGGTTTCCCTTTATCGGCCCGGCCCGATGGAATTTATTTCTGATTATATTGCCGCCAAGCATGGTTTAAAAAAAGTCTATTATTTAGATGAACGGATGGAGCCAATTTTGGAAAAAACTTATGGCATTATTATCTATCAAGAACAATTGATGGAAATTGCCAGAAAATTAGCGGGATTTTCCTACAGCGAAGCGGATGTTTTACGAAAAGCCGTAGGGAAAAAAATCGCTTCTTTATTAAATGAGCAGGAAGAAAAAATGGTTTCCGGCATGATGAAAAATGGCATTACCCGCAGGGTGGCAAAACAAATTTGGGATTATATTTTGCCTTTTGCCCGCTATGGCTTTAATCGGTCGCACGCCGCTTGTTATGCTTTAATTGCTTACCAAACCGCTTATTTGAAATCGCGTTATCCAGCGGAATTTATGGCCTCGCTTTTGACGGCGGACCATGGCAATATTGACCGGATTGCGGTGGAGGTTGAAGAGTGCCGGCAGATGGGGCTGGAAGTTTTGCCGCCGGATATTAATGAAAGTTTTTCCACTTTTACCGTGGTTTATGATTCGCTGGAAGTTAAAGCGGATAAAGAAAGTAAAAAAATCCGTTTTGGCCTTTCGGCGGTAAAAAATTTGGGTGAAAATATTATTAAAGAAATTATCAAGGAGCGTAAAGCGAATGGTCCTTACCAAAATTTGGAAGACTTTTTGAGTCGGGTTAAAACTAAAGATTTGAATAAAAAATCTTTAGAGGCGTTGGTTAAAGCGGGCGTGCTTGATAAATTAGGCGAGCGCAATCGCTTGCTTTATAATATGGATAAGCTTTTGGTCTTTATCAAAAATATCAATGCCGAGGCCGAGTCTAAACAATCAAGCCTGTTTGGGATGCTGGCCACGACCGCGGCTATTCCAAAACTAATTTTGGATCTGATTGAATCGGCTGATGACAAACAAAAATTAAATTGGGAAAAAGAATTTTTAGGCCTTTATGTTTCCGCCCATCCGCTTAGTGAATTCCAGAGTCAACTTCGTGATTATGTCGTGCCGATTAAAGAAATAACGACTAACCACTATGAGCGCGATTCGGCCATGAAGGTGGCCGGGGTGATTACCAAAATTAAAAAAATTATTACCAAAAGCGGTGATGCCATGCTTTTTGTCCGAATTGAAGATATTTCAAGCGGGATTGAAGTTTTAGTTTTCCCCAGTATTCTTAAAGCCGACCAAAATATTTGGCAGGAAGATAAGATCATAATGATGAACTGCCGTTTATCGGATAAAGACGGTGAGGCAAAATTAATCTGCAACCAAGTTAGAGAATTAGAAGTAAAAAATGTTTCTTCAGTGGTTAAAGAGTTGGATCAGCTCGCGGTCGCTAATGGGAATGGCAACGGCCGCAATGGCTTTTGGGCGAAAAAATTTAATCACCGTATCGTTGATAACACCAAAGAACTTTTGATTGGCGGGACCGCTTTTATTACGTTGCCGCCAAGCCTACTAACGGCTGACGGCGAGAAACTAAAAGAAATTTTTAAAAAGCACCACGGGAAATATAAAGCGGTTTTGGTAGTTAAAAATAGTTTTGGCTTTAAAAAAATTAGCACTAATTTTTTAGTTGATGCCGGCGCCAAAATCAAATCAGAAATCGAAGAAATTTTAGGCAAGGATTCCTTTCGGGTGGAGAAATACGAATAAAAAATTAAAAAGTCAAGGTTAATCAATTATTACTCCCTCTAATTAATTAAAATAGTTCTCCTCTCCCACAAGGGAGAGGAGTTAGAGGTGAGATTATGAAGTTAGCCACCTCACCCTAACCCTCTCTGTAACCGGAGAGGGAAACTCATAATTAACATTTGAATTATTTAAAATTTAGCTCTAGTTAATATATAAGCATAAGTTAGAGGTTTTAAAAGATTGTTTAATCAAACAAAAAGTATTATTATTAATCTATGGTCAAAAAAGATATTTTATTGCCAAAAATTTATGGTAAAATTGGCGTGGTTTTTTTTAGCCTATCTTTGTTGATTTTAATTTTGACGAGCTATCTGATTTGGGCCAAGGTCACGATTCATTTAGCGCCCAGTGCCGAACAGATTAATCAAGAATTTGATTTTATTATTAAAGAAGATGTTGGCCTAACTAGCTTGGAAATCAATGACATTATTAAGGGAATAATTAAAATGGTTGAAGTTTCCCAAACCAGCAGTTTTACGGCCACGGGCAGTAAAAAAGGCGAGTCTGATATTGTCGGCGAGGTGACGATTATCAATAATTATTCAAAAGAGCAAGCGCTAATTGCTTCAACCCGTTTGGCCTTACCGGCTAATCCGGAAAAAGTGATTTTGCGTCTAAAAAGTAATGTGGCGGTGTCGGCGGGCAAAAAAATAAAAGTGCCGGTTTACGCCGAGGATAAAGAAAATTTTAAGGAATTGAAACCAGCCCGCCTGATTATTCCTGGTTTGTGGGCGGGTTTGCAAGATAAAATTTATGCCGAAAATGAAACAACTTTGAGTGCTGGCAGTAATATCATTAATTTCGTTGAGCAAAAAGATTTAACTAACGCCGAGGCGACCTTAAAAGACCAACTTTACCGGCGGGCTTTAACTCAAGTAAACCAGCAGTTAGACCAGCAGCAATCTTTGTGGCCAAAATTGGTCTCGGCCAACATGGAAGAGGCTAAGTTTGATACTCAAGCCAACGCCGAGGCAACGCAGTTTAGTGGCACGATGAAATTAAAAGCGATTGTCGTGGTTTTTGACGAGCCCGCTTTAATCGCTAAAGCCAGAGAGAAAATCAAAGCCGGTTTACCGGCGGAAAAACAATTGGTTGATTTGGATCCTAAAAGTTTTAAATACGAAGTTTTAGAGTATAATTTGGAAAACAAAACCGCCAAAATTAAAGTTAAATTGTTGGCCAGTTCAGTGTTAGCCCAAGCCGCCTCTTTAATTGATAAAGCTAAACTAACCGGTTTAACCGAAGAACAAGTTCAGTCCTACTTTTCCCAATTTCCGCAAATTAAATCTGTTCAAATCAAATTCAAACCATTTTGGCTGAAAAAAACGCCAAGGCTGCAAGACAAGATTGAGATTAAGATTGGGGAGTAATTTTAATGCCTCTCTTAAGATTAAGAGTTGTAAGGGAAGTTATGAAGTTTTGAAATTATAACCCCTCCTACCCCCCCCTATCTTAAGGGGAGGAAGGCTTTGCTAGAATTTTGTATTAATGAAATGAAAAAAGAGGAATTGAAAAATTAGTTTTTTTTATTTTCTTAATTTATCGTATTCTTCTACAGCCAATTGGATATCATTAAGTATTTTTCTAAGTAATCCTTTGCTAATTTCTTGAGAATGAATTGGCACGACTGTAGTTCGTCCGTCAAGATGTTTAAAAAATACGTGAGACCCTTCGGCATCACGTTTTGTAAATCCAAGCTTAAGCAAAATTTTGATAATTTTTTTTGGCTTTATCGGTACGAGTTTAGGCATGTTTGACTTTTACATTTTTGACTCCGACAAATTTCGTTTTTTCTAAAATTTTCTTGTCAATATTTCTAAGGCATAACCTTAAAACATCCTGTAGATTGTCAAGCATTTCTGCTTGAGTTTTGCCTTGGGCATAACAACTTGGTATTAATGGTACTGATCCGATGAAAATGCCATCCTCGTCTTGTTCAATATAGACTGTAAAAAAAGAATTTTTCATACGCCTTTATTATACTAGATAAAATATAAATAAGTCAAATTTTAGCCTTATCAAAATTTAACTCGCGAATCGGATAGACCGTGTTATCGGGCTAGCCGAAGTTTCGTTTGAACGTTGTGGTAAAATTGTCCGGAGGACACCACATAAGCGAGAACAAAATATCCGCGAGCCGAAAGACTTAGGTAAGGCGCGAGCCTTATAAAACGTGTTAGGTGATGTTTTATTAAAAAATACCTTATTATTAGAGCCCTTTTGAAATTTTTTTGCTATGGGTTTGATTTTTTAGTTAGAACATGCTATCTTACTAAATTAGGAGATGTAACTTATAGTGAAAGTTAATAATCGGAAAGGAGAACAATATGTTCTTTCTGTCAGTCAAAGCGTTTCCTCGGCAAGATGATATGTGGCCGTTTCACTCATGGAAAGACTGGGCAATTGGAATTGGCATAAACTTCGTCATCGTCGGCCTTGCCGCGCTGTTAGTATGGCTCTCATAGGTCGCACTGCCATGTACAAACGCCCTGTATCGGAGAGTTCTTCGGAACATCTGATGCGGGGTTTTTATTTCAGAAAAATTTCAAAAGGGCTCTAATCATAAAATTTAAAATATTTTGAATAAAATGGCACACAACGTTATCAGTTTATATGAAGTCGCGCAGTCGTCGTGGTGGTATAATTGCGCCTGTGGGCGCTACCACCTAAGACGACAAGCGATTTGGGTGAACCTCGAGCGAGGCCTCAGAGTTTATCCAAAGCGGCCGAGTCGAGAGGGGAACCACATAAAACGTGTTGTATGATGTGTAACTTGTTGTTAGATTTGATTTGACATCTACTGTTAATAATGATAAAGTAATCTGTGATCTAGTGGCAAATAAGAAATAACTGAGGCCTAGCCTCATTGCCAGACGACTAGATCGTCAATGTTCTTTGAGGAGGAGGTGAATCCAATGTTTCTAAAAGTCGAGGTACTGGAAGGAATGGGCCTTAAGCTTGAACTTGAGTTCAGGCACCGGAAAAGATGGTTTACGAATTTCCATGTTTCCGTTAAACCAGATGGTGAAATATCAGCGACTCACGATCTTACCGACGAGGATCACTGGTCGCTGCAGGCAGAACTTAAACAGGATGGTAGTGTCCTATTTACTCTGCCAAAGCGCGCCAAATTCCTAGCCCGACCAGAAGGGCAAAGAAGGGAACTGCGGGAATTCATTGCCGCCGCTGGTCTCGCTGACTAATACACCTTGCATACAGACTCAGTTCATGCTGGGTCTTCTTTCTTAAACAACAAGTTACATATCATACAACGTATCCGAATATACGAAGTTTTTCGGAGCCAAAGGCGGAGAAAAATTTTGGCGGAGATAAAAATCAATTCATTAATGTAAAAAGGAATTTTATCGTAGCCGTATATTCGGTGTTATACGATGTTTTTGTAAAAATTCTACTCCTTATCGTTGTCTTTTAAAATATTTTCGACGGCCTTAGTAACAATAGCGGTGAATTTGTCCCAGTCAGGCTTAATTCCAATTTTCTCTTTTTTCATTTCGTCGAAAATATTTTTAAAGAGTTCGCCTTTTTCAGAAAAAAATTTTTCTCGTTTTTCTACCAATATACGTTGAATTTCATCTGGAGCTAAATTATCAAGCGCACCATTTTCAAGATACATACCTTTACTTAAATCGGTCGCTTGCAAAAGCAAGGTTTTTATACGCTCAAAAGCTTGGCGAATTTTGGGGGCGCATTCTGGTTTATCCGCATAATACTCGTCTACAAATTCTTGCAAATATTCCCAGCCTTTATCCCAAGCACGTTGTTCTTCGGCGCGGGTAGCCTCAAAATTATCCAAACGAGCGTCATTTCTCTCACCCGCTTTAACTAGATGGCCGATCTCATGCGCCGCCATCGCAAAAGATATCGCCTCATCAGAATCTGGTAAGTAGATATCATCTGGGGAATTAGCGCGCCCCCAAAATTCGGAATCGTAAAAAGGGTTTTGTTTGACATCTGGTGGGGCATCCGTAGAACGCTTGATAATTATTTTTGGTTCACCCTCGTTAGCGAGAGAAAATTTTTTTTCTGAAAACATAATATTAAAGGATTTTTACAAAAATTTCGTATAACGGAACGGGCTAGCCGAAGTTTCGTTTGAATGTGGCGGTATAATTTGCCGGAGGCAACCGCCTAAGTGAAAACGAAATTTGAGTGAGCGAGGTAAATAAAATTCGTACCTAATTATTATATTTTTACTTTTTCTTGTTTAACAGAAGGTGTAGTGGTGAAATAATTATTTTTTCAGATATTGGCACTAAAATCATTTTTTGTAGAAATAGTGCAAGAATAATTATTAATAAAGATAATTTCCAATTCATGGATAGAATAATAATTCCAAGCAATAATGTTGGCCATAAAAATAGACCAATGAGTTTTAAGAATGATTCATTCCAATAAATTCTTGGTCGATCTGATCTTGGACTTTTTTCCGCAAACGTAGCGGATGCTGTAGCTCCTAGAAAAAGTAAAAATATAATTGTTAGTATATAGTAAGTCATATTTATGTTAATTTTATTTACCGGAGCGAACCGTATAGCAGGTGTTAGGTGGTGTAAATTTTTATTGTTGCTTTAACATGATAGTTATATTAACTATCAATGCAACAATATTGACAATAACAAGCCAAGAATCAACTCTTTTATACCACGGCTTAGATGCGACACTAGCTATGGCTTCAAGAGCTTCTTTGCTCTTTATTGCTGGTTCCATTAAACCCATACATTTATTATTAGTAATAAATAAAAATTTATATCACCTAACGTTACCAGTTTATATGAAGTTTTGATAATTATTTCTGTGATATAATATTGCGGAGTAAATCACAGAAATAATATCAAAATTTGGGTGAACCTCGAGTGAGGAGCATAGCGACGAGTCGAGAGGGGAATCACATAAACCGTGTTATATGTCGTTTTGTTTTTTTGTTTGACAAACAAGAATAGTTATTTAATAATATAAATGGTTCTTTATGGAGGGTATAGGCTATGCCAGCATGTAAAACTAAAGCTAAGATGAATAAAGGTGACCTGTATTTACCACCTGAAGCTTACAAATGCCCAGAATGCAATCGTCGGACAAAAACGCCATTCTGGTGTGGTAAATGCGGGGCTAGTTGGTCAGTCGTCACACTTGTGGATTGACCATTATTCTTTACCCATATGATAGATGAAGTTCCATCTATCTTTTTTTATAGCGTGTGGATTGACCATTATTCTTTACCCATATGATAGATGAAGTTCCATCTATCTTTTTTTATAGCGATTGTAAAAAACAAAATGACATACAACTAGTTTTATACGAACTTGTTGACTTTTTATTAATTAAATAATAACAAATAATTGCTATTTTGTCATTGCGAGGAGGAGGAGATCTCTCGCTGGAGTTTAGCCTGAATGAAATTGAAGGGCTCGAGATAGGCTCTGCAATCCTTAAATATGGATTGCCTCGTCCCGACTTGACGTCGGGACTCGCAATGACACTTTTTTTATTTAAAGGAGGTTTCCTAGTTAAGTATTAAATTTATTGACAGCAGTTCAGATTGGTTTTATAATAAAATCACCTAAAGGTGATTGGCGGAGTTACCAGCTCCGCGGCGAAAAACCTCCCATTGTCCGGGACTAAACCTTAGGCAAATTTAATAAATTGAGTATTTTCGCAGGGTGGAACCTCCTCGAGATCCTGAAACAAGTTCAGGATGACACCTGAAATAATTCAGGCCGGGGCCCAGGCAGAAAAATTTTTCTGGTTGGATTTTTTTTAAGCAAGATAAGCAAGATAAGTTATCAGCAAGATAAGTCGTTTTTCTTATCTTGCTTATCTTGCTGATAACTTATCTTGCTATTCAGATATGTTAAAGAAAGTAATTATTAAAGGAAGATCAGTGGTCCTGCGTCCATTATCTTTGAAAGACGCGCCGTGGTTTTGCCGCTGGTTAAAAGATCGGGAAGTGACCAAATTTTTGGCGATTTACGAACTGCCGCCGCCGGCTTTAAAAGAAGAAATTGAATGGATTAAGGAAGCCCGGCGCGACAAAAATAATTTGCGTTTAGCGATTACCACCACCGAAGGCAAACTAATTGGTTCTATTGGCTTAAATAAAATTGACCGATATCATCGGCGGGCGGAATATGGTATTTTTATTGGTGACCAGCGCTATTGGGGTCAAGGTTATGGCACGGAAGCGGGAAAATTAATAATTGATTATGGTTTTAAAAAATTAAAACTGCACCGGATCTATCTCCGTTTTATTGCTTATAATATCCGCGGCCAGAAATCATACAAAAAAATCGGTTTTAAATTAGAAGGCCGGCAGCGCGACCACACTTTTCGCGACGGCGCGTGGCATGATGAAGTGATGATGGGAATATTAAAGTCAGATATTTTAGAAAATAAAAAATTAAAGATTAAAAAATAAATATACAAATCAAAAATGAAACATTTTAGATTTAATTTGTGTTTTTAATTTTTTATTTTTAATGTTTAATTTTATGTCAAAAAATTTAGAATCAATCCGCCACTCCGCCAGCCATGTTTTAGCCCAAGCGGTTTTGGAGCGCTATCCCCAAGCTAAGCTCGCCATTGGCCCGGCGATTGACACGGGGTTTTATTATGATTTTGATTTAGGCGGTAAGACTTTTACGGAAGCTGATTTAGACTGGCTGGAGAAAAAAATGCGGGAAATTATCAAGCAAAATCAGAAAATGGAGCAATCGGAAATGACGGCGGAGGAAGCGATTAAATTTTTTAAAACTAAAAAACAGCCGTATAAAGTGGAATTAGCGATGGAATTTAAAAAACAGGGTGAGAGAAAAGTCGGCCTTAACAAAATGATTGACCACTCGGGCAAAGAAAAATTTATTGATTTGTGCGCCGGCGGCCATATAAATTTAACCAAAGAAATCGGCGCGATTAAGCTTTTGAAAATCGCCGGGGCTTATTGGCGCGGCGATGAAAAAAATAAAATGCTGCAGCGAATTTACGGCACGGCCTTTACTTCAGAAAAAGAACTGAATGATTATTTGGAGCAATTAAAGCAAGCCGAAGAACGAGATCACCGCAAACTCGGTCAAGAATTGGATTTATTTACCTTTTCGGATTTAGTCGGCGGTGGATTGCCGATGTTTACCCCGCGCGGCACCATCATCAGAAATGAAATTGAAAATTATCTAACCGAGCTTCAGATTCCGCGCGGTTACCAAAAAGTTTGGATTCCGCATTTGGCGAAAAAAGAGCTTTATCAAGTTTCCGGTCATTGGGATAAATTCGGCGATGATATTTTTCACGTTGCCAGCAAGGGCGAAGAAATTTTTGTTTTAAAACCGATGAATTGTCCGCATCATACTCAAATTTACGCCAGCCGCCAGCGCAGTTATCGCGAATTGCCGATTCGTTATTTTGAAGTGACGGCAATGTATCGCGATGAAAAAGCCGGACAGCTTCATGGCTTGTCGCGGGTGCGTTCAATTACCATTGACGATGCTCATTGTTTTTGCCGCTATGACCAAATTGAGCAAGAGGTCAACTTAATTTACGATATTATTGCGGAATTTTATCGGACTTTTAAAATGGAATTAATCCCGCGCCTGTCTTTAAGCGATCCAAAAAATCCGGACAAGTATATTGGCGAGCGGAGAGTGTGGGCAAAAGCCGAAGATCAACTGCGCCGGATTTTGAAAAAACGAGTCAAACATTTTGAGGAGATTGAAGGCGAGGCCGCTTTTTACGGGCCCAAAATTGATTTTGAAGCCAAAGACTCGATTGGTCGCAAATGGCAATTAGCCACGATTCAGCTTGATTTTAACATGCCTAACCGTTTTCAACTTGAATACATTGATGAAAAAGGCGAGCGCGTCCAACCAGTAATGATTCATCAGGCCGTGGCCGGTTCATTTGAGCGGTTTTTAAGCATTTTAATTGAAAATTACGCAGGCGCGTTTCCGCTTTGGCTGGCGCCGGTGCAAGTTCAAATTATTCCGGTGAGTAAAGATTTTTTCCAAGCGGCGGCCGAATTAACTAGCGAATTGGAAAATTCTGGTATTCGCGTTTGGCTTGATGATTTGAATGAAACCGTTGGTTATAAAATCAGAAAAGGGGAAAAGCAAAAAGTGCCTTATATGTTAGTGATTGGCGAAAAAGAAGCCAAGAGCAAAAATTTAAATGTTCGCATCCGCGGGCAAAAAGAAGTGGCAACAGTCAATCGGAAAAAATTTATTGAACAAGTGGCTAAAGAGATTAAGGAGAAGAAATAATAATATAATGCCAATCTACGAATGATATGCGAATGCTACGAATATACGAATATTAGTATCATTCGTACAAATTCGCATTATTGGCATTATATTTTAAAAAGAAACCCCGTCTCGAGCGCAAGCGCCAGAGGCGGGGTCAATACTTTCAAGTCAATGCCGCTTATCAGCGGATATGACTATGGGATGGGCACGGGGATCGGCGGATTCGGGCCTTCCCAAGGGAACACGATGTCAATGTCTAGCCCACCCAACCACGTCGGCGGCACATAGTCAAAGACCAACACGTCGCCGAAGTTATAAGTTTCCCAGTCCAAGTCGATGGGGACGAGTGGCAAGTCGGCCCATTGCTCATCGCCGTTTTGGTCTAACACTTGAAGCGCGCCGCCTTCAAAGTCCAACGGCAGAGAGCAATTGAAGACTAACGGTTCTTCAATACTGTCACGCCACCACCAAGCGTAATGGTGATTGCCATTTTGATTAAGGATCATGGCGTTGCCATCCTTGTCGTAACTGCCGGGCAGGCCATTCATCATAACCCTAAACGTGTATCTCGAGAGAAATTCCAGTTGTAACAAGAGACTACTGGTTTCTCCCGCTTCAATTACGACGGTATTGCTTTCGTATGTGGTAAACAGGATATAGTAATTTTTGTCAACGACGCTGACCCGGACATCATAGGTACCCGGGACAATACCATTGCAGGTGCCTTCAAATCGGCCGTCCACCACTGGGATGGAAAACCGGCGATAGTTGGAGTAGTCTTTGGGATCATTGAGATAAATCTCAATACTAGTAGCCTTCTCAATAAAGGCTTCTCCGATTTGAATCATGTCATCTTGGGATAACACCTTGCTTCCGTCGCGGCCGTACAAATCTCCCTTGACCAGCAAACTGCCGGTCAAGACTTGATCGTTGCCGTCGCCGTTGCCCGGAACGATGGGCGCTTCGGGACATCTGACCAAAGCCAACATCATTACTGCCACCACCGCTATTAAACGTTGCGTTTTCATTACCTTTTCCTTCCGTTCTTTTTGTTTCCCCATGTTTTACCAAGCCATAATAGCTTGGCTTTTGAAGAGCAAATGTTCGTAATTTACAGACATGTTAGCATAGCATAAAGTTAAATTTTTGTCAATTTTCCCAAATAAGTGTATAAATAGTATAATGTGAGTAAAGATTTGACTAAGGTCGAGTCAAATAAAAATATAAATAAATTAGCAATAAAATAAATCATAACAAAAATTATGAAAAAATTATTTTTTACCTTTGTCATTTTAAGTTTAATTCTGCCTTTGCCGATTTTGGCGCAAGATATAAACAGCACTACGGCGACCACCACCGCGACTTCCACCCCGCCAGTTGATGATGATTTAGATATTGGCGAACCAAAAGTTTTACCCAACAGCCCGTGGTACTGGGCAAAAAGTTTGTGGCGCAGTGTTCGGCAGTGGGCAACCTTTGATCCAATCAAAAAAGCCGAGATGCGTTTACAAACCGCCAATGAAAGACTGGCTGAGCTGCAAGAACTTGCTGATGAAGGGACGATTACGCCAGAACATCTGGATCGGATTTTAGCCAAATATGAAAAAGAAATTAATAAATTAAAAGAACATTTGGCCAAAGTCCAAGATAAAACTCAAGAAAGAGTAGAGCGATTAGTTAATCAATTTACCAAACAGGAATTTATCCGTCAGCGGATTTTGCAGCGCCTGGAAGAAAAATTAAACGCTGAAAAAATGGAAGCGATGCGGGAACGGATGCTTCAACGTTGGGGTGAAATTTTAGAAGACAATGACTTAGAAAAAATTGAAACCAGAATTAAAAATGCCTTAGAGAATACGGCGACGTCAACGGAAAAGAATCTTTACAATCTTCAAGTTCTGGAGCGTTTAAAAGATAAAGTTTCTGAACAAGCCGGAGAGGCGATTATCCGCGCCCAATCCAATACTTTGAAGCGCTTAGGCGAAGAGTTTCGGGAAATGACTTTTGAGGAGAGAGTGGAAAGAGTTCAAGATTATTTGGAAAACTTAGATGATGCAACCACTACCCAGCAGATTTTAGAGCGTACTCGTAGTCAAGTGCCAAATTCTTTGCCGAGTCTGCCTGTGATCATGAGGCGAGCCAAGGAGCGGATGGAGGAACGGCGAGAGGAAAAAGAAGGGCGGCGCGGCAGCAGTGATGATAATTCAGGAAAAAATGATGACAATGAGTCAAATGATAATTAAAATTTAGTCAATTTTGAATTTAGATCGGGACCTTTAGACCCGTCTTTTAACCCAGCCCTTCGCGAAGGGCTGGGTTGATTTATCCCGCACCTTTTCCGAATATCCTCGCTTATCTTAGGCGAACGAAGACAAACAGACTTTCTTTGAGGTTTAATCCCTTGGAAAAAGGTGCGGGATTTAATAAAAATAAATTAAAATTGGTTGGTATGGTTAAAGAAATAAATCCAAAAATAATTGTGGTTTTGGGCCCTACGGCGTCGGGCAAAACCAAACTGGCGGTTAGATTAGCCAGGAAATTCAATGGTGAAATTATTTCGGCTGATTCACGGCAAGTCTACAAAGGGATGGATATTGGAACGGGGAAAGACTTGGACGACTACGTCGTCAAATCTCAAATCTCAAATCTCAAATCTCAAATAAATTACAAATTTCAATACCCAAATCCCAAAATGGTTCAGATTCCTTACCATTTGATTGATATTGTTTCGCCGAAAAGGCAGTTTACCGTGGCCAAGTGGCAGAAATTGGCTTATCAAAAAATTGAAGAGATTTTAAAAAGAAAAAAATTACCGATTGTCTGCGGCGGCACGGGATTATATATCTCCGCCTTAATTGAAGGATACAATTTTCCGCCGGAGGCGGAAAAAAATCAAAAATCAAAAATCAAAAATCAAAATTTAAGAATCAGGCTTAATCAGTTGACTTTAGGAAAATTATTGGCACAATTGAAGCAAATTGACCTTAAAACTTATCAAGTCATTGATAAAAAAAATCGGCGGCGGGTCCAACGGGCGCTAGAAATTTATTATCAGACCGGTCGGCCCAAATCAGCGCAATTAAAAAAACAAAAACCGTCATACAATTTTTTGCTTTTAGGTTTAACTTATCCATATCCGATTTTGAAAAAGAGAATTGCCAAGCGTTTAGCAGAGCGCTTAAAACAGGGGTTAATTAATGAAGTGAAACGTTGGCATAAGCAAGATTTAAGCTGGCAACGATTGGATGATTTTGGCTTGGAATATCGCTGGGTTGCTAAATATCTTAAAGGTGAAATTCGTTATCAAACAATGGTTGAACAATTAAAAAAAGAAATTTTTCATTTTGCCAAAAGGCAAATGACATGGTTTCAGCATCAATTGGCAGCAGAAATAAAGTGGATTGAAAGTTCTAATCAGGCCATTAAAACCGTTGTTAAATTTTTAAAAAAATAAAGGACAGCAAAATTTCGTGCTGTCCTTTAGAATGGTGGCCACTTGGTTTTAGCCATCTCGTTTTCCCTCCCTCCCGTTACTTCTGGCTAAAACGGCCTCGATTATTGCCGACACTAATCGTGGTCTCTGGTGATCTTTAATCGCCTCAAGTTGCTGGACGGTAAAAAATCTTTGGAGAAGATAATCCACCAATTCTCTAACAATCTGACCACAATGAGAACAAGTGGAAACATCGCCATTGCCAAAGTGCCGGCAACCCAATCTCTGAGGCAAGCCTTGTCCAGTCAAAAATTCGGCTAAAGCATTAGCGCTCAAGATAACCACCTCCCTTCAATGAGCTTTTCTGATTTTAGCATTTAAATTAATTTAAGTCTAATTAAAAACTCAAACCGATTAAGGTTAGAGTTTCTAGTTGTATTTTTTCTATTCTCTTAATTTTTCGTCTCCTAAATCATGTAAACCAGCTGTTTCAATAATGCCATCGACATATTCTTGTTCTGCTGGTGTTAAGTGGTCATATTCTCCTGATGTTACCAGATAACGGGCGCCGTCTAAACAGTCTCGCGTGATTCTCACTGAAGAATCAACTAATGCTGTTGAATCATATTTTTTTACCATCGCTAATCTTTCCTTTAAAATTTTCAAAGATTGTTCTACTTTTGGCGTGAGATCGGCTTCTTCTTCGCCTTGTCGTTTTTTTTCTTCGGCCGCAAAGGAAATATCGGCTCTTTCCATCGCCATATTATTATAATTTATTAATTAAAATTTTTTTAATTGTCTGGGGGTCGGCCTTGCCTTTAGTTTCCCGCATGACTTGACCAATAAAATATTGGAGCAAAGTTACTTTGCCTTTTTTATATTGTTCAACTTCTTTTGGGCTTTGATTAATAATTTTTTCAATCATTTGTTCTAGCGCGGTTTCATCATGGCCGCCTTGCAAGTCTTCTTCGGTTATAATAACCGATGGATCTTTTCCGGTTTGGTACATTTTTTCTAAGATTTTTTGGGCAATCGTTGAATTAATTTTATTTTGATGAACTAAGGTAATAAATTCGGCAAAATTTTCCGCGGTGATCTGCGGGCAATCCTTGATTTGTTTGCCATCCTTATAGATTAGAGCTAAAAGTTTATTAATCAGCCAATTGCTGGTTAGTTTGGAAAGTTTTGCCTTATTTTTTTGCCAGATCTCCTCGGCCGTGCCTTCGGCTTCGCCTAAGGAAATCAACCAAGCTTGCAATTCGGAAATTACTTGTTCAAAAAAATTAGCCAATCTTTCATCATCCGTTAAAATCTTAGCATTTTCTGCGGTTAAGTCAAATTCTTGAATAAAACGCCGGCGCTTTTTTTGGGGCAGCTCGCCCAACTTGTTTTGTAAAATTTGCAGGTTGATGCCATTTTTTGCTTGAGGGTTGAAATTAACTGGCGGTAAATCTGGCTCGGGAAAATAGCGATAGTCTGACGCTTCCTCTTTGGTTCGCTGATCTTCAGTTATACCTTCGTCTTCGTCCCAGCCGCGGGTGGATTGCTTTTTTGGCGCTTGGCCTTCGGCCCAAAGTTTTGCTTGTCTTTTAATTTCATATTCCAAAGAGCGCTCAACCGCTTTAAATGAGTTTAAATTTTTAATTTCTGTTTTTGGTTTTAATTTTTTCAAGTCAATTTTTTCTGCTGGTTGGTCGGTCAAAGAAATATTGGCATCGCAGCGCAAGTGGCCCTTTTCCATATCCGCTTCGGAGACATTGAGATAGCGCATAATGAGCCTTAGCTCCTGCATAAAAGTTTTTGCCTCTTGGGGCGAGCGCAGGTCGGGTTCGGTGACGATTTCCATTAGGGGCGTGCCGCCGCGGTTGTAATCAACTAAAGTATTTTTACCCGCTTCGCCATTTGCTTCGCCTTTAGGCGAGCGAGGCGAGCCGTCGGCAGAATGGAAATTTTTCGCGGCGTCTTCTTCTAAATGGAGGCGAATAATGCCGATTTTTTTTTCTCCATTTTTGGTCGGAATCATCAAGTAGCCGCTAACACCAAGAGGTTGATCGTATTGGGAGATTTGGTAATTTTTTGGCAAGTCGGGATAAAAATAACTTTTGCGGTCAAATTTTGAAGTTTGGGGAATTTCGCAATTCAAAGCCAAAGCCGACATCGCTGACCATTCAATCGCTTGGCGGTTGGCCACCGGCAGAACTCCGGGATGGCCAAGACAAATTGGACAAATCGTCGTATTCGCCGGTTTGTCTTCGCCGCTGTTGTCACAGCCGCAAAACATCTTGGATTTAGTTTTTAGCTGAACGTGAATCTCTAATCCGATGATAGGGGTGAGTTTCATATATTTAATATATATTATCGAATTAACGCTTGCCCCGCCTTAAGTTAATTATTTAAACTTGAAAATTATATAATGTAAGCCGAAGGCGTATTCGCGCCGAATAAACTCTAAAGTTTTTTAAAATTTATTCGCGAACTTAGGGCGGGGTGGATTTCTAGGCCGATGATGGGTGTTAATTTCATAAAAATATAATGCAAATTACGAATTTATGCGAATGCAGCAAATATATTCGTATCATTCGCATGTTATTTGTAGATTGGTATCGCTTTATATATTATCATAAATTTTAAAAAAAATAAAGCCCCGAATGATTTTATTAGACGTGGCTTTACTCATATTGGTATTTGTTAATACATTAAAAAAAGAGAGTCCTCTGTTGAGGACTCAAACGAAAAAATGGAGCGATATCACCGATTTTTTGGTACCAAATGCGGCTGATAGAGGTTGGTGCTGCGGCCGGCTAACTTTTTCATTAGTCTTATCCAACAACGTCCTAAACTCCAGCGATGTCTTTTTTTCTTCATGGTTTTATCCTCCGTACTGATGATTTTTTTTGTTTCAATTGTTTAGGCAGATCGCTTCCTAAGTCGCTGATGGTGAAGAGATAATTTAGAACACTTTGGTCAGTTCTACAAAAGGAAGCTTCCCAGCCGTATTGATCAATTAGATTCGCCATTGAACCATGACGCTTGATTGGCACTTCAAAATTATCTTACACTTAAAAAGTGTGTTTGTCAATAGGTCAGACCTGTCTGCGTTTCTGTAATCAAATGCGACTTGCCGTGGCAATTACAAGGTAAAAATCTATTAAGGTATTCCCCTCTTAGGATAAGACGGGTTAGGGGAGTTATGAAGTAAAGACAGCGTCAAGTCAAAGAATCATAACCCCCTTTATCTCTAAATAGAAATAAATTTTCTGACTTTTTGCCAGATGTCTTGCTGGACTTTTTCTACTGATTGGTTGGCAGAAACAATCTGCCAGCCATATTTTTTGGCTAAATCCAAGTGAATTCGCCGGTTTTTTGTTATTAATTCATCACTGCTTTCATGTAAATGATTTTGTTCTTTGCCGTCTAAAAAACGTTCACCATCCAGTAGAATCGCTAAATTTTCTTTGAGTAAATTTTGATTTTGTTTTTCTAATTGCGTTAACGGCGCACCCTTGGTCACGCCCCAAGCCAGACCAGTGCCAATATAATCTTCGGTCACAATATTAATGCCGCCTTCTAATTTTTCTTTTAGCGTTGGTTCAAAATCGCGGCGGTTTTGAGCGTAAAGTTCCTGCAGTTCAAGCTCGCTAATTTTTTGGTCAGCCCCGCCGCGCAAGATTTGATTGATCTTGCGTCCAGTGGGCGCTAAATCATAAATCGGATATTTTAGATACTCGGCCGGAAAACCATTTTGATTTAATTTTTCCACTAATAATTTCGCCTGGGTGGTTTTGCCCAGGTTATTGGTGCCGTATAAAACAATGAACTTGCCAACTTTTTTCATAAATTGACATTAGAATCAAAATATAGTAATTTTTAATAAGTTTTGGAACCTTAATAACGGAGGGTTGCATAATGCTGATCTTGATGATTTTAGTCGGTTATTTTGCCTTGCGTCTTTTGCAGTTTTTGGTGACCGGGCTAATGGTAAAGTACTGTGGCAGTAGCAGTAAATTTGTTGAATTTTGTTTGTGGCGCTATGACCGGATCCGGTCAATCTACTGGTTAGGCTGGCTGGTTATACTATGGATATTGTTGGGTATCGGATCTAATTTAGTTGATTTAAGGACAAAGATTGCGCTTACTCTTGCCCTGTTAGTTATATTTCTTAAGGATTTTTTCGTCGTACCTGACCGCAGAATGTAGAAGAAAAAATAGGAGGGACGATTGATGGCTGGAATTATTTGTTTGGTGTGGCTGATTTTTGTTACCGTCGTTTATATTTGGCGGTTAAATCAGGTTACTTCAGTAACTGTTGGCGGTTTCTGGTTTATAGTGGCCTTTTCACCATTAGTACTTGGTTTAGTCAGTATTGCCTTTTTTTGGTGGTCTTACTTACTCGGCGGTGAATTTTCTCTTATAGAATCAGTGTCCTGGACAATGAGCCTAGGGCTGGTCGCAGTTGGTTGTTTCGTAATTAACTTGATTAATTATGCCGCAGTTGAAACTGACAATCAAATAACCTAACCTTGGCGGTAAAATAAGATTAACGACAGGTGAATTGATTTTCGCCTGTCATTTTTTTACCCATGCACCAGCCCGCCTTAGGCGGACGGTGCGTGGGTTTCGCCTCTCTCTTAGTTAAGAGAAGAAACCTTGATTTTTAGGCCGGGGGAGGCTTCACTTTATATTTCAACTGCACGGCATTGTCGCCAATTTCTTTGCTTTCAATTAATTCTAAATTCAAATCTAAATCCTCACCTTCGGTAAAATTAATGCCCACGCCGAAAAGTTTTGGCTCAATGGTAATTAAGATTTCATCCACCAAGCCGGCTTTTAAAAAAGCGGCATTGGTTCTGGCGCCGCCGCCTAAAATGGCGGAAGAAAAATTTCGGCTTTCAAGCATCTTAACCACATCTCCGGGCGGCATTTTGACAAATTCTAAAGTGCCGGGGATTTCACGCTCTTTATATTTTTCCGGAGTAAAACTTAAAATTAAGTTAAGCCGGCCGGGTAAAGGTTTGCCGATGGTATCAAAAGTCGTATCGCCCATAATAATCACCCCATGCTTTTTGGTTTCGGCAATAAAGGCTTTTTTGTCCGCCGGCGTGGTCCAATCGGCTTTTTGGTCTTTGGTTTTGGCAATAATGCCGTCAACCGTGGTGGCCATCATTAATATCAGCTTCATAGATAAGTATATTTTATGTTGTAATTTTTTAATCTTTAGTTTTATCCTTCAGATTTTTATAGAAATCAAAATTCAAAATTTATCACCGCCTACGGCGGGATCCCGCCTTTCCCGACGTAAAGTCGGGATGCCGATTTTACATCGGCACCTTCTAAAATAGATTATGGTAGCGGGAAAAGTCAAAATTTTGGAGGCCGTCTCTGGCGGCATTTATTTTTTAATTTTAAGATGTATATTTGAGATTTGAGACCTGCCCGTCAATGCCTGCCCCAAAAAATTTCAGTGAAACAATTTAGGTTTATTCGGACTGAAATTTATTATTAAATATTTAAGCAAGGCGATGGCCCGCCCGCCTTGACTTCGTCAAAGCGAAATCGGGCGCGGCAGGCGGGTTTAATTTTTTGAGATTTCTAGACGGCGATTTCAAATTTAATCATCGGATAGCTTTGGTAATTTATTAACTCCGTGTCTTCGGCTTGCCAGTCAAAAATGGAAGTGAACTTTTCGGTTTTGATTTGCGGCAGGGGATATTTATTCGGGTCACGGGACAATTGCTCTTTTAACCCGTCCACATGATTAACATAAATATGCGTGTCCGCCAAAAAGCCAGTTAATCTGCCTTCTTCATAGCCGGTTTCCTTGGCCAATAAATGAAGCAAGGTCGCATAGCTGGCAATATTAAACGGCAAACCTAAGGCAACATCGACGGAGCGCTGATTCCAGAATAAATTTAATTTGTTGTTCGTGACCGTCACCTGATAAGCATAGTGGCAATATGGTGGCACCGCCTTATCAATATCTAAAGGGTTCCAAGCTAAGACTAACATTCGGCGACTATCGGGGTGAGTTTTTAGATCATTGACCAATTTTTGCAACTGATCCACACCTTGGCCGGAATAATTAGTGTCATAAGATTTGTATTCGGCGCCAAAATGACGCCATTCCCAGCCGTAGATTGTTCCTAAATCTCTTTCCTCAAGCATCTTTTTTTTGTTTTCCTCGTCATTAGCATAAGGAATTTTAAGCGGCGTGCACCATTCATCCCAGATGTGATTGTTTCGGTCCTGGAGCCATTTTTTATCGGTGATGCCCTTAATAAAAAATTCCAGTTCCGTAGCCACTAATCGGTAAGGCACTTTTTTGGTTGTTAGAAGAGGAAAACCATTTTTCATTTCATGCTGAAAAATCGTACCCGGAATTACCAGGGTGTCAATGCCGGTTCGGTTCGTGGTTTTTTCACCAGTATCTAAAATTTTTTTAACAATATCAAGATAAGCTTTCATAATTTCATTATTTAAATTCTTTCTGCCAGGCGGCGGGGATTTTTTGATTTTCAAAATAGTTTAAGACCGGACCAATGGCAAAAAACAATTTACCATTTTTATCCGGATAAACCACAATTAAATAATTAAAGCCATCAATAAATTCATTTAGAACTTTTTGGCCGGGAAAAACTAGGCTTAAAGTATAAAGATTTTGTAGGTTTTCTTTTTTAATTTCGCCCGTCAATAAATTAATGGTGCGAGAAAAATTATTGATAAAATTGTAATCGTCAGCCGATAGTTCGTTATTAGCCAGTTCTTTTTTGGTAATTTGTAAGATATTGTTGAGTAAATTTTCAAGATTAGATAAGCGCTCATAAGATTTTTCGCCGCTGCCAATAATTTGAAGGGCGCTAAAGCCTTTTTTAATCATTTTAACATTAGCTAAAAGTTGGGCATAAGTTTCGGCTTGAGGCTCAATGTAGCCATAGCCAAAATAATTGGGAAAGCCGGCAAAACTCTGAGAGCTAGTTTTTTCGTATTTGATTTCCCGATGGAAATTAGTCCAAGCCCCCAGTGCGGTTTGAAGATTTTTTTTCTGCCAAACTTCATTTTTCATAAAAGCCGGATAGCCGTTGAGGTTATCAGTTTTGAAGCTTTGGAGGGCAGAAAATAAACTTAGATAAGAATTATCATGCCAAGTGTTTTGATCAAATTCTTGGAGAGCGGATTTTAATGAGTCGGTGATCTGCTGATAGTTTTGGTATTGGTTATTTTTCGTGTCAGTTAAAATTTCGGCAGCTTGATTATTGCCTAAAACATTAAAAATATCTAAACTAGTCGGCCGGCAGCGGGAAAGGTTTTGTTTTTGGGAGCAGCTGGTGTTTGGTCTTTTCGGGTCGTTAACAGCGCCTAAATAATTGCCAGGGTTTTGGCCGGTCAAGTCAGTAAAAATTTTTTCTTCAGTCAAGAAGTAATTTCTCAAAAGTCGCCAACCTAAATCTTTTGCTTTAGTGCTTGCACGCAAGGCGCGGGAGAATTTAATGTCTAGCAATCTTTTTTTCAACAAATCTAGTTTTTGCTTAATTGTTTCGACATCAGTTTTAAAAATTTGGTCAAGGTGAAAATCCTTGCCAAATTCATTTTCAAGAGCGTAATGATAATCAAGATAAGTCAGATCGGTTTCCAGGCCCTTAAAAAAGGCAATTGTTTTATAAATATTTGCCCACTGGTTTTTCAAGCGCTGATTTGAGCCTAAGTCATCGCTTAGATATAAAGCCGCTAAGAAACCAAGACGTTGGTCCGGCTCGTCAAGTAAGCAGTCAGGGCAGTCGCCGTTTTTGGCGTTTAGCGGGAAAAAGACTTGATTTAACCAAGTGATCGCCAGATAATAATTTTTTAATTTTTCGGAAGCTTGATACTGGGCAGGAATCAAATAAGGGGTGTAGCTTTGCTGATATAATAAAATTGGCGATTTGGCGGATTTAACTTTAGCATCAATCAGTCTGATTTCTGATTCAACGTCGTTAATTAGATAAGGCGGAACTGTGATTTGATAAGTTTCGTTTTCAAAAGGGGAAAAAAATTGGCGCTGGGCGGTGATTGATTCCCGGAGCTGGCTTGGCTCTGGTGCCAGCAATTTCAAGGCCACAGTCAAGTAAGCCAGTTCCAGACGATTGGCTTCAGTGATTAGGTCGCTTTCAATGCCAAACTGTTGGCGCTTGACATCATAGCGCGCTTTGACCTGATTAAAAAGATCATGTAAAAGCTGCCAAAGCGAGGCATAAAATTTATCTTGTTCAATTTCTTTATAAATAATTTGCAACGTATCTTGATAAAGGCCGATAACCGCATCGCTGGTAATAAGCGCGGGCACATTTTTTTCATTAATCAGGGAAAAGGCGGTTTGCCAATTAGAAGTGACATTGCCAAACGGGTTATTAATAACGACAAAACCGTTATTGCTTAGTTTCGGTAAAGCATTTTCAATTGGAATTTTACGCGAAAAATCGCGATAGTTTAATATTTGCTCTTTGACATTAGCCAGTGGCAGGTCGAGATCAGGGATTTTAGCGACAGTGGTTGAAGTCGCGGCTTGGTAAAAAGTTGAAATAAAATATTTTTCTTTGGCTAATTGTTCTTCCGGGCTTGGGGTGGTGGGTCCGTTACTGTCAACTGGTGTTTGAGGTAAAGTGCCAAAGCTCGGGGTGGTCGTGACTTGATTGATTAGCGCTGGTTCTTTAGCCGAAAATGGTTTTTGCCAAATAAAAACAAATAAAAAACCGATGGCCGCCAAAATTAAAACAATTAAGGCGCCAATACCAATAAGGTAAAAAATTTTATTATCCTCCATATTTAATTAGTCAAGATAAAGTTAATAAGTCCAGACCTGCCCGCCATTGCCTAGTATATATTTCAACTAGAGCTAGGAGATTTAATAGAATAAAAATTTCAGTTTTGTAAATTAATATAGGCGTTGGTAGGCGGGTAGAGTCAAAATAATAAAGAGATTGTTAGTGGCCGGTAGAACCAAAGCGGCCTTGGCCGCGGTCAGTATCAGTTAAGTGTTCAGTTTTTTCCAACACCGCTTGGAAGACCGGCAAAATAATTAATTGGGCAATTTTGTCGCCTTGATTAATTTGATAAGGCTGGCTGGAAAGATTAATTAAATTGACATTATATTCGCCGCGATAGCCGGCATCAAAAACCCCGCCCATGGTATGAACCCCACCATTTTTAGGCAAACCGCCTTTATCTTTAACAATAGCGACAAAGCCTAGGGGAAATTCCAGAGCAAAGCCAAGAGCAAAAATTTTCCTTTCTCCCGGATTGAGTGAATAATTTTCTAAACTATGCAAATCAAGGCCGGCATCGCCGGGGTGAGCGTAAGTGGGGATGATACAATCTGGGTTGATTTTTTTTATTTTAATCTTCATTAGCTAATATTGTAGAAAAAGATTAAACAACTTAAATCTCAAAAATCAAATCTCAAAATTACATCTCAAAAATCAAATTTTTAAGTTTTCAGATTTGAATTGTATTTTTGAAATTTAAAATTTGAATTTTTTTAAGATATTTTCCATTTGCCGATATAGCTCTGCTAACGTGCCGCTATTATCAATTTTAAACTTAGCTAACTTAGCTACGTCTGAAATATTTTTTTCCGCTTCTCTTTGTTCGTCTTTTTTAAACTCAGCAAAAGTTTTGGTGTTATCGTCGGTATTTTCACCGCGCTTTCTCATCCGTTCCCAGCGAATTTTTTGGTCAGCTTTTATTTCAATTAAGTAGAAATTGGGGAAATCTTTTAAATATTTAATGTCGGGTTCACGCCTCACGCCATCAATGACAATAAATTCATTTTTTTCATTTTTAACATCATTAGCGATTACTGAAGCCAATAAATCATCACCAAAAGTCTGCCTTAAAGCCGAAGAAAGATTTTGCATATTGTCGCGGCTGATTTCTAAATAAAGCCGATTTAAAACATCACGAAGCATAGTGGAAAAGCGAAAAACCGATGCTCCGTGTTTTTCTTTTAAATACTGACAAATTGTGCCTTTACCGGAAGCGAGAGGACCGACAAAACCTAAAATAATTTTATTCACCCCGTTAGACATAATGGATTTTTAGAATTTAAAATTTTATTATTAGTATTTGTTATGAGGTATCACACAAAATTAAGTTAATGTCTAATGGGGTCAATTTTTTTCAAATTTAAATTAAATTGAGGTTGATACTGGCGATATTTGACGCCGGCGGCTTCAAGCATTTTTCGGCCAGCCTGCCAGGCTGGCTGGTCATGGTATTTATCCGAAGCATAAATAATTTCAGCGATACCGCTTTGGATTAAAGTTTTGACGCATTCATTGCAAGGAAACATGGTTGTATAGACTTTGCATCCGTTGGTCTGCTTATTAGCGTTATAAATCGCATTTTCTTCGGCGTGGACGACATAGGCGTATTTAGTTTCTAAAAAATCACCTTCGCGCGACCAAGGGAAATTTTCGTCCGTGCAGCCGCGGGGGAAGCCGTTGTAACCTAAACCAACGACAATATTATCTTGGTCAACCACGACGGCGCCGGCCTGAGTCGAAGGATCTTTTGAACGCTGGGCCATGACAAAAGCGATTTGGATGAAACACTCGTCCCAGTTTAAATAATCTTTTCTTTTTTCGGTCATAATTAGTATTTATGATTAGTAATGTCTATGTATTTTAGCAGATTATTTATGACTTGACAAATTAATAATTTATGATATAATTAATTATTCTCTAAAGTAGAGAAACCGTAGTCTTGCCGGTTGTAAGACAGTCAAATAAGGATTAAGGAGGATTTGTCATGACAACCGAAATTGTCGCGGACGAAAAAAGAGTAGTGCCCACCGATGATAAGCTGGGCGAATTTGCCCGCCACCAGCACGATGTGTTTGAGCGCGTCCGTAAAGGCTCGCTTAATCCCGACGAGGTGATGCGGGAGGTGTCAAAGCTGATTGACCGACGGTCGTTTTTCATCCCGCCGGAAAAACAACTTGAACTGACCAGACAGCGCAATGCCGAGCGCCATTGGGGTTTTACCGAAGCCGACTTTGAAGCGCTTGGCCCGCCACCGGCCTGGCCAGATGGCTATCTTTGCGCCGTCGTGCTGGATGTGTCTTTGGACACGGTTAGCCGGACTTTTGAAGAAGGCTGGTATTTCACCAAAGCGGTTCAGCCAGGTGAATGGCGCTGGCCCGAGGTAAAGTCCGACGAAAATCATCTCAAGTTGCTCGATGGCATTATTCATCAGCGCGGTTTGCACTGGCGAGTAGTTGACTTCGCCGCCAACTGGGATAAGAAAGACGGCATTGCTCCAACTGTCCATACTCCTAAAACCTCGCTGTCTTCGGCAATCTTGTGGGCGGCATCTTGTTTCCCCCGGTGGATACAGGCAATGGACGGCGTCAAAGTGCCGTTCGTCTGGTTGCCTGGCTATCAGCTATCTATTTCGGGCAGCCAGCCTTGGTCGTACGTGCCGGACTTGTGCTGGCATTACGGGTGTCGTCAAGTCAGGCTCAGTGCCGACGACGCTTCTATTCGTCACTACCACCGGGCGGTTCCTGTCTTTGTGGAGTGTTAGTATTCGGTACTTGGCCTTTTGGGGTTTGGAAATTCAAGGTTTTTGGATCTTGGTCTTCAAACCCTGTTTTTATTATGCTATAATTATTACCGAAAGAGTAGGCTTATGAATTCCGGTTTAAGAATCGGAATCGCCGAAATTTTTTATCTTGCATTTATCTGTCAAAGTTTTGGCTGCTTCTGTTGGCGGTCAAAAGAGAGCAGAGCAATGGTAAAGCACTCCGTATTTCTATTTTAAGATAAAGCTTCAAGCTTATATCTTGCATAAAATTCAGGACACGGGTGCGCCTGTGTCCGGTGCAATGGAAGAATAGAAATATTTAATCTGTTTCGGGCAACCAGCCTTGGTCATACGTGCCGAACTTGAACTGGAATTGCGATAATCGTCAAGTCAAGCTCAAGGCCGACGACGCTTCTAATCGTCACGGCCACCGGGCGGTTCCTGTCTTTGGGAATGCTTGCCAAAAATAGCAAACACTCGGTTAATTTACCGGGTGTTTGTGTAAATTTTTATTCAAGAGATTTAATCCAGCCGCCAAGCATCTTGCCGATACCATGGAGTTTTGACTGAAGCTCTAAATATGATTTATTTTGTAGGCAGTCGCAGTCTTTAGCTAACCTGATAAGAATTTTTATCAGATCAAGCTTGATGCTGGCCTGGCGCAGTTTTTCTAATTTTATTTTTCGATCTTTGGTTGCCGAAGCGGCCAAGATATTTTTTAAAAGCAGTAACAAATCAGTGCCGCAGATTTGCCCTAGGGTGTAGCGCCGGGATTTAGGGAAGTTTAAACTAACTTTGTGCCATAATTTATAAAAATCATAAAGCAGATGAATAATCGGAATATCCAGCATGCTTTTCCCGTAAGACCCGTTGGGGGGGGATTAATAAAATCATTTTGGGTCATGGTAATAATAATTATACCAGTAAATCGCTTTATGATAAAATTTTCTTCCTAGAAAATGTTTTTTTAGCTTGGTATAAGTTTGCCAAAAGCAAACACTCTCGCCGAGATGTAATGATTTATGAAAGAAATTTAGAAGAGAATCTTTTTAATCTACAGGCTGAATTAAAAAATCAAAATTATTGCCATGGTAAATATCAGCCTTTTATTGTTTATGATCCTAAAAAGCGCCAAATTCATAAAACCACGGTAAAAGATAGAATTGTCCATCAGGCCGTAGTCAACATTATTGAGCCAATTTTTGAAAAACGATTTATTTTTAATAGCTTTTCCTGCCGAATTGGCAAGGGCATTCACGGCGCTTCCTATCGCCTGCGTGATTTTTTGTCAAAAGCTAGCCAGAATAACACTAAAACTATTTATGCTTTAAAGTGTGATGTCAGCAAATTTTTTGACAGCATTGACCATAATATTCTTTTAGATTTTATTTGCTGCCAAATTAAAGACGAAAAAACAATTAAACTGTTAAGGCATATTATTGGTAGTTTTTCTAAGGCGCCGAACAAAGGTCTGCCACTTGGTAATTTGACAAGTCAACTTTTTGCTAATATTTATCTTAAATGAACTTGATTATTTTATTAAGCACAGCTTAAGAGAAAAATGGTACTTAAGGTATTGCGATGATTTTTTAATTATTAATCAATCTCGTCACTATCTTTTGAGCATTATTCCCAAAGTTAGCGTATTTTTAAACGAGAAATTAAAATTAAAAATTCATCCGGTCAAAATTAACATTAGGTCTTGGAGCCAGGGGATTGATTTTGTCGGCTATGTTCATTCGCCATATGGTGTCGTTTTGCGAACTAAAACAAAACATCGGTTCTTGTACAGAATAAACAGCCACAATTTTTCATCTTATTTTGGAGTTTGCCAGCACGCTGATACTTTTGAGCTAAAACAGTTGATGCAAAATAAGATTGGTAAGGATCATTAAATAATTAAAACCCCGCCAGTTAGGCGGGGTTAGTTCTGATATAAATTAGTTTATATTTCTACTTTAATCCCCGGCCCCATTGAGGAAGAAAGACTGACATTCTGCAGATAAATTCCTTTCGCGGAAGCAGGTTTTGCTTTTTTGACGGCTTCGATAAGGGTGCGGAAATTTTCTTCAAGCTGGTTTTCAACAAAGGAAACTTTGCCGATGACCTGATGGATATTTCCGGTATCATCACTTTTGAAATTGATTTTGCCTTTTTTTAATTCCGCGATTGTTTTTTCTAAATTTTTGGTAATGGTTTCATTTTTGGGCGAAGGCATTAAGCCTTTGGGACCTAAAATTTTAGCAATCGCCGCGAGTTTGGGCATTAAGTCAGGCGTGGCTACAGCAATATCAAAATCAACTTTGCCGGTGTTTTTAATTTGGTCAATTAATTCAGTGCCGCCAATAATATCGGCGCCCGATGCTTTTGCGATTTTTTCTTGTTCCGGACCGACAAAGGCAATAATTTTTTTGGTTTTGCCGGTACCATAAGGCAAGCTGACAACGCCTCTGACTTGTTGTTCGCTTTTACCCGGGTCAATCCCCAGGTGGCAGTGAACCTCAATCGAACCATCAAATTTGGTGGTTGCGGTTTGCTTAATTAATTTAATGGCTTCATTGATCGGATAAGTTTTATTCTTATCAATTTTTTTGACAGTTTCTAAATAACGTTTTGAACGCATAGTTCATTTTTTTTACCAAACCTTACCCTCAAGCAGTTGGTTTCGCGGCGCAAACCCTAAATGACTAATTTTAGGTCCCGCAAAATTAAAATTTATTATGTAAATCCTCCAAAGCTTCATCTAATCGGTAATGGCTTTGCCTGAAGATCCGTGGGCAAGACCACTTTTTTGGTGAAACAATTTCGTCCTTTTTGATAAGCAAATTCCGAATAGTATGGCTGGAATTCTCGATTTTTAACGTCTAGGTTGGAATTTTCAAATTCCGCGCAAAGTTCATAATTTTTATCGTCAATGGTTCGGTACTCATAAGGTTTATCAGTCGAAGGATCACTGATGGCGAGTGTGACATTGTCTAATCTTAAGGTTTCTAAGTCAGCGGGCAATTTTTGATTTTGATAGTAATAATTCTGAACCGAAAATTCAATTTCTTGGAGGTTAGCGGCTCGAGTGTGGTCATAGGCTTTGCTTCTGGCTAATCGGGGTGAATCAACGACGAAAAAAGAGCCGATAAAAGAAACAACAATGACGGCGATAGTAATGCCCGCCATTTGTTTTGGTAGAATTGAAGTCGTCAATGAATTTTCTGACCGTAATTCAAGCCAATAATAAGTAAAAATCCAGCTGATGATAATCAGAATGGATAAGCTTTTTAAAATAAACCGCAGAGTATAATCGCCATTTAAGACATGGAAAATTGCATTAATTAAATCGCCAACAGCAATGGCAACGGTTAAAAATAAAATGATATAAGTAATCCAAACCCGAATTTTATTTTTCGGGTCTAAATTATGATTTTTTAATGCCCGGCGGATTAGATAACTAAAGGTAAAATAAAGGGGAGTGGCGACAATGATGCTGGCGACCGCAAATTTTAGGGCGGTTTGGTCAAAAGACGGCTGGACCATGCCGCTAATCACTTCTTTGGGCAGCCATTTGTTAATGAACTGAAACCAAAGCCCGCCGACCTGAAAGGCGGTAATGCCGAGGGTAAAAAATAAAGTCAGATACCAAAAAAGCGATTTTGGTCCTTTGATGGTTTTATCAGCCGTTGTTTGGAAAGTTTGGTTTAGTTGTTGTTCCATATATTTAGATATTTAATATTTAAAATTAAATAAAGTTTTAAAATCCAAAATCCAAATTTTAAATTCCAAATAAATTAGAAATCACAATTTTTAAAATATTAAAATATTTTGGATTTTGACTATTGAAATTTATTTGTAATTTGGAATTTATTTTCTATTCAATTATTTCTAATCCCATTTGTCTGGCTGTTCCCTTCCCGATTTTGCCCAAATCTTAGATTTGGCGCAAAATCGAGGATCCCACCCGCCGCAGGCGAAGCGGGACAACCTATTAACTTATCTTAATCAGTAATCTCTAGCCCCATTTGTCTAGCCGTACCTTCTATTATCTTCATCGCCCCAGCTAAATTTTTCGCATTTAAATCCGGCATTTTTTTCTGGGCAATTTCTCGAACTTGGGCTTTGGTGACTTTACCTACCTTTTTTTTCAAAATGTCGCCAGAACCTTTTTCAATTTTAGCCGCCTTTTTTAGTAATTCCGAAGCGGGTGAAGTTTTGGTGGCAAAAGAATAAGTGCGATCTTCATAGATCGTGACTTCAACCGGAGTTAATTCACCTGGTCGGTCTTTTGTTCGTTCATTAAATTTTTGGCAGAATTCAGCAATATTTAAGCCATGCTGACCTAAAGCCGGACCGACTGGTGGCGCGGGGTTAGCTTGAGCGCCTGGAATCTGAATTTTGACTATAGTTTTAATTTTTTTCGCCATATAAATATGATGCTAATTACGAATGAATATTAATCTACGAATCTACAATTTATAAAGGTATGTTATTTGTAGATTGGTATAATTGGTATCATATTAGATTTTTTTGACTTGTAGAAAATCAAGCTCTACCGGGGTTTCGCGGCCAAATATAGAAATTAAGACTTTTATTTTGCCGCGGGCTTCATCAATTTTATTAACTTTGCCTTCGTAGCCTTTAAATGGACCGTCAACGATTCTGACCGGCGCGCCGATCGTGACATCAATTTTAAACGTCGGTTCCTCTACGCCCATGCGTTTTTGCAGATTTTTAATTTCTTGATCAGAGATTGGCGTTGGGGTGGTGCCTGAGCCGATAAAGCCCGTGACATTTGGCGTGTTTCTCACTACGTACCAGGAGTTATCGTCAACGACCATTTCCACTAAAACATAACCGGGGAAAATTTTTTCCGTCACCACTTTTCTTTTGCCATTTTTAATTTTAATTTTTTTTTCAGTCGGAATTAAAACATTAAAAATTTTATCCTCCATATCCATTGATTCAGTCCTTTGTTCTAAATTACGCTTGACATTTTCTTCGTAGCCGGAATAAGTATGAATCACATACCAGCGCCGACCTTGTTGTAGTGTTTGTTTAGGCATACCTTAAATAATTTAAAAATCAAACCAGTAAAGTCCCGTTGGAACCACTGATCCCTTTTGCGGGAATTTAAAATTTTTGAGTCGCCTGATGGCGGCATATTTATTAAATGATAACTTCTAAAATCAGGGTTAAAATATAGTCAATCACTCCAAGAAAGACTGATACCCCAAGACTAATGCCAATGACTAATAAAGTGTGCTGGATGATCTCTTTTTGGGAAGGCCAAATGACTTTTTTTAGTTCTTGCTGTGAAGCTTTAATGTAGTTTATGATTTTATTTGAAATATTCATAAAACACAATGCTAATTTGCTAATTTATGCGAATCTTCAGATGCTACGAATTTATTTATATCATTCCGTAATTGGTATCAATTGCGGGATTTTAAAAAGCCCCCCGGGGACTTTTTAGATTATTGATTATTTTTTAATTTCATAATACCACAGGAAATTTAAGTTCGTCAAGGGGGTAGATTTTTTTATTATTTAATATTATAATAAAATTAAGATCTTTTGTTCCTTGAACGTTAAACCATCGGGAGGGCAGAAAATGAAAAATCAGATTGATTTTCGTTGTCCACATTGCGGTTTGCTGATGCAATTTAATCTAAGCAATTTCCTTGGTATTAATATTTCAGCTTTCCATTGTTCTGCTTGCAAAAAACCTCTGGTTTTGTTGATGGTTAGGTTTTTACCTGACTGTCTTCACTGGTGGGTTGCTCGTCTAAGCGATAACCGTTTTCGTAAGTCTCTTGTGGAACAATTAACTCATATTAATGAGATTTTGAGAGAGCTTGTTGGTAATGATTTAGCAAGAGAGCCAGAGGAAACAAAAATTCCATCTGCCTCAAGCCAAGCGAAAAAATCAAGGCCAGGAGTTCAGAATCTAATCACTGATAAAGAAGTAACAAAGATGCAGGCAGTTTTAAGTCAAATGATTTTTAGATTAGAGGATATTTAATCAGCTTTGATTGCTTCGTCTGTCTGCCAAATTTTTGGCAGGCTTTTTTTAAATGTCTAAGTTTTTAACGCTCTTCGCATGCGCATGGACCACCGCCCTAAACTCGCGGAGAAATTTTAGATAGTTGTAAAGTTTATTTGGCGCGGAGACCGCCTTCGGCTGATTTGTGGAGAATTAGTGTTTTAATTTTAGTTTAGAGCGGGGCGAGACTCAGATAATATTAATTTTGAAGCGCTTAACTTTAAATATCCAAATTTTTAACGCTTTTCGCGTGGGCATGGATAAACTGCTTGCGAGGTCCGACTTCGCTACCCATTAAAATATCAAAGACTTCGTCGGCTTTGGTGGCATCTTCAATGGCGACTAATTTTAAAATTCTTTTTTGGGGATCCATGGTGGTTTCCCAAAGCTGTTCCGGATTCATTTCGCCCAAACCTTTGTAGCGCTGAATCATCAGTCTGGGCGATTTTTCGGTTTTTTCTTCAGCTGGTTCTTCTGGTGCGGTTGTGGCTGGCATTTCCGATTCTGGTTCAATATTTTCTATAATTTCATCACTAATTTTATTTTTTTTGCGATAATCATCAAGTTCAAGATCGCTGTAAAGCCAGGTAAATTCTTTGCCTTTTTTAACGCTATATAACGGCGGTTGCGCAATGTATAAATGATTTTGTCGAATGACCTCGGGGAAATAACGGTAAAATAAAGTTAAAAGTAAGGTGCGGATGTGCGAGCCGTCAACGTCCGCATCAGTCATTAAAATTATTCGATCATAGCGCAATTTTTCAATTTCAAACATTTCGCCGATATTTGTGCCCATGGCAATAACCAAGGCCTTTAATTCATTATTGGTTAAAAGTTTATCAATCCGGGCTTTTTCGACATTAAGAATTTTACCGCGCAGGGGCAGAATTGCCTGAAATTCGCGGTTTCGGCCTTGTTTGGCCGAGCCGCCGGCTGAATCGCCTTCAACGATAAATAATTCGGATTTTGAAGCGTCGCGGGTGGAGCAATCAGCCAACTTGCCGGGTAAAGTTAAACCTTCCAAAGCGCCTTTGCGCAAAACTGTTTCGCGCGCGGCGCGCGCGGCCACGCGGGCTTTTTGCGCCAAAATACATTTGCCAATAATCGCTTCCGCGTCCTTGGGGTGTTCTTCAAGCCAGGTATTTAAAGAATCATAAATAATGCCGTCAACAATTGGTTTAACTTCAGCGTTACCAAGTTTGGCTTTAGTTTGGCCTTCAAACTGGGGATTCGTAATTTTAATTGAAATAACGGCGGTTAAGCCTTCGCGCGAATCTTCGCCGCTCAGGTTTTCGTCTTTTTCCTTAAAATAGCCTTGCTTGCGCGCATAATTATTTAAACTTCTGGTTAAGGCCGTCCGAAAGCCGACTAAATGCATGCCGCCTTCTGGATTTAGAATATTGTTGGCAAAGGCAAAAATATTTTCTTTATATTCATTGGTATATTGCAAAGCAACTTCTACGGTGGTGTCACTTTCCTGTTTTTCAACATAAAAAATATTATCATGTTTCGGCTCAACGTGATGATTTAAATAGCTGACGTAAGAAGCAATGCCGCCTTCAAAATAAAATTGATAAGTCGTTTTGTTTTTGGCCTCGCGTTCGTCATTAACCACAATTTTGACGCCTTTGGTCAAATAGGCTTGTTGGCGCAAGTGGTCTAAGATTGTTGCTAAATTAAAATCTAAAACCGTAAAAATTTGAGCGTCAGGCTTAAAGGTGATTTTGGTGCCAGTGCCGCTCGCTTTGTCTACTGATTGGACTTTTTTTCGCGGTTTGCCGCGGTCATATTCTTGGAGCCAGAGCTTGCTTTCGCGCTTGACTTCGGCGCGCGTCCATTCGGACAAAGCATTAACCACGGAAACGCCAACGCCGTGCAGGCCGCCGGAAACTTTATAGCCGCCTTCGCCGAATTTGCCGCCAGCGTGAAGTTTAGTTAAGACTAATTCCAAAGCCGACTTTTTGTGCTGTTTATGGAGATCAACCGGAATCCCAGCGCCATTGTCCTCAACCGATACGGCGCCATTTGCCAAAAGCGCTACTTCAATTTTGTCGCAGCGTCCGGCCATGGCTTCATCAATTGAATTGTCAACTACTTCCCAAACTAAATGGTGCAAACCTTCACTGGCGGTATTGCCAACATACATCCCCGGCCGTTTGCGCACCGGCTCTAAACCTTCCAAAACCGTGATTTGTTTGGCCGTATATTCTTGGGCTGCGGCTTTAGCTTTTTTGGCTTTTTCCGATGTCATAAATTATTGGAAATTAAAAATATAGGTATTTGACCTATAAAATCAATCTAATTTTGCTTAATCTGAGTCATTTTATTATACTTCCATTATAGCATTAAAAAGCCGGCTGGGCAAGGGGAAAAGTACAATTTTTGGATAAATTATGGTATAATAAAAAGCAAGTTAATGAATTAGTAAATCAAGTAAACCCCTCTTCCTTGATCCCTCTCCCCTTAAATAAGGGGCAGAGGGAAGGGTGACCTTTCAGTTACATTCAGGGTCCACCTTAAGTTTATCGAAGGGTAAGGGGATGGCAATTTAGTTTAAACCTGCTAACTTGATTTACTTGCCAACTTGATTTATTTAATTCTATGGTCGAGCCAATCCTGCCCAATCAAATCATTGATTTTAAACTCAAAGCCAGCTATTGGTATGTCACCCATAAACTCCTGCTGCGAAAAATTTTAGTTGGTTTTTTAATTTTTTTGAACTTGGTTTTTTATAGCTATAGCTTATACCTTGGGCTTTTAATTTTTGTGGTTCAGGATCCGCTTTTAAAGCAGGATCTAAATCAGCTTTCCGGCAACCTGATTGATTATCGTTATTTTCATGAGATTAATCGGCCCATACCGTTAGAAATTTTAGATTCGGCGGTTTTAGGCAGTCGAGATGGTCGTTTTGACTATATCCTTAAAGTCAGAAATCCTAATTTGAAATTGACCGCGGCTAAAGCCTTATTTCAGTTAGTCGCTGGTAGCCAAGTGATGGCGGAAAAACATAGTTTTATTTTGCCGGGGGAAGAGAAATACATTGCCTTTTTTGGTTTAGAATCAAGCGCTGACACCGCGCCGGCGATTCGCTTAGCTCAAGTTAATTGGCGGCGGGTTTCTAATTATGAAGATTTCCGCCAGCAACGCTTTCAGTTTAGTTCAAATGAAGTTGAGTTTAAAAATGCGGGCGTGGGCAGCAGCAGTTCGGCGGTTAGTACCTTAAATTTTAAAATTACTAATCAAAGCGCCTATAATTATTGGCAAGTGGGCGTTTATATGGTTTTATTCAGCGGCGACCAAGTCGTTGGGGCGAATTATTTGGCTTTAGATAATTTTAAGTCCGGTGAAACTCGGCCAGTTGAGATGCGCTGGTATGAATCGCTTTCTTATGTCAGCCGTGTTGATATTATTCCGGAGGTAAATATTTTAGACCCGGCAGTCTATATGCCGGTGGAATAAATCTCAAAAATCAAATCTCAAATCTCAAAATTAAGGAAAAGAAAAAAAGAGGCGAAAAACTATTTGACCTCTTTTGTTGCTTGGGCTGATTCTTTTTCCATTTTTGCCAGCAGTTCCTCGTAACCAGCTTCTTTCGGATAAACTAATTCGCCTCGGCAATGAGTGCAATATCTTTGTTCACCAAAGTTAAGGACAACCCCGTTGCATTTTCCACAACGCCAGACTCGTTTCTTAATGCCTTCAGCAAAGGGCTGGCCGCAGTGAGGACAGCAGGTTGGTAAAGCAATTTCTCCTTTTTCCGCGGCTCTGATGTATTGATTGACGTCAGCGTCGCAGGTCGGGCACCTGCCACTATCAACTACCACTGGGAACTTAACTTTAACTATCTCTCCTTTCGGACTATTGTTTGGCATTAGTAATGACTCCTCCTAAATCAAAGAGCGGTTTATTTTAATTTTTTTGTCTAGTAAAAAATCAAGACTAATTTTAAAAAGACTAAGCCAATCATACAAAAGACTAAGCCAATCATACATTTAATAAGAAATCATGTCAACCCGCCCAAATTTTTAAGTTTTAACGTAAAAAACCTAAGCGAACTTTTTGGGCTTTGCTTTGGTGCTGGACACAGCAAATTCCGGTCAAACAAACCTGCAAACTATGCCATACCAGTGAAGTAGCGGTTTACCACTGGTTTAGACAGTTTAGGCTTCATTTGCCTGATTTAGAGCCAATTTTACAGGGTAAGGTCCAAATGGATGAGGCCTACTTTAGAAGCTTGTCTCTGATTATAGCTAA
>Ga0155673_146_pt1 | contig 46995 bp, 45 predicted proteins | sample RifCSPlowO2_01_FD_107330 | JGI IMG/M metagenome (GOLD analysis project Ga0155673, IMG submission 107330) | Candidatus Buchananbacteria bacterium RIFCSPLOWO2_01_FULL_40_23b
GCTAGAGGGAATCGAACCCTCACCAACGGGACCACAACCCGCTGTTCTACCACTAAACTATAGCCACCATGAGGTCGCCTTCGGCGACCTAAAATAAAAATTTAAAAATCAAATCTCAAAATTTTTGTATCCGCCCCTGGCGGCTTCTATAATTTTTATTTTTTAGATTTAATTTTTTATTTTGAGCGAAGCAAATCGCGCCTAGCAGGACTTGTCCCGACATAAAGTCGGGATTCCGACTTTCTTATTTTTTAAAAAATATAGTGCGTCGGGAAACCTGCATCTTAGGCTCCGTTCTGCCATCTTTTACGTGCGCCCGGTGCGAATTGAACGCACAGTCTTCGGCTCCGGAGGCCGACGCTTTATCCAATTAAGCTACGGGCGCCCAATTTTTACGAAATATATAAATTTGTTAATAGTTAATGGTTAATTGTTAAAAGTTGATTTAGTACCCCCGGATGGAATCCCCGCCAAAGGCGGGTCCGCTTTTTATAATTTAATAATATGGCGAAGAACCACCATTAAAGGCTCCCCCGCCCGCATCGCTAACGCGAAGCATTGGCGGGCGCGGTAGAAGTTCCTTATTCCCCGCCTGCCATTGCCAATACCCCCGGGTGGAATCGAACCACCATCAAAGGCTTAGAAGTCCCTTATTCTATCCATTGAACTACGGGGGCGCTGGCAATGGCGGGTGGATTAGCCCCGCACCAAGCCAATAACTTAATTTCTAATTCTATATTTGTAAGCCGGAGGCGTTTTTGTGCCCACTAAACAATAATTTAGTTTTAAGTTTTTCGCGGGCTTTAGTGCGGTGGTATCCATTTGTCCCGGTCGCCGTAGGCGACCGAGGATCCCGACTTAACGTCGGGAAACTACGGGGGCGTAATAAAAATTCAAAATTCAAAAATCAAAAGTCAAAATTGTGGAAGTTGCCTTTGGCAACTAAAAACTTTTAATTTTTACTTGTATTTTTGACTTTTAACTTTTGACTTTTAACTTTAGTAAACATAATACCAAATGATTATATCACTAATTTTGCTAAAAGTCAATTCTTTTTTTTACTCTTTCTTCTTTGATGGAACGCTTGGTAGACTTCTTTTAATTGTTGATTAGTGATATGGGTGTAAATTTGAGTCGTGGTGATGGAAGAATGGCCCAACATGGCCTGAACCGAACGGATATCGGCGCCGTTAATCAGTAGATCTGTGGCAAAACTATGGCGCATGGTGTGCGGGGTCACGGTTTTTGTAATGCCGCTGGCTTTGGCATATTTTTTAATTAAACGTTGGATGCTTCGGGGCGTTAAATTTTTTGATTCAGCTCGGCTGCGAGCTTTATCGTGGCGGATAAAAAGATAAACTGCTAAATCTTTCCTCGCGGCCAAATATTGTTTAAGCCAGTGCTTAGTTTGATTAGACAAAAAAACCACTCGTAGCTTATCGCCCTTGCCTCGAACCGTAAATTCATCTTTTTCTAAATTAACCTGATCTTTTTTGAGCGTGCTTAATTCGGAAACGCGTAGGCCAGTTGAAAAAAGCAGTTCCAAGATTGCTTTGTCGCGCCATTGAATAATTTTTGCTTCCGTATCTTTGAGGGGCGCTCCGAGTAACCTTTCCAAGTCACTGCCCTCCAAAAAATCAACTTGTCGGGCTGGCATTTTGGCCAGTTCAATTTTTTCCGGGGCTAATGAATTGACGTCGCGCTTTGCTAAATATTTTAAAAAGGAACGTAAAGCGATTAAATAATAATTCTGGGTGGATTTTTTAAGTGGTCGGCCGGATTGGTCAGTCTGGCGGTTTAACCAAAGCCGGTAGTTTCTGACTAATTCCGCGGTAATTTTTTCGGGCTTGTCAACTTTTGCCCATTTTAAAAACCGAGTTAAATAAAACCCGTAATTATTGATGGTGTTTAAACTGCGGCCTTTTTCCACTTCCAAGTATTCTAAAAATTGACGAAGGAATTTATCCATAGATTTTTGTCATTGCGAGCGATCCCGAGCTTGCCCGCTTTGACTCGCCCGCTTCGCCGAATCGAGGCGAGCGCTCGGCGAGGCAGGTCGAGGGAGGGTGAAGCAATCTGCGAGATCCTTCATCCCGCCGTTGGCGGGATTCAGGATGACAGAAGGGCTGCCCCTTCTGTCATTTTACGACACTTAATCAACTTTGCCAACCCTTAATAATGAAAGCTATAATTCAGCGGATGTGGCAGAGTTTAGTTAGTAAACCTAACCCGGAATGGCTAAAACTTAGAGCAGCCTTCTTACTTATTTTACTCATTGCAGTTTTTATGGTCGCTTTTTATGGGCACAGTGGAAGAATTCGTATCTTGGAAAATGAACTTCAGATTACCAACGGTCAGATTAAGGGCTTGATTGAAAATTTGGTGACTTCTTTAGTTGCGGAAAAAAAAAGAGGGAAATAAGAAACAAGCGGCCGCTCAAGATTTTATTATGATGTCAAAGGGGTATTTACCTATGTAATGATTTTTGACCCTAAGTCGGGCAGAATTTTTATCCGGCAAGGGACGCCTGCCGGCCAAGCTTATCTGACAATCATTGATTCGCATTGACTAAACGAAAGGAGGTGGCCGTTATGGCTGATCAAGACAGGGAAGTTAAAAAAGTTGTTGATTTTTTTCAGAGTGCAGTTTTAAAAGGATATAGCATACTTGGAAAAAAATTTGTTCTTACCGTTGATGATGGGCAGGGAGGTGAAAGGACAGTAGAGGTGGTTGTAAAAGGAGCGCGCCTGACAAGTGATTCAAAAGAATTTGCGCTAATCGTTTTAGCAGATGGCCTTCATATTACTTTTGAGACTGATCCTCGACGGGCGATATTAGGTAGCGAGATAGTTGCTGTCACAGAGAAGTGACAGTTGAAGTGACAAGTTGTCCTTTTGATTCTTGAGTTCTGGGAACAGAACTCTTTTTTTAACCAAGATTGACAATAGAATTAGGATGTGATATTATCTAAGCAGTTTAAATAATTAAGATGGACGGTTTCTCGGATTTGCCTAATTCAGACAAGTCTTGGAAAGCCGTTAGAGTTAGGGCCAAGCGAAATATGTTAGACAAAAAGAAGAAAGAAAAAATCATCGCCAAATTTAAAACCCATACGAGCGACACGGGTTCAAGCCAGGTCCAAGTCGCAATTTTAACCGAGGAAATCAAAGATTTAACCAAACATTTGAAGTCCCACAAAAAGGACTTTTCTTCCCGGCGGGGACTTTTGAAAAAAGTGGCCGAACGACGGCGACTTTTAAGTTATTTAAAAAGGGAAGATGAAAAAGGCTATGAGAAATTAATCAAAGATTTAAAAATCAAAGTCGTGGCGCCGGAAGCTGAAGAGCAGGAAACAGTTGAACCGGATTTTATCGCTACTCCAGAAGCGGAAAAAGCCACAGAAGAGCCAGTGGCTTAAGTTTAAAATTGTTTTTCAAGTTATACTTATCATTAAGCACCCCGCCAAAGTTTTTGTTTCGCAAAAATTTAGGCGGGCAAGACTCAAATTTTTAAAGGTCAGATTTTTTAAAGCAGTCAGCTAATTTAAAAAGTATTTATCTATGATCAAGCATAAAGAGCAGCGAGTCGGGATTTTTGTCGATGTGGCTAATATGTACCACTCGGCTAAAAATCTTTATCATGCCAAAGTTAATTTTAAGGAAGTTTTAAGACAGGCGGTTGCGGGACGAAAATTAATTCGCGCCATTGCTTATGCCATTCGTTCGGAGTCAGAAGAAGAAAAAGGTTTTTTTGGCGCTTTGGGCGGCCAAGGCTTTGAAGTTAAGGCCAAAGATTTGCAGGTTTTCGCCGGTGGTGCCAAAAAAGCAGATTGGGATGTGGGCATTGCTATTGATGCGATTAAAATGGCGGATAAGTTAGACTGTATTATTTTGGTTTCTGGCGACGGTGACTATGCGCCGCTCGTGACCTATTTAAAAGAGAATAAAGGATGCCAAGTTGAAATTTTGGCGTTTGGTAAAACCACTTCTTCAAAATTAGTTGATTTAATTGATGACTTTACCGATTTAGGCCAGGATCCAAAAAAATACTTAATTACTGATGAGCGAAAATTTAAATTGATTCCAGACATTAGTCGTTTAACAAAAAGATAAATAATTTTTACTGATTTATCTAACAGCGTTGTTAGTAGCTATTAAGATATAATATTTGATATCCCCGCAGCTCTGCTGCGGTTGGGTAATTCATTGCAAATCTACAAATGATATGCGAATACTTCAAATCTATTCGTATCATTCGTATAAATTCGCATCCTTAGCATTATATTTTAATAAGTACTAGTAACGTCAACCGGTAGATCAGCAATTGAGGAGAAAAAGTATGGCAAAAAAGACTTTTGAGACTGATTTTGCCGGAAAAAAATTAATTATTGAAACTAATGAACTGGCGCAGCAAGCCAATGGTTCCTGCACGGTTCGTTATGGCGACACGGTGGTTTTAGCCACCGCGGTCATGGGTTCAGTCCGTGAAGGAGTGGACTTTTTTCCGTTAGCGGTTGATTATGAGGAACGGCTTTATGCCGCCGGAAAAATTAAAGGCAGTCGTTGGATTAAGCGGGAAGGCCGGCCGTCAGATGAGGCGGTGCTGACTTCACGTTTAGTTGACCGTTGCATCCGTCCGCTTTTCCCCAAAGATTTGAAAAATGAAGTTCAGATTATTTTAACCGTGCTGTCTTTTGACGCGGAAAATGATTCTGATGTCGTTGGCTTAATTGCGGCTTCAACCGCCTTGGCTATTTCTAATATTCCTTGGCAGGGACCATTGGGCGGATTAAGATTGGGCCGAGTGGAGGGCGAATGGATCATTAATCCGACCTTTACCGCTCGGGAAAAAAGCGAATTTGATTTAGTCGTGGCCGGTTTAGCTGATAAAGTTTTAATGCTTGAAGCTGAAGGCAATCAGGTGGGCGAGGTTATTGTCTACGAGGCCATTGAATTTTCTTTGAAGCATATTAAAAAAATAATTAGTTTTATTAATGAAGTCGTGGCGGCGGTGGGTGATAAAAAAGTTATACCTAAAACGCAAACCACTGAAAGTGAAGAGGAAACGCCGCAGGCAAGGCTTGAATTAGAACAGAAGGCGAGTAATTGGATTAAAAAAAATGTGCCTCAGATTTTATTTGATCAAACGCTAAAATCAAAAGCCGAGCGGAAAGCCGTTTTGGCCAAAGCCCAGCAAGATTTAATGGTTGATTTAGAAAAACAGGGCGTGGGTAAAGAACGACGGAAAAAAGCCATGAGTTTAGTGGAAGAGTTTATTGAAAGAGAAGTTTCCCGGGCGATTGTAGAAGAAAAATTACGGGTTGATGGCCGAAAAATTAATCAAGTGCGGCCGCTTGATGTTCAGATTGGCGTTTTGCCGCGGACTCACGGTTCAGGGCTTTTTAGCCGAGGCGAAACCCAAGTGCTTTCCATTGTCACTTTGGGGGCGCCGGGTGATGAGCAATTTTTGGAAGGGTTAGAGGAAAGCGGTCGTAAGCGCTTTATGCATCATTACAATTTTCCGCCCTATTCGGTTGGTGAAGCTGGTCGGCTGGGTTCACCGGGCCGCCGCGAAATTGGCCACGGAGCGCTTGCCGAAAAAGCGATTCGGCCCTTAATGCCGGCTAAAGAAAATTTTCCTTATACGATTCGAGTGGTTTCCGAAGTTTTGAGTTCTAATGGTTCATCGTCTATGGCTTCAGTTTGCGGTTCAAGTTTAGCCTTGATGGACGCGGGTGTGCCGATTAGTAAAGCAGTCGCCGGCATTGCCATGGGCTTAGCTTCTGATGAGGCTAAAAATAAATATCAAGTTATCACTGATCTGCAAGATTTGGAGGATGGTGATGGCGGCATGGACTTTAAAATTGCCGGCACTAAAGATGGCATTACCGCCATTCAGTTAGACACAAAAACTCACGGCTTACCCTTAACGGTTGTCAAACAAACTTTAGAGCAGGGTTTAGCCGCCCGTTTGGAAATTTTAGGCGCTATGGAAAAAGTTATCACCGAATCGCGGACAAATTTATCGCCTTATGCGCCGAGAATAATTTCTTTTAAGATTAATCCGGAAAAAATTCGTGAAGTCATTGGTCCGGGCGGAAAAGTGATTAATAAAATCATTGAAGAAACCGGGGTGCAAATTGACATTGAGCCAGACGGTATGGTGATGATTACGGCAATGGCTGAAGATGGTGGTCAAAAAGCGGCGGAAATCATTAAAAATATCGTTCGGGAAGTAGTGGTTGGTGAGGTTTTTACCGGTAAAGTCAGCCGTTTATTTGATTTTGGCGCTATGGTTGAAATTTTGCCTAATCAAGAAGGTATGATTCATATTTCTGAATTAGACCACCAGCGGGTCAATCGGGTGAGTGATGTTGTCAATGTGGGTGATGTGGTGACGGTTAAGGTGATTAAAATTGACGAAAAGGGCCGAGTGAATTTGTCTTTAAAAGCAATGAAAGAGGGCCAAGGTCCAAGTGGTTTAGCTGACCAGCCGCGCGAGAAAAGACCATTTTTTCGTCCAAAAAAGAAAAGATTTTAAATGAGTTAGTCAGTAAAATCAGTAAATTAAATTAAGCCTCTTGGTTAAATTTACTCATTAGCTTCATTTACTATTATTATGGAAGATCCCTTCCAGATGATTAAGCAACAAAACCAAGTAACGATTAAATCATCACGGTTTAAAAAATTAGGTTGGTTGCTGATTGGTGGTGGGGTTTTTTTTATTTTACTTTTTAGCAGTTTATTTTATTGGTGGTATCAGTTTGACACTACTGATAATTTGATTAAGCTGGTGCCAGTTGATTCAGTTTTTTATTTTTCTTTAAAAGATGCTGGTCCTTTTGGCCAAAAAAATTTAGCGCTCATGCTGCCACCCCAGCCGTTTTTCAAAAATTTAAATATTAACGATGAATTATGGCAAAAGGCAAAAAGTTTTGCTCTGATTTCTTTTCCAACGGCCAGTGCGTCGACAACCCAAGAATTTAATCTGGTTTATTTATTTGAATTAAAAACATTACCCGCGTCAAACTCTTTGGTATCTTCAAAAAAGTATCTTATTTTGCCAAACAATTTTTTAGTCTTAGCCGACAGCGATGCGGCTTTAGTTAAAGTGAAACAAGTTTATAACCACGAGATTTTTTCTTTAGCCAATCAAATTGATGATAAAAATTTTAAAAATTGGCCAGTTCATTTTTTTATTTCCAAAAATAACCTAATAAAATTTTTAAATCAAAATAATAATGGCTTGAATACAATTTTTACTCACCTGATGGCTGATGATTTATATCTTTCGGCCCGAGCCAGGGACCAGGGCTGGCAGTTTGAATTTTCGGGGCGTAATTGGCCGGTTGGTGAAAGCACGCCGTCGGTTGAATTTTTACCCCAGAACTTTATCTTTTATGCCTCCGGGATTAATCTTTGGGCAATTTTTAATCAACTAAAAGACAGTGAACCGGCAGTTTTTGATTTTTGGCAGGGACTAGTCAGTTTTAGTCAGGAGGTTTATCAGTTTGATTTAGAAACTTTAAGCCAAAACCTTTTCCAAAGGCCGGCTAATTTGATTATTTTTAATGGGGAAAGCCAGAACGAAAACCGGTATCACTATATTTTGATTCAGCCGCTGGCCGAAAGTAAGCTAGCTGATGATTTTCGCCAAGCAATTAGCATTGTTTTAGCTCAAATTTTACCCACGGAAAAGCCCAAACGTTTAGCCGATGGGACTTTTGTGACGGAGCTTTTGGCTCAAGCGCAAGCTTGGCCATGGCAAAAAGAAATTAATCCGCAAGGTCTAGAGATTAATTATTTAAATATCCCGCCCTGGAATCTTGAAATCAATTATTTAATTAAAGATCATTATCTTTTTATCAGTTCCAGCCGTTCTTATCTAAATAATTTTTTAACTGATTTTAGTTTGGCGGTTGTTGACTTAAAGAAAAATTGTTCTTTAGGCGGTTTTAATCAGCCAAAAAATTTGATCATCATTAATGGTTTGGGCTTGCCCGAAGCTCTTAAGCCATATTTTTTTCCGGACTTAACCTTCCTTGGCTTGTTTAAGGGAAAAACTTCTGGTTGCAATTTTGTTTTAGAATAGCTGTGGATAAGATGTTAATAGTGTTAAAAAATTAAGACAAAAAAATGATTATTTGCAAAGAGAAAAAAATTGCTAAAATAAAGCATTTTTTTATTTTTTCAGCTTAAATATTGACATAATTATTTATCTGTGATATAGTAGTAGTAGAAAATGTCTATATTGAAAACTGAATTTAGAAAAGTTTCCCCAAAATATAGTTTTGGAGAAATTTTTTTCTTCTCTACTAATCTTTTTTTCTGGGATATAAAACTGACTATTTCCCACAAAAACAAAAACAAAATCTGGTTGAAGGACCTATAAAAGAGTTCTAACCAAAGAGGGGTAGAGGAGAGCTTCAGTCAGTAGAAGCAATTTTGCCGCTTTTAGTGGCTAATGTCTGTGCGTTCAGTAGAGGGAAAATCTTAAAAGGTTTTCTGCCTACTGGGCGTATAGGCGTCCGCTGAAAGCTTTAAGGCGCGGGCGTCATACATCAACAATGTATTTAGGGCGCGACAACCGCGCCTTTTTTTATTCTCCTTCGCCGAATACCCGATGGTTTTGCCGTGGTGATGCCCGGCCTTGGCAGTCGAAGCGGTTGCTTCGGCGGAATAGGCAAGGCGAGGAGAATAACCCTTCCGAAACTCGTCTTCGGCGAGCGAAGGAGGGTATTTGGCTACGGAAGAATTCCGCTCGTGATACCCTGCGCCTTTGGCGCCGGGAGCTTCATCGCTTAAAAAGATTTTTTCAGTTTAGTTTTTGGTGGCGCTTTAATTTATTCAACCTTAGGGCGGTACTGAAGAGCTTCTGCCACGTGTTCAAGCTTAATTTGTTCTTGACCGGTTAAATCGGCAATGGTCCGGGCGATTTTTAATAAACGAAAGTAGGACCGGGCGGATAAATTAAGTTGGGTGACGGCTTGCCGCAGCAGATCTAAAGTTTTTTGATCCACCGCACAGAATTCTTTGGTCTGGCGCGACGACATTTCGGAATTAGTAATTAAATTTATCCCTGAAAAACGTTTGAGCTGAATCGCCCGAGCCGCTAAAACCCGTTTTCTAATTTCAATTGAACTCTCCGCCGGTTGATCGCTGGTCAATTTTTCAAATTTGACTTTTGGCACTTCAACATGCAAATCAATCCGATCAATGAGCGGCCCGGAAATTTTTTTCTGGTATTTAATAATCGCTGAAGGAAAACAGCTACAGTTGCGTTCCGGGTCGGTTAGGTAGCCACAAGGGCAAGGATTCATGGCGGCCACCAAAATAAATTTCGCCGGGAAACGTAGACTGCCGGCGGCTCTTGAAACACAAACCAGACCGTCTTCTAACGGCTGGCGCAGATTTTCCAAAACGTTTCTGGGAAATTCGGCAAATTCATCGAGAAACAAAATTCCCCGGTGAGCAAGTGAAATTTCTCCCGGTTTTGGCCAAGCGCCGCCGCCCACTAACGCCACGCCTGAAGCCGTATGGTGCGGATTGCGAAATGGTCGGTTGAGCAGCAATGGTTTTTCGGCGGGCAATAATCCGGCGACGCTGTAAATCCGAGTTACCTCTAAAGATTCATCTTGTGTTAAGGGTGGTAAAATCGTCACCATGGTTTTAGCTAAAAGAGTTTTGCCCGCGCCCGGCGGTCCAGACATTAAAAGATTATGGCCGCCGGCGGCCGCAATTTCCAAAGCCCGCTTGACTTGGGTCTGGCCGCGGATAAAAGCCATATCAAATTCCGGATTATTAGTTTCCAGTAAAACCGAAAAATTCGGCGCATCGTTAAATTGTTTTAAACTAATTTTTTCATTGAGGTGGTCAACTAATTCGCCCAAGTTTTGTAAGCCAAAAATTTGTAGGCCAGAAATCAGAGCCGCTTCAGCGGCATTGGCTTTAGGCAAATAAATAATTTTAATGCCTTTTTCTTTTGCCGCTAAGCAAACCGAAAGCACGCCATTAACCGGCCGCAACTGGCCGTCTAAAGCCAGTTCGCCTAAAAAAAGCTGATGCCGCCAATCTGCCCTTAACTTTAATTGTTTTGAGACTAAAAGGATACTCACCGCAATCGGCAAATCATAGGCTGGGCCTTCTTTTTTAAGATCCGCCGGGGCTAAATTAATCGTGACTTTGCCCCGGGGCATTTTTAAACCGGTATTTTTAATGGCTGAACGCACCCGCTCGCGGGATTCATCAACGGCTTTATCCGGCAAACCAACAATAAAAATGCCGGGCAAGGCCGATGAAGTATCAGCTTCAACTTCCACTAATTCGCAGTCAAGGCCAATTAAGGCGGCGGATAAAACTTTACTAGACATAGATAAATCAATTTTTAATTTTTAAATTCGAATTTTAATTCAATTTTTAATAATTTAATATTTTAAAGAAGAAATTATTTTACCAAAAATTAACGTTAATTCCTGAGCTTCTTGCCAAAGTTTTTGGCAGTTTTCTAGGTGGCTAGGATTCGCTTTAGCAATCATTCTAAGCCAATGTTTAGTTTCTTGGCATTCCTTTTTACAAAAATAGATTCTATTTTTAAAATCTTTTTTTGAGCTACCGCTGTTAGCTTCCATATAATTAGCGCCAACACTAGTGCCAGATCGAACAGTTTGACTGATCAAAGATTTATTAATATTGTTATCAGGTAATGATTGGCAAAATTCAATTATATTTTCGCCAAATTTTGCCGTTCTCTCCTCCAAATCAAATTTTTTCTTGTCATCCATCATAGCTTTAAAAATTAGGATATTAATTTATTGAATCAAAATTAAAAATTCGAATTTAAACAAAAAAGCGCCATTATGCGCTATATTTTTTTGGTCAATTGTCTCTTATTGAGTTTAAGCCTAATTTTTTCTTTTGTCAACCCGCCTAAACTTTTATCTCCTACTCTAAATAACTTATCATTTGATTAAATATTGTGGCTCATTATTAAAAAATTAGTCACCCTTAAAAAATTTGGGTGGGTCAACTAAAAGATATAAACACCATAAAGCGACACCAAAACTAATCATCACATCCGCCAAATTAAAAACCGTAAACCAAGGCACGTCAATATAATCAAGAACTAGACCGAAGCGGAGGCGATCAATTAAATTAGAAACCGCACCGGCAATAATTAAAGTGATAAAAAAAGTATTAAAAACTTTTTTTTGCTGGTAGGACTTGACTAAGACAAAAAATAAAAAGAAGATAATTAAGAACACCGCTATGGTTAAAAAAATTCGGGGGAGAATCAGACCAAAAGCCATTCCGGTGTTTGTTTCTAAATGAAAATTAAATAAGCCAGAAATAAAATCACTTCCGATTTTCACGGAAGGATTTTTTAAAAACCAGAGTTTTAAAAACCGATCAAAAGAAAAAATGATTAAGACGAATAAATTTAAAAGGATTAAGCGCAACATCAACACCGTTATTCGCCTTTAAGTTTCTTTTTACAGTCAACGCAGGAAGTGGAAGTGGATCTGACCAATAAACGTTTTTCTTCAATCGGTTTGCCGCAGTATTTGCAAATCCCATAAGTGTCTTTCGCCAGGCTGGCCAAAGCTTTCTTAACATCCGCTAATTGTTTTTCCAAAGTGTGCTCAAGTGAGAGTCGATCGCCGTAAGCGGCGACCTCGGCGGCGTTTTCGTCTTCCTTATTGCCATATTCAGGAAATTCCGCCTCATAGTCATCATTGAGATTTTTATTTTTTTTGGCAAATTCCAAAAGTTCTTTTTCTAGCCGTTCTTTTTCTTCCAGGAGCTGATTTTTGATTGTCACTAAAGTCTTTTTGTCCATATGAATCACGAGATATTACCATTCATATTATACCATTAGTAAATATTGTCAACAACCAATTGACATTAAACAGTGTTTGTGTTAATTTCCCAACTGGAGGGTATTAATAAGATGTTCTTTGGAAAGGAGGATGTAGAAATGGCGAGAGATACAATAACCTATTGGTTTGTAGAGCCGCGGAATACTTTTACCAATCAAGTGATCGCGAGTCGACTTGCTCAACAGAATCAAGCCGGTGAAGATCGGCAAGCAGTGGTGATGCTTGATGATCGAGGGAAATCTCCTTCAGTTTGGCAAGTTGATTATTCTTTTGTTGCAGAATTATTGCGTTCAAAGAGAACCGTGTCGCTTGATTTCCGTGTCTATAATCGGCAAGGCGATCGCGGCCCAATTCGCTGCTGGAAATTCGGCGGTAAAAAGAAGAAACGAGTATTAGTTTTTCGCTAGAGTGGCAACTGAACTTTGCCCTAAGCCCGGCGATCACTTCAACGGGCTTTTTAATTTTTTAAGAGATTATGTCTGGTTGACAAACTAACCAGATAAGAGTAAACCAAGATTAAGGATGTTCTTTAAAAGGAGGGAAATATCGTGATAACTAAACCGATGACTTACGGCAATTTTATTGATGCGATGAAGCAAGTTTCGGTTGGCAATATGTATGCCGAAACTTTCATTGAAGAGTGGGAACGGTTGGTTCCTTCAGAACAACTCCAACAATATCGTGCCGAACCCCTAATAGAAGATGGGGTTATAAATTTTGTCGAGGATGCGGCCGGATGGTTTCAAAAGGTCATTGAAGGGACTTGGGGTGAAAAGCTGTATGCTGAACGAGTGGCAAGCGGGCACGCTTTTCTGAAAGCAATACATGCCAAGTGTCAAAAGATTGGTATAGAAGTTGAGTTAGAAAAAATTGATGTGCCCCTTACGCCCTCTGATTTAATGTCTGTCGCAGGTCTTGTGCACATCACTCCTAAAGGTAATGTTGAGCTGACTGAAATGGGCCAACAATTAGCCAATGAAAGTCAGGCTCAATAATTCATGGGGCCCAGCTTTTTATTTGAGGTACTTGGAAAAGCCAAGGCCTCTTTTTATTTGACAGCATTTTTAATTTATTCTATACTGAAATTACTTAATTCTTAAAAAAACTCTATAAAAAAAGCGATTTTTATTAGTCTTTTGGCTTTAGCTATTGGCGCTTTCGCTTCCATTGCGTACGCCAATCATTCGTGGGGTGGTTACCATTGGGCGCGTACCGTTAACCCATTTAACCTGAAGTTTGGCGACAACGTTTCAACGGTCTGGGACGGCCACCTTGCTACCGCATCGACTGACTGGAGCGTGTCTTCGGTGTTAGACACCACGATCGTTACCGGTCAATCCAAAGGGAACTGTCGGCCTACAAAAGGACGGGTAGAGGTTTGCAACAAAACCTATGGCGACAACGGCTGGTTGGGGCTAGCCCAAATTTGGGTGAGCGGCAGCCATATTACCCAAGGCGTTGCCAAGATGAATGATACCTATTTTAATATCGCGCCCTACAATACTCCAGCCTGGAGACAGTTCGTCATCTGCCAAGAAGTTGGGCATACGTTCGGACTAAACCATCAAGATGTGAATTTTAGCAATGCGAACCTAGGCACTTGTATGGATTACACAAACGATCCCGATGGTACGCTCTACGGTCAGCTCGATAATGAGCACCCGAATCAGCATGACTACGATGAGTTGGAACTAATCTATGCCCATCTGGATGCCAGCACTACTCTTTCTAGTAAAAAGTCTTCGGCGTCAGCGGATGACATTGATACTTCTTCGCCATCAGAGTGGGGTAAAGTGATCCGAAAATCTAGCGATGGACGCAGCTCTCTTTATGAAAGAGATTTGGGTAAAGGAAATAAGCTATTTACTTTCGTCATCTGGGCAAATTAAGTCTAGTCGCTGAATTTGATTTTAAAAGGAATCCATGAAAATAAGAAAAAACTGCTCATAATTGAGCCGTTTTTTCTTGGTTGGATTTTGTTCTCTAAATCTATTTTATCACTTCCGGGCGACATTTTTGGTACGTTTAGTGAGAATAAATTTTTTTTATGTTATAATATTTGATATCCCCGCAGCTCTGCTGCGGTTGGGTAATTCATTAAATCCATGAAACAAAAAACCACATTTTTTATTATTATAATCATTTTTATCATATTGATCGGCGCTGGATTTTATTTTAGCCAAAAAACTAAGGATTTTTTGCCCAATTTGGTCAGTCAAAAAGATCCAGGCCAAAATTTTTATTCAATTTCCCAAATCAAGCAGGGGAATTTGCCGTTCGGTAATTATCAAACCCAAGGTTACGTCGTCAAAATTTACACCTGCCCAGCCTGCCCGCCACCAAGCCAATGCAAGCCCTGCATGGGTAATAACATCGTGATCTCCGAACTTCAAGTGTTGCGGCAGAATTATAATTTAACCAATCAAGATTTGCTGATTTTTACTGATGATCCCAATCAGTTTGAATTGGGCAAAAAATATCAATTCACGGTTCGGTTAACTGAAATCAAGTCAACCAATGAGCCGATTAATGATGTTGAATTAGGCAGTTTCCAAGCGATGGACTAAGCTGGCTTGTCAGCCCTAAATAATTAGGTTAAAATAAGATTACTTTTTAAAGGGAGTAGAGGGAGTAGAATGATAAATAAAAAAACAAAAATAATTTTTTGGGCGGCTGGAGTCATCATTGTCATCGGCGGCATTGCGGGAGGGGTTTTTTATTATTCAACACCCGGGCAATATGATGAATTTGTCCGCTGTCTCAAAGAGAAAAAAGCGATTTTTTACGGGGCATTTTGGTGCCCCCACTGCCAAAATCAAAAAGAAATGTTTGGCCGTTCGGCGCGGCTATTGCCTTATGTTGAATGTTCCACCCCAGATGGTCGGGGCCAGAAAGAAACTTGCCAAAAAGCCGAGATTACTTCATACCCAACTTGGGAGTTTAGTGACGGTTCGCGTTTAACCGGGAGCTTATCGCTTCAGCAATTATCGGACAAAACAACCTGCGCCGTATCATCGTCTTAAAGATTAATCTTTTATTTTTAAAATGAATTTAGTTGACCTCATTAATAAAATTCTTGCCGGTTTAACTATTGCCGGTCAAGTTATTTTTTTGGTTTTACTAATTTGTTTAATTTTTAGTCGTAAGAGTAAAGCTTTTCAACCTTTAGTCAAATTTGTTACTGATCGGGCAATTATTTTTTCTTTGATTATTGCTCTGACTGCCACCTTAGGCAGTCTTTTTTATTCGGAGATTGCCGGCTATGAACCGTGCAAGCTTTGTTGGTTTCAGCGGATTTTCATGTATCCGCAGGTGATTATTTTAATAATCGCTTTAGCCAAAAAAGATCAAAGAATAAATGATTATACTTTAGTTTTATCCATCATTGGCGGGCTCATTGCCGCTTTTCATTATTTTAGCCAGGTTAGTGGCATTAGTTTATTGCCCTGCGCGGCGATTGGCTATTCCGTTTCTTGCGCTCGCCGGTTTGTTATGGAGTTTGGTTATTTAACAATTCCGTTAATGTCATTAAGCGCTTTTGCCTTGATTTTTATTTTTGCCGTTTATCAAAAAATATTTGGCAGAAAAGTTTAGATAATTTTTATAATATTAATTTGTTCTTGACCCGCCTAAGTTTTCAAATATTTATTATGTTTATTAAAAGTGAAAAAGACGGTAATATATATATTGGTTATGCCGATAACTTAGTATAATCGTTTTGAAAAGCGTAGTTAAAGTATTTTCTGCATTAATTTGAAAATTTTGGCGGGTTGACAACTAAGCCTCAAGGAGGGCAGGGTAGTCTAAAAGTGCCAAGGTTATTAATTTAATTTCCGACTTGAGGATTTGAGCTTTTACCATTACCCTTTTTCTGACTGTTTTATTACTGGTTTAGTGCCAGACGAAACAGCCAGTATCAGCGCAAGCTTATGAAACCATCGGACAATTATTTTGGTCCTCATTTAATGCTTGAAGGTTACGGCTGCGACCGAAAAAAATTGTTGGATATGCGTCGAGTCTTCAAATTTTTAAATAATTTGCCAAATTTAATTGGGATGCATAAGATTTCGACCCCTTATGTCATTGATTATGACGGCGGGGAAAAACCCAAAGATTGGGGTTTTTCCGGCATGGTCCTAATCGCTGAATCCCATATCAGTATTCACACTTTCCCTGAAAAAAATTTTGTTAGTATTGATGTTTATTCTTGCAAAATTTTTTCTAAAGAAAAAGTCGTAAAAATTTTTAAGCAATATTTTTCACCTAAATCGGTCGAGATAAATTTAGTCATCCGCGGCAAGAAGTTTGAGAAGACTTAAATTATTTTTTTGCCGTTTTGCTAAAATAAAAACACCAATTTTTTTGGTGTTTTTATTTTTCATCCACTAGATCAGAAAAGTGGCACTATTTTGTGTAAGACAGCGGGTTTCTTTTGACGCCATTGCTCCAAACTTCAAAATGGACATGGGGTCCAGTTGAGCGGCCGGTTGAACCCATGGCTGCAATGAGTTGGCCTTTACTGACCTGGTCGCCAACGGCAACATAATTTTTACTATTATGGCCATAGAGAGTTTTAAAACCATTGCCGTGGTCAATCACAATCATAATCCCATAGCCGCCATTCCAGCCGCCCTGAGATTTAACGACAACGCCAGCGTCAGCGGCATAAATCGGTTTGCCAAAACCGCAGGCAATATCAATGCCGGTGTGGCGCCAACGGAAATATTGGCTGAGGCGGCGGCAGCTCGTTGGCCAACCAAAGCGGCCAGTGGAAGCAATTTGTTGGGTTGGCTGTGGCGTTAAGCTTCTGATACTGTAGCTCGGGGCGCTAATGATTTTTTTGCCCCCCGGAATCATTAATTTTTCACCCAAACGGATATCGGCGGCAGAAGCTAATTTATTAAATTCAATGATTTTTTCCGGCTCAACGCCGTATTTTTTGGCGATAATGTTTAAGGTTTCACCGCGCACGACTTTATGTTGTAGACCAGAGGTAGGCAAAATCGTTAATTTATCGCTTGGCCGAATTAAGCTGTAAGCGCTTAAATTGTTTTCCCATAAGATGGTATTAACCGAGATGCCAAATTTGTCGGCAATTTCTGAAATCGTGTCGCCGATTTGAACAGTATAATAAACAATTTGGTCGCGTCGCCGTAACTGTTCCTCGGCGGGTGAAATAATTGGTTTAACCAGTGCGCCCGAGCCGCTTAGGGCTGGGGGTAAAATTTCTTGCTCTTCTTCGGTGAGACGAGGTTCGGTCGCCACGCCACTTTGCCCTAAATAACGAGTCACTCTCTTGGTGGCGGTGACTGGGCCTTCTTCTTCAAAAGTGACGCTATAATCTTCCGGGGCCACTAATGATGAAATAATGCTAGTCTGGCCAATGTCTTGGTGGTGAATTTCATAAGCATCAAGATTAGCGGCAGTGGTTAAAAGGCTAATAATGACAATTAACAGATGGATGAGATAGCGGCGGGAAAAGGGGTGGGTTAAGCGGTGGCGGATTTTATGAGGGGCATAAAATTTAGTTAAAACTTTTTTGGCGACCAAATAAAATTTATAGCTTGGTAAAACTAAGACTAATAACAAAAAATGCCCTAATTTAATTAGCGGCTTGCCGGTATTCTTTATCAGTCGGGCTAATCCTTGGCTGAGATAAATTCCACCCTTTAAGGCCTTAACCAGAAAGACGATTAATGAATTTTTAAAATTCTCGGAAATAAGCTTTTAGAACAAAATTTAATTTTTAGCAATTAAACTTTGAGCAACAACAGTTAAAAAATAACACATTAAACCTTAGTTGTCAACCCGCAGTAGAATTTTGACTTGATTTATGATTTAAAAAATATTCTTTGAAATTCTTTTTTAGATTTTTATAATTTGTAAATAGATAAAATTAAGGTGTCGGCTCCCCGCCCGACTTCGCCTTTGACCATTGAATATTAATAATATTGCCATTCTTAGGGTTTAATCTTGTTTTCTTGTAATATTTTTAGACCCAGGCGAAGTCAAAGGCGGGCGGGTGCCGATAATATTATTATTCATACTGCCTTTCATCCGTCCTGCCGGGGGCGGGACGGTATTCGGCCAGCAACATTATAAATGTCAAAATTTCACTACGGGGTCAATTATATAAATTTAATAGAAATTGATTTATCAGCTTAAGTATGTTAAATTAATGAAGTAAAAAACTTTAAAAGATAGCTTGCGACTAAGGTATGGATTATACGCCTTATTTCATTTTGTTCATGATTATCATCAGTTTTGCCGTGATGACTTTTTTATTAAATAAACGAATTAAAGGCTTAGGGGAAAAACCAAAAGATGAGCAATCGCTTTTACTTTTACAGAACCAATTAAATGAGATTCGCCGCGAGCTTGACCATAAATTAGGGGAACTGCCAAAAATGATGCAGCAGCAGTTTGGCCAAAGCGCCCAAATTATCAGAGAAGTAACCGAACGGCTGACTAAACTTGATGAAACTAATAAACAAGTTATTAATTTTGCCGATCAGCTGCAGAATTTACAAGACATTTTGAAAAATCCAAAACAGCGCGGGGTTTTGGGTGAATATTATTTGGAGACAGTCTTGAAAAATGTTTTGCCGCCAAGTAACTATCAGATGCAATACAAATTTGTTGATGGTCAAATCGTTGATGCCGTTATTTTTTTGCAAGACAAGATTTTACCCATTGATTCCAAATTTTCTTTGGAAAATTACAATCGGATTTTAGGTGAGCGTGATTTGCAAGCCAAAGAGTCGCTCGAGCGACAATTTAAGCAAGATCTGAAGAACCGTATTGATGAAACTGCCAAATATATTAGGCCCAAGGAAAACACGATGGATTTTGCTTTTATGTTTATACCATCAGAAGGAATTTTTTACGATCTTTTAATTAATCAAATCGGCACTATTAAAATTAACACCCGTGATTTAATTGAATATGCTTTTAAAGAAAAACACGTTATCATTGTTTCACCGACCTCATTTTTTGCTTATTTACAAACAGTTTTGCAGGGCTTGCGGGCCTTAAAAATTGAGGAATCGGCCAAAGAAATCCGCAAGCGGGTTGAAGTCCTTGACCAACATCTTAAAAGTTATTATTCTTATCATCAAAAATTAGGCAATAATTTGAGCACGACAGTTAATATGTTTAATTTATCAGATCGAGAATTTAAAAAGATTGATAAAGATATTGTGAAATTAATTGGTGGCGAAAGCAATATTGAGCCGCTGGAGCTGGAAAGGCCTAAAAAAGATGAATAAGGAAACGAGTAAATTTAGTGAACTGGAAAAAGCCATTATCCGGACCGTGGCTTTTTTTGATATTTTTGATTATCCCTTAACGATTCTGGAAATTTATAAGTGGTTTTATCTAACAATTAACCCCCAACAATTTCCGCCAGAGGCGGATCAGTTTTTGGCTGAAACTATTAATAAGAAAAGGGAAACTAATTTGAGTGAGATTTTGGTGGGCTTGGAAGAGTTAAAAAAGAAAAAAGTAATTGATTCTAAAAACGGATTTTATTTTTTTCCCGGGCGGGAAAACCTGGTTAATCTTCGGCAGGGCCGTTATTTATTGGCTGAAGCAAAGTTTAAAATTGCCCGCCGTGCCATTAAATTTTTGCGATTTATTCCTTTTATTAGAATGATTGCCGTTTGCAATAACGCTGCTTATAGTAATGCGGCAGCCAAAAGCGATATTGATTTTTTTATTGTCGTGGCGCAGGGACGAATTTGGTGGACACGGCTATTAATTACTTTACTCTTAACGGTTTTGGGCTTGCGCCGGCATGGCCAAAAAATCACTGACCGCATTTGCTTAAGTTTTTATTTGACTGACGACTCACTTAATTTATCTTCAATTGCTTTAAAGCCAATTGACCCTTACTTTATTTATTGGTTAGCGACTTTGGCACCGATCTATCAGGCCGAAAATTATCCCGCATTTTTGCGGCAAAATTTATGGTTAAAAGATTATTTGCCCAATTTTTATCCGGTTTCTTTGGCCGATCGGCGGCAGCTAAAAAATCAGGGGTTTCTAAAAATTTGTAAACAAATTGGTGAATTTATTTTTTCTGGTTGGTTAGGAAAAGGTTTAGAAAATTTTGCCAAAGCAATTCAGCTTTTAAAAATGAAAAAAAATAAAAAAAGTTTAGCTAATAAGCCGGACAGCCGGGTGGTGATTAGTGATATCATGTTGAAATTCCACGAAACCGACCAGCGCCAAATTTTTTATCAAGCTTGGCAAGAAAAATTAAATTTATTAGGCATTAATGTTTAATTATTTGGTTAAAAATAAAAATTATTTAATTTTACTTTTTACGCTAGCCTACGTGGCCGCTTTTGGTATTAATGCTTTTTCCAATACCAATTTTGAATTTTTATATTACACCTTTTTAATTATTATATTAATTTTTGTCACTATTTTGGTAAATCAAAGACTTTACTTAGATTTCTTCATAATTTTAAATTTATCACTTTTGGGTTTTTTTCATCTTTTAGGCGGCAATTTATGGTTTCAAGATCTGCGACTTTATGATTTTTATATCATTCCCGGTATTTTTCGTTATGATAATTTTGTCCATACTTATGGCAGTTTTATTGCCACCTTGGCTCTTTATAGTTTATTAAGTAACTACATTGATCAAAAGATTAAGCAAAAATTTTTTATTTTTTCTTTCATTTTAATGTTCATAGCTATGGGCATCGGGACAATTGTTGAGCTTTTTGAACTTTACGCTGTTATATTTTTTAATGCCGCCAGGCAAGTTGGCGACTATTATAACAATGCTTTTGATTTATTTTTTAATACTTTAGGAGCGATTTTTGGCACCATTTTTATTTATTTTTATCGCCAGCCGCCTAAGTTTATTCGCCGGATTAATTATCATGATCAATAAAATTATTGAATTTGGTTTTTATCTTTTTATTTTTTTATTGCCTTGGCAGACGCGCTTAATCTGGCAAGAGGTTTTTTTAAATGGTGTCGAGTGGGAGTATGGCCGTTTCAGCCTTTATGGCACGGAAATTTTACTTTGGCTAATTTTAATTTTATTTGGCCTTTGGCTTTGGCGGCAACGGCCAGAGTCAGGTTTTAGTTTTTTTTATTTTTTTCAACAATTAAAAAAGCCACTCGTCCTGACTTATTGGCTGGTGGTCTTATTCGTCATCATCGCTGGCTTGAGTGTTTTTTGGGCGCTTGATTCTAACTTAGCCTTTAATCGTTTTTTTATTTTACTTGAAGCCATTACTTTATTTTGTTTCGTTTTCATTTTTCCCCATTTAAAAATCAAAAGCATCGCCATCAGTTGGGTGGGCGCGGCCGCCCTGCAAGGCGTTTTTGGCATTTGGCAGTTTTTTCAGCAATTGATTTTCGCCAACAAATGGTTTGGTTTAGCCAACCATTCACCAACCACCGCTGGCTCAATAATTTTACAGACCCAAAGTGAACGTTGGCTTAGGGCTTATGGCAGCTTGCCCCACCCTAATATTTTTGGCGGTTTTTTAGTGCTTGGTTTAATTTTTTTAATTTATCTGGCTTTATCGGCAAAAAACCGCCAGTCACGGATTTTTGTTTTAACCAGTTTATTATTGATTTTCCCCGGTTTATTTTTTTCTTTTTCCCGCTCGGCTTGGCTGGTTTTAATTTTAACCCTTTTATTTTTTAGCTTTTTTGTCAGGCAAAGCCAAAACCGTTTTTATCAAACCCAGTTTTTTAAAATTTTAATTTTAACGGCTTTACTTTTTAGTATTTTATTAGTCAATTTGTGGCAGCCATTTTTCACCCGGGTGATTGTTAACCAAGATTCGGAAATTAATTCCCTAAAACTCCGACTGACTTATGCCCAGCAGGCCACCGCCTTAATTCAAAATAATTTTTGGTCAGGCGTTGGTCTGGGCAATTACACCTTGGCGGTTTATCAAAAAATTAATCAAAATTGGCCGGGCTGGTATTATCAGCCGGTTCATAACATTTATTTATTAGTTTTAACTGAACTTGGTTTTTTTGGAGCACTCATTTTTTATCTGGTTATTTTTTTGGTGATTGGGCAATTTGTTCGTCTGGTTTTAAAAAAATCAATCATCAAACCAGAAACTTTGGTTTTTATTCTTGCTTTAATCGCAATTTTAATAATTAGCTTGTTTGACCATTATTTCTGGTCTCTATACTTTGGTCAGCTGGTTTTCTGGCTGATCTTGGGATTAAATTTACGTTTACTTAAGAAATAATTATTAGAAAAATCCACTCCTTATTTAAGGGAGTGGTTTTTTACTACTTTGATTAATGTGTTTTCCAGAAATCCTTCTCCGCTCGATGTTGAGTGGTTGACTGCCGCCAAAGAATGCCGACACCAATCGTCAAAAAAACGGCAATTACCGCAACAGCGCAAAAACTTAATTGCTCGGCAATCGCGGCTAAATTCTTTTGGGGGAGAGTGAGATTGAGCAGATAAAAGATTACTGCTAAGCCGCTGGTGATAAAAATTATTTTACCGACCCAGTGTCGCCAAATTACTTTTATAAAAAACCAAATGTCATCATCCATTTTTTGCCCTCCTTTGTTTTTTAAAGTAGCATTAATTAAAGTCATGAGTCAAGTCTGGTTAAAAAAAAGACCGCTATTCCGAATTGAGAGTAGCGGTCCGAGATATCGTGTCTTAGACCCTATGCAACAGGGTATCGGGCAACGACGCGGCCGGATTCGATGGCGACGAATTGGCCTTTCTTTTTGTCTAACACCTCATAGATTTGAGGTGCTGGTTGACCGAATTGTTCGACGGTCGCAAGGAACTTTTGCGGTGGTCGCGGTGCAATCTGGTTGAGGTGACTGACAAAGTCATAACCGCCCACGGTATACTTGGCGATTACCTCATTATTTCTAATGGCAATGTAGTCCTTGCCCATCCCGGTATCCCGAGCGTAACAATCAACGGTTTTTCCTTCAGTCACTAGGATGAGCGGTTGGGGCACAAAAACGGCATTGCCCCGCACTGGCGAGGTTACAATGGCTTCAAGTAGGCGTACGGGCAGGACTATCGGTGCGGCCAAAAGAATCATGCCATTAGCCGCGGCCTTTTCCACCTTGGATCCTTTTGCCCGGTGAGCGGTTTTGCCGGTCGTAGTACAGCCACCAGCCATTATCAATACCATGAGCAATATTGCATACCTTTTTATTTTCATTTGTTAACCCTCCATTTCTGTTTTGGCTATTGGTTTTTTTGATGTTTCCTAGTTAAAAGTGGCTAAACTTCATCATTACATGATAGCATAAAATTAATATTTTGTCAATAAACAAAAGATCTTGACAGATTAAAAAAGTTTCTTTAAGATAAAATACTGCTAGCACTCTTAACAGTAGAGTGCTAAACAATTAATTTAATCATTAAAGTAAATTAAGAAAATTATGAAGTTACGACCATTAGGAAATCGCGTTGTGGTTCAACCTCTTTCTGAGGAAGAAACGACCAAATCCGGCATTATTTTGCCTGACACCGTTGATAAAGAAAAGAAAGCTGAAGGCAAAATTTTGGCCATCGGTGCGGGCGAAAAAATTCAAAAGCTTGATTTAAAGATCGGTGACAAAGTTTTATTTGGTAAATATGCCGGCGAAGAAGTAAAAGTTGAGGAAGTGGAATACAAAATTCTTAGCGATGAAGACGTCTTAGCCGTCATTGAGTAAATTTTGAATTTTTAAATTCGAATTTTGATTCAATTATTTAATATTTCAAAATTCGGTTACCTGCCCGCCAATGCCTGCCAAAAAATTTCAGTGAAACAATTTAGATTTATTCGGATTAAAATTTATTATTAAATATTTAAGAAAGGCGATGGCAGGCGGGTTCAAAATTGTCCCGATTTTTCCCCCGCCGTGGCGGGATGAAAAATCGAGGATCCCGTAATTGCGGGAAATCAAAATTAAAAATTCGAAATTAAAAATTGATTATTAATCTAATCCCTAAATTCCTAACTCCTAACTCCTAATTCCTAAAAAATTATGGCTAAACAATTACTTTTTAACGAAAAGGCTCGCTCAGCCATTAAGCAGGGCATTGATCAAGTCGCTAACGCGGTTAAAGTCAGTTTGGGCCCCAAAGGCCGAAACGTGGTTTTGGATAAAGGCTATGGTTCGCCGACCGTCACTAATGACGGGGTGACGATTGCTAAAGACATTGATTTGCAAGATAAATTTGAAAACGTTGGCGCTTCTTTAATTAAAGAAGTGGCGGAAAAAACTAATGATGTCGCGGGTGATGGCACCACCACGGCCACCGTTTTAGCCCAAGCGATTATTGAAGAGGGTTTAAAAAACGTGGCCGCGGGCACGGACCCGATTAATTTGAAAAGCGGAATTCAAAAAGCCGTGGCCGCGGCGGTAATTGGTTTGAAAAAAATTACTAAACCAATCAAAGATCAAAAAGAAGTGGCGCAAGTGGCGACGATTTCGTCACTTGATCCTCAAGTTGGTCAAATGATTGCTGACATTATGCAGGAAGTCAGTAAAGACGGTGTGGTCACAGTTGAAGAAAGCCAGACTTTTGGTTTGCAAAAAGAAGTCGTTCAGGGCATGCGTTTTGATAAGGGTTATGTTTCACCCTATATGATTACTAACGCTGAACGGATGGAAGCGGATTTTAGTGAACCTTATATTTTAATTACCGATCAGAAGATTTCCGCCATTCATGATATTTTGCCACTTTTAGAAAAAATTGCCCAAGGCGGCAAAAAGGAATTAGTGATTATTGCTGATGAAATTGAAGGCGAAGCCTTAGCCACTTTTGTGGTGAATAAACTCCGCGGCACTTTTAATGTTTTAGGTGTGAAAGCGCCGGGTTTCGGCGATCGGCGCAAAGAAATATTGGCGGATATTGCGATTTTAACCGGCGGTACCGTCATTGCTGAAGAAATGGGTTTGAAGCTAGAAAAGGCCGATTTAGATCATTTGGGCCAAGCGAGGAAAGTGATTGCGACTAAAGAATACACCACGATTATTGATGGCAAGGGCGATAAAAAAAGAATTCAGGACCGAATTAGCCAGCTTAAAAAAGAATTAGAAATGTCTGATTCTGAATTTGATAAAGAAAAATTACAGGAACGTTTGGCAAAATTAGCCGGCGGCGTGGGCGTGATTAAAGTTGGCGCGGCCACCGAAACCGAAATGAAAGAAAAGAAATTTAAAATTGAAGACGCGTTGAATGCGACTAAGGCCGCGGTCGCGGAAGGCATTGTGCCGGGCGGCGGCGCGGCGCTGGTGAAAGTCGCCAATGCGCTAAACGAATTATTAAAAGAAAATAAGATTGAATTAACCGAAGATGAAAAAGTCGGGGCGCGAATAATTCAACAGGCCTTAACGGCGCCGTTGCGCCAGATTGCCGCTAATGCCGGTGTTAGAGATATTTCTTTAATTTTGAATGAAATCAAAGACATTAATGATGCCGCTTTAGGTTATGATTTTAATACCATGCAAAAAGTTGATATGTTAAAAGCCGGTATTGTGGATCCGATGAAAGTGACCCGAACCGCTTTGGAAAATGCGGCTTCCATTGCGACGACTTTAATTACCATGGAAGTGGTGATCGCTGATTTGCCGGAGAAAAAAGAGGAACATGGCCACGGCATGCCTGGCATGGGCGGGGGAATGGATATGATGTGAAGCTCGCCCGCGGCCGAGCGGAACCCCGGCACCTCCCGCTGCTCGCGAGCGGCAGGATGGTGCGCGGATAACGTGATACAAATTACGAATGGCATACGAATCTATGAATAATAATAGAGAGAAAGCCGAGCTGAATGCCTCGGCTTTTGGGTATATTTTTCCTTTGGCGTCAAATTGGTTTTATGTTATAATAAAACTAATTCCTAATTCTTAATTCCTAAATCTATGTCTGAAACAAAAATCAATCCTCAAGAAAAAAAAGTTTGGGCCGCGGTTGGCTACTTATGGATTTTAAGTTTAGTCGCTTTGGCCGTCAGAAAAGACAATGATTTCGTCCGCTTTCACGCTAGCCAAGGTTCGCTGTTGTTCGTTTTGTCAGTGATTTTGTGGTTTATTCCGATTTTAGGCTGGCTGCTTAATATTGTTGTTTTCGTGGCCGTAATTGTCGGCATCATCAAAGCCCTGCAGGGAGAGCGCTGGGAGTTGCCGCTTTTGGGTAGTATGGCGAAACATTTTGGCGACTGGCTGATTAAAGCCCTGAAACTATAGCAAGATAAGTAATCAGCAAGATAGGCAAGATAAAAATTAACTTATCTTGTTTATCTCGCTTATCTTGCGTTATCTTGCTTTTAAATTATGAAACGTACTAAAATTGTCTGTACCATTGGTCCGGCGTCAGAGACTAAAAGTAAAATTGAACAAATGATTCAGTCGGGTTTGAATGTGGCCCGACTTAATTTTTCGCACGGCAGTTACCAGCACCATCAAATGTTGATTAGTAATATTCGCGCCGTCTCAAGTAAACTTAAAGTACCAATTGCCATTTTGCAAGATTTGCAGGGGCCGCGTATCCGCATTGGCAATGTCAGCAAAGAAGGGATTAAAGTGGCCGCCGGCCAAAAAATTTTTTTAGTCCCGGAGCATTTTAAGATTGCGCTTAAAGATATTACCACTTTTATTCCGGTTCAATATGCTGATTTATATCGTTATTTAAAACCGGGTAAAGCCATTTTAATTGATGACGGTAAAATTCAACTGCAAGTGACCGCGATTAAAAATAAAGCCATTGAATGCAAAGTTAAAATCGGCGATTTAATCACCGCGAACCGGGGTATGAATTTTCCGGGTTCTGATATTACCGCCCCAGCCATTACCGAGAAAGACAAAGCCGATTTGCTTTTTGGCTTAAAGCAAAACATTGATTTTGTCGCTTTGTCGTTTGTTAAAGATGAGAAAGATATTATTAATCTAAGAAAAATTATTTATCAAACGGAATCGCAGTTAGGCCGGAAATTAAAAGATTATCAAAAACCAAAGCGATCGGGCAATTGGCCGGGCACGCACACGAAAATTATTGCGAAAATTGAACGGCCGCAAGCGATTGCCAATTTTGAAAAGATTTTGCAAGCCGCGGACGGCATTATGGTCGCGCGGGGTGATTTAGGTTTGGAGGTGCCTTTAGAAGATTTGCCTTTAATCCAAAAGCGAATTATTCAGCACTGCGTTGCTGTCTCGAAGCCGGTGATTGTCGCGACTCAAATGCTAGATTCAATGATTAAATATCCGGTGCCGACGCGGGCGGAAGTATCTGACGTCGCTAACGCCATCTTGGATGGCACGGACGCGATTATGCTTTCCGGGGAAACGGCAACCGGTAAATACCCCTTAAGGGCGGTTAAAGTGATGACAAAAATTGCTTGGGAAATGGAAAAAAATGATCTTAATAAGTCAGCTAATTTAATTCCGAGAGTTAAAATGGCGGGTGACATTACGGAAACCGTCAGTTTTGCCGTTCAAAACATTGCGACTCAAGTTAACGCCAAATTAATCATTTGCGCCACCACTTCCGGCTTTACTGCCCGCTCAATTGCCAAATACCGGCCAAAAATATCGCTTTTAGCCATGGCGGCAACGGAAAAAACCAGAAACCAACTATGTCTAAGCTGGGGCGTGCGGCCCCATCACTTGCCCTTTGTTTCTAATTTTAATGATTTAATTTCCAAAATTAAAAAATTGCTTTTAGCCGAAAATTTGGTTAATCAAAAAGATATTATTGTTATTGCCGCGGGTCATCCTTTTGGCTTTTTAGGTCAGACGAATTTGGTCAAGGTGGAAACGATTTGAATAAGTCAAAAATTAAAAGGCAAAAGTCAAAATTATGCCGGCTTTGCCGAGCATTCTCGGTCGCTCTGAGGCGATCGGAACAATTTAAAATTCAAAAGCGATTTAAGTGTCAACTTTTAACTTTTTACCTGAACTTTTGCCTTTTGACTTTTGCCTTTTGAATTAATATGATGCTTTTTTTTCCAAAAAAATTTATTTATTGGTTTTCGGAAATTACGATTAAAGACATTCCCAAAGTCGGCGGGAAAAATGCCTCACTCGGGGAAATGTATCAGAAATTGACCACCCAAGGCGTCCATGTGCCCAATGGTTTTGCCATTTCGGCCGGCGCCTATTTTTATTTACTGAAAAAAACCGGCATTCGCCGCCGGATCAGAAAAATTTTAGCTGATTTGAATACGGCTGATTTGAATAATCTAATAAGTAAAGGTTTAGCCATTCGCCAGCTAATTTTAGAAGCGCCCTTGCCGGCTGATTTAGAAACGCAAATTATCAGCGCTTACCATAAATTAGAAGCAGAGTACGGCAAACATTTAGATGTGGCGGTCAGAAGTTCGGCGACCGCTGAAGATTTGCCTAACGCCTCGTTTGCCGGTCAGCAGGAAACTTTTTTAAACATCCGCGGCGACAAAGATTTATTAGTTGCCTGCCGTAAATGTTTTGCTTCTTTATTTACCAATCGCGCCATTTCTTATCGGCATGATAAAGGTTTTGATCATTTTAAGGTCGGCCTTTCCATTGGCGTTCAAAAAATGGTCCGGGCTGATTTGGCCAGCTCCGGGGTGATGTTTACCATTGATACCGAGACCGGCTTTAGAAATTTGATTTTAATCAATGGCTCTTGGGGTTTAGGGGAAAATATTGTTCAGGGCAAAGTCACGCCCGACGAATTTTATGTCTTCAAGCCGACTTTAGAGCAGGGTTTTTCCCCGATTATTTCCAAAAAATTAGGCAGCAAAGAAATTAAAATGGTTTATACCAATCGCGGCGAAAAACAAACAAAAAATATTAAAACCACTAAAACCGAACAGCAGCGCTTTGTCTTGACGGATAAAGAAATTTTAAAATTGGCGGAATGGGGGATTTTAATTGAAGATCACTACGGCAAGCCCATGGATATTGAATGGGCTAAAGATGGCCGGACGAAAAAACTTTTCATTGTTCAGGCGCGGCCGGAAACCGTGGTGGCCATGAAATCCACCCAAGTTTTAGAAGAATATCAATTAGAGAAAAAAGGCAAAATTTTGGTAAGCGGTTCCCCGGTGGGGGCAAAAATCGGCGCGGGTAAAGCCAATATTATTTTAGACGTGAAAAAAATCAATCAGTTCAAGGCGGGTGAAATTTTGGTGACGGATATGACTGATCCGGACTGGGAGCCGATTATGAAAATCGGCGCGGGCATTGTCACTAATCAAGGCGGCCGGACTTGTCACGCGGCGATCGTGTCGCGCGAGTTAGGCATTCCCTGTATTGTGGGCACGGCCATGGCAACAAAAAAAATTAAATCTGGTCAAAGCATTACTCTTTCTTGCACCGAAGGCGAAATCGGCTATGTTTACGACGGGATTTTGCCTTATAAAATTAAAAAAACGAATTTGAAAAAAATCAAGCGGCCCAAAACCAAAATTATGCTTAATATTGGTCAGCCGGACATTGCTTTTAGTTCCTCGTTTATTCCTAATGATGGTGTGGGTTTAGCCCGGGAAGAATTTATTATTGCCAATCAAATTAAGGTTCATCCCTTAGCGTTAATTAATTTTCATCAATTAAAAGACAAAAAAGCCAAAAAGAAAATCAGTGAATTGACTTTAGGCTATAAAAATAAGCCCCAGTATTTTGTTGATAAATTGGCTGAAGGCATTGGTCAAATCGCCGCGGCGTTTTACCCTAAGGAAGTTATTTTTCGTTTGTCGGATTTTAAAACTAATGAATATGCGAATTTAATTGGCGGGTGGGAATTTGAACCAAAAGAGGCAAACCCGATGTTGGGTTGGCGCGGGGCAGCGCGCTATTATTCGCCGAATTATCAGGCGGCTTTTTTGTTAGAATGCAAAGCGTTTTTGCAAGCGCGCCAAATTATGGGCTTAAAAAACATTAATGTCATGGTGCCGTTTTGCCGCACCGTAGAAGAAGGGAAAAAAGTCATTGCCATTATGGAAAAAGCCGGTTTGAAGCGCGGTCAGGATGGTTTAGAATTTTATGTTATGTGCGAAATTCCCTCCAATGTCATTTTGGGCGAAGAGTTTGCCGAAATTTTTGACGGTTTTTCCATTGGCTCAAATGATTTGACGCAGTTGGCTTTGGGCGTGGATCGGGATTCCGAATTAGTCTCCCACATTTATGACGAGAGAAATGAGTCGGTCAAAAAATTAATCGCCCAAGTGATTAAAATTGCCAAAAAGAAAAATCGGAAAATCGGCATCTGCGGCCAAGCGCCGTCTGATTTTCCGGACTTTGCCCGATTTTTGGTGAAACAGGGGATTGACACGATTTCCCTTAATCCTGACACGGTGATCAAAACGACCTTAGCGATTTTGGAAGAAGAGAAGAAATTAAGGAAATGATAATCTGGGCAGAAGTCAAAATTCAAATAACCCCTCCTACCCTCCCTTTAGATAAGGGGAGGAATGGTGGGGTTGGATTTTTTCTATGATGATTGACAAAAATTCAATTCCGTGCTAAATTAGAAAACTTTGTAATTTAACAAAAGAAAGGAGGGAAGTAGCTATGGGGTAGCTTTGGCTTTGGAAGCGGTTGATCAGGCAATTTTGCCGCCAGCAGTTAAAAGGATTTGGCAGGAAATTATTACCCAAACGCCTAAAGGTTTTGTTGGAATTTTTTGGTTAGGTAATCGTGAGTGGATTAGCAGTGGACGGCCGGTAGTGTTGTTACTCGGCGGGCCGCCAAATTATTTGATTGAACAAGGAGGTGTAAATTGATTGACACCATAGGAGTCGAGGTATAGTTTATGAGGAGAAGAATTATCATTCTTGGGAGCAAGGATCGTGAAGGGCGCAGAGTGGTTTATTTTAACCCGCGGCTAAAATTGTCAGCAACAGGAGGAATCGTCATGAAGGATGGGAAACTGAATGGCTCAAATGGGAAAGATCAGAGGCAGGCGGTTGGGGGCGTCGGTGACGTTCTTTTTGAACCCGATCAGGACGAGGGATTAAGGCCATTATGCCCTGGCGGCCACCGCCACAATACCGATCGCAGTCGTTTGACTCGCCGTTTGTCTCTGCACTTCTTGGGTCGCCGGCGACACGGCCGAGCCGTTTAAGTTTTCGTTCCTTGATTTTTTGTTTGGGTTCAGCGCATATTCGCTGGACCTCTTTTTTTGTCTAATTATATGTTAGAATGAATTAAGAAGAATATAGCAATAAAAGGTTCATAATATTTTTAGGCGATAAATTTTTAATCCTGAATTTTTAATTTCGATTCAAATTCTAATATTAGAATATTTAAAATTCAATCAAAATTAGAGTTTAAAAATTCAAAATTAATCAGCTATGTTCAACTTTCTCCAAACCTATCTGCCCCAACCCATACTATTTCAATTTGGCTTTATCCGAGTTTATTGGTATGGCCTTTTTATTGTGTTAGGCACTTTAGCCGGTTTGATGGTCGTCTTGAAATTGGCGGCCAGAAAAAAAATACCCAGCGACGAGATTTATAATCTGGGTTTTTATTTAATTATTTTCAGTCTAATTGGCGCCAGAATTTATTCGATATTTTTGGATCTGCCCTATTATTTACAAAACCCATTTGAAATCGTGGCAGTTTGGCATGGCGGCTTAGCCATTCACGGCGCCATTATCGGCGGGGTTTTAACTTTATTAATTTATTGCTGGCGTAAAAAATATTCCTTTTGGCTTTGGGCGGATATTTTAGCCGTGGCTTTGCCTTTAGGTCAAGGGTTTGGCCGCTGGGGCAATTATTTTAATCAGGAGTTATTTGGCAAGCCGACAGACTTGCCTTGGGGCATTCCGATCGCGTTGGAAAACCGGCCGATTGAATATTTGAGTTATCAATACTTTCACCCGACGTTTATTTATGAGTCAATTTTAAATCTCCTTAATTTTTTGATTTTATTATTTTTATTTCATTTTTTCTATCGTCATCCTGGGCTTGATTCAGGATCTCAAGCAAAGGAGATGCCGAAACAAATTCGGCATGACAATTTAGCGGGTGTTATTTTTTTAATTTATTTAATCAATTATTCATTTATTAGGATTTTAATGGAATTTTTGCGCACTGATCCGGCACCATTAATTTACGGTTTTCGCTTGCCGGTGATTGTCAGTGGGGTAATTATTGTATTAAGTTTAATCATTTTAATTATTAAAAGCACCAAATCACAAATCACAAGCTCCAAATAAGAATTCAAAAGTCAAAAATTAAAAGTCAAAAGTCTAAGTTAAAAGTCTTTAATTTAATTACTTTTGAATTTTGACATTGGTGCTTACCTGCCCGCCAATGCCGTCCCCATGTTTCTCATAAATAATTTATTTTCCCTTGCCCTAGTATTTTGTATTTAAGTTAATTTATTAGGCGTAGGCCCGCCCGCCTTGACTTCGTCAAAGCGAAGTCGGGCGCGACAGGCGGGTAATGATTAAATGTTAATAGTTACGACCACAATAAACCAATGGTCAAAGGCGAAGTCGGGCGGGTAATTTTGAATTTAAGATTTATTAAGAATTTATACATTGACAAGATTGCTCGGTCATCTTATACTAAAAACAGAGATTATGAAAAAACCAATGATAAAATTTTTCGCGATTTTCATTTTAGTTTTTTTGTTTTTATTTAATGTCAGTTTTGTTTTAGCCGCTGAATTGCCCAATCCATTAGGCGGCATCAAAGATCCGAGAGAAGTCATTGGTAATGTGATTCGAGCAATTTTTGGCATTGTCGGTTCCCTGGCTTTGGCGATTTTTATTTACGGCGGTTTTATGTGGGTGACTTCCGCGGGCAATGAAGAAAAAGTGAAAAAAGGAAAAGATATGATTATGTGGGCCGCTTTTGGCTTGGCGGTCATTTTTGTCAGCTATGCTTTGGTGACGTTTGTGATTAACGCGGTGGCGGGCGGCGGTGGCAGCAGTGGCGGTCAGGCAATTGAAACTGGCGAAGGCATTTTATTACCAGATTAATTTTAATTAAAGAGAGACTGAATTTAATTTATTAAAATTAATAAAACATAGCGCTAAATTTAGCGCTTTTTATAAACATAAAAATTTGTTGACAAAATATTAATAATGTGGTAGTATATAAAATCGCAATTTTAAGTCAGTTTTATGATTAACTTAAAGTTGAGAACTTTGAAAATAAAATAACAGGGTGCGGCTGTAATTAGCCCCCTTTCATCATATATTTGCTTTAGGCAATCTCTGCAGCAATGCGGAGCTTGGTTTATAGATCACCAAATCGCACCATCGGGTGCGCAAAGAGAAAGGAGAGGTTAGTTATGGTAGCAAAAGGAAATAGAGGACAGCAACAACAAAAGAAGATCCGGAAGTGCCCGCTTTGTCCATCTGGACAACAGCGAGAAATTTCGGAAGGTCGGGAAGCATGCCTTGAGCATATGCCCGACTACACTATTCGGGTGTCATTAAGCAGTGGCAAGGCTGCCAGCGATAGCGATAATGATGTCTGGAGCATTTTAGTCACGACTTTCAAAAATGGCCAGAGCGCAAATCTGAAATTTATGTGGTCAATTGACGGTCAAGGATTTACGTCGGTTACTACTGGTACTGGAGGAGATTCTGGTTCGGCAGTGTTGACCGTTCCGTTTAGCAACATTAAACGGACGGCGAGATTTGAACTTATCGGTGGCCAGGCTGAGCCGCAGATTCTGGAGATTCCGGCGAATCAGGCCAAACTTGTCCAGCCTAAAATTGATACCAGCGTTCAGCCTGTTGAGCATTCTTTGACGGCTGATTTGTCTGATACCGGCAGTGACTGGCAAATTTTTGTCCAAACGTATAAAAACGGCAATCAAGTGTCGTGCCAATTCGTTTGGCAATTGGACGGTCAATCCAGTACGACGGAAAAGACGGCTGACGGCACTAACTCCAGTGAGCCGATTGGGACAAAGACGATTCGATTGGTATATGCCAACGATGATCGGGTAGTCACGTTTCATCTCATTGGGGCGGAGGTGAATACAAAAAAAGGTTTGAAAATTCCCTCCAAGCGCCGTTGGTATATTGGACCAGGAGTTGATGACAGCCAAAGTTTATGGCAAAACTTCATGCGCGGCCTGTGTGGTCGCTAATCAGAGAGGAGAACAACAATGCTTAAGTATCTTGGATATTCAGTTTTGGTTTTTGTCGTTTTGTGGTTTTTGATTTTCCCCAGCGCTCTTAAGGCCTTAATTTTTTGGGGATTTTTGGGCGCTTTGTTGGTCGCGGGAATAATCCTTTTCCCGCGTCGCAATCGGGATTACAAAAACTTTATCAAAAAGTTCAAAACCAATAAATGGCTGAATGTGTTGTGGGTGGCACCGCTTGCTCTTTCGGTCATTACCCTTCTTCTGCAATTCTGGTTTTTTTACCGGCGCGGCACGCCTTGGGCATATTACTTCTTTTGGCACTTTATTGCCTGGAGTATTTTGTCCTTAGGCGTGGCCTGTGTTCGTTGGCCGAAAACGATCGGAAAATCCGTGACGTATCACTTTGGGGATTGGCTGCGACGCGGCGGCTTTGTCTATTTTTGGTCAAAGGACAATTTACCGGCTAATTCGTTGACCGTCCTTTGGCTGATTCTAGTCGTCATCGCGGTTTTATACGGCCCGCCAACCCCAAAAGTTGATTTTGAGCAACTTCGGCAAGAGGGGACAGGCGCCGTATCTCATCTCGCCCATCAGGCTTCAGGCGTTTTCAACACTATCCTTTGGGGCACGCATGGTAATCCTTTTTCCACCGAAGCGGCAACGGCAACGTCAGCAATTCAATCAGTAGGGTTGCCTAAACGTTATATCCGTGACTGGTTTTGGATTAAGCTGATTTTCTTTACCTTGCCTTTTGCTTTTCTGGGTCTTATTTTTTCCCGGCGCGATGAAGTGGCAGAAATATTATTCGGCTGGGTGAGTAAGATGAGAAAAGAAAAAGAGTCACGGGCAGAGACCAGCAGTGCCTCCGAAACCACAACGGAAGTCGCGAAGAAAACCGCCAGTACGGCATTTTCTAAGCTTTTCGCTTCCGACATTCTCTCTGACACATTAGTAACCATGGCTACTTGGTTAAGCGGCAGGCTTCGCCGAGCTTAAAGCCGGACTTGAATAAGGAGACAGAACATGAGCTTTTCTGAAGGTTTAAAAGCGAATGGTTGGTTGACCTTCGTGTCTGTACTATTTGCGGTTGGTTTGTACTATTTTTCCTTGCCGGCCATCATTGCCGGTGCGGTATACGTATTTGTCAAACGTGAAAGCCAAATTTTAGGATTTGGCGAAAAGAGCATGAAGTTTTCCAGTGCCTTTTTGGGGGCGTTGGCCGTGGCGATCATTGTTCAGGTTATTCTCCAATATCTTTTTGGGATTAATCTGAGAACGCTCGGACAAACCCTTCATGATTTCGGCATTGGCGGTTTGTTCGTCGGGGAGATCACGGGCTTGATGTTTAAGCAGGTTTTGGCCTTGGTCATTACCGGTTTAATTTTCAACCTTTGGTATACCCGAAAGACTGAAAGCCGGAAATTAAAAGTGCTGATGGTAGTCGTTTGTTTTGGCTACTTCAGCTATCATGCTTTTGATCAGTATGCTCCTCTTTCTCAGGAAGTTAAGACCAGAACGCAATCAAGTTGGACCAATTTCCGTCACGATTTCAACGATTTACTTGAAGCGTGGCGGGGCAGTTGGGGTAAAAATGCTTCAAAAGAAGCGGCCCTGATTGATGCCAAAAGCGAGATGCCGATAATTAAAGTGGTTTTTCAGCGGTCGGCGTTATGGCAACATGTCTCGCCAAAATTTGATCCTCTACTTGACGAGAAGGGAGAGCCGAGATATGCGGAAAAAGGGGATCAGGTTTATGTTAAGGCTTCCGAAAGGGAGAGAAGTAAGGAAGGTATCCTCTATCTTAGGGTCATTTTGACTGGCGATAACGAGGTTGGTGCATTTGTTAAGGCTAACGTCGTTGTTAATCGTTTGCCCGAGGAGACGCCCAAGGTGATCACACCGGTTGCGGCAGCAGCTAATTCGTTATCAGCAGCCCAGGGTGTTTATACTCAGCCAGTGCCTCAGCCTGCAATTGATTTATCCGAATTAGCTCGGCCTTTGCCAAGTGCGGTTATGGAAGACGTCGTAATCGCCAATTCGACTGAATGGACCGATTCAGAGGTGATCCCTCATCCTGGCGAATCCATCCAATTCGGCCGATTGGTTGATGACAAGTTTGCCGGTTTTGAAGATGTTAAAGAAGTGGAAAAGATTCTTGCCCGAGTTGGCGGTCGAATGCCAGTGGCCTTGCGGCCGGTTGCCCGTTGGGATGGCACCTACATTGCCGAAGTTAGCGGCACTGGTGGAGCAAATACCAGTAATGCGCCGCTGCGGCTAAAAGTCAACGATGGCTCGCCGTTATCCGTCGCCATCCGCAAAGTTAAGAGTTACTGAAGGGAGGCGGCCAAAATGAGAATTGAGTATTTTCGTTTGCTATTTAGGGAGGTTTTTCCCGAAAGTGAGACTAATGACCTCTCTGATGAGGAATTCGCTTCAGAGATGCTGGAAAATGGCTGGCGGTCGATTTTGGAAGCCGATTTACCTGAAGAAAACGACCGGGTCGATCAGTTTGTCCGTGATCGGTTGAGAAAAGGCGGCGGCGTGCCAATTCCTAAACTTAGGGAAATTCAAAGGTCGCTGCAAAGCAATGAAAAACCAAAGGAAGAAAGTGAAGAGAAACCAAAGAAAGAAGGTGAGGAAAAATTTAATCAGTCAATGCCTGATATTGGACCGTGGCCGGAATCAGAGGAGGATCAAGTTTTCCGAAATCGCCATTCAAACCATAAGTGGCTTTTGGTCGCCACGGCCACAGCCTCGATTATTATCGTTCTTTCCGCGATTAATCTTGGTTTATTAGGGATATTGTTAGTTTCTAATAACCAAGATAGCGCGGTTAAGACTCAGAATTCCTTGTCCAGAGTTGATCAGGCGGCCTCGGTTAAACCGCCGCCAGTGATTTTATCCTGGCGGGAAATTTCAGACCAGATGATTGACGGTATAAATAATCGTTTGGGGTATTCAAAAGGAAGTAGTGGTTCGGCTTTGTCTGGACCAAGTGCGTCATCGCCGTCATCATGACGGGAAGACGTCGAAGTTTCAAGGTCAGTTGTCCTCGCGCAAGCGAGATAAGACAGCTGACCTTTTTTGTATACGAACCTGCCCAAATTTTTGCCTCGCAAAAACTTAGGCGGGCGAATATGCACATCCGAATAAATATTTGTAGATTCGCATCAATTTGTAGATTGGCATCATTTCTGTCCAATCTGCTCTAAAACTTTTTTTGCCTCTTGATAATTCGGATCAATGGCTAAAGCCGCCTGAAGTTCAGCTATTGCCTGCTGATATTGTCCGTTGTTAGCCAATAAAATTCCATAATTGGTATGGAGTTCCACGTCATTGGGATTGGCGGTCACGCCATTTTTTAAAATCTCTAAGGCTTTTTCGCTTTCGCCTTGTTGGTTATAAATAAATGCCAAATGATTATAGTTATCGGTTAATTCCGGGGAAAGCTTCATCGAAATTTTATAATGAGTCATCGCTTCATTGGTTTTGCCTTGATTCAATAAAGAAACCGCTAAGCCGTGATGGGCTTGGCCAAAATCATCGTTGAGGGCTAAGGCTTGTTCAAAATATTTTTGGGCGCTTGGGTAATTTTCTGCCAATAAATCAAGCACGCCTAAATTGGAATAAGCCAAATAATAATTTTTATCGCGCCTCAGGGCTTCCTCGTAATAATATCTGGCTTTTTCAAAGTTATCTATTTTCTGCCAAATCGTGCCCAAGTTATTGTAAGTTTCGGCGAAACGATAACCCAGCGCCAAAACTTTTTCGTAATTGGCAATCGCCGTTTGATAATCGCCTAATTCATCATAAACATTGCCTAAATTATAATAGATATGGGCTAAGTTTGGCTCGCGCTCTTTCGCCTTTTGAAAATATTGCAGCGCCAAATCATAATTTTTTTGTTTATAATAAACAAAACCTAAATTATTATAAACCCGGCCATAGTCCGGCCGTTGGGTTAAAGTTTTTTGCCACAAAGTTTCATTGTCTTTCCAGTCAAAATTTCTCGCATAAGTAATGGTCCCGTAACCTAAACTAATTATTAAAAGGAAAATGACGCCGCTAACTTTAATGATTTTATTTTCATTTTTTAACAAACTAAAAACTAAATAAGCTAAGACTAGGCAAGATGCTATTGATGAGAGATAAGCGTATTTTTCCGCTAAAATCATGCCGGTCGGGAAAATATTGGAAACCGGCGCTAAAGCCAGAAAAAACCAAAAAATGGCTAAACTGATAATTGGCCATTTTTTGGTTAGCACCAAAGCGGTTAAAACCAGAAAAATAATTCCTAAAATGGTTAAAACCACTTTTGGTTCCCAAATATTTTCGGCGATTGTGATTTGATGATAAACATTTAAGGGATAGGGGATGAATAACAAATAAAGATATTTAAAAACGGTTTTACTGGCGGTGAAGAGGCGATCATAAAGGTTAAATTCGTTTTGGGTGGAATAAAGCCGCATACCAACCGGTAGGGTTAAGCGGAAAAACAGCCAAAGGCCAAGGCCAAGCCAATAAGGCAAATAAATTTTAATTTTTTCTTTAAGGGCGGATATCTGCCAGTTATTTTTAAATAAATCAATTAAAATTAAAAACAAAGGCAAAATTAAAGTTATTTCATAGAAAAAATAAGCCAAGAAAGCAAAAGTTACGGACCAAAAATATAATAAATTGTTTTTCAATTTTCTGCTTTTAAGGTAAAAGTAAATTGCCCACAACAAAAAGATTAAGCCAATAATATCAATACTCGTCGTAAAATACGTAATCGCTTCAGTGTGGATTGGGTGGAGGCCGAAGAATAAAGCGGTTAAAAATGCCAAAAGTTTTTTTTCAAAAATCAATTCAATAATTAAGTAAACTGCGAGAATGGAAACGAGATGAATTAAGAGCGAAATTAAATGGTAGATAAATTTTGTTGTCTGCTGATTTGGCGAGTCAATATTGCCGAAAGTTTGAACAATAAAAAGTTGAGTCACGCTGCGCAAGGGCCTAAAAATTCCGGCATGCTGAGGCGGCAGGTGGCCGCTTAATAATTCCGGCAGGCTTTTAAAAGCGTAAAGTGCCGGCCAGTTGGCATAAAAATCCGGGTCGTCCCAAATAAAATCATTAGTAAAAATATTAGAATAAACTAAAGTTGTTAAAAATAAAACCAGCAAAAGCGGCAGGGCTTTTTTGGTTTCAAAAAAATTAATTAATTTAGCCATATTTAGATTGATTTAATTTTAACACAAATGATTAAGGAAAAATAGCGAGGTTGACATGATTTCCCCAAGTCATTTATACTTATAGATACTACCAAATATTTTTAGACGCCAAAATTTTTGTTCTGGGGTCACCTTTTTTTAACTTTCATAAATTAATCTAACTAAAGTTGAAATTTAATAATAAATTATTTAATTACCCCATCTCGCTCCGTACCAAGTCTTTAGTTCGACTTTAATTTTAAGTAATAGCAAGCCGAAGGCGTTTCCGAGGATTAGAGCTGCGGCTTTAGATAATAAATAATTCGGACTTGGTGCAGTGGGCCTATTTTTTAAAACTCACGGCGTTTTGTCGCTGGAAACACTAATCATAATCTAAAAAATATGAAAAAAACATTTTTAAAAAACTCTTTATTTTTTGGAGCTTTGATGCTGGCCGCTTTAGTTGGCGGTTGTGTGATTCAAAAGCCTGCTGCGACCAACCAGCCGGTTAACGAAAATCAAGCCGCTGAAGCCGATAATAATCAAGACAACAGCAGCGCTACGGTTTCTATGCCCGTGCCGGCCACGGAAACTGATTTAAGCCCACAAAATAATTCCGGCCAGCAAGGTAAAGCGGTTTTATCCAGCGTGGATAATAAAACCAAAGTCGTTTTGACGATTAGCGGCGGGCCAGCGGGAGTGGCTCAGCCAGCGCACATCCATTTAAATAGCTGTGCTAATATCGGTAGTGTTAAATATCCTTTAAACCCAGTAGTTAATGGTCAGTCGGAAACAATTTTAAATGTCAGTTTAGGGGAAATTTTAGATCAATTGCCTCTAGCGATTAATGTCCACAAATCAGCGGCCCAAGCCAGCATCTATGTTGCTTGTGGGGATCTGAAAAAAGTCCAAGAAATGCAAGTTGAAAATCAAGGCAGTAATAATAGCGGCGCGGCAGTCAATACCAATCAAGCGGTCAATCTCAACCAAAATCAGCAAACTCCCAATAATAATGAAAATACAAATCAGGGGCAGGCTAGTGCGGAAAAAACCTTTAATATCACGGCGCGGAATTTTTTTTACTCAACAAAAGAAATTCGGGTGAAAAAGGGGGATAAAGTTAAAATCGTCTTATTTAACCAGGAAGGATTTCATAATTGGGTGATTGATGAATTTCAGGTCGCCACCCAGATCATTAATGCCAATCAGACCGCGACAGTTGAATTTACCGCGAATAAAACCGGCATTTTTGAGTATTACTGCAGTGTCGACTCGCACCGGCAAATGGGTATGGTCGGCAAATTGATTGTGGAATAAATTTTTTGGCCCGGCCTAATCGGCCGGGCCGATTTTAATTATTCATATTGTCAGTCAATTAATTCAGCCCTAAAAAAACGTCATTTTTTGAGTTAAATTTTGCTAAAATTGGCGTTTTTTTGAAAAAATTTGTCTTGTGGATAAAAATAAGATATAATTAAAATTACCCGCCGAAAGGCCTACTCAAAAAAATGTTTTGAAAAGTGTTCATTCGCTTTTCCTTTCTCTCCCAGGCTCGGTCAAGAGCTCGCCGGCGTATCTATCATTATTTTTCATCGCGTCTCGCGATGCAACCACTAGAAGATACCAGGCAAAATCTCAAAATAAAAATAAAAAATTTGAAAATTAGACTAAGATAGCATTTACTAAAAAATCTGTCTTATTTTTTGTTGACCCTAGATTAAAATTTCGAAAAGTGAAGAAAATTATTATGATCACCAAAATCAAAAAACGAAATGGTGAAATTGTTGAATTCAAACCAAACAAAATCACCACGGCCATTCAGAAAGCATATTTAGCTTGCCAAGCACCGGCCAGCGACGGGAAATTAAATGAAATTACTAGTCGGGCAGTGTCAATTTTAGAAAAACAGTTTACTGAAGTCACGCCGGCGGTTGAAGATGTGCAAAATGCGGTCGAGAAGATTTTAATGGAAATCGGGGATTACGCCGTTGCCAAAGCTTATATTATCTATCGCTATGAGCACACCAAAATCAGAGAAGAAAAACGAAAAGACGTTTTGGAAAAAATTGAAAAAAATGATTTGACGGTGATCAAGCGAAACGGCAAGACTGAAAAATATTCTAATCGGAAATTAAAAAAATCTTTGAGTTGGGCGATTAAGGGATTAGAAAAAGGAGTTGATCTTGATTTAATCGTTTCTTTGGCGGAAGCTAATTTATATGAAGGGATTAAGACGGTTGAGATGGCTAAAGCTTTAGTCATGGCTGCTCGGAGCTTAATTGAACGGGATCCGGCTTATTCAAAAGTGGCGGCGCGCTTGCTTTTTGATTCTATCTATAAAGATGTGATTGGTTGGGAAGAAATTGATTACAAAAATTTTGTCGAACAGTACCGCCAAGCCTTTATTAAAAATTTGAAAAAAGGCGTTGAGATCGGCCGGCTCGATCCGCGGCTTTTAAATTTTGATTTAGAAGCTATTAGCCGATTTTTAAAGCCGGAGCGCGATGATTATTTTATGTACTTAGGCGGCCAGACTTTAGCTGACCGTTATTTTATTTCTAACCCTCAAACCAAAGAAATTTTGGAAGCGCCGCAGGCCTTTTGGTTGCGGGTCGCCATGGGCCTGTCATTAGCGGAAGAAAATAAAATCGAGCAGACAGAAAAATTTTATGATATTATTTCCACTTTGCGCTTTGTCCCGTCAACGCCGACCTTATTTCATGCCGGCACGCTTCATCCTCAGTTAAGCTCTTGCTACTTAACCACCATTGATGATTCACTTGACCATATTTTTAAAAGTATTGGCGACAATGCCCAACTTTCCAAGTGGTCAGGCGGTGTGGCTAATGATTGGACGAATTTGCGGGCAACCGGGGCTTTAATCAAAGGCACCGGTGTTGAGAGCCAAGGGGTAATTCCGTTTTTAAAAATTGCTAATGATACGACGGTGGCGATCAACCGCAGTGGCCGGCGGCGCGGTGCGACTTGCGCTTATTTGGAAAATTGGCACATTGACTTTGAAGATTTTCTGGAATTAAGAAAAAATACCGGAGACGAACGTCGGCGGACCCATGATATGAATATTGCTTCATGGATCTCCGATCTATTTATGAAGCGGGTGATTAATGATGACAATTGGACGCTATTTTCCCCGGATGAAACTCCTGATTTGCACCACCTCTATGGCCGGAATTTTGAAAAACGTTATTTTTATTATGAGAGTTTAGCGCGCGAAGGCAAGATTCGGATTTTTAAAACGGTTCGCGCCAAAGATTTGTGGAAAAAAATGATTGTCATGCTTTTTGAAACCGGGCATCCCTGGATGACTTGGAAAGATCCATCAAATATTCGCTCGCCTCAAGATCACGTTGGTGTCGTTCACAGTTCAAACCTATGCACCGAAATTACCTTAAACACCTCGCCGGAAGAAACGGCGGTTTGTAATTTGGGTTCGGTCAATTTAGTCCGTCACGTTATTGACCAAAAATTCAATGTGGAATTATTGCAAGAGACAGTTAAAATTGCGATGCGCATGCTTGATAACGTGATTGATATTAATTTTTATCCCACCGTCGAAGCTAAAGTTTCCAATCTAAAGCATCGCCCGGTTGGTTTGGGCGTGATGGGTTTTACCGACACTCTTTATTTATTGGGAATTAATTTTGATTCAGAGCAAAGCGTTGATTTCGCCGATTTTTGTCAGGAAGTTATTTCTTATTCAGCGATTTTGACTTCGGCCCAGCTCGCCGGGGAGCGGGGGACTTATCAGAGTTTTCGCGGTTCAAAATGGGATCGGGGAATTTTACCGATGGATACCTTAAATTTATTAGAAGTTGAGCGGGGCGAAAAAATTCCAGTGGAAAGGACCGCTCGGTTGGACTGGCAATTGGTGCGCGAGGAAATTAAAAAACACGGCATGAGAAACTCAAACTGCATGGCGATTGCGCCAACCGCCACGATTGCTAATATCGCCGGCTGCTTCCCGTCCATTGAACCGATTTATAAAAATGTTTACGTCAAATCTAATATGAGCGGCGAATTTACCGTGATTAATCAGTATTTAGTTGAGGATTTAAAAAAGCTGAATTTATGGAACCTAACACTTTTGGAAGAAATTAAAGCCGCTGACGGCAATCTTCAAACTCTTAGCAAAATCCCCGTTAATTTAAGGGAGAAATATAAGGAAGTTTTTGAGATTGAACCAGAGTGGCTGATTAAAGCGGCGGCCTATCGCGGCAAATGGATTGATCAAAGTCAGTCATTGAATTTGTTTGTTAAAGGTAATTCCGGAAAAAAGATTTCTGATATGTATCTTTACGCCTGGTCGCTTGGTTTGAAAACGACTTATTATTTAAGAACTTTGGCGGTCACCTCGGTTGAGAAGAGTACGCTTGATTTAGTAAAACAGCAAAACGTTGCGGCCACCTTAACCCCGACTCAACCAGCAATCGTTCAACCTTATCTTGAACCAAAATTAGAGCCGCAGATCCAGCCGCTGACGACACCACTCATGGCCACTTCGGCGGTCGCGGTCAATACCGCCACCGTGGCGGCCCAGGAGGAAACAGTAACTAAATTAATGCTTTGTAAAATTGATGACCCAGACTGCGAAGCCTGCCAGTAAAAGAGGAATTAGGATTTAGGAATTAGCTTCTTAGACAAACCTAATAAGCTAATGAAGCTAATAAGCTACAAGCTAATCTATGAAGGGTATTATCAACAATCCAACGACTGATCCCAATAAAATTTTACCGCTCACTTATCCTTGGGCGCGCCAGCACTACAAAAACGGCGTGGCTAATAATTGGGTGCCGGAAGAAGTGCCGATGCAACAAGATGTTGAACTTTGGAAGCGCCAGGGGATTGGCGCTTTAACGCCGGAAGAACGGCGCATGATTCTTTATAATTTGGGTTTTTTTTCCACGGCGGAAAGTTTAACGGCTAATAATCTGGTGCTCGCGATTTATCGGCACGTCACTAATCCGGAGTGCCGTCAGTATTTGTTGCGCCAAGCCTACGAAGAAGCGATTCATACCGATACTTTTATTTATTGCGGCGATACTTTAGGTTTAAATCCTGATGAAATTTATAACATGTATAATCAGATTCCCAGCATCAAAGAAAAAGATGAATTTGTCGTGGCGATGACTCAGTCGGTCTTGGATCCAAATTTTAGCATCCGCAGTCCAGAGAATATCCAGCGCTTTGTTCATGATTTAATTGGTTTTTATGTGATTATGGAAGGCATCTTTTTTTACGCTGGTTTTGCCATGATGCTTGCGCTTTTGCGCCAGAACAAAATGGTTGGCGTCGGGGAACAATTTCAATTTATTTTGCGGGATGAATCAGTCCATTTGTCTTTTGGCAGCGATTTAATCAATGCGATTGTCGCGGAAAATCCAGGCATTTGGACGCCGGAATTTAGGCAACAAATCACTAACGATATTCGCCGGGGAGTAGATTTAGAGGACGCTTACGCCAAAGATTGTTTGCCGCGCGGTATTTTGGGCCTGCGGGCCGATATCATCCGTCAATATCTGGAATATATTGCTGACCGGCGACTGGAACGCATTAATTTACCGAAAATTTATAGCATGGCCAATCCTTTTCCCTGGATGAGTGAGATTATTGATTTAAGAAAGGAAAAGAATTTTTTTGAAACGCGGGTCACCGAATATCAAACTGGCGGCAACCTGAAGTGGGATTAGAGAATAAATATTTTTTAAAACAAAAACCCTGAAAATCATTCAGGGCCTTTTTAATAATTGTAGGATTTACGCACTTGCTGTCATTGCGACCCCGATTTTACATCGGGGGAAGCAATTTGACGCGAACCGTCATCCTGAACGAAGTGAAGGATCACAACGGGATGGCGGAGCCTGTCTCGAGCCCTTCAATTTCATTCAGGCTAAACTCCGGTGAGAGATCTCATCCTCGCCATGACAATAAACAGTTCAATCGTGTAATTCCTAAATTAAAAATTTTTAAGCCGGGGTAATTAATTGGAAAATAACGATTAGAGCGACGCCCATAATGAGCCAAAGTGAGTGAGTGACGACTTTTTTTGAATTAGTCTCATGGTGAAGTTCCGGAATTAAATCAGCCGTGGCTAAATACAAAAAATTTCCGGCGGCAAAAGCGGCGACCACGGGAATGAGATTGGTAAAAACTTGACCGGAAAAATAAAAAAGAATTGCTCCTGCCGCGGCGGTTAAGGAAACCAGCAAATTATACAAAATGGCCCGACCTTTTTTTAAGCCCGCATAAAGCAGGATGCCAAAATCCGAAATTTCCTGAGGGATTTCGTGCAAGATAACGGCAATGGTGACGGCTAAGCCAGTTTGGATATTTAACATAAAAGCCGAAGCGATTAAAAAACCGTCAACTAAATTATGAATCGCGTCACCGGCTAAATTAATAAAAATTAGATTTTTTTTAATTGGGGAATGTTTTTTTCCTTCTTCTTCGCAGCGACAGTGGTGCCAATGTAAAATGCGCTCAAAAGAAAAGAAAAATAAAATACTAATTAAAGTGATGCCAAAAATTATTTTAGCCTCAATTTGACCTTCAGCTAAAGCTTCGGGCAACAAATCAAGGAAAGTGACGCTTAAAAGCGATCCGGCGGCTAAGCTAATTAAAGGCGGCAGGAGTGTGGGCGCGGTTTTTTTAATAAAAACCAAAATCACGCTGATTAAAGAAACCAAGCCAACAATTAAAGTGGCGGCAATAATAAGTAAAAGCATAGTTTTTTCGTAAGAGCTATTGACTAATTTTTTTAGCGCCGAGTTTTAATTGGCGTAGGGAAAGAAATAAAAATAAACCCAGTAAAAGTGTTGTGTTCAAAGGCGCTAGCCAAAAAGGAAATTCTTTACCAAAACTTTCTAAAACCATAATACCGCCTAAAAAACCAATGGCGTACATGGCTCCATTTTTAAGATAAGCAAAGCGGTCCATAAAGTCAATGCCGTAAACCGTCATTTGCCTAACAACCAAGGCGCCGATGCCATTACCTAAAAGAATCAAGGGAATGGAAAGGGTAAAAGCGAATGCGCCAATCACGCCATCAATGGAAAAAGAAGCATCTAAAAATTCCAAATAAATAATTTTACTCCAGCCGCTCATATTGGCCGATAACAATTGGCGCTCTTTTTCTTCGGCATTTTTTTTAAAGCCGTCGGTGATAAAAAAAGCGGTGGCGCCAATTGAAGCGGCCAGCGCCAAAAGCGGATTAATTTTAATTGATAAATAAATCACGGCCGTTAAGAAGAGTGAAGCTAAGGCGTAAAACCAAATGGCTTGGCGATGGATAAAATGCTCAACCAAAAAAGCGTAATTTTTTTCTTCCAAAAAAAGCCAAGCCAGAAAAACTAAAACCAAATAAATGCCGCCGCCTAAGAGCAAAAGCGGCGTTGAGTGCGCCATTGATTCCTGGATAATTTGTTCATTGGAAAAGGCAAAACTGATGACTTGGCCGGCGGCAAGCTGGGGGTTAGCAAACCAAATAATAATAAAAGGCAGGCCGCCGCGAATTAAAAAAACGGCGAATAAAATGCCCCAAAATAAAAAAATTTTTCGGTATTTAGCCGAAACCGTTTTTAAAACATGGGCATTAATGATGGCGTTATCAATGCTGCTGATAATTTCAAATAATGCCAAGCCAAAAACGACAATTAAAAGATGGATGATCATAATGGCCAATCGGCGAGACGATGTTTTTTTGCTTCCTTAATTATAATATTTTTTTAGAAATTTGCCAACCTTCAGATTTGCCTTACTTGCCTTAAACAAAGAAAAATGCATAAGTTCACATACATCTTGCACTCCATGAGGCCACAACCTTGTGGCGTATTACAGTAAAATTCATTGTAAATATACCGGCG